>Ga0190275_10000211_pt1 | contig 61140 bp, 41 predicted proteins | sample Popmic550T_FD_133745 | JGI IMG/M metagenome (GOLD analysis project Ga0190275, IMG submission 133745) | Populus adjacent soil microbial communities from riparian zone of Yellowstone River, Montana, USA - 550 T | ecosystem: Environmental > Terrestrial > Soil > Riparian zone > Trees stand | place...
ACCCATCCCACACATACATATACCTATTGTCATCTATTACTGAGAGTTACTGTCATTTACTATATCCGGCTCATACTGCACCTATGTCTTTGCCATTTCAATAACCAGACCCCATCCCATACTACGCGCTCGAGTGCGCGTAAGTGCTTATTTGCTACGTATATAGCCCTGTAGATAGCAGACTATGGCACCCCAGCTATCCACTTAATACCCCTGCCACCCGTGCCAGCACAGCCTATGAGCAGCTAGTAATCAGATATTATTACGGAGCGCTTGGGCCAGAGCTTCTTTGCGGATAGACCAGTAACTGTTCGAAATAGAAAAGGAGAAGCTTTTGGGTATATTCAAACAGAAATGTTAAAATAAATTTCTTTGAATATTTATGCAGACGAGAAGAGAACCAAGAAGAAAATTCCACAGCGAAGTTTTAAACATGCTTTCGCCGTGGGTTCTGTACTACATAATAGGGCTTGTGTCTTTTGTTTCGAGCTTCTACGTTAACTTCACTGTTCTGCCGCCTTTTGGCTACGTGAGAGACCCAAGGCTCATCTGCTTCATCGTTTTCTCGTTTATTTTCATGGTGATGTACATAACATCTCCGCGTGTTATTATAGACCACGACGACAACTACAAGATGGTCATGGCTAAAAGGATTTTTGAAGTCGCTTTGATCTTCGACCTGCTGTTTCTCGGACTCTTTATGCTGTTCTGCACCTATGAAATTGCGAGTCTTCTGATTGTGATAACAATTTTCCTGCAGGGGGTGTTTTTTGTCGAGATAGTTCTGGTGCTGCTTGAGGAGAGCCTGAACAAAAGACCGGTGGAGGCGTTCTGGTCTGTGCAGGTGAGCGTGATGCAGACAGGGGCGTCGCCAAGCATCGTTTTTCCGATACTCAGCCAGATAAGCCCGTTTATCTACCAGTTTGTGTTTACGTGGCTTATCTTTATGGTCTCGGTGCCGAGCGTGTCGAACTACCGGGTGGTTTCGTCTTTGGTGCAGATCCTGTTTCTGGTGTGGACTCATCACGTCTTCATAAACTTTCTGATTGGGTGGTTTTCTATTTCGTGCATGATGAAGATCACTTCTCCGAGCATCGTGACGCATCCGAAGATCGTGCTGAAAATACTTGGACGCAACGCGGAGAGAGCTGGGACGTTTGTGTATCTGGCGCTTGTTTCTGTGGTGCTGGAGGTCTTTGAGTCTTTGAAAACCGTCTTTTTGTACCGGCTATGGCCAAAAGAGGTAAGAGAAAAAACGAAGGGAGCTCTCAAAAACATTTTCAGGTCGTGGTACCAGTACTACACGTACAGGGTGGACACGATAACGGTTGTGTCGACGGTGTTTGGGGTTTCGCCGCACGAGGCAGGACAGATGGTCGGGGATCTCATGAACCAGAGCGAAATCTTTTCGAGCAGCGGGCTGCTCAGCATTTCCAGCACAGAGACAACGCGGCTGCTGTCACACTACATCGTTCTGGTGATTCTGATCCCTGCAGGGCTTCTCATGTTTTTCTGGAGAACGAAGATGCCGCAAAATGAAGAAGTGTACCTGAAAATATTTATATCTCTTCTTTGGTGCACGTACTCGCTCCCCTCGCTCGGGTATATATACACAGAAACAATACACAGGTGCATTCTTCTTTCGCACTCCAAGCAGATAAACATGAGCATAGGGTGGGTTGAGAACTATCTTTTTAATTTCCAAATATAGAAATGTTCGTTGGAAAATCAAAATTTGGTGTATTTGATAAAATAGATTTTGAGCTGTTCGAGCGCTGCTATGAGGATCTCTATCGAGGTGTTCAAAACAAGCATTCTGGACTACCAATAAATAAAATGTGACCCAACTCGCGTATTTTTCGTAAGCACGGCACACGCAGAGCGCTAAGTGTTAGCGTTATTCACGGATTATTAATAAAGCTGAGAAGACACTCGCAGATCCCATACGTTGTCCATTTAACTGCCATGCATCTACCACATTTTGTCCATTTAACTGCCATGTACCATCTACACAGCGTACACTTAGTATCCCACATCTACCACACACATAGTCCATTTAACTGCAATGTGCCATCCCCACACCGTACACTTAGTATCCAACATCTACCACGCACTGTTCTCTTAGCAACCTGCACCTCCCACCGAGTACCTTAAAAGTGGTTACGTGGTTACGCCACTGGCACGGCTGCATCCCTACCGCGAGCGTATAGATCGAACGTGAAATATTTTTTAATGAAGGGCAGACTCTCTTGGTTGGATATCCGAGCCGGAGTGAACGACGCGCAGAGTCTAATCGGCGCACACGTCAAGAACATATACAGCACGAGCAAGAAAGCGCTGCTGGTGAAGTTCAGCAACAAGCAGAAGCTTCTGATAGACCCGCCGAGCAAGCTCCACATAACCAGCAGGGAGCACGAGAAGATAAACCCGACGCCAAATGCAACTTTCCTGAGAAAAGCGCTGGATAACGCGAGGGTGGAGAGAATTTGGCAGCTTGGCTTTGACAGAGTGGCTGCAATAAGGCTGGGAACCGCGGAAGGGCCCGTTTTTCTGGTTATCGAAATGTACGCAAACGGAAACATCATTCTGACCGACAAAAACATGAAGATCGCGAACCTTCTGCGCCCGGTAGAGCATCTTGGAATGCAGAAGGAAGAAACATACCTGATAAACGAGCCGCCCCTGGAGCTGAACATAGAAAGACTCGATTATGTGCTCGGCGAAACCCTGAAAAAAAAGATATCGAACTTTCTTTCCCTTTCTGGAAGCGTTGTGGAAGACGTTATATCGAGGATGGAAAAAGAGTTTTCCGAAAAGCTCGGAACAAAAACGCCTCTGACGCTCGAAGAGCTTGGAGAGAAAAGAGCAAAGACGCCCGAGAAGTTCGAAAAGGTCTTCTCGGAGTTTTTCCGCGAGATATACGAGCAGCTGATCGGCGTAGGGGCGTACGGATGCGTTAGATACGAGGGGAAGCGCGCGGTTTCATTCACGCCGTGGAAAGAGATGCGCAGAGCGGAGGAAGGCGCTGAAAAGGAGTTTAGCTCGTTTGGGCAGGCACTTGACGCGGCATTCACAGCCCCGGAAATAGAAGAAACGCCTGCAGAAAAGAAACAAAGGAAGATAAGAGAGTCGCAGAAGAGAAGCCTTGAGGAAAAGCAGAGGGAGGTTGAAGAGCTGAGAAAGGACGCAGAAGCGCTCGAGGCCAACCAGGAGGCGGTTCTGGAAGTGATACAGACCATGGAAAGCGCGACAAAAGCCGGAATCACGCGGGAAGAGTTCATGCGGTTCAAAAAAGAGTCGGAAAGCGAAAGCAAAGTGGCAAAGATGGTGCTAGAAGCAGACTTCGCGAAAAAACAGGTCGTGTTTATGGTAGACGGGCGGAAAGTGCAGCTCAGCTACGACAGGTCTCTTTTCGAGCAGATAAACAGAAAGTTCCAGCAGGCAAAGAAAATCGAAGAAAAGGCCGTTAGAGCAAAAGTGCTGTTCGAAGAGAGCGTGCAGAGAAACGAGGAGAAGGAAAAGAAGCCGGTGAAAGTAGAAAAAATAGAGAGGCCGACGCACTGGTTCGAAAAGTTCCACTGGTTCGTAACGAAAGACGGAAGCCTGGTTATCGGAGGAAGAGACGCAAAACAGAACGAGATCTTGATCAGAAAACACCTGAAAGACACGGACTACTACTTCCATGCGGACGTGCAGGGGGGCTCGAGCGTCATAGTGGGGGAGGACGCGAGCGAGGAGACAAAACAGGTTGCCTCGTGCGTTGCGCTGTGCATGTCCAAGGCGTGGGAAGGGAACGTGGTGGTTCCCGTGTTCTGCGTGAGAGGGGAGCAGGTGAGCAAAACGGCGCCGGCAGGGGAATACTTGAAGCAGGGAAGCTTTATGATCAGTGGGAAGAAGGAGTTCTACCATCCGTACCGGCTGGAGTACGGGTTCGGGATACTTTACAAGAGGGCGGGCGTTCCGGTGGTGATGTCGGAGAACAGCAGGAGAATAGAGGGGCTGAGCAGCGAGCCGTGCGGAGACGCGGAATACGCGATGGCGCACGCAGGGCCGTACAAGTACGTCGAGGGAAGCAAGTACAGGATTCTTCCGGGGGCGTGCAAGAAGGGAATGATCATCAAAGAGCTTCTTTCGCTGGCGGAGCAGGACACGCCGGAGATGATGAAGTGCATAAGAAACATATCGCTTCGGGAGATGGAGCTGGTGGTTCCCGGAAGCAGCAAGCTGGCCCAGGCAGAGATTGTGAAGAGGGGAGACATGTCGCTGTTTTCCAAAAAAGGAAGGAAGAAAGATAAGAAGAAAAAAGAGCAAGGGGCAGAATGAAGTGAGGTTACCAGGTGGGCATCTGATAAATGTGCAGAGTAGTTTGCTAATGGATGATGAAGCGAGGTCGTCAGGTCGGCATCTGATAAATGTGCAGGATGTTGTTAATGGCTGTGGGATGGTTATTGTAAGGGCAGCGAGCTTCTCTGGCGTAAAATAAATCGTACCCTGCAATGTCTCTCCAAAACACCCTCTGCAATATCCTCCTAAAACATACCCTAGAATGTCCTCTAAAACCCCTCCTACATCCCGCTAAATCCCCCACGGTCTGCACTCGGATCCAAAAGTGGTCTGTACTATTTTTCAAAAAAGCACGGAATGGTTTTTTATTATTGTGGGGGTAAGGCCTTTTTTCCACACCAGCCCTCTTCCTATCGCATATCTGCACCCATAATACCAATCTTATCAGGGCACTCAGTTACCCTCGTAACAATCTGGCAACGTGCCCGGCCATTCCAACGCGACCTCTTCCCCAACCGACATTCGCAGATGCGCTCTCTATTTGCGATATTTGAGAAGCTTCTCTCCAACGTACGGCATAAGCGCGTCGGGCACAACCACTCCGTCCTCTGTTTGGTAGTTCTCCAGGATGCAGCACAGTGTCCTTTGAACCGCGCACAGCGTTCCGTTCAGCATGTGCACGAACTTCTTTGGCCCGTCCCCGCTGTCTCCAAACCCGCACCGTATCTTCAGGTCTCTGCTCTGGTAGTCCGTGCAGTTCGAGCAGGAGACAAGCTCCCTGTACCTCCCAGACTCCGGGAAATACGCCTCTAGGTCGTATTTTATCGCAGCCGCGTTGTTTAGCGCTCCCGAGACGATAGACATGACCCGGTATCCCAGCCCCAAGCTGTCATAGAACTCTTTTGAGGTCTCCACCATCCTCTCAAACTCTTCTGAGCTTTTCTCTGGGTGCGCAATAACGAACTGCTCAACCTTCTCAAACTGGTGTATTCTAAATATGCCCCTCAGGTCTTTTCCGTGCGCGCCTGCTTCTTTTCTGAAACACGTCGAGTACCCCGCGTACCTCACTGGCAGGTCGCTCTCCTCCATCCACTCGTCCGAGTGCAGCGCTGAAATCGGCTGCTCCGACGTCGCAATCAGGTACATCGCAGGCTCTCCTTCTATCCTGTACAGCTGCTCGTCAAAGTCGCTTAGCTGAGCTGTTTTTTTCATCAGATCTGCAGCCATCATAAACGGCGTCTGCACCAGCGTGTACTCTTTTTTCCTCAGAAAATCCATTCCGTACCTGATAAGGCTCTGCGCTAATATCAGCCCCTCGTTTTTCAAAAAGTACCCTCTGTGCCCTGCTATTTTCGAGCCTCTTTTCATATCAACCGCGTCAAGCCTCTCTAGCACCTGGTCAAACGGAAGAAACACCTTTGGCGAGTACTCTCTGGGCTCTCTTTCTTTTTTGAATATCTCTGGGTTGTTCTCCTCGTCTTTGCTGACAAATACCCGAGGATCGAGAATATTTCCAATCTCGCTTCCCAGCTCCTCGGTCTCTTTTTCGATGCTCTTCGCTCTCTCTTCAATCTCGCTGTATTTTATTTTCAAGCTGTTCATCGCTTCTACCAATCTATTTCTCTCTTCAGACGCGTTGCTTCTTCTGAAACACTCGCTTCCTTCTTTTTTCAGCTTGTTTTTCTCTCTATTAGTCTGTTCTAGCTCGTATCTCGCTTTAATTCTCTCTTCGATCAGCTCGACTAGTTTTTCAACTCGCTTCGCTGTACCCGTTCGCTTTTTTTCGCTCTCTTTTACTATCTTCAGCCCCTCCGGCGTCCTAAGCAAGGTCAAGTCTATCATCCCGTTCAAACCGAAAAATTAAATAATTATATGTAGCAATAGGGCTAGTGCTAAAAAATAAAGCCATGACGGCACCCCCGTACTACATTAAATGTGATTTAGTGTTGTTCGACCGCGCGGTCTATTTATTGCGAGAGAGAGTACCAGGATGGGTGATAGGGTGGGTGGTGTGGTGTGGGTGATAGGGTGGGCGATAGGATTGGTGGTGTGGGTGATAGAGTGATAACATACTACTGGCATACCTACAATCAATGTCATCACCATTATCACCACACCATCCCTATTATCATTATCACCATTCCATCATCACCCCATCACCACCCCACCACCATCCCATCTCACCACCACTGCCCTACTGGATGTTCTGCGGCGCTAGTAGAACGTACGCCTCGTGCACCCTCTCATGAAGCGACTGGATGTTCGCCGACACGAGCGATTTGATTCTCTGCAGCTCCGCCTCTTCTATTGCCGCCTTACTTACAAGCCTTCCCTTTTTTATCCGAAGCCTTTCCAGCGCCTGTTCGCTCTGAAAAACGCCGTTGTCGCCGTCTGCGAGAATCTTCAGCAGCTCTCCTTCTGCCTTGTCCACCCTTCCCACTGCTCTTCTGTACTCCTCTTCAAAAGCCTCTTTTTTTTCAATATACACCTGCGCGTGTATCTTTACTCTTTCCTCTTTTGATGCGATCTTTTCCGTTAGGGACTTCTGCGTTTCCCTCAAGACGAAATTTCTTTCCTTCTCTTGTTGCAGCTTTTCTTCTGTCTCTGTGTTGCTTTCCGCTATCTTTTCCAGCATCTCTTTCGCCTTCAAATGCTCCTCGTTGATATCTCCTTCTATTTCGTACGTGTCGTACTCCAGCGGCGGCCTTCCCTCCCTTCTTCTTATAAGCCGTATGCTGACGCCAGCTCCTGCGCGGTACCCTGTGCTCTGTCTCATTGGCCTCCCCGACACCCATGCCGGCTCGTTTCTGTATCCGCTGCTTGGGCTGCCTGCCTCGTCTCCCGCGATAGCTGCAACGTGCGCAGCGCTGATTTCGTGCAGAAGCTTCTCCACCTCCTCTGTCGCCTGCTTTACCTGCTCTTTCAACGCGTCTGCCTCCCTAACCAGCGCTGTTTTCGAGTTCTTTATCTCCTCTGCGACCTTGATCAGCGTGTCTCTCTCCTCCGTTATCTCCTCGACCTCTTCAGGCCCTATCACCTGCATCCTCATCTCTTCTTCTAGCTCGCATTTCTTCTTGTACGCCCTTGCGGACTCTTCCAGCGCCTTCTCCAGCGCCTCTCTCGTCTCTTCCAGCGCTTTCTTGTACTTCTTCTGCCTCACCTCGTTGTTCTTCTTAAGCGATGCGAGTTTTTCTAGGTCGCTCTCTATTTGCTCTTTCTTCTCCTCCAGCTTCTCTATATCTACACTGCTGTCCAGCGCCTCTATTTCCTTTTTGATCCTGTCTAGCGCGCTTCTTTTCTCGTTTTCGCTCCGTATCTTCTCTTTGTTTATTTCCTCGATCTCTCTGTCTATTCTCCTGCTCCTGCCCTCTTCGACGTCCTCGAGCTCTTCGTCTCTTCCTTCCATATAGTACGAGTACTCTTTAAATATGTAGTTGTAGAACAGCTCTTTTATCCCGCTGTCTCCGCTTCTCACAGACGCTTCGCAAACGACGTCTTCAACCGACTTTGAGAGAGAGACCACCCACTGCAGCATCGACAGCACAATAGGCCTTGTGTGCGGCGTTACTGCAATCAGCTGGCTTCTGTTGATTTCCGAAGAGTACGGGTACTTCATTCCTTTCAAAAACAAAATGACCTCCTCTTCGAACTTTCTGCTGAACTCGCCTGTCGCGTCTATCGTCCTGTATATCGCTTTGAAAATGTTTTGGAAATCCTTCAGCGACGGGTTCTCCAGCGTTTCTGCAGAAATCGACTTGTCGTAGTCGTTTCTTAAGAGAAACTCGACTATTTCGTCTGCGCAGTTAGCTAAGTACCCCCTGTCTCTTATGTTTCTTGTTTTTCTGCTTTGCTCGTCTCTTGTTGCGCTAGAAGAGATAGAGGGCCTGGGTGTCTCTTTTGCTCCTGCTCTCTTCATAGGTAAAAATATTTTCATTGGCTTAATTAATAGGAATAGGTGCGGTAGCTCGCATGTTTATTGCAGTGTGGTGTGGTGGATGGGATGAACTGGAGTGCAGTGTGGTGCAGGGGTTATAGGAATGAGCTCTGTTACTACTAGGCATCCTTCACCTATAGTACCACCAATCCTTCACCTACACTACCACCCCTTCTTCACCTACAGCACCACCCATCCTTTCCTAAGAAGCTTTCTGCCATTTCAAAACCGTTTATTTCCAATCCATATTTATACTTTGACAATTACCTTATTAGTATATACTTACCTAATCAGGCGGAAACATTCCAACGGTTTGCCTGCCAACTCGGCGCCATCCAACGGCAATCCAGCGCACTCAGCCATAGCTCAGCGCCAAATCCGTCCTTTTCCAAGTCCCTTCTGAATCCCTAGCCATATCTTACCTTCTGTACTGGAACACGTTTGGGCTCTTCATGCTGTTTCTTGAAACGACCTGGATGTCGTCCTCCATTGCGACCACGATCTTTCTGCTCTCTCCCGGTATAAAGCTGTTCGAAACTACCTTATGCTCGTTTTTCCTTATTTGGTAACTGAACACTTCTCCTTTTAGCACTTTGCTGATATCCCAAATAATCACCCACTCTCCCGTGCTTACCACCACGAATCTTTCCTCTTCGTCCGTGCTGATGCTTGCGTTGGTGAACTCTATTTCCTTTCCAAACTCCTGCCTGTGCTCTGGTCTTATCGTCAGCTTCTTCGGCGCCGGCTTGTCTTTCCCAAGGCTTTTCCTAAACCCGCTTACTCCGCTGCTCTCCGCTGCCACGAGAACAAGATACGATTTGCACGTGCAAACTACGTATTTTCCGCTCGGAGATACAAACACCCCTGTTATCGGGTCTCCCAGCCCGGGCAGAAGCGTTTTCGCTCGCTTGTCAAGCTTGTCGTACATCCGGATCTCTCCTTTTTCGGACCCGATTGCGAACTCGCCCTTTGCGTTGGCGTCTCCAGAGGTAAATTTCGTTGACGTTGCGTACTTCTTGCCCTCTACAACGTCTTTTGATCTTGGGTCTATTTTGTAGATAGAGTTTCCCGTGATCCCGAGGAACTCGTTTCCTGCGCTGGCTCCCTGGCTGTCCTTGAACTCTGAGAACAGGTCTTTTGTGTCTTCTCCTGTGTTCCACGTCTCGGCTATTTTTCCTGTGTTCAGATCCAGCTTGTGCACGTTCGAAGACCGCGCTGACTCTGTTAAGAGAAGAGAAGTCCCGCCGTCTGCCGCTAGAATTTTCTTGGGCTCTATTCTGTTTCCTTTTGAGGAAATGTTTGTAACGGACGTTTTAAACTCCAGGTCGTCGTCCTCGTGTCCAAACACCCCGATGCTAGACCCTCTGGAGATAAACGCTTTTTCTCTTGTAACTGCGAGCGCTCTGTTCCGCTCTCTGCTCCTTCCGCCAAACACGTTTCCTGCAACCGGCTCGCTGCTCCTCTTTTTTTCGCGTTTTCTCTCGTCTTCCTCTTCTCTTTCTCTTTCTTCTTCTTCTTCTCTTTTTTTCTCTTCCTCTCTATCTCTTTCTTCGCCGGAGTCTCCTTCTGTGCTGTAGTAGTTTTCCATCTCCAGCTTCTCGAAGTACTCGGCGTCGTCGCGCTCCTCTTTTCTGGACGACGAGAGATAGAACGAAAAGAACGAGAAAAGCATCGGGAGCAGAGGAAACACAATTCTGAACACGATGCAGTTGCTGCTCTTGTCCTGCACAGCCCATGAGAAGCTTTTTCCTGCTTGGTCGATGTAAAATTCGGAGCTGTCCGACGTGCTATCTCCTTTTCTGTATATTTTGTACTGGTTGTACACTCTCAAATACCCCTTGTTCTCTTTCTTGTAGATGGTAGCGCTGACCGACTCGTCAACAACCACGTAGTTTCCAAGCGTGTAGTCGTAAACCAGCAGCTTAACATGATCGGTGGAAAGCAGCACTTCCCATTTGTTGATTGCTGGGACGTGCTCTGAGACTTTCCCGTAGAACTGGATAGCGGAGGAGGGCAGGTTGCTCTTGAAGACGTACAGGTACTCTTTTCGCTCGCTTCTGAAGGAGAGCGCTGGGTCTTTACTAACCGTTTCTGTGAAATCTAGCTCGTCTATTTTCTTAATGGGTATTTGCACCTTATCTTTAGAAGAGGTGAAAAATATCGTGTCGTTTTTGAAATCGATTGAAGAGCTCTCGAATTTAACCGTTCCATCGATATACAGAACACCAATATCTTCCGGCGCTGTTTGTGCTGTATCTTGCGAATTGCCTCTGCTGAACATGTTTCTTAAGTGGTTTATTACCATTCTAAATAAAAAAAACGAAAATAAATAAGATAGTAGGATAAATTTAACTGATATGCGCGGCTTGTGGTTATCAATCAGCGCTTTGTGCTGCTACTGGTGGATGTGCTGCTACTGGTGGAGAAGATTCTTTACATGCCGGCGGTTATGTTGCTGGCAGATGTTTAAGTGAGCAGCTTGCGGAGTACCTTGTAGGGTGTAAAGGTCTTGTAGGCAGTGCGGTAGTTAGGTGTGTTGTCAGTGGGATAGTTATGTGTGTTGTCAGTGGGATAGTTATGTGAATGATCTGTAGACCGCGGAGTATTTATGTGAACAATTTGTAGTAAATATCTTCTGCTCTTTGCCTACTCTTTGACACGAGGTCTACAAAAACTATACCGGAGAAGGCACCCTGCTCTTACAAAAACACTTCTCTAATACCCTACGGCCATGCTTTTGATATCCCACAACTACTGGCACCACTGGCAACGTTTATTAAAATTACTCGCTTAAATACCTCACAACAAAAATAATTTAATGAACGTTCCAGAGTGGTTCAGAAGAGAAACAGAAGAGAGAGGCTTGGTGGGGGAAGTGACAGAAGAGAAACAAGAAGAAGGATATATTTCTCTGCTCAGGCCGAAAGAGGAGAAAGATTTTGAGTTCCCGATCAGGGTAAAGAGCTTTTTCAAGTTTGACAGCTCCTGGAAGTGCTGAGGAAGTAAAGATGTAATGTTGGTGTTTATTTGCAAAAGTAGCTGTTATATTGACACGTATTCTGTTAGCGCTCTTATATTAGCTACTCATACACACTGGTAAGGCAGTTTTCGAGACGTAAATAGGCGATGAAATAAACGGCTATTGAAATGGCAGTTGAGACGCGGCTATAACGGAGGAGGCGTTGGCGCAGCGCTTGTTTGCTTTCTTGTGAAGTACTGAAAGACTTTTTCCTTGAGATTGGACACCGTGACGATCTCGTCGATGACCTTCATTTTGAGCATTCTCTCAGGCCCGTCGTGCAGAGAGCAGAACTTTTGCGAAAGTTGTGATTTTGCGTTTTTTGTCGGGGTGATCTGCGACCTCTCCAGGATCGCTACAGCTTCTTCCGGCCTGAACTTGATCTGCGCGAGGCCCTGGGGCTGGATGACGCTTCCTGCTGCGGTTGGGTGCGCTGCAAGAAAGACGTCTTTTGCGATTCTCTTGTCAAATACCACCCAAGACCCGCCTCGCAGCTCTGCTCCGGGCCCGATGTACACGAAGATTCTCCTTTGCGATTCCCCCATGCTGCGGACTATTTCTGACCCGTGCTGGAGAACGCCTTCGAACATGTCGAGGTGCGTCGCCGTGAAGCCTCTCCAGTGCGCAAACAGCAGAATGTTGAGCCCCTCTCTGCTGAACTCCTCGATGAACTGCGCGATTTTCTTCGATGTTTCCGGAAACAGCACGTTTTCTGTCCAGAGAACGGTTTTTCTGCCCTCTGTGCTGGGAAGCTCCGTTGTGATGGCGCCGGATCTCGGAAAAATCACGCCGCACGGCACGCCGTTCATCTTCATCCGGCCGGCGCGCACGTTCGGCGCCCAGTCTGGCGCGTACTCTGTGAAGCTGTCCTTGTCCGAAAGCGCCTCCACAATCTCTTCCGAGTTGTACACCTCCATGCGGCCTCTCTCGCTATCTTTGCGGTCGAAAAAGAACGAAGACGGAGACGGAGGCGACGCGGTCACGCGCCTCTGCGTTGCCACGTAGTCTACCCACTTGATGATTTCGAGCGCGCCCTGTGTGTCCGTCTCCACTGTTTTTCCAACTACTCCGTTCCTTGCCATTATATCGGGCCCTCCTATGTCGATGTTGCTGCTGTACATCTCTTTCTGCAGCAGCTTGTTGAGCGCCTGGTACCCCGTGAGAATGATCGGGGAGTTGCTCTTCTGCACGACTCTTCCGCCAAGTCTTGCAAGGTATGCGCCAATGCCGACCGCGCGCCCCGTGACGTACGTCAGGGTGGGGATGGCTTCGTACATTCTTGCCATTTGCCGCGCGATCTCTGCAGAGTACGACAGGTTCTCTACCCCCATCCCGTACTCCCCAAAGATCGCCTCGATCTCGTGCACGGGCTCTCCCTTTATCTCGCTTTGTGCTGTTTTGATCTGGTCTTTTTTGGAAAAGCTTCCGTAGTTTTTTTCTGAAATGTACACGACGTTTTTTTCTTCGTCGTAGCAAATCAGCGGCTTCAGCGCCTCCATCACTCCGATTTTCGCGCCAGAGTTGCTCGAGACGTAGACAAACGCTGTGTTTTCCGCGAGCGCCAGGTCGGCAGCGCGCGAGAAGAACACGTCTTCCTCGATCGAGAACGCCCCGCTGTTCTGCGTGATGTCGTTTCCCACCAGGATAAAATCGAGCGCGTCGCAGGACACCCGCCACCCCTTCATGCCGCAGCTTGGCGCAGACGCGAGAAGCTCGCTGATCGTGACGGACCTGTACAGGTCCTGGAGAAGAATCCCGACCAGCGAGATAAAGTCGTAGATGTAGAGCGTGTTCAGCGACTTTGCCTTTCTCCTGCTGTCTCGAACGGCCTCTGCAGGGCGCGGAGACGGCACGAGCGCAGGCTGCATCTCGTTTTTTCTCTCTTCGGACGCTATCTCCATCGTGTCTATCGTGTAGAGCGTTCTGTCTTGGCGTATGAACAGAGAGCTTTCCTTGAAGCCTCTGTTGGTGAATATCGAAATAACAAACGGGCTCTCTTCGGGAGTCGGGCTCAGGATTCTGCATTCCTTGTGCGCCTCTACCTGCTGCGCGAGCGGCGTGATGGTGCCTCGGATAAAGACCTCTTCCACCTCGTACTCCTCGATCGGCGCTGTTGCCGGGACAATGTGTTTTTTCGAGTACGCGAGAAGCTCGCTTTCCGTTATGCAGATTTTCTCTGTGATGCAGATGGTTACCGAAAAAGGAAGCTTTTTTTTCGTGAGCATGTACGCAGATCTTATCTCCTCCATCAGCACCTCGAAGACCGCGGGGCCCGAAACAAAGCAGGACGCGGAAAGAACGCACTGCACGTGCGCTTTTTCCTGCTGGCCTTCGTGCGAAAGGTACACGAACACCCTCCTGTTCCAAAAGACGCCGAAAAGAGCTGCGTTCGGGATGTTTTCTATCCGCAGCCTCTCCACAAGGATCGGATCTATCTCGTCGTAGAGAGGAAGCCTGTTTCCCCTTTGGTACGTCGAAAAATGAAGAGAGAAATCTGCGCGCGCCGTGATGTTCGTGACCGTGTCTTCTCCCTGCAGGTCCGGCGCGTCTTCTTTCTTCGCGTAGAAAAGAAGCCCCTCTGCGTGCCTTTTCTCCCTGTTTGTTGTCACTGCGCAGCTCATTCCGCCGAACGCGAAGTAGAGCGTGTCTATCTTGTAAGTGCCGTCTTTTCCGAAAGCCTTTTTTGCCCAGAGCCTCATTGCGGCCTCTCGCGTTTTTTGCGAGAAGAACAGGTTCACAACGACCTCCTGGGATATTTTTGCGCACTCTTCGTTTTCGAGATACGAGGGCCCGTGTTCTTCTATTTTCTCGAGCAGCGCTCTGAAGCGCGTTTTGTTCTCCTGCTCCTCCACCTTCTTCTCCAGAGCCGCAGCCGACTCGAGGGCCCCCAGCAGGTTTTTCCTGCAAATCGCGTATTTCAGGCTCGATATAAAATTTTTCACATCCCCGGTGTTTTGAAAAAATTTGCAAAAAACCGCAAAAACAGAACCCGCCATATCCGTCTGCTCCCCGTCCTCCCTGCACCCAAGCTCCTCGCCACCCGCACCGCGCTCTGCGATCTCTCCACCATCCGGCGCCCTGTTCACCAGGATCCGCAGCGCTTCTGCTATGTAACCGTCTAAACACCCGTCCATCTTCTCCGATCCCGAGCTCCGCTCTCTTCCTCCGCCTTTTCTGCTTCTTCTGACGTACTCCATCAGGACCTCGATAATCGTGTCCTCCTCGTACGACCACAGCTTCTCCGGGACCGCGTATCCGCCAAACATCTTCATCGTGTAGTTGTTCGGCGTGTTGCTGTACTCCACCTTATCTCTGTACAGCACCGACTCGTTTTTTTCTGCGCTGCGTATCTCCGCAATCACCTCCCCCTCCTCCACAAAGTCTCTTGCCCTGGCCCGCGCCACAAGCTCGCCCTCTCTTGGCGCTGGAAACCTCATCACGTTCTTCATGCTCTCTATTTCGACGTACTCTTCGTCCTTTGCCACGCGGCCGGTCTTCAAGAACCGCACGAGCTGTCCGGACACAGGCGAGCGCACCTCGTCGCCTCCCGCGCCCATTTCAAAAGCGTGCGTTTTTCCGTTGCACATAATCTCGCATGTTGTTTTGTTCTGTGAAAAATAAAGATTTTTCGGAACACCCCTGTCGTTTTTTATCCGGTACTTCGAGCTGGCGACCTCCACGACCTCCAGAACAGACATACCCCCGTTGATCTGGATCGCGCACGCCGTCTTGTCTATTCTGTACCCGCGCGCAGCCACCTCCACGCCTTTTGTCCTGAACATGATAAGCTCCTCCCTCCTGCCAGATCTCTGCATGCAAATCGCAACAAAGCACAGAAGATAGAAGGGGTCCCCGGACCTTCTCAGCACCCACTCTTTTCTAAACTCCTCTGCGGTCCCCGTGTTGTGCGCGTTTCTGCAGAACTTCTGCGACTCAACAAGATCAAGCAGGAATCTGTTCAGGTTTTTTGCGCTTCCCTCAATTCTGATCGAAGATAGAACCATCTGGAGCGAGCGCACCGCTTCTTCCCGCGTCTCGCCCACTCCAAACACGTGCCCGAACTGCGAGTCGCTGTACGGCGTGATGTGTCCGTGGTCCACAGAGAAGTATCCAGAACACCCCGCAGGAAACGACGCTGACACGGAAATAGTCCCGGTGCTTGGCGTGAACCCGGTTTCTGCGCACTCTGCAACCATTCTAGCCCCTACGACGTGTCTTTTTTCTATCTCTTTTTTGATATGTCCAGATTTTCTAAGTGACGCGAGAGATACCCCGCATCCCAGCATCCACTGGACCGAGCACAGATTCATGCCCGTCAGCAGCTCGCTAACGGTGTGCTCGACCTGGAGCCTCGGGTTTGCCTCGAGAAAATAGATCCCGCCTGTTTCCACGTCCTGTATAAACTCGATTGTGCCTGCGCTGGCGTACTTCGCAGCTGTTACCAGTTTTTTTGCCTTTTCGGACACTAAAATTTTGATTTCGTCCGTTAGAGACGCGGGGCCCTCCTCGACCAGTTTTTGGTTCCTTCGCTGGAGCGTGCAGTCTCTGGTCGAGACCACCTCCACGTCTCCCTCTAGGTCCCCAAGCATCTGCAGCTCAATGTGTCTTATGTTTTTGAAATACTTCGTTACAAACGCTGTTTTTGAGCCTGTTTCTGTTTTCGCTGTTTTTATGCTCTCTTCGAGGGTGTCTTCGCACCAGACGAGGCGGATCCCCTTTCCGCCGCCCCCTTCCGGCGTTTTTACCATCACCGGGTACCCTATCTCTTTGCTGAACGCTTTTGCGCCTTCGAGAGACTCGATTTCCCTCCACGGGATGCTCGCTATTCCGCAGGCGTCCGCAAGAGAGTTCGCGGAGATTTTTCCTCCAAGTTTTTCCATGCTTTCCGAGGAGGGGCCGAGAAACACCACATTGCTGCTAGCGCACTCCCTGGGCAGCTCCGGGTCTTCGGAAGAGTGTCCCCATCCCGGCCACAGAAACTCGCATCCGAAGTGGGCGGCGGTGCTGGCGAGAATTTTCGGGTTTTTGAAGCTCACGACAGTGTCTTCCTCGTGCACTTCTTTATAGTCCGAAAGATGCTCGAGATATTTGCTTTCGGATTTTCTGTCTGATGGGCGCTGGATGCCGTAGAACTCGAATACGTTCCGCCCAAACTTCCTAAACGAGAAATCCTTCAGAGATATGATGAATTTGAGAGCCGACAGAGAATTGTTTGCAACGAATATTCGCGTGCCTTTGTACTCTCCTCCGAGCGCCTCCAAGAACCTCTTGACATCAGCGTTTTTATTCATACCATTTCAAATGTTACCTGCATTAATATGATTAATTAGGACCAATTCGATCTTATTGGGAAATTGGTTATGCGATAGTTTAATTCGAAGGTGTTAGGCGCTGGGATGGTAGGTACGATAGGCGCGTATGATTGGAAGGCTGAGTAGGTGCATGCGATCTTGTTTTGACGGCAATATAGCCCACCCGCTCACTAGCATAGCAGACGGTCCGCTTGCTCATCGTTATGCATCCATAATTAGCACTTATCCCTACCAATTCTCACATATCCATAATTAGCTCATCCCTATCCATTTACAGATCTATAATTAGCACTTATCCATATCCATTTACAGATCTATAATTAGTCCACTCCTACAGATTCCCACCTATCCATAATTAGTCCACCCCTATACACTCCTACCCACCTACTCTTCGTTTGGGCTGTAGGACTTGTTAGGTGGTATTTTGGCAGAGTATGCGAGAGAAACGGCCGTGAAGGTGGCAAGTCCTCTTAGAAGCATGGAAAGGTCGATCAGAAGCTGGATCGCTGCGTTGCTATTGACCGCCATGTAGGAAATTGCAGACTTGGAGATAAGATCGAGAAGCGACGAGAAAAACACGCCGAGGCAGACTTGGGTGTTCCAGAGGCTTATTTTCTTCGGGTAGTACCCTTTGACGCCGGGTGTCTGTTTGTTTTTCGATATCAGAACCGCAGTTAGCACCGAAAAGACGCAGACAATAAGATCGAACCCGGCGCCAAGCATGTACATGATAATCCACCCGACAGCGCCCTGGAAGCATCCCTGCGATATAAGAAGGATCAGGAACTGGAGAGCGCCCATGCCGAGACAGCACTTGCCCCAGGGCAGAAGCGTCTCTTCGTTTCCGGTTCTTTCGGACTGGAACGCTGATATTCCCAAAATGGAAAAGTACAAAAATTTTTGAAAAATATCGATGAATATGTCGGTTTTCTGCAGGGTGTTGTACGCGCTCGGCATGCCCCTTCCAAACATCGGATATTCTCCAAAGTACGCGGCGAGAACGCTTCCAGCGCTCCACATAAGAAAGAGCGAAGTAATGATAACAGAAGCCGAAATATTCACTTTGTCTGTCTGCGCGACTCTCGACCTGTTTTTCACTCCCATGCGCTTGCACGCGCCCGCAGCAATGAACATTCCGCACAGGCTCGCGCCTATTCCCAGGTTCAAAAGGTATACGAAGGGTGTGACAGATATTCCCATTTGTTTTCTTGCGCTTCTTTATTAATACTTTGCAGTGTTTTAGACTTGTCACAGATTACAAACTTGTGATTTTTCTCAAAAACAGCCAGGATCTTTCAAACTGCGCAGAGTTTTTGCACTTTTCGATAAACTCGCTCTCCTCAGCTGCAAAAGTTTCCGTCTCCTCCTTGCACGCTATTCCCGTCATGTTTCCGAGCTCCGCGTTGAGGGACAAAACATCCTCGTTTGTTACAAGTTTTTTTCTGTTAGCGTCCATGTAGCTGAAAATCCACTTCGCGAACCTCTCTTTGCTCAGCCTACACTCAAACACCTCTCTAATTAGCGCGTCTGTGCTCTGGTCCCGAAAAGACCCGACAAAACGCTTCGAGACTTCGTCGCAGTCTCCAACGGAAAAAACGTTCTTCAGTATTTTTCCGACCTCTTCCGCGACAAGAGCCTCTCCAAGCCTCTTTTTAATCTCCTTCTCCATTAATTCCCAAACAAATAAATCTCATAAATGAAACAGCTCCGAGAAGTTGAAGGGTTTATCAGGGAAGAGTACAAAAAATACCAGGTCAGAACGAGCATCCACCACTGGCAGCTGAGAGACATGGTCACAACGTCTTCAAATCCAAACGAGATCATATACGCGCACTCCAACACCGTGAATCTTCTTAACACCTCGACGCAGAAAACGCACACGTTGATGAAAAACCTCGTCTTCAACCCGACTTCGATGTGCTACGGCCACGGCATTGTCGCAATCGGAGGGCAGAGGAGCCAGCTGCTGACAAAAAACATCCAGACAGGCGCCGAAAAGAGAATCTGCACAGGCGGCACAATCAATAACGGACTTGAAATATTCAGCCACTTTGGAGACACGAGGGTTCTCGTGTGCAACAACGACGAAACAATCAAAGAGTACTCGATTTACAACATGAAAAGACACTCGGTGCTGGTGCACAAAGCGCCGGTCAACAGCTGCTCGGTCAGCCCCGACGGAAAAATTCTCGCGACCGTTGGAGACACGAACGAAATATCGCTTTTTTCGATCGACCAGGAAAAATACAGGCTGATCAAAACAATGAAAGGAACGAACGACGCGTCCTTCAAGGTGTCCTGGAGCCCTTCTTCTGTCTACTTAGCGGTTAGCACGCAAGATGGGTACGTTTGCGTGTACGATATCAGAAATACCGAAGAAAAACTCGCGAAAATTCCATCTACGCAGACGCCGCTGGTTAAGGGCGCGTGCAGAAACGTGAAGTTTTCCCCGAACATTGCGCTGGACCTCCTCGCGTTCACCGAACACGTGTCGCACTTCACTTTGGTGGACGCAAGAGACTTTTCCAAAAAACAAACGATAGCTCTGACACCTCCGGAGACAGATAAGCACATTTCTGGACTGGCTTTTTCCTGTTTAGGAGATAAGCTGTACGTTGGAACGGAAATGATCGTATTTGAATTCGATGTCGACACAACAGCCAGGCGGCTATTTCAAACAGGACAACTTAACTAAAAAGTGAAAAATGAGCGAACACGAGGAAGAGGCGGTGCTGGAGACAGAAGAAACGAAGAAGACAAAGGCAACAGAAGGGTCTGCAATTATCCAGTCCCAAACAGAAGCCGTTGAGAAACTTTGCCAAGTGCAGACGAGGAAATATACGCGAGCGAAAGTGCCGCTGAGCACTGTTGGCGGAACTGAGCTATGGGTGCAAATGTGGATGTCGAGTACGCCTCCTCTGAACCAGAGCCAGGCGCAAAGCAGCGCCCAGGACGGGCAGAGTGTGTGCGAAGTGTGCGGAAGAGAGTTTCTGGACAGGAGAAGACTGGCAATACATAAGAACGTGCATCTAAAGAACCAAAAAATTAGCTAAAGGAATGAGGGAGGTTGCGGACGGAGTTATTCTGACGTGCTTTGTAAAAACCTGTTCTAAGGCGCAGGGGGTGGTGTATGAAGATGGTATTTTGAACATATCGGTACTTAGCAGCCCGGTGGAGAATAGGGCAAATAGGGAAGTCGTGGAGGTTCTGAGCGAGTACGTGGGGGTGAAGAAGAAGCAGGTTGAAATTGTATCGGGGGACAGAAGTAGAACAAAGCAGGTGCTGATTAGAGAGGCCACGTTAGAGGAAATAGATAAGATAAGAAGAGAGCTGAGCGGACAGGAAAGGTAAGATGGGAGTGGTGTGTGTGATGCGTGGTATTGGTGATGTTTGGTACGCTTACTAGGTGAATAAACTGATAACGGCGTGTATTTACGGCTTGTAGGCGGGGATGAGACTTATTCTTGTGAGGTTTCAGAGTGGCCGCTGTGCCGGACTTCTGGGGGTTGAAGAAATAGTTAGCGGATAGACGGAGATAATACATGTTAGCGGTTGTTGTGGTGTGTTGTTAGTGATAGTCGTGGTGTATTAATGTAGCAGATAATGTATCCCTGCATTTACAAGAAGTATCCACTTGAACATTCTACAGCCAGCAGACTATCTACTCGAATATCCCACAGATCAGGCATACACTTCTGCACGGATATGGGAGACAGTTTTGGAAATGCGAAAATTTTTAGCAAGACATGGAGACGAAGAAGTTCTACCAGAAATGCGGAAGTATGCTGAAAGATGTAAAGGAGAAAAAAACAGGAATTAAAACAGCATGCTATAAGACACAGATGCCGGGCAAGTACATGGCGGTTTTATCCAACATCCTAAGAAGATACAGCGTTCTGGAGAAGGTCGTGAATGTTTTGGGAGATAAAATCAGATGCAAGTACGCGAGCATTGTGCTGTGCTACGAAATACTGTACGGGTGCAGAAGAGAGAACATGAAGTTCAACAAAAAGCTTGTCAAGGAGGTGAAGGACGCGTACGCGTCCCTGGGAATCGAAGAGAAAAAGATCGAGAGGGAGAAGGAAGTAGCGTATCTGAGACTGAACACGCTGAAAGCAGACAGATCAATGGTGAGTACGCTGATGCTCGAGGAAACGATTATTCCGGACGTCTACAAGGTGCTGGAAAAGGTCAACTGGTCGAAGCTCAAGTCGTACAACGAAGGGTGTTTTTTCATCCAGGACCTGTCGTCCTGCATGGCAGCGCACGTTCTCAGCCCGCCGAAGAACTCTGTGGTCATCGACGCGTGCGCTTCGCCAGGCAACAAGACAACGCATCTGTCGATGGTGATGGAGAACACAGGGACCATCTTTGCGGTTGAAAAAGACGTTGAGAGGTTCAAGACGCTAAGAGAAATGGTGGAAAAGTCCGGCGCAGAAAACATCACGACAATCCACGGGAACTTTCTGCAGGTCAGCGAGACGAACAGCGGCGAGATTCTTGCAGCAACGCACATTCTTGTGGACCCGTCGTGCTCTGGGTCGGGGCTGCACCCAGAAGAGGAGAAAGACCAGCAGCGGATAAAAAGCCTGGTGAACTTTCAAATACAGATACTAGATAAGGCGATGGGGCTCCCAAACGCAAAGAAGGTCGTGTACACGACCTGTTCTCTGTATGAAGAAGAAAACGAGCACGTTGTGCTGGAGTGTTTGAAGAAGCATCCGCAGTTTGAGGTGGTGGAGGCTCTTCCGCAGTGGAGGAAAAGGGGGGTGCCTGGATACGCCTTCTCGGACCTTGTTGTGAGATGCGACGCAGAGACGGAGACGCGGGGGTTCTTTCTCGCATGTCTTAGAAGAAAGTCGAGCGAGCGCTAGGTCTGCAGGTGTTGGATTGATATTAAACATGGTGGACTAGGCAGGTACGGCGGGTAGATAGGTAGGTAGGTCATTGTGGTAGGTCATAATGGTATTTATCCAGGTCATCATTATATCCAGGTCACCATTGCACACATGCCACCATGATAGCTAACCATACCAACTCATCATTGTCCTAACTACGCAATAGAAATAAAAGCACTGAAATGGTAAAGATTTAGTCTCAGCGACCACACCAATCCGAAAGCGTCCGGTACTTATTTTGAAAATATTACCAAACATTTTATGTTTGCAAAACTGCATAGTTACTGGAGGAATGGAAGGATTGCACTGACATGTAGTAAGCTGGCCGATATTTACTAGGCTGGGGTATTATTATTGGTGCATAGTATTGATAATCGCCAACACAGATATCAAAAACAGACGAGTGATAAGCCAAGTTTGAAACACATCAAATTTGCCATCTATATAAACTGTACACCTCATATCAGAGACTAAAAGATATTTATTAAAAATTATTCACCTAAACACCCCATCGTCAACATAATGAGAAATCTTTTCTACCTACATCTCACTCATCCACATAGCATGCGCCACGTCTCTTTTTCTTAGGTTTGAACGATATACTTTGAAACTTGATATTTTCAGGATGTATCTTTGAAAAAAGATCCTTGATCACCTGGCTCATTGAGCTGGTTATCGACGTGACGCAAAGGGTTTCGACATTAATTTTTACATCACTCTTCTCGTCAATCACTCTTTTTAAAATCCACTCATCGATCACCAGGGTTTTTACAGCCTTAGGAAGCACAAAACGAAGTGCGCCAATCCCCTTGACGCCATCTTCTGGGTTTATTCCGGTGATGCTCAAGTTCTCCACCGTCTCGACCCTTTCAAAGAATTCGCTTTCCACCAACACCAGCCCGGATATTCTCTCCAGCCTCACCGCCAACATGTCGCTTTGCAGAAGCTGGTCCAGAAATCCAGTTCCGCTCAGGACAGAGTCGAAAACACAAAGCGTCTTCAGACCAGCAAACTTCCTTCTTAGCACAAAATTAATAACCTCTTGCGATACGTTTTTAAAGTACATTCTTTCTACCGTTGTATTCTCCAACTTTCTTGACATTTCCTTATTGGATCTAGCTGCTTCGACTTTAGCGTCCTTTTTTTCAAACTGGACCTTCTCAATCCATACTTCACCAGGACAAAAAACATCAAAGACTGCGCGCATAATCTCTATTTTAACGCTAGCAAGAAGATTTTTTTCATACTCTACCCCGAGCACCTTTAAACTCCTGCAGAGCACTTGTTTTCCCTCTATTTTCTTTAGCATCTTTTCGAGATTTGGGATATTCACGCTAATAACAACGTCCCATTCTGGCCTGTTCTGCTTCTTGTCTTTTCTGCTTGCGATTTCGTCTAGCATCTGGCTCAGAATAACGCCTTTTTCTGCCTGATCGTAGAGTCCTAGTTTCTCGTCGGTAAGCGAATACGCCATAATAGCAACACCGGCCAGAAAACAGACAAGGCTCACCAACAGAAGAACTCTCGGCCTCTTACATCGGGATTCCATTGGTACTCCTAATTCAAGCTCCACATTCTTCGCTAAATATGTCCATTGCCCGCTCAGCCAGCCAATGGAAATCGTAAAAAGGGGCAGCAAAATACTGAAATAGCTGCACTTCGAAGGGAGCGCCGTAATCGAAGCGCGAAAGTGGGAAGATCTTGATGAATGTTAGTGGTGGTCGTGGGTTATGGGGGTAGTGTCGTTGTGGGTTATGATGATAGAGTGGTGGTTATACTTGGTGATGGTACTATCCACAGATTATGGTGGTAAAGTAGTGGTCATTGGTTATGATGTTAGAGTAATGGCTACAGATTATGGTGGTATAGTACTGGCCACACTTGATGATGATGCTACTATCCACAGATTACGGTGATAATGGCCACACTTGATGAGCTACTCCAATCAGCATGGCTTGTTAGCCGAGAAGGTACCCCTGCACTTACAATAAAAACAGTTCGAGACCAATAGCACCGCCTCCAGCGCTTCCCACCGGCGGCCCAAGAACGGCCTCCTAATAAATAGCCTTTAGTTTTTATTTTTATGAGTCCCTCTGAAGTAGAGAAGAAACTTGCGACCCTGGAAGGAGTCGAGTTTCTGAAACGCGCTGTCTCGGAAGCGGCGCAGGCGAGCGATCTGAGCAGAGTGCAGATAGTTCTCGACGCAATCAAGAACAGCTCGGCGGTGTCAAAGGCAGCAACCTCCACGCTTCTCAAACAGATGGTGCAAATAGTCGAAAAAGAAGAGCCAAACAAAAAAAACTTCTCCAGCATTCTCGACTCGCTGATAGCCTGGTCGGAAGAAAACAAGAGAAAAATTTTGAACCTGGAGTTTAAAACAAAAAAGATAGAGCTGCTTATAGATCTAAAAAACTTCAAAGAGAGCCTGGCGCTGATCGCAGAGATATCGAAGCTCCTGAAACAGAACGACGATAAGATAGGGCTCGTTAAGCTTTACTATTTGGAGAGCAAGGTGTACTACAACCTCAAAAACATCTCAAAAGCAAAGTCGTCGCTGACTCTTTCGAGATCGACATCGACGTTTGTCTACGCTCCTCCTTCGCTGCAGGCAAAGATAGACCTGCAGCACAGCATCTACCTGTCGGATGAAAAAGAGTACAAAACAGCGGCGTCTTTTCTGATGGAGGCTCTGGAGGGGTTTTCGATATCAAAAGAGGAGGAAAAAGTGGTGCAGTGCGTGAGGTACCTCGTGCTGACAAAGATCATGGAGAACAGAATCGAAGAGATACCGGCCGTTCTCGAGCACAAGCTGGTGAAAAACCTGGATGTGGAGAACGACGCAGGGGTGGCGATGCTGAAAAGGATAAGCAGCGCTGTTAAGGAGAGAAATCTGAGGAAGTGCAACGAGATAATCAAAGAAAATTTTGATCTGATATCGGAAGACAAGTTTTTGCTGTCGCATCTCGTGCACCTGTGCGATAGCCTGGTCGATTCGAACATCCTCAAGATCATAGAGCCGTACTCCAACATAAGCATCATGTGCATAAGGGACAGCCTGGGGCTGGACCTGGGGGTGATAGAGAACAGAGTCAGAAGAATGGTGCTGGACGGAAGAATCAGAGGGAACATAGACCAGGAGACAATGTGTATAAATATAGAAAAAGAGGAAAGAGTCAACAGGAAAAAAGAGGTAGGGGAGATTCTCGAGGTGCTTTCGAAAGGGGTGTCGGCAATAGGCAGATAGCTGGCGCGGGATCTGGGCGCGTGCTTTTTATTTTAGTTAGATAAATTCTTATGTGATAGATTTTTATGGGATTTGCTAGAACATCAGTATCAGAAGGTCCGGGTCGCATTTTTCTTTGGTGTGTTTGAGGTACCTTTTTAGGATCAGCCAGAGGTACGTTGTTTTGGTCAGTTTCTCGAGCTCTTTTACTCTTATGGTCTCTTTGCGTTCTATTTTTCGAATGGTATTTATCATGTGTTTTTTGTTTTTCATGGTATATAATAGCTTAGAAGGAGCCTGTCATAAAAGGTATACCATATTGGGAAAGATAGCGAAAAAATCTGTTGATTACGAAATCGAGTACAAAAAGCAGAAAAAGACGCTGGTCAGCCATTTTAAAATCGAGATAAAAGACGGGAGCTGGGTCCGGGTCTTTGGAAGAATGAGCGGAAACACCGTGATAGCCGAGTGCGTGCACGAAGTAGACGCGCTAGATCTGATGTTTTTTTCTAAATTTAGAAAATGTGTCAGAGAGTTCTACAAAAACAACAAGAACATACAGCTTTAGTGGAGGGTATGGGTGGGGTAGTGGGGATGTTGATAAGGAGTAGATGGGGTAGGTGAGGGGTAGGTGGAGTAGATGGTGTAGGCGGGGTAATATAGACTTGGCATTACGACAGACTAACTACTGTAACACCTCTCCTTCCTATTATACCCCATAATATCTCACTCTCCTCCTGCCGCACCCTAACTGTCACACAAAGTTTTTATTACAGGTGAATATGAAAAATTCTTTTGGTGTTGGGATGGACATGGATATAAAGACACACGCGTTTAATTTGGGAAGCAGCTACATTAACAAGGCGGTGAGCACGGGGAGATTTGGAAAAGTTAGAGAGTACTTTCAAATAGACAACGTGTATCTGATCAAGAAAATGGGTCTGATGATGTATCCGTACTTGTCGAGAAAGTGGACAGACACAACAAACAGAGACTCGCAGCAGGTGCTGGTTGCGTATCCCGACCTGTATATCCCTTTTATGGGAGTGATCACCTACATTTTGCTTATTGCAGGAGAGCTGGAGGTAAAAAACGAGTTTAAGCCGGAAATTCTCGGAAAAATATGGAGCAGAATAGCAGCTGTGGACGCTCTGGAGGTTCTTGTGCTTAAGGTCACGTCGTTTTTTTTTGAGTCGAAGGAGATAGAGGTGCTGGACGTCGCTTCTTTTGTCGGGTACAAGTATTTTTATGTCATATTGAGAAAGATATCGGGATATTTCCTTAATAGGATTTTGAGGAAGATTTTTCTGCTGTTTTTGTTCGTTTCTTCCGTTGTGTTTTTGGGAAGGTCTCTGAAAACTTTTCTGATCACAAACAACCAGGTCATCTCGATAAAAAAGAGAAGAATCTACTTTCTGTTTCTGGTAGTGGGTATTGACGTTCTTGTGAGCCTCTTTTTGAAGTGATATAGAAAAGCGGGAAGACAGGCAAGCGGTGTAAGTGCAGAGGTGCTTGGGCATGAAAGTTCAATAAACGCGGGTACCTTTGGATTGGCTGTAGCACGCTGGCATGTGATTGCCAGACTATTTGCTGCGTCGAAGCTGTAAGTTGGCGCATTGTTACCAGATCAGGCAATATCCTAATATGGCAATTTCCAGTATAAAAATGGGATGAAATAAATAGCCAGAACAGCGAATAATTCTACCATCCAGTTGAATAGCGAAGCATCCCCACAACCCCACTGAGATAGCGAAGAGTGCCTATCTTCCCAAACATATCGATCAAATATTCTCGATTATCAATATCTAATCGAACGATATCCCCACCACACCACTTACCAGCAGTTACCACTCGCTTGTTTATTAAAGAGCCCTCCGAACCACTTGCACATGAGTATCTTTTGGAATGTCAGTTAGGCCTTTGAGAACTACCTTAGAGCCCAGCGCCATATTAAATAATTAATTTGCAATAATTGAAATGAGAGTTTTGGTGGTTGTGTGTGCAGTGTTAGAGCAGATCAGCGCATTTTTCAGCCAAGAACACGCCATGCAGTACGATAATACCAAACAAAGACACGCCATCGCAAATCTCTGCTCGCTAGGCGAATTTTCGAAGGTCAAAGTTGATATCAGCGGAATATGCCCGAATTTGATGAGCAGCAAAATCGAAGCTTGCGGAGTGAAGTGCTCACGAGACCAGCTGTTCAGAAAGCTGAGCGACGACAAGAACGTGCGGCTGTTCAGCTTCCAGGAAGAGGCCGGAGAGACGGTGGAGATAGTCCCGGAAAAAGACTCCGAAAAAACCTGGATAAAAATAGATCTCAGAAACGTGATGGAAAGATACACGGGATATAACGGGTCTAACGTATGGCAGAACATGCACCTGGTTGCCGAAAAAGACGCGGTCCTGTCGCATCTTCTCAGCGGAGTGCACTGCTCCATCACGATCCACCTGTGCGCGTTCTACAACGAAGATCCCAACACAAGGCCGCTCTATATGAACTATGCCCTAATGAGAGATCGCGTCCAGCTATCGCACTTGGAGAATCTAAAGTACACCTTGGACTGTTTCCTATCGCTCGTTCCCCTAATTACAAATACGCTGTACGAAATAGGAGGCGAAGAAAACGCGACCGTTAGAAACGCCTTAGATAATCTGAAAACAGAGACACCAAATGTCAGATACTCGTACGAGATCTACAGGATGAACAGAGAAGCCGAGAAAAAAGCCGAGGTAATATCGGCTCTTATGTCATGCGTCGAGTGCATAAGGTGCAAAGTATGGGGGAAGGTGCAATTTGAGGGGCTGAAGTGCGCAGTAAAGCTCTTATGCAACCAGAACGCAAAAGAAGGAGAAGAGATGTTCGAAATCACGAAGGAAGACGTCGTGTACCTTCTGCATCTTATCAACAAACTTTCAACGTCGGTTATCCAGTACAACAGATACGCAGCGGAACAGCAGCTCTACTACCAGAGAGAGCAGATGAGAAATCAGCTGAGAGACGCACGAGCGGATGACTTAGATAACGCGTTCTTTCTTGGAACTACAGGAAGTATCTTAGCAGGACACAGATACAGAAGAAAACTACAATAGAGCAGAGTTTAGAGTAGATAGAACTGAGTAGTACTTCTGAAAATGTAAATAAACAAAGATGATAACGTATTTATGGATTTGTAAATTAGAGTGGCCGGTTTTGGGTCTGTAGATCTTATATCAAAGACTACAAGATATTTACTAAAAATTATTCACTTAAATACCCGTCGTCAACATATTATGTCTTACCCCTGCGCTTCCAATAAACATCGCTCAGCTGCTGCTGCTAATACTCTGCACTTGTAGATAGTTCCTCCGACTAGACTTCGCCATCCCCCGCCTGCCTACCACCTTCCTGTCTTGTTCTCCGAAAGGTAAAGGTTCTTCTTGTACTGAGCAGCTACCTCCTCTCCAACTAATCTTCTATCGATTATTCTATTAACTGTCTCTGCAAGCAGGTTTTTCTGCTCTGGCGCAAATGCAAGAACGTTCGTTGCTACCTTCACGTACATCACAGCGTCTCTTTTGTCTTTGAACACGTCCAGATCCTTCATAAAAAGAAAGTTCATCTGCACCTCTTTTGCTACTAAGTACTTGTAGCAGTCTAGAATAGGAAATTTCTCTATTGGCTCTTCCATCCACTCGCTTAGAACCACCTCTACTTCGTGCGATCTTTCCTTAAACTCTTTGTCTGCTGGAGATATCCTTCCGCTTTCCAGATCCTCTAACAGACCCACAACTACTTTGCTGTTTTCCAGAGGTTCTATTTTTTTTACAACTCCTTCCATCGCTATGGTTCGATACACGCAGTACTCTTCAATGTTCTTGTTTTTTTTCTGAGGGAAGTTTTTGTTCAGAAACTCTACGATCTCTTCTGTGTACTCTGCTCCTATTTTGTACTGCTCAACGAAGCTCTTTGCTACTTCCTTGTACTCTTCGTTTTTATTGAAGGAGAGCTTGAACGTTCTTGTTCCGAGCTCTATGTTCACTGTGTGGTCTTTTTTCTCTTCGGTGATCTGGTTTCCGAACAGCTCCCACACACCTGCTCTTTTTTCGTAAACTTGTCCATCCACTACCTTGTACTTTTGTTCTTCGTCGGTTTTGGCATCTTTTGTACCGCTACCTTTTCCACCCTCCATATCTTCTCTGACATCTCCATCCTCCCTGTCCGCTTTGCCCTCCTCTTCTTTTCTGTCCTGGAGCTTTCTGAGCTCTTGTCTTCCTTCTTCGCTTCCTGTAGCTCCAAATACGTAGACTCTTCCGTCGGATCCGCAGATCATCACTCTGTCCAGGGCGGGTTTTGCGCACCAGCACGAGAGAACGGGCAGGTTAATCGAGGAAGAGACGTTGAGCTCCTTGTCGAGCACGCAGACCACCCCTTCGTCCGATGAAACGACGTATCCTTCGGTCTCCATCCACTTTTCGATGCGGAAGCTGACCAGGTCGAGGTCTTTTTTCTTCAGGACCCTTCCGGAGTAGTCCGACACTATGACCACCCCGGTGTTGGACAGAGAGACGATCGCGTTATCCTCCACGAGCAGGTCCCGGATGCACGAGCTGTGGAGCATTATGCCCTTCGATGCGGAGTACTTCCCTTCTTTGCGTTCAAAATACACGAGGCTTCCGTCTGTGCATCCGACTACCAGCGTCTTCTTTTGGTTTTTCAGCGTGTCTGCGCACCACACGGCTTTTTCCATTTTAACTGTTTCCAAGATCTTTCCGTCTGCCCACACGCATATCTTCCCGTCCCAGGAGGTGCTGATCATCTGGTTACCGGACACTTTCATGAAGCAGACGTTTTCTTTGTGCTCGTTTGTGTTTCCGATCTCTTCCAGTTGTTTTTCTCTAATTGCGAACGTCTTCACTGTGCCGTTCTGCAGGCCGACGTAGACCAGGTTCTCGAGGACTCCCACGGAGTTAGCGAAGCACCCGAAGCTTCTCGAGCTCCAAATAGGGGAGAGGTCTTCTGCGCTAACCACGAAAAGCCTCCCGTCCCTTCCCACCGTGAACAGCATGTCCGAGTAGATCGCGCAGTCTTTCACGTCCTGTTCGTGTATCTGCCTGAGCTTTGCTATTTCCACCATGAAAATAAAAAGTTTCTTCTTATTACCTCTTTTAATTATGGACAACTCCTCAGACCAGAGCATCTCAAACATAATACAGAAGAAAGTAATGGTTTCGAAAGACAGGTCCTTCAGCCACTTGGCGGGCGGGTCTCTTAACGTGATTCTCTTCAAATACGAGGAGGAGTGGAAGAAGACTCCGTTCGAAGGGTCTTTATGCGTGTACCGAAGAAAGACCATTCCAAGCATGGCTCTAATCATACTTAACAGGAAGGCTCCTCTAGACTTCACTTTGGAAATAGACGCAACGGTCATAGAGATGGAGGCGGAGGACCGTTTCATCATACTGAAGAAGGTGCTAGACAGAGCACAGAAGGAAATAGAGATATTCGGGCTGTGGTTCAGCGATAGGCAGGACTCTATAAAAATATCTTTTATACTGCAGGACCAGCTCGCGCTTATAAAAAAATCAGCAGTGCTTCTGGGACTAGCGAAGAACATGTGTATTAACCACAGCAGAACCAGCGCCAAAAAAGGAAAGCCAAAAAGCGAAGAAAAGACAAAGGGAGAAGCCAGCCAAAAAGAAGCGGCCCAGAAACACCAAGAGAATACAACTAAAGGGAGGGTGTAGGATTACTGGAACGCAGGTTAAGATTTTGTTCTGGAAGGCGTTGGCGTTATGTTAGATAGATGGGATAGGTGGGTGAGATGAGTAGTATAGCTTCCAGATCAAGACAATAGATAAGTGAGATGACTACCGAGCCAAGATATCTGATGCCAGATGTGACTGTGCAGCTGTTAGATGCCATGCTAGTTGTTAATTAAATATATTCACACGACCACATTACCCATTCACATAACCAGACTACCCATTCACACTGCCTATTTACATGACCACGTGACCAAATTACCCGTCCAGACTACCCAACTAGAGACCACCTCTTTCTAACTCTTCCATTCGCTAGCAAGCATCTCGTTTCCGCTGCGATCAAATAGCACGGGCCAATACTCTGGACATGCAGATAAAATATCGCTTCTTCTGAACCTATTTTGGAGCATAGAGAGCCCCTGGATCCTCGCGTACGCTATTTCTCCCTTTTTTTCGCTTCTGAAATTCTTCCACCTCCTTCCTTCTATTGCTTCCAGAAACATCGGGATGTACTTAGGCCTTCTGAAGTTGATAAATGCGTACCCGTTGTTGCAGCTGCTTTTGAAATCCATTCTGAGATAGAGAAAGTCAAAAGAGTTAAAGCAGATAGAAGAAAGAAACGCCACCAGCTGTCTCGTTGTCAGCTTATTAGGAATGTTTTTGATCATGCAGGTGGTTCTGCTGTCCAGCCCCCTTATCACGCTCTCCACCGATATCCTGTAAGGAGAGTACTCGAAGAAAGAAGGAAGAAACACCATCGGCACTTTTGGACACAGAGAGCCCTTCCTAAAGGACTTCTCGGGCGTAAATTTCGTGCCTATCGGCGCCAGGGGCCTGCTCGGTACCACGCACGTACACACCGAAGTGTTAAGAAACTCTCTGCAGTACACCACTGTGCTAAGCTTCTCTATCTCGTCGACAAGCATGTACTCGACCCCTCCGATGTACTTTGTGCCTTTAACATCCGAAGTGACAGATGAAACCCCCGACTTAATCTTAGCTTTATTGCAGATGTAGCACCTGTCAGCAGGCACGCACCCAAAGGTCTGTTTTTCCTGCAGAGGCTTTCTCTCCCCCAGCGCCGCCCTCTTCATGTTCTCTCCTCTCCCCTTCTTATATACCTTTCATAACCTTATTTATTACAAGCTACTCTGATCCAGCGTCCTTATCTTATTAAGGATGGTACTGTGCTGTGGCTAATTCTGTTATCTCGCCTATCTGTCCTGTCTACCCTGATTATCCTATCTACCTTGCTCATCATGCCTGCTCATCATACCTTCCTTACCTTACCTCCCTATCATACCCCCCTACCCTACCTACCCCCCTTATGCACGCGCTAAAACACGAACTTGGTCTTGCAATGCCTGCACAGCGGAACGAACTTGCAGTACAGCCCCAGGCAGATCGGGCACAGGTACCCTTTTTCTATTCCCTTCCCGTGGCAGACGCATTCTCTTTCCGTTCTATTAGGAGCCATCCTGTCTAAAGCCAGCCCTAAGATGCTAACTAAGTACCTGAACACCACCCCGCTCTCCGACTTAGAAATATCACACACTAAATTCCCAAAAAGATCAGAGACCTGGTACCCCACCCCTTCATTTCCAGAGCTTACGCAGCTGACCGGTATCTGGAGCTTTTTCGAAGTAAACGAGCACTTGATAAAATCCAAATTAGCCTCATTAGACGAGAACACCACTATTCTGCTCTTCTCCTTCTCCTTACTAGCGAGCAGCAGAGAGTACCCAAAGTCAGAACTAACTCTCGTTGTGCCGCACGAAAAAGCCTCTCCGACTACCTTCCCTAAGTCCTCCTCTAAGTCCTCCACTGAGTCGAAGAGCACCGAAGTGTTCTGCACTATCTTCAGCCTGCTCCTGTGGCTACTTCTAATAAACAGGTTCAAAAAGACAAGCAGGTCGTTCAGAACGGAAGATCCAACGCCCAGCCCGCCAGCAACAACCAGCACCAATAACATAAATAAAAATTTAATGCAGCCAAGTTGGTACTCCAACTGTTAGAACACGGCACGGTACCGCCTATGCCTATACACGAGGACAAAGAACCCCATCCACATAGTCATCAGAAGAAACACTCCGATAAACGAGACCGACACCCGTAGCCAAATCGGTAACTTCACGCAAAACCGAACCCACTGGAGCATTCCTCAAAAGATAAGCGAAGATTTTTTTCGAGTATTTCGTAGGTATCGTAATCCGGCAGATCTAACTGATTAAAACACGTGTGCGCCGATGGAAGCCTGTCCTTACCGGAGACTCTAAATATTTGGAACTTCTGAACGCCGTTCTGTCCCCTGAGTCCCGCAAACCCCTCGAATGGCAGCTTGGACGTGCCAGTAACGAACTGAAGAAGCTTTGCTCGGTCCTCCACGCTATAGTTTCGCACGAGCCTCCAGAACCACCTGATTATTTGCGATGCCTCTGTGTATCCGTTGTAGAACGTGTTGTTTCTCCAATCGTCGACGTCTATCTCTGGGAGCCCGCTGATCAGAAGCTCCAGCTCCTTCTCGTTGAATATTCTAACTAGCCGCGGGTCAAGAGCCTCGAAAAACCCCTCTGAAAACGCCTCCAGCTGTTTTTCTACTATTTTAACTAACTTGAACCTGCAAACTTTTTCAACGTACTCTTTTTTGTTCGCGTCCGTTACCTGCACGTTTCGTCCGTTATTTTTCAAGTCAAACGTCTCTGTTGCCCCAAATCTCTCCTGCTCCAGGGAGAACGTGAGATCAAGCACCCCTTCGATCGGGTTCTCGCTGATCCACTTGAGAGACCGGAAATACTCCTGGTCCAGAACCTCTATGTCCGCTAGCTCCACGTTGATTCTCAGTAAGTACTTGTAGAACGCTCTGATAAAGTAGCAGTCAAGAGAGACCCTCTCCTGCACAGCCTTCCCGATCACTCTTCCAATGAACTTGAAGTACAGAAGGTGCTCTGGATTTACGCGGCTTCCCGGATTGGGGTAGTGCGCGACGCCAACCCTCGAAAACAGCCCGTAGTTCGGGTTGAACATCTCTTTGCTGATCTCGGAGAACCACTCGCGCGTGAGCCCCCCCGCATCAACGCCCTCTTCCCCTGCGAATTTTATGTTTAACTTACTGGTTTTCCACGCCTCTCCGCTGTGTCTCATTATTTGCACGAATGACTCCTCGAACAGCGTTCCTCTTTTCACGCTGATGTGTATCGAAGCTCTTTTCTTGCCTGTTTCTCTAAGTGAGTGGTAGAAGTACTCTCTTTTGTTATCGAAGTCGAGAACCCGCGTGGGTACGCCTTTGAACGCGCCGTAGAGAAGCTCCGGGTCGTCCGAGATGAACTTATTTACCAGCTCCTTTTCTCGCTCGATGTTTTTGTTGAAGCTTTCGTTCTCTTCCCCGACTTCCAAAAACGCGCCTCTATCGGCTCCCGCGTCGCTGTCTTCGCTATCGGAGCTTCTGCTCCTCTGCTCGTTCGCTCCGTACACTTTGTGGCTTTTTTCTATCTCCATCCTCTTTTCTAACGGTATTTCCTTATTTAGCTTCATTCTGTACGCCAGCACGTACGACTTGAAAAACGGAAGCAGCGAAAGAAGAAATAGCCCCTCTCTTTTCTGGACCAAAAGAGTGTCGAAAAAATAGCTCCACAACGGAGACGTCCTTACGTACCTCGCAGGCTCTGAGAACCCCGCACCGCCCACCCCGACCGAAGAGATAAGCGTCAGCACCTGAACGAGCCTTAGCGCCTCTTTTCGGACCACAGGCGTGAGCAGCGCTTCTTTTTCCGCAAACATCCGATCTACCAGCCTAATTGCGTCCGAAAATAGCCTCCTCAGGTAGACCGTTCTAAAGTACCGCCTGGAGTTCTTAACAAAGCTATTAAGGTGCTCGAACGAGCTCTCCTGCAGCTCGTAGTTAAACACCTCGAACATCCTCTCCACATCGAACATGCAGCTCTTCTCGGTGCTATTTAGACCCTCGGAGCACCCCTGCACGTCTTCGGCAAAAATAACGCTGATTGTGCCGATCAGCTTCAGAATATCCGAATAGGTTCTTCTCGATATAGACGCAAATATCCCGTTGAATAGCGCTGGGTGGAGCAGAAATATCCTCTTCCATCCCTCTTCTCGGCTGCAGAGGTACGTCAGCGCCTCGAGGCTCCGTTTCCGCCATATTCCCTTAACGTACCTGTCGCCTCCGACCTCTATTTGCTTGTGCGGCTGGACGTACTTGAAGAGGCTCTCAACGGTGCTGTAACGGGACTCATTATTGCACGCGAGATTATCTATGATTTTGCAGATGATTTTTCTGCTTCTGTTACTTTGCACGAGAAGATCCACGAGATTCCGAATTGCTCCTCTGCTCACCACGTCTGGCTCTTCTCTTGGCGGTTTTTTCGCCTCTTCTGCGTCTTCCGACCGCTCTTCGCTCTCTGTCTCCTCTTGGGACGCGTCTCTTTCGATCGCAAACGACTCGAAGTAGTTTTCTTCCTCCTCTTCGAACACTGCCCTTACCGTATCTCTAAGTCTTCCAAGAAATTCAGTGCTGATCGGCCTGTACTCGATGCTGTTTGCTCTTCGCTCCCTGTAGTAGTTCGTCACAACGTCTCTAAGCAGATCCTCCGGCAAGCTGTTAAGTATTTCAACACTCATCGACGGTACGTCACCTGCCTCGTGTCCAACCCCTGCATAACCATCCTCCTCGTCATCCTCATCATCTATATCTTCATCTAGATCATCCTCATCATCACCTTCATCTATCTCTTCATTCGACTCCCCATCTATCTCCATATCCGTCTCCTCGTCATCCTCTTCATCTTCGCTGATCTGGTCTAATAGAGATCTTGATGACGGGTGTTCCTCGGATGCTTCTTCTTTCATTCTACTCAGGACGCTCTTTGAGGTGTCTTCCCACAGGACCTCTGCCGCTCTGAGTCTCGAGAATATTTCCGTCTCTGTTACAGGCGCTTTTGAGTAGTCGCTCATCTTCATGTTCAGAAGGAACATCCCCGGCTGGTCGTACAACGGGTCGATCAGCGTCGGCAGGAAGGATGCGTCGTCTGACTCGCTCTCTGTGTTAGAATCGAGCTGCGCGCCCATCTCCTCCGCTCTCCTCTCGCCTCTTCCGCGGCCTTCCTCGACCTCTCCCTCCTCCGTCTCATCCGAATACGTCCCGTAACTTTCTTCTGAAATGTACCGACCGCTTTCGTCTCCGTCGTACCTCCCGCCCGCGTCTTCGTGCGGCAGCTCCAGCTCCAGCGCTTCCCTTTCCATCTCGTACGAGTCTTCTTCGTTGTAGTACGTTTCGTTGCTGTCCATCGTTTCGTCCGTGTCGAAGTCTTCCATGTACCCCTGCATCTCCTCCGAAGAGTCCTCTTGCTCCTCTATCTGCCCCGCCATGTAGAAGTTCACGTGCGGGTCCGAAGTGAGCAGCCTGGAGAAGTACTCCACCGCTTCGCAGATCTTCTGAAGCGTCTTTTCGTACCTCTTCGTTCTAGACTCCAGCCCCACCATCTGCTCGATCAAAAACTCAACGGTTTTTTCCTCTTTAAGTATTTCGATGTTGTATATGAACGTGCTCCTCCTAATGGTGTTTCTGAACAGGTCCAACAGGAGATCTGCGAAGACCAGCAGGCTATCCGGAGAGCTCTGCGAGACTTTCGCGCACTCTCCCAGCAGGCTTTTCTTCAGCTTCCTGTTTCCTGGCGCGTTGAACACCGCGATGATAAAGCCCTTCAGCGAGTACGCGTACATGTCTTTTTCGTTCTTGATCTCCTCGTACTTCTGGTCTTCGATGCTCTCTCTTGGGCTCCGCATGTGCTCCTGAATAAGCGGGTGCAGCAGCCCGTACTCCGCTTCTCCAATCGAGAGAAGAACGTAGGGAAATCCCGCTAAGATGTTTTTCAGCGTGTACACCCGAAGACACTTCTCGTTAAGCGGCAGTTTCTCGCTTGTGCTCTCCAAGATCGTTTTGAAGATGCCTTTTCTGTCCTGTTTATCTCCTGTTTTGCTAAGTGCAACGGACTTCGCGTACTCTTCCTCCATCTTTTTTTCTTTTCCTCTCTCCTCTTTTTCCTCCGCGTACCCATCTTCTCTCCACGCTGCGCCTCTCTCCTCTTCTCTTCTGAAGTGGATCACCACGCCGCGCGAGCTTTTCACGTAGAAGAAGTTCTTCTGCACCGTTGCCAGGAACTCTCTGCAGGAGTAAACAGCAAGTCCTGAGTAGAGCCCCATAAACTTCGAGAACGGCGCGTTTGTGTACGGCGTCAGGAACGTAAAGTACTCCTCTATGTCTTTTTGCACCGTTTCTCTGCTTATCACCATTCTTCTAACTATAAGGCTGAAAATAGCAAATATTCTCGAATGCGGGTCCGCTTCGCTCTTCTGCGCGCCTCCCGGCAACCCGCTCTGGCCTTTCAGCATAACCGAGCACTCTCTAAGTATCTGAACGACGTTTTCTTCTAGGTCTTCTATCTCTATCTCTTCGTCCAAGCTCTCCTCTTGCTTTATCTTCAGCACCGCGAGAATCACCATCGCTCTGCCCTCCAGCACCTCCATCGATCTTTCCTCCCCGAACCTGATCCTCTGAACTATTCTCGTCTTCTTTCTGTTCTCCGGCTCTATCACGTTGTAAATCGACATTGAAACGAGCAGGTGCGCAAAAAACGACAGAAACAGCGGGTCTCTCGTCTCCCCGACCCTCGCAGCCATCTCCTGCGCCCTTCCCTGCATTACCTCCACCGTCTTTTTCCTGTCCACTATCTGCAAAAGTATCCCGTACGCAGATTTCCTGTACAAATTCTCTATCTCTTTTTCTTTCTGCTCAATTCCCCTAAATAGATCCGTTTTCCTGCTGAATTTCACGTCCATGCTCGAATACCTCTGAAACACTTCGATAACCAGTGCCCTGAACTCCTCCTTAAGCAGAGACACTTTCTTTCTTCTCTGGCTCTGCTCGCCGTCCTCTGCTCCGTCTGCTCCGAAGACCTTTTCTCCTATCGCTAGAATTTTCTCCACCGCTCCTCTTCCGAGCCGGTCTATTTGGCTCCTGACCATCGCTATCAGCGCCTTCTCCACCCTTTCCATCTTCTTCCCCTTCGTGATAGATGATCGCGTTACGAACAGTTCGGTTAGTCCGCACACAAAGACGCTCATTACGTCGAATACTAACGCGATTTTCTTCTTGTAGCTCTCTAAGTCCTCTGCGCTTCCCTCTCCCATGCTTTTCTCTATCTTTTCGATCTCCTCCTCCAGTACCTCTGCTAAATTCATGTTAAGAAGCACCGTTTCTAGCGTTTTGAACTCCTGCGTTTTCTTGCCCATGTCCATTTGCAGGAACGTCTTCAGTGCCCCTATGTGCGGGCTTTCTTTTCCGCTCTCCACGCTGCTGTTTCTCAAGTTTCTAACGATAAGCTGCAAAAAGTCCTTCATCAGCATCAGGTGCAGAAACACTTCCTTCTGCTCCTCCTGCATTCCGCGGCCTCTCTTCTGCCCTCCGCTTCCCGGCGCCTCCGATACTATCGGCTTCTCCAAAATCGCCTTCATAAACGAGTACAACAGCGAATACAGCCTCTGCTGCTCTGCGCTCTCTTCTGCTAATACCAGCTCGTTTATGCTGTTTATGATGTTCGGTATTTTTTCTGCAACCAGCCTACCCGATATGGAAAGAAAGACCGACCTGTTTTTAAAAATGCTGTTCGCTGTGCTAATCAGCCGCTGCACTTTCGCCAGCGCCTTCTTCTCTCCCCCTTCCATCAGCTCCTCCAGATAACCGAAGAATATCTCGAGCGTCTTATCCGGCTCCTCTTTCAAAAACAGGTTGAACGCCGAGTTTAGCGGGTCGTTCGCCCTATCTTCACCCGACGTCTCTACCTGCGACAGAATCCGCAGCGTCTCTTCTATAATGTTCTCGTCTATCAGCTCCTCTGCCCTGTGCGACATGTAAATATACGTTAAACACCTGAACATATTCTCCGCAAGCCTTTTCGCAAGATCTTTCCTCTCGCCTTCTCCTCCGCTTCCGCTTTGCAAAATCTCTTCTATCTTCGCCCTCAGCTCCTTCATTTTCGCGTTCAGCGCCTCTCTGATCCTTCTTTTTATGTGCGCGCTCGACGAGTGTCTGCTCACCTCCTCCAAAAACAGCCCGTACGTCATCGGAATGTTGTACATCGTTAGTATATCGCACATATCCACCCTGACAAAACACTGCAGCACCTTTTCCAGAACCAGCCTCTCCTCCATAACTGCCCCCAGCCGCTGGTCCAGGAAAAACGCCTCCACTAAATTCGCTATCTCGAGCAGAAGGTCCGGCGCACACGGCAACTCTCCACTGACCACCTCCAAGAACCCGTCGAACAGCCCCTCGTCTACCACAAAAGAGAGATTCGCAGGCATCGCGTGGATGTAGCTTGCGAGCGCCGAAAAGAGATACGCAACAACCGACGGATGAAATAGCGAAGACGAAAAAAGAATCTTCTTCATCGCCTTTGGAAACTCCACCTCAAGAAAGTTTCTCATTCCCTCCTGCATCTCCACGTTCTGGAACACCTGCGATGTTATTTTCATCACTGCCCTAACGTAGCACATCAAGTCGTACTCTTTCTTCTCGTCCATCAGATCTGTCTCTATCTTATCGTTCATCTCTGCCTTACCGTTCAATCCATCTATCTTATCACCTATTCCACTCGTTGCTGTCTTACTACGCATATCTACCTTCCCACTCACTCCACCCATCTCTACCTTCCCGTTCATTTTACCCATCTCTGCCTTACCACTCAATCCAACCATCTCTACCTCGACTTCCCTGCGTCTTTGGCGCAGCACTTTCTCCACCGACGCGTCCAGCTCTTTGGAAAGTATCCTCATTCCGCCCTCTGACAGGAACCTTGGAAACGTTTCTGGTATCGTGAACAGGAACGTGTTCGTGCACATCACCAGCCTCGTCTTTTTTCTGTCTCCTATTTCGCTGCGCTCTTTTAACGTGCTGCAGACGTACTCCACCACGCCTGCGGAGTACAGCGCCTTCGACCCCTGCGCAGACGCGAAAAACGAGCTCAGCAGCCCGAAAAACGCGAGCGCGAAGTTCTCGGGCGGGTCTTCCTCCACTGTCTCCTTCAGCAGCTTCATCACCATTCCCTCGTGCATCCCTGCCTCCATCGCAGATATCAGCGCGTTGTGCTTGATTCTCATCCTGAACAGCGCGTCAACCATCAGCACTGCCGCCTCTCTGACCTTGGGCGTTCCGTGCTGCATCAGCCCGAGTATTTCCACGAGCTCTTTTTCCATGAACTCGGAGTCTATCGACAGGTCCTCGTAGTTGTGGTACACCACGGCTCCAAACGCAAGCAGCTTGATGATCAGAAGAGAGTCCCACTCTTCGATGAAGCTGAAGCACCGGAGCGTGTGCATCAGGCTTTTTACTTCTCCTTTTGGCACTAGCTTGTCGCTTATTCCGTATATTCCCTTTTTCAGCGTTTTTTTAAGATTGATCCTCTTTGTTATCTTTTCCTGCTCGTCGTAGTATGCGAAGCTTTCCTTGGACCGTATGCCGACCTGCTCCAGCAGTATGTGGAGGCTGTTCATGTTCATCAGCAGCATGCTTGTTTTGATCGATCGCTGCATGTGTATCTTCGAGGCAAAGAAGTACACTAGGCGGAGTGCCTCTATCGATATTTCAAGCTCGAATGAGTATATGAACGGCTCTATCACGTTGAAGCTGCTGAATATGTTCTTCGTTGAGCTGTTTTCCACGAGGATTCTCTCGAACCGGATTATTTCGCGCGCGGTGCTCCTGTCTGCTTCTTTCATTTTTCTATTTTGGAGGCCTGTTAGGTTGTACTCCTTGACTATTCCTTCAAGTATTTCGTCTAGCCTGTTTAGCGCCTCCACCCAGTAAAGAAGATCTGACTTTCCGTATCTCCACTCGTCTATTTTGGATAGATACGAAGATACGCTCTCTCTTGGCATCTTCTCCACCGCTTTGATGATAGACGCCACCGGCTCCGGCGGCTCTGAAAATCTCTTCTCACCTGGTCTCTGTATTTTCATCCTGTAAAAAAATTCCGAAATAATATAAAAAGATCCGGCGGTGCCATCGCAGCAGCCTCCGCAGGTAGTTTGCGATGTGAGGGTTGTAAGGGGTGTGTTATGTAAGGGATGTGTGATATAAGAGATGTGTGCTGTAAGGGGCGTGATATGTAAGAGGTGTGATATGTAAGAGGTGTGATATGTAAGGGGTATGAGATTTAAGTGTTGGTGCGGTGTAAGGGATGAAGCGGTCTAAACAGCATATGCGGTCTACACACCATATCCTATATATTTCATCTACACTGCATATGCGACTCTCATTAAGCACCATTTAAGCCTCCATTTATTGCAGTGCTCACAGATCTACGCTATTCCTGCCGATCATGATAACGATGATCAATCATCTTCTTATCGATTATAAAACACCGCATGTTTATCAATCATCCTTCTCTTTATTCTTGCTACTGTCCTGCCACTGCAATAACACATAGCAACACCTCTGCCTTTATCACTATCACCTCTGCCTTTATCACCTCCACCACCAGTATCACCTCTGACAGCAACACCATTATCACTACCATCACCCCCACCAGCACTATCATATTTACTGTCCTGGCTGTCTCTCGGAGTCCAAAAGAACCTCGGGCCTAAAAGTGAACGGCCTGAAGAGCACCCCGTTACCCGCGTAGAACTTGGAGCCAAACTCCACCCAGTGCAGCCTGAGGCTGTGCAGCGTTGAGCTAAGCCCCTCCAGTCCGATTAGCAAAACAAACGTCCCAACTACCCAAATAGGAAAAGTTGATATCTTGAAAAAAAGACTCTGCTCAGGGTCCCCTATTGTCTTCTCAAACAGGATCCCTGTTAGCTCGGAGTGCGCGAGCGAAACCGCCCAAAGCCTCAGGTACGACGAAATATTCGATATCAGCCCCATCAAAAACTCCACCCCCTCTATCATCGAGTGCATCCACATCTCCACCGCGGTTCCTCCCCCGTGCTGCACCTTCTTAAGCGTGTAGTACAGAGGAGTCGCGAAAAACATGCACGGCACCGAAGCCAGAAAAATACACATCAGCGCCGGCTGCACCACGTTCTGAAGCCCGTACACCTTCTTCTCCTCCTCTACCTTCGCAAAAGACACCATTTCTATCACCACCCCCACGATTCCTGGCCAGCTTTCCCTCGGCGTCACCCATTTCAAAACTATCAAAAAGACCATATATCCGATTAAGGAAAAAAAAATCAAAATTTGCGGCACAATCGCCCCAAACAGGCGCACTTTGTCCTTCTTGAATATCGCGTTCATTGCGTTAAGAACAAGACCCGCTGTCAGGTGCACGAACCCGATAACGATGCTTGTTTTCATTTTCAGGGAGTTTATGAACCCCCCTCCGTTGCCCACCTCTTTGCTGTGCCACACGTGGTCTATCCCGAAGTAGCACACCCCCGTCCTACCTCTCCCTGTGTACGCCGACAGCCACGTCCCAAACCCGACCCCCATAAAGTCTCCGTACAAGAACCCGAAGTACACCGACCATATTCCCATCAAGATCAGCGCGTACCTCCCCTCGAAAATAATCTCCATCGACTTAGGCACCTCCAACTGCTTTTCCTTCCTCACGAGATACGCCCCAAACGCCAGAACGATCAGCCCGTGCCCGACATCTCCAAACATTGCCCCAAACAGAAAGGGAAACGTAACGATGGAGAATATCGTCGGATTGATCTCTTTGTACGCAGGTATCCCGTAGACGTTTGTCAGCTCCTGAAACGCCTTCGTTAGTCTCGATCCGTCGAAGTGTGTCGGACGCACAACACCCTCCGGAACCGGCACGATCTCTGCCGCCACGTCTCCGTGCAGCTCGCATATTTTCTTGATCGTTCTTCCGAATCTCTCCTCGTCTCTTTTGAGAATGAACCCGTGTCCGATAAGATACGTGTTTTCTTTGTTTATCTCGAGTTTTTCCTTGACTGCTTCGAGCTCTATCTCTCTTATCACGTGGTACTTCCATATCAGTATGTCCCTTGCAATTGTTTTCATTTCTCCGTGGTAGGCTTCTAAGTTGATCTGCCTCATCCTTGTCACCTGCGCTAGGTCCGAGGAGACCTGCAGAAGGTCGCCTTCTCTTTTTTCTGGGTCTTTTCTCTCCTCTGCCGGGTTCTTTTTCTTCTTGGTTCTCACCACTCGCGCCCCGACCTTTGTGCACACGTTCTCGATCCTTCCTATTGCGCGCTCTCCGTGCGTGAAGCAGATAAACCCTCCTTTTTTCGGGTCTGTCATCTCGATCGGGATAAAACAGAGATTCCCGTGGAGAGACTTCCACAGGAACCTTTCTAGCGTGAGAATCTGATCTTTCGATATCACTCCTGCCACGTACTCCAGCCCGATCTCTCCTTCTGTTCGGCTCATCACGAACTCCGGGTCTATCCCGTCCTCGACGACTTTTTCTATCTCTTGGAGCACCGCCACGTCTTCTTGGAGCCTCTCGATGGCTGCGGCGGACTCTTTCATGATTTGCGCTAGCTGCCCTGCCCTGTAATAGTGTTTTTCCACTTCCTTCGACAGCTTCTCTATTGGGGAGATAAGCGGCGGTATCTTGTCTGTTTTTACCGGCTTTATTTCCTGTTTTGCCAGCTCGTTCATGAGGAAGTCGAGCCTTGTTAGGATTTTTTCGGTCTTCGCTCTTTTCTCGGTCTTTTGCAGCTTCTCGCCGGAAACTGCGATGAAGTGGATCATTTCGCGCGCCCCGAGGTCCTCGAGCACTTTGTGCGCGATGTCTGACGTGATATACACCCTCACCATGCTTACGTCTTCGCTTCTGAACATGCGGACTGTAAATACGAAAATATCCAAGATATAAAAATAAATACAGTTTAGAAGTTTTGTTACACAAGAAAGCGCGAATTATTTTTATGGGCGGGGGCGTTCCGTGCACGTACAGAGCGAAGGGCAGGAAAAAGTGGCTTCCGGGAGAGGTGGGCACAAGCGGAGCAAGACTGGTGCTAAAAGACGAAGAGGCTCAGATCCTCGACTACTGCTCTGGGAAGATAAAAGCAGAAGAGGGCGAATTCGAAACAACGTATTACGAAGTGGTGTGCGACGACGCGGAGGCGCTGCACGAGATGACAAAAGAGAGCAGAAAGTGCAACGCAAGAGAACGCGACGCTGTGGTGGAAGAGAAAAGAGGAGCTGGCGAGGGCGTGGCGGGCGTTAGGAGAAACGAGATAAACGATGGCGTGGAGGGTTTGGAGGGCGCTAAGAAGGGTGCAGAAAACGGAAACAGGCAGAAGGAGCCGCCAAAGAACGGCTCACCACCGGATGAAAAGAGGCTAAAGACCAGAAACGAGCTTTTACATCTTTTCTAAGAGGCACGTGAAGTTGCGCTATGATGTAGGCTATGCTGGGTGTGAGGTAGTTGAGTGTGTTGGTCGTGGAGTGTTTATGTGTGTTGGTTGTGAGGTGGTTGAGCACTTTGGTCGTGAAGTAGCTAAGCGAATAAGTTTTGTGAGCGGAGGGGTACCTTAGACGGTATAAAGGGTTAAGAAACAAGGAGCAGTACAGCCAGATAGTAGCTCTGAACAGTGCAGCAATAACCCTGGCTAGTACTAGCAATAAATGTCTTTGTTCTATGATATGAGCCTACAGAATTTCCAATATGTATCCATTAGACTGCGCATATGGCTGTAAAATCTGGTCTATATAGCGGATAACTGGTAGTTATCGGCATTCTACCAGGTTTATCGGCATTTTTTTTGCTGGTTATGTGGTTACGTTGGCAGTGGCGCTTTTTAAGGTTCGTTTTCATCTCTTTATCAGGCTCTTCCCTCGGCAGTGGTACGCTGCTTTTTTGCCATGACACAGAGTATTTTGGTGCTGGCGTATTTTTACAAAATCGTTTGGTAACATTTTTCAAATAGTTACCGGATGGTATTTTTTCTCAGAGCTCTGCTTATGGCTGGTACTAGTCTGGTTTATTAATAAATTGTTGATCATGGCGTATTTAAGTGAGCAATTTGTAATAAAGATCTTTTGGTGGTTGATACTTTGAGATGAGGTCTACAATAACTTTACACCGCCCAGGCACCCTCGCATATACTAGAAATAGATTACGACCGTGCTGACATAAGATATAACACGCTGCGAGGATAAGCCCTAGCAAATTACACATGCACCCGCCTAAAGCGCTACGTCCAGCCTTTGTGCGATAATATCCCACAGATCCTCTGTCACCCTGACCGATTTCTGCGCGTAGTTTTTTCTGATTATGTCCTGTACAACCCTGTCTGGAGAAGACACGCACATCCCGTTCTCCTTCAGAAACTTAGAGAACTCCATCTGGTGGCTGTTCTTCAGAAGCGGGTTTGGAACAACCACAAACGTCTTATTCAACCCCGCCAGCTCAAGAACCGTTCCTGTCCCCGCATGCGTGACAACAACGTCCGCGTCTTCCACGAAGCTCTCTATGCTGCTGTAGTACTTCACAAGCCTGATCTTGATGCCTTCGATCCCCTTGAACTCGAGAAGGCTGAGAGGGTCGAGAAACTCTTCTCCGTCCTGCCCGTACTGTATCTCCAAATGGGAGCAGACCGTGGACAGATCAGAAAGAGAGTCAAGAAAAGCCTTCACTAATGCGCTGTATCCGAAGGTTCCTGTGGTCACGACAACTTTCATGCAGGGGCATAAAAGGAATTTGAAAAAGTAGAGATAAAAGGTATTGCAAAGAGTAGTGATAGAAGGAACTCGGTAGCGATAGAGGCAGCAAACCCGGCCCACTTGTGCATCGATCTGCTAGAGATTTATCACTGCGCCAAAGCCTTTTTTCCAAACACCGCATCCAAAGCAGAGCACCAAACACATATCGCCCGGCTCCAAGTCCGGTCACCAATTTCCCAATAAATTGCATATTTGACTTTAGATTTGCCAGCTGCCGATTGCCAGCAGCAGACCGCTAGTCAGTCAAAAAGGCCGCAAGTTAAAGCCGCATCCCAAATACCGCCAAAACACCCTAACTACCGCATCCAAAACCAATCTCATAAAACCGCCATTTATACCTTCTGTTTCCCGGCCGCTGCTAAGACGCAAAGTATGCCGCACAAAGCACCCCCAGTCCGATAAACATTCCAAATGCCACTCTTTTCAAATCCATCCCCTCCCTGCTATCAACCTTAACAAGCCTTCCGTTGATAGACGAGCAGTAGAGGCTGCTTCCTATGCTGCCAATCGAAGAGACCGGGCTGTTTTTGAACACCCGCGTTTTCCACGCCTTCCTTCCGTTCTTGTATTTGATGAGACACCCGTCGCCATCGCCAAGCAGGAAAGCCCCGTCCCCAAGCGAGTTCACAGTTGTGCATTTTGGCTCGATTGCGTGCGTCTTTACCGCGCCCTCCATACAGACATACGACATCTCTTTTTTCATCTGGACGATGTACCCGAACTCCCTTACGTTGGTGTAGTCCGATATGGGCCCTGATAGCGCAGCCGTGAACTCCCTATCTAGCAGCAGGAAGCCTTCTTTCCGCTTGACAAGAACGAGAAGATTTTCTCCCTTCACGAGCAGCGCCACCAGCTCGTCGCCTCTCTCCGGCTGCCTGCTGAACTGCGCCTCTTTGTTTGTGTTTCCTTCAATCAGGCCCAGAAGCGAAATCGACCATATTCCGTTATCTTTCACGTAGAGCGACATGCCGTCGAACAGAACGGGAGACCTGGCGCCTTCTGGGAAACTGTGCGGCCCCGTGATTTTTCCGTTATCAATTTCAAAAATTTCAAAAGTACAGTCTTCGTATTCCACTATTACAAAATTTTCGTAGCACTTGGTGGAGAAGACTGCCTTTTTCACAAGCAGGTTGTCGAGCACGTTCATTTCGGTGTCCAGAAGAAAAAGCTTGTTTGGAAACCCGTACAGCTTGTTTCCTCCGCCGCCGCCCACAAGTATGCTCCCTTTTACGTCAATAACAGAGGTGATTGGCATCCCCTCCTCGTATTTTCCTGGCATAAACAAACAAAGATAAAAATATTTATGGACAAAGCGGAAGCGGGAAAGGCAGGATGGCCGAGCGGTCTAAGGCGTCGGGTTTAGGTCCCGATCCTCTTCGGAGGGCGGGGGTTCGAATCCCCTTCCTGTCATGTTTTTTGCGCGCGCTGGTTGGCCTGCCGGGCGGACATACACCCGGCGTAAGAGCTTTTATCGGATGCAAATCGTACATCGTTTTATCTGGGTTTCAGGCTCTGTAGAAATAGTTCGAGATGCGAGCGGCCGTGGCTATGGACAACGCGGGTTGCCCAAAAATGCACTGGAAGGACGTGGCGTCTTTCCACTTCTTTCTGTTTCCTCCGTCCCCTACTTCGGCGGAGTGGCTGCTCAAAAAGGCGCTGAACGACCTTGAGAAGCGCTTTATCCAGTTTGGCGAGCTGACGTACGCGAAGGTCAAGGGCGCCATAGTAAAAGTGTCGCTGAAAATAGCGGAGGGCGCGTGCAGAGAAAAAATCCTTGCAGAGGTGCAGGACGGGTTCTTTCACACGCTGAGGGTGGATCTTCCGCTCTATCTTCTGTCGAGGAGGGAGAGGGTGCTTTCGGAGATGGAGCAGATAGCCCTGTGGAACAGCGTGCAGATCGAAACGGACCTCAGAAAAAAATTTTGCGTTACCATATCGGGAATAGATAAAAACATATACAGGTCAAAAACAGAGCTGTTCAGAATCGCTGAAAAAGCGCAGGGGCGCGCTTCCCACGTGGTCGACGCGTACATCTGCGCCGAAAAGATGGTTGTGTCCGGAGCGCGGGTCTATTTTGAGACAAAAGTAAGATCGAAGCGCGCGCTCGTTCTGGACCCCGAGAGAGCAGAGGTCTCTGCGCATTTCACAGACAGAAAAACGTACAGAACAACGCTCAGCACGGACCAGGTTAAGTTCGCGTATTTGCTCACGTACGGAAGAGAGGCTATCGAAGACATCCTCGTAAAACAAGAGTCGTACATCGAAGAGCGCGCGAAGCCAGCACATGTGTAGAAATAGAGGTGGCAAGCCTTTCCAAGTGCCATTTAAAAGACGCGGTCTCCGAAGTCCAGATGTTTCTCTCGTCTATTGTTGTTGCGCACGTTCAGAAAGTCTCGCCGCACACAACGCCAGAATATTTCTCCTGGGGTCCGGCGGGTCGCTGGCGATTATCGGGGAGAGCACCGAAGTAAGGCAGGCGCTAAGGGAGATAGGCCTCCCGTGCAGGATCGAAATGGCCATCTCGCCAGCTATAGAAGAGTTTATATGCGGGAAAAAAAACGGAAAGATAAACAAGGTCGCGAAAGAGAGCCAGTGCGCAGTGTTTATACGCAAAGAGGAGGAGCTTTATTTGGTAATCCAGGGAAGCCCAAGAAACGCCGAGTTTTCGCTAAGTATGGTAGAGGACGAGCTTCCTGCAGAATATTCGTTCTATTTGCACGAAAAATACCATAAGAAGATAATCGGGTACGGCGGAAAGACAATACAAAGGCTGATGAAGAAAAACGGCGTCTATATTAAGTTCGAAAGTAAAGCAAGCGCAGCGCACAATGTTGTTATAAGGACGCCAAGAAAGAACAAAGACAGTCTTCAGAAAATGTACAAAGACGTGATGGAGCTTGCGGGAGAGCCGCCCGTGATGGTGCAGGGGGCGTGGTCGTCTCTTGCGTACTGCGACTTCTACGCTATCAGGTTTGACGTGTTCAGGCTGAGAATGAACGAGGTGGAGGTCTTTGCAAAGGAGCACGTTGAAGTGCAATACTATCTGGTAAGCCAAGAAAAGATAGAAGAGATAAGAGGACGCAAAAGAATAGAGGAAATATGCAAGATCGATAATATGATTGTGGTTGCATCGCTAGATCTTGTCAAGGGCGGAAAACCTGTGACTTTGAAGACCTGGAAGAAGCAAGAGGCAGCTTCAACGTATTTTTCTAGGGAGTACGGGGATGCCCTATTTAGCGAAGAGGGTATATGGAACAAAAAATGGAGAATATCGTTTCTAGACACGTGGCAGGGAAGCTCCTGGAGAAGCAGGGGGTTTTCAAGGATGTGATGGTGGTGTGGTGGGGTGAAGTGGTGATATGGTGGGATGGTGATGGTAATGGAGTTATGAGGTGATGAGGTGGTTGATGATGCGGTGGTATCAAAGATCCCTATTGTATCGCTATTGTTGTACCCCTATTACCTTGTTGGTATTGCATATCCTACCTGTCATTATCCACATTGCATATACTACCTGCCATTATCCACATTTGTTCTAGATCCAGCATTACAAAGGGTCATCGATAAAATGTGTAAGTGCAGGGACGCCATATAAATATGCAATAAAATAGACGACCGAAATAGCGGTTGGTAAACTTGAGAAGCCTTCTTTGCCATTACAATCCTCTTTTTATCGCATATTTAGACCTGAAAACTGCCATATCAGAATAGTTAGTGTCGTAGAGTACCAACTACCTGCCAACCAAACGGTCGCACTGGTCTTACCGGCTGCCCAATTCCCAAAACACTCCACAAATAGCACTCTTTTGTTTTACTGTTTGTTTTCTATTAGATCTCTCGTTCTATTTACCTCTTTACTGTTTATCTCCATGGAGCTTCTTCGCAGGGACGTGCGCTCTGCTCTGAGCTGCGGCGAGGGCATCAAAGTCCTTCTTCTCGACGACTTCACAAAGAACGCGCTGAGCCCGATAGTCTCGCATGCAGAGCTTCTCAGCTGCGACTTTTTCCTCTTCGAGCCAATTTCGCGCGAGCGGTGCAGCATATCCGTTGCCTGCGTAGCTATCTTAACAAAAAAAAGCTTTCCTTATTTGGTATGTGAGATAAAATCGCCAAAATACAAAGAATATTTTGTTTTTATAACGGACGAGCTCTCCCAAGAAGAAATCGCGTCTCTGGCCGCACAGGACTCCCGCGGCGCCATAAAAGAGCTGCACGAGCTGTATCTCTCCGCCGTACTCGTCGACAAAAGCCTCTTTCTTCTCCAGCACCCGAGCGGCTGCGAAAAAATCCGCGCCCTCCTCTGCGCCCTCAAAGGATTCGGTGCCTGTCCAAACGTCCGCTATCTTTTTGGCTCCGACGTCTCGTACCAGATCGCATCGCTTATCTCCGACGCGTTTTCCGACGAGCCGTTTTCAAATGCAGATCTTTTGGTGCTCGACAGGACCTTCGACATGCTGACCCCGCTTTGCTATCCGTGGACGTACCAGGCCATGTGCGCTGAGTATCTTTCTTGCTCCGATAGCGCTGTGGCATGGGGCCCACACAGGTTCTACATGACTGACGAGGATCCTTTTTTCGAGTCGACGAGATTTATGGACGTGGTCTCTGCCACAGACTTTCTCAGCGCTTCTCTCAAAGAGGTGAGGGCTTCTCACGATATTTCGGGAGAGTTCGTTGCGGCGATACGGCAAAGAGCGAAAAACAGCGAAAAACACGTTATCCATCTCAAAGCGCTTGCTGAGATATCGAAGGCGTGCGTTGTCAACGATGCTCCGTCGGATCTGATCTCCGAAATTATTCTCGACGGATCCGTCTCGGTGGAGTGCGTTCTTTCAGAAGAGTACACGAACGAGCAGAAGCTGAGAGCTGCACTCGTGTCCTATCTGTCGCTTGCGGTTGTTCCGCCTGCAAGCTTCTCTGGGATCGTGTGGAGAGAAGAAAAGCAGATTTCCCTAATCAAAAACGCATTCCAAAAAGAGATAGGAGCTTTTAACAGGATATACATGAACGGAAAGTGCGAAAGAAAGCGCCCAACGTTCAAAAAGTCTCTTCCTCTGAAGCTTGGATACGTCCCTCCGGTATCTCGCATTGTCGATAAGATGAAAACGGGCTCTCTAAGCGCGTCTTCGTACCCGTACACACGAAATAAGCCTGGGGACCGGAAGACCCTCATCATTTACGTTGCAAACGGAATAACTCTTGTAGAACACATGGCTATTTCCGAGCTGTTTGCAAGAAAATATCCCAAAGAGGAATGCATTATTATCAGCGACCAGATAATCACGGGAAAAGACGTCATTCGAAGTGTGATAGGGTAGATTGGGTGGTGTGGGTAGAGTAGGCGGGGTGGTTGTGTGGGTGGTTGTGATGGAAATACTCGTCATACCAGACATCTCTACCATACTAGATATCTCTACCATACCAGACACTCCTGCCATACTAGATATCCCTGTCATACCAGATATCCCATAGACATCCCTAGCGGCCCACATCACTCGTCTCATCTATTCGCCGCAAAGTCATAATTCACATACTTCTTTGCGATTCTTCTGGCCAGAAGCCTCGTGTATTCCTTTCCAAGCCCGCTCTTCGCTGCAATTCTTGCCCAGGGGTAGGTGTACTCGCCGCTCAGCGCACTATTTTGGACGTACATTGTGGACATGACGATGTTAGTGTAGCACTCATCGAAAAATACGTTGTTTCTTCTTATCGCGGCAGATACCTGAATAAGAGCGCTTCCAGGGCCTCTTTTGTCTATTTGTGCGCTTTTTGGGCCTTTTTCTGCCTCTTTGCTCTCTGCTCTACTGCCGCGGACTCCCAGCGCCCTCTTTACGTCCCCTACGACTTTTCTCTTCTGGTCTTCGCTGTGGGTGTTTCTTGGGTTCCGATCTATCAGAAGAAGAACCGCTCTCTCGACGTTCCCAAGCAGCATTTCCTGTAGCAGGTCCAAAAGGTTTTTTCTCTGCCTATCGGAAATGGTGTGTGCAAGTCCAGAGTCGTACACAACTGTGGCTTTATCTTTGCCGCTTCTGTGTGCAATGTTGCCCGGATGCAAATCTGCGTGTATGTGCTTGTCTTTGAACACCATGTGCAGAAAGAGGAAGAGAAGAGACTCTTTCGCGTGCTTCTTGTTTTCTGCTGTTTCCGTGTACGTTCCGGGCCAGTACTCCGTTACCAGCATGTTTTTTGTTGCTATTACCGGATTAGGAAAAATAAACGAATATTTTCTTATTTTCGATAAAAGCCAGTTAAAAGCCGAGCCGTCCTCCTCCAGAGACCTGTAGAACCTGAAGTTCTCTCGGAACTTCTCGGTGTTCCGCTTTTCGTTCCTAAGATCGAGCTGCTTGGTGATCATTTCTCCAAACTCGTCTATAAACCGCCCAAATCCTAGCAGAGAAGAAAACTTCCTAAACACCCACAGATCTGTCTGCATCTCCTGCACCGCCTCCGAATGAACTATTTTTATCGCGTACTCTTTTCCTTTAACGCTGAGCTTCACGACCTGCGATATGCACCCTGCCCCTATCATTGGCCCTACCGAGCCCTCTGGCAAGTGCTCTCCTGTTTCTTTGCGGAATTCTTCGTATACGTTCGCTGCGCGTGGCACCGGGGCTGCGCGCTGCAACGCCAGCAACGACTCGGCTCCAGACTCGGATAGAACTTCTGGGCGGGTCGAAAGAAACTGCCCCAGCTTCATAACAAGCAGCCCGTTGCTGGTGAAGACGCGGTATGTAACGTATTTTGCGGCTTTTTCTGGCAGCATCTGCGCGATGAAGACCGCAGGCAGGTCGAGCGCTGCAAACTTTGCCATTCTCATAGTTGATTTGACATATTCAAAAAAGGAAGGCTCTTTTCTGTTGGGCGCGACTTTTCTGATCTGTTTTTCCCCTTTGCGCACTTCCTGCCCGATCGAGGGAACCGCGAGCACTGAAAACGGGAGAACAAACTCCTTCATGCAAAAAACAGAGAGCCAAGAAATAAAAAGGAACGGCAAGGATCGCTGGTGTGATGGTGTGGCTGATGTGGCGGTGTGATGGTATCTCTGTTATAACGAAATGTCTTCTACAGTGGTATCCCTGTTATGAAGCCGAGAGGACACCCCTGCACTTACATCTTTTGGTCTTTGATATGAGTCTATACTATTTTTAATAAGAAGGCACTCAAGCAGCAGTCCAATGGCCAGCAGAAAGCACTACGTCCCTGCACCACTATTAGCCGCCATACGCCCCACGACAATCAGAAAAGCATCTCTACATTTTAAAAAAAACTACCGACGGCTTTTTGGTTTATGGATTTATTTCGAAAACAGCTAATTTTCTGCATGTCTGCGCGTACCTGCCTCTCTATGCTAAAAAACTCGTGTATGCCCAGACCCCGGATGATTCAATCCTCCTAAAATCAAAAAGACCTAAACCGCGCAAACACTAGAGTTCAAACATGCAATTTAATGAGTCTGCTCGTTTTCTCTTCTTTTCCTTTACCATTGGGTGCTGTACCGATATAAATACTTGACTCTTTCTCCGTTCTTTCTCTGTTTTAAAAAGTCTCTATATACTTTGTGGCTCTCGTTTGCCGCTTCGCTCTCCGTGCCCTTCTCTCTCGCCTCCTTTTTCGCCTCCTGCCCCGGTGCATCTTTCACCGCACGCGCCTTCTCGTCTTTTTTGGCCCTCTTCGCTCCAGCTGGCACCTTTCCTTCCGCCTCCTCTATCGCCCCATCTCCGGCCTTTTTCTCATACCTCTCCTCTTCGCCTTCTTTCCTTTTTCCTCCGTTCTTCTCCGCTGTCTTCACCCGCTTTCTCTTCCGCTTCTCTATCCCCTCTTCTATTTGAAACTTGGAGTTCTCTACCTCGCACACTTTCATAAAAATTTTCAGCTTCTCGACTGCATAGATATCCTCTTTTTAAGAATTACTCCGGCAGGCACGATCAGCACAAAGTACATAACGCCCAAAACAGCTGCAGACTGCTTCGCCGTTATAAACCCGTTCAAAACCGACATTGTGCGCGCCCCGTACTCCGTCTCGTTTTCATAGTGCATTTTTATCATGATGTTGAACGCGTGCCTGGTTGGCGATATGTACTGCAGGTTCCGCAGCCCCGCCATAATCGACGTTATGTCCACCGCTCCCCCTGTCAGCATGCTTATCGGATACATGATGGCGGGAAGTATCGTCAGCGATATTTCGGAGGTGTTCCCTATCGATGAGACCAGAATGCCAAGCGCGTGCCCAACCGCCCCAAGCAAAAAACACGTCAGAACGTGGTACACCGACCCTATTCTAGCCGCCGTGAAAATAATCGGCGCAGATATAAACGGATACAAACACGTAATCGAAAAGTCCGCAAAGACCTTCGCCACAAAGTACGGAAGAAAGTTATAGTAGCTCGAGCCGTACTCCTTCAGAATGATGTTTTTATCCGTGAACACAATCGAAACCGCGCCGTACGCGAACGCGCTGAACATCCCCATGCAGAGCGCCCAAAAACACCCGTGCACGTTTGTTTCTCTCTGGTGCTTTTCCTTTGCCGGGATGTTGTACATGAGAAGCGCCGTCACCGTTGCAATAATCGTCGCCTGCGTCGCTTTCGCAAGTATGTACCTCGGGTGCCTAAAAGAGCACAGGTAGTTTCTAAACACGAGAATCTTCGTTTCTCTGACCATGTCTCGCAGGCTGGACGACTTTTTCCTTATCTGCTCCAGCTCGTTGACCTCTCCGGGCGTGGTTTTAGACACTCTCTTCAGCGAGGGAACCCGCTCCAGCACCCTGAATATGTGGTCTGCAAGGTTCGTGTACGCGGGACACTGCAGCCCCAGCGCTGCCAGATACTCCTCCAGCTCTGCTGACGACCCGCAGTACACGATTTCCCCCTGTCTTATAATGATCATGTTGTCGAACAGCCGGAAAACCTCGGACGACGGCTGGTGGATCGTCATTGCCACAATCATCCCTGCGTCGGTCAGCTTCTTGAGGTGCAGAATGAGCGCTTCGGAGCTGTACGCGTCCAGCCCGCTTGTCGGCTCGTCCAGAAACAGAATTTCCGGCGTAGAAATCAGCTCGAGCGCGATCGACAGCCTTTTTCTCTCGCCTCCCGAAATTCCAGACGCCTCCTCGATGGGGTCTCCGATAAAAGAGTTTCGAATATGAAAGAGCCCAAGAGTGGTCAGTATCCTGTCGGCAAGCGCGTCCGGCTCCTTCTCTTTTGGAAGCTTCAGCCGAATCGTGTACAGAAGCATCTCTTTTACCTTCAGTTGCGAAAACAGGTGGTTTTCCTGGTGCACGTATGCGATGTGCTTCCGTATGTTTCTCGATGAAAGCTCTTTTCCGTTGATAAGCAGCCTGCCTGAGCTTTTCTTCTTTCGCCCTGCGATTATTTTCAGCAGCGTTGTCTTGCCTGCGCCCGATAACCCAAGGATCGCGGTCATTTGGCCGCTTTGAAGAACTTCTGTTACGTTTTTCAGCACGTCTTTATATCTGATCTCTTCGAAGGTGAAGACAAGCGGCTGTTTCTGCTGCGGCTTTGCAGCGCTTGGTTTTGGCGCGGGCTCTGCGCTTTTTCTGTTTTCTGTTCCGCCCTCCTCTTTTTTCTCAGCATGGCTACTTGCATTGGCGTTCCGCATTAAAATTTTTCATTAACATCCGTATTTACTTCCCCTTTCGTAATTACTGTTTAGCCCAATGAGAAAGTTCCTGTACTGCGGGGAGGCTGTCTTTGTCAGAACGCCGTGCGACGGGGTGCAGATAAAAAGCAGCGGCGGAGGGACCGAGCGCATCCACGGAAACGCGCTCTACTGCGTGCCAAACGATCTAGAGAGAGTTGAAGTCGAGTACCTCGAGTTTCTGAACGGGAGCGCGTGTCCCGAGAAGTACTGCGTTACAAATACGCTGGAAATACAGGAGGAGCGCGTGGTGAAAAGAAGAGAAATCGAGATCAGAACGCCGTTCAGAGTCGAAGAAAAAGTAAGAGGGAACTATTTGGAGGTGCGCCTCTTTCCAGACCCAGGCCTGCCGCAAGAGTCCAAGGAGAAGTCTATTGTAAGCGTAGGAGGCGTAAGGATGAGGTACCAGAAGCGAGGATACGTGGTAAAGCTTTCAAAAATAGGGATAAAAGAGGAAGCGCTCTTTTTAACCGTTAGCTACGGACAAATACACTACACGAGAGCTAGCAGCGCAGTCCTGCCAGATAACTTCGCGTACTTAGTGGGAACGAAGAAAATAGGGGAGAGGGTCTTTCTGAGGCTGACGCTGTTCAGGTCTGAGAAGCTTTCCTCGTACCACGTTCAGCTGGCGAATAGAATGTACGGAGAGGCTGGGCCGGATGGGGACCAAAAGGGAGTGGTGGAGAAAGGAGAGTTTGATGGAGGGCTCGTTCTCTGCGTGGATAGGAAAAGGATCGTGATAGAAGAGCCGGACAGGGTGGTGGAGCTTTTTTTCGAAATAAGAAAGGCGCAACATGTAGATAGAGGCGCTTGTGGGAGTGGCGGGGGAAGTGCTGGTGAGAGTAGAGATTGGGGTATGGAAGAGGAGATGAAGGGTCGCGGCAGAAAAGCTGAAGAGACCGGAAGAGATGCAAAAAGAACAAAAGAAAAATACGTCTTTTCTGCGATGGTAAACGAATACCGCGTTGATTTTGAATTTAGAGATATCGGGTGGTAGGGGGAGGTAGGGTGGTGGGATGGTTTGACGTATAATGTTTGATACGGTAGGAAAATGCGCATCTTACCATCCCCCCAACACTTAGACCTTTTTAATGCATGGAACGGGACAGTTGTTCTTTAGACTTAGTTAAAGACGAGGCACATAAGGGCCGTACTGGGCGCTTTTCGGTGGTGAGGTGATGGGGATGGACGGCTGGCGTAGGAGAAGCGCTTACTTAGGCAGAGCACCGCATAAACTCGGGACTGCAAACGTACCAAACACCTAGGTACAGAACCGAACCGTTTTTCGAGTAATAAAGCTTCTTTTTGACAATATGACCAGAGTAACCTATATGTGGCGGAGATTCTGAAATTTTTTTATGGACGGGCAAAGCACGCCAGAGTTTCACCTTGGCGAGATGCTGGCGTATCTTGAAAAGGAAGATTACAGCTCTCTTGTAAGTAAGTCGTGGGAGGTGCTGTATTCTACTATCATACCTTTTGAGCGCTTGGAGATTTTCCAGATGGTGCCGCAGTACATCAAGGTGGTTCGGCAGCTTCTGAGCGTTCCTGCTGTGTTCTCAGAGGCAGAAAGAATTCTGAGCGTAGTTGATCTTATCGTTCATCCGAGAAAGGCGTCGATTATAGAAGAGAGGGCAGAGAAGAACAAGACAGGGGAAGAGGAGGCAGAAGCCAAAGAAAAGCATAGAGAAAAGGCGGAAGAAAACCAGATAAGCGGCACAAAAGAGATAGAGCAGGGAGATGAGAGAAAAAACGCCCGAGAAAAGCAGCCAGAAGAGAGCAGCGAGCCGCAGCAGAAGAGAAAGAAGCTCGAAATTGTCGAATAGAACAGCAACACGTGTATGTCAACAGGCGTGTGGTGTTGGCAGGAAGGTGGGCAGTAATGGTCATATGGAATAGGAATAGGGTCGAAATGGTCATATAGAGTAGGGTAGAAGTGGTGCTGTGTAGGATATTATTGAAAAATACTAAAAAACAACGCCATGCTGGCTACCACAACCCCACACTCACTATCACAACACCACACTCACTACCACAACGCCATACTGACTACCACAACACCGCGACTAACTCTTACTAAATGCAAGTGCGAGTGCCTTCTCCGCTATATAATAAACCGTAGGGAGCACTGCCAAATGCCAGCGTGACTAGCTCACAGCCAACTGTAACTATGATAGGTGCACAGTTTTAACGATTCGGTTGGTAGCGTGGGCGCTTTTTGCTGCGAAGGTAAAGCTCTGGCAAATCATAGGCTAGTCTTTCTTCTTGTAGGAAGATTGTAATTGGTCTTTGCCTGTTTTTATAGATAAGATTTTTTATTGTTATGCTATCTTCCGTTGGGCTTAAATCTTCTACATCTAACATAATACCGAATAGAGTAAGAGATTATGCAAAAGCGCTAGAGGGAGGAGCAAACACAACCGTATCTGTGATCATCCTCGTTGGGCTGCTAGCGTTTGGAATCTTTGGGCTCGCTAACTGGGTCGCTCTTCCGTTTGGCGGACATATTGTTGTGCATGAGATACAGAGGTTCTTTTTGAAACTAGAGGGCGGACTGAGCGAGCAGATGCAGGAGCTAATCGGAGTCCAGCTGCTTCTTGCAATGATTGCCGTTTTTGCCAGCGTTATCGGAGAGCTGTCGACAAAAAGAGACTCTTTTTCAACGCAGTCTGTGATAAAAACCGTCTCTTCGGCGCTTATTTTGCTGGCTTCGTTTTCCATATCTTCTATGTATCTGGGGGTCTTTTCGGACACCACGACCTACACCTTTTTTGGCGCTCTGTCTGCGATATTCAAATTGGACATTGCAACCCTGCTGAAGTTTTTCGGTCTTTTTGCGGCGATCTCCGGAGTCCTTATCTACTCCGCTTTGCGGTTGATCGACAACATACTTGAGAACAGACAAGCCAATGGCAAGCTCGGACCAGAAAGTCTGAACGGCCCTCAAGAGAAACAGAGGCTCTCTAAATACTACCGCAACGGATTCCTTATTCCGTTTGTTGTGGGAGTTGTGGCGGTTACGCTGTGCTTCCCCATATCTACGATGGTTATTTTCTTCTATGATGCTGTTTTCACGCAGATGTCGGAAATACTGGGCGCGTTGGGGGCGACTTTTGTTTCGCTGGGGACGTTGTCGCCCGATCTGCTGGCTGTGGTGTACCCAATGGTTATGTGCTTTTTCAACATATCTGCAGGGATGGCCTGGGGCCTGTGCAGCACAAAGATCTTGTTGTTCTTCATGGGGTCTGTTATAGGCGGTTTCCAAACAGACCACACCATCTGGGCGGTTATAGCGAAAAGCGCAAAGAAGACCATCAGAAACACGCAGTACATCTTCATCGGAACCTTCAAAACTGTGCTGTTCGGGATTTTCACCGCGTTTCTCATATCTTTATCCAACATTACCATATCTGGCATCAGATACGCCTATACCAGGGTCTTCGCGAAAACAAAAGGAGCGCTGAGTTATAAGAAAGAGGACTTCTTTCAAATCGCGGCAAAAGGGACAACGATCGTGTTTTCCGGGTTTTTCTACTACACGTGTGCTCTTAAAGATGTTATCGCGTATCTTGCGCTTGGAATGGTTTCAGATCACATCGGGACCGCAGAGGAAAGGAGGCTGTTCTTGGAAAGGCAAGCAGCGAAGCTCGAAGGGTACATGAAGTACATTTGGGTTGTTTTTCTTGTGGCTGTTCTGTTCTATACGCTGTGGTGCGTTCTGTACAGCTACGGGTTTATCGGGAGGGACGCGTTCACAGGGTATGGGCTCTTTGGCAGTCTGGTTTTAAAGCTAATGCACCAAACCAGTTCGGTAAAAGTTTTCCTGCTAGTTTTAGCCCAGACTCTGCTAGTTATTGTTCCATCTGTTATCGTCTCAATTAACGGACGAGAAGAGTTGAAAGAGTATAAGAAAGCGCCGAGTGGAAAGCCGAATGTTGTGAAAAATGTCTGAAATAAAAGCTCTGGTAAGAGAGCGTGCAGTCACTAAACAAGACATGTAAATGCTCTAGAAGCGTCAGATAAAAACACCGCTTTTATCTATCTTCAATACACTTGCTGAGCGGTATAAATAAAGGGCAGTTCTGGATTGCTGTGTAGTACATTGGCGTGTTTTCACCGCATCAGGTAGCTGTCATAATAAGGCGGCGCTCAGAGCATATGCTGTATTTGCGTGTAAGCCATTTAGTACTCTTGTGCTAATTATGGCGGATTACCGCCATAGAGGCTAATAAATTGTTCGTACGGCAGAACAAACGTCCAATGGAGGGCCCGCTAAGCCGCTTCCCGATTCTTCCAAAAAGCCCGTACTTTTTTTTCAAAAACTACGCCACGCTTTCCAGACAGCAGCAGAGTGTCATAGTTTACCGTACCACCGAAAGACGCATCTTCACTCTAATCATTTATTGTAATTGGATGAATGTATCGGGAAAAGCGCATCTCACAGCACGTCAGACTACACTGCATACCTAGCCAGCTTCATCCTTATATCCATGACATCTGGTGCTCTGAGTATGAGAGACGTCTGCACAGTGTAGTGGATAATTGCGCCCAATACTATGACAAAGAAAGCTATCCACTTGCTCGATCTAACAGCATCTCTGTTGATATTTCTCGTCTCGATTACTGCAATAGCGGACAGCAGGATAGCTGCAGCGCTGAGATACTCCTGCGGGAAGATTGTCATCCATTCTTCTGATTGCACCACGTTGTACCCCAAGAGCAGCGATACGGCACTAAGCAACAGGTTTTGAGTCCATTCGCCCCATCTCCTGTCAAACTTGTAAATACTCTTCAGCGCACTATACGATGTTGCTACCGGCTTCCCAAAGCAGAACAGGACCATCTTAAATACGATAACCGAAAGGCCCGCTGCAGATAGAGCTATCGATAAGACGTCTGATTCTGAAATTACAATGGAAAACAGGGCAAGTACGCAGAGGGGCAGCAGGACGTAGCTGAAAGAGTGAAGCACGAAAAAGCGAATACTTCCGAAATGTCCCCTTCTCACCAGGTTAAGCAGAATAATTTGGACCACTGCCAAGAAAGCCAGAATAACAGGCAAGACCATGAAAAGAGCATAGTACAAACCAAGATCAGAGATCCTCAACTGGACCACTCCAACCAGTGCCAGAACGCTGACAATGGCCGTGATAAAAAAGGTGCCTGGGCTTGCTCGCTTCTGCGCTCTAGCCTCTGCAGCTTCTATATCCGCTTTTAGCCTGTCTTCAGCAGCGGTGATGCGTTTTAAGCCATCCTCCAAGTACTTGTTCAACTTATTTGCATCCTGTTTACGACCATTGGCATCTGTAATAGCTTTTTCTATTTCTGTAACCAATTTTTTATCTAGCTTATCACATTCAGCTATTTTCTCGTCTGCACTAGCCTTGTTTCTCACCTCGTTTGTTATTGCCCTGACTTGGTGGAATAAGCCTATAATAGTTTGCAGAGAAGCGTCATAATCTCCCTGAAACTTTGGAACATTTCTATTAATGTAGTATGCAGCCAGACCCGTGTTAAAACGGTCGCGTAAAGTTGCGAAATCTCCGATAGGCTCTGTTGATATACCCGTTACTCTTATTGCCTCTTCTATGTCATATTTGATTTCAAAAATCTGATCGCGGTTGTCCGGTTTTTCCTCTTCATTTAAATTTGCAATTAACTCATCAAGGCCATAAATTGATCCGCTTATATCAGCATATTTTCCTATTATATTGCTTGTATTACTTTCTATGTAAAAATGGGCGTTTAATTTTATATATTCCCCGTACGTGTTATATTTTTCGTCAACCACTTTTCCTATCAAATTATATTGTAGAATCATATCGTTTAATGCTTTTTCAGAGCTTGTAATATCTGCAGCTATTTCTTTAAGCCTGGCTTCCGCTGCGGTCTTCACTGGTCCAACACCTAACTTATCTGCTGCAGCTTTTTTTTCTGCATGAGCCTTTTCCAGTGACAGTATCTTTTGAGCCTGGTTTATAATTTCAAATTCTTTGACCAGTAACTTATTGTATTCATCAATATGTTCTGTCAGTATCATTTTTCTCTCTGCAATTTTACTGGACAGCCTATTATTTCTATTCCCCTCATCTAGATACTCGCCCACTGCAGTGAATAGCTCCTGCCTTCTTGTTTTCACATCTCTCAATCCGTCTGTTGCTTCCTCTATAGCAGTCTTAACCATGAAAATCAATTTTTTTCAATATTTAAAAACGGAACATTTCCCAAAAAGGAAGATCTCGTCAAATCATGGGTCCGCTGAAACGGAGAAGTCCGTCCGCGAATCATCTTCCATCCGCATTCCAGCCACCTGACCAATCCGCTCTATTGTAATGCTAATCTACACAAA
>Ga0190275_10000212_pt1 | contig 61099 bp, 56 predicted proteins | sample Popmic550T_FD_133745 | JGI IMG/M metagenome (GOLD analysis project Ga0190275, IMG submission 133745) | Populus adjacent soil microbial communities from riparian zone of Yellowstone River, Montana, USA - 550 T | ecosystem: Environmental > Terrestrial > Soil > Riparian zone > Trees stand | place...
CGATGACCGGGAAGGCCGCCGCGCAATCGAGCTTGCGCAGCAGCGTCGAGATCATCTGAATCCGCGAGGCGCTGTCGTCCGCGGCGCTGCAGCCGACATAGGCGCGCGTCTCGCTGTCATATTCGACGGCGAGCGGGGCACGGCCCGCTTTAACCGTCGCCTGCAGCACGATCATATTGGCGGCGGCGTGCTCGATGACGAAGCTCTGGCGGCGGCCATCGACAAGCACGATCTCGCCATCCTTCAGCTCGCGCGTGCCCGCGGGCCGGCAGCGGCCGGCGGTGGCGGCACTGAAATCCTCCGCAATCGGCGGGCATTCCCAAAAGGAGAGACGGGCACGGCCGGCCTTGACGAATTTGAACACATCGAGCTGGCCTGAAAAGCCGATGGAGAGCGCGCCGCGCTTCGCGGTCTTCTTGGCGGCGAGCTGGCCGGCGCGGCTGACCCCCGCGGCGATCGAGACATGCTCGTCCTCATAGACGACGAGCCCGCTGTGAATGTCGGAATCGATATGCCGGAAGGGCGCTTCGAAATAGGGGTCTTCGCGAAGCGCCTCGGCGAGGCCGTCGACGAGCGCGTCGAGCCAGAAATCGTCGGCGAAGAGGTTGGCGATGACGGCGGCGACGGCTTCGGCATTGCCGGCGGGAGCGCTCGCGATCGCGCCAGCGATCGCGCGGTGCACCGGGCCGGCATTCCAGGCCGTGGCGAAAGCGTCGATCCGCCCCCGGGTTTCGCGTTGCGCGGGCCGGTCGGCCAGCCAGCGCTCGAGTTCATCTCCGACGATCATTCCGCTTGCCCTCATATGCAGCGCGGCCCGGCGTGGAGAGTCGCTCTCTCCAAGCCGGGCCGCGCAAACTGGCCGCGTTCAGAGCGAGTAATAGATGGCGATGCCGGCCGCGATGCCGAGGCACGTCATTCCGCCGACTTCCTGCTGCTTCGCGGAGCCTGAAATGGCGACTTCGGTCGCAAGCTCGGGGAGCTGCTCCACGTCCAGCCGCAGCGTCTTGTGGCTATTGTTCATCTCTGCTTGCCTTCCCCAGTATTGGACTTTCCGAGGTCGACGGGTGTCTCATAAAAAGATTGAAACTTCGCTAATTACGGACTGGCATCAGTCGCTGCGCAATCCTTGCTCGCCTTCCTTGTGATAGGCCTCGCGCAGGCCGGTGAGCCGCTCCAGCTCCTGCCGGCTGTTCCGCATCGAGCGGAACACGAAGAACATCGCGATGGCGAGCGAGCCGCAAGCGAGCGCGAGCACCGCCGCCACGAGGCCGGGCTGGCCATGATACCATGACACCGGATCGCCGGGGGAACGACGGTCGGTCAGATAACCCAGAGCGAGGCCGAGGACGAGCGCGGGCGTTGTCATCACAGCGCCGAATTTCGCGCGTTTGAGAGTAGCCTGTACGCGGGCGATCGACTGGTCCAGCATCTCTTCGGCGCTGCCGGTCAGGCCACGCAACTCGGCTTCGCGCAGCCGCCGCTGCCGAACGATGCTGTAGAGCAGCGCCACAATCGCCGCACCGCCGACGATCAGCGCTTCCTTTCTGGGATTGGACAAAGCAAGGACCAGGACCACCCCCGCCACGACCAAAGCCGCCAGGACGTCGATCAGCTGGCTCCAGCGCGCGCGGCGGCGGACCGCATCCGCAACCCGGCGGAGCGCTTCGAGCTCAGCCGGGTCGGGCTGCTGGCGCCAGACGTCGCCGAGGCGGTCCAGGTCGAATTCGGTCATCTGCCCGGCTCCAGGATTTTCTTCAGCGCCGCTTTCGCTCGAGACAGTCTAAGCGCAAGCGCATTGGGTGCAATATTCAACATGTCGCCAATCTCGGTATAAGTGAAACCTTCGAGGACCAGAATGATGACTTCCCGTTGAGGCATGGCGAGCTGTCGGGTTGCTTCGAGCAGCGCCTCGCGTTCATTGGCATGGATCGCGTGCTGCTCCGGCGTGCCGTCTTCCGCTTCGAGCGTTTCGGGAATCTCGGCGACCCGCGGCTGCCGCGCCTGCCGGGCGACGTAGGAGATGGAGCGGTTCTGCGCGACCTTGGCGATGAAGGTCTTGAGCGTGGCGTCGGCGCGATAGGAGGGAAGCGCCTGCCAGACGGCGAGGAAGATTTGCTGGGTCAAATCCTCGCGAAGCGTCGGATCCGCCTCGTAGGACATGGCGATGCGCGAGATCAGGCCGCCATAATCGGCGACGATCCGGTCGAAGGGCGGCGTCGCGTCATTCTCGACGCCGTTCGGCCCTGCCATATTGGTGTCCGGATCTGCCACCACCCCCGCTCGGCTGTCATTCCCGAACGGCTATAAAGCAAAGCGCGCAAAAGTCCCGCGCTCGATGCCGCCAAGTTCGGCACCTGTCCCGGAACCGGCCAGTGTCGATCAGGTTGACGCCGCGCGGCTAAAGCTGGCAGTGCGTCCCCCCGGCGCGGGTGTAGCTCAATGGTAGAGCAGAAGCCTTCCAAGCTTACGACGAGGGTTCGATTCCCTTCACCCGCTCCATCTTCCCAGCGCGCGACTTGAACCCTCGAGTTTTTGCGCGCTCCGCCCTGCCGGGCTGCGCTGGGGTTCGATTCCCTTCACCCGCTCCATCGCGCTGCGCGATGATTTGACGAAGCAAATCATCGCTGCCTTGCAGCGCGATCGGCCAGCCTCGCTCTCGCGAGGACTGACGGCGCGGCTTTGCCGCGACGGGATTCGCCGCCCGTCAATTCCCGCAGGGGAAGGAGAATTGACCGACCCGGCCGATGTTGCGGCCGTCGGCGAGCTCGAGTTCGACGTCGAAGCGGCGCGCCGACGGGGCGCAATAGCGGGGCGAGACCGGCACCGAGAACAAGGTGCCGGCGGCGGTGCCCGGGCTCGGCAAGGCGCGGCCGGAAATGCGGTAGATGTCTCCGCCCGCATCCTCGCGCTCGCGCCAGATCAGGATCACCGCGGCGGGCGGCGAGGGCAGGCTGCGCTCGATCCGCAGCCACAGTCGCGGCGGCCGGCCGTCCACGACGCGCAAATCGCACGGCGCGGTGGTGACCTGCCCGCGGCCCACCGAGGTGCAGCGACGATAAGGCGAGGGCGGCGTGGGCGGCACTTCGGCGATGGCGACCGCAGGCGGCGTCGGCGCGGGCGCCGGGGCGGGCTCAGGCGGCGGCGGGGGGACGAGCGTGGGCATCGGCGGCTCGGGTGGATCCTGAGCAAGCGCAGGGGCGGCCAGGCCCGCGAACAAGATGGATGCGATTCCAAGCGCGATCGAACGCATAAGCCAGTGTCCCCTCTCGGCTATTCCGGGGGAAGGCTAATCGCGGCCCCGCGATTCGACAAGAGGCTCGGGGCCCGCAGCCGGGACGCTCAGGCGCGGTGCTTGAGCCAGCCGACGAGCTCGCCGAACGGGATGAGCTGGTTGAAGGCGATTCCGCAATTGTCCTCGCCGCTCCAGCGCACGACCCCGTGCAGCGGCCGGAATTCCTCGAGCGTCAGCACCACCTCCTCGCCGCCGCCCGGCGGCTGATCGGTTTCGACCTTCACCCCGCTTTGCGAAATGTCGCGGGCATGGACCCACAAGGTCCGCGCCCCCGCCCGCAAGGTCGCCATCCGGTCGATCTCGACCCGCGGGGTCCGCGGCCGCCAGCCATTGTCGAGCACCGCCGGGTTGGAGAGCAGCTCGGTGACGTCCATCCGGCTGTCGAACTGGATGCCCGCATTGGCCTCGCTGATCCAGACCACCTGGCTTTCCACCGGCTGGTGGGTCTTGAGCTCGACCAGGACGCGCTGGCCGATGGACAGGGACGAATAGACATGGGCCATGATTCCGCCCGCTGAGATGTTGCGGATCAGGCAAAGCTCGCGCCGGCCGTCGACGATCAGCGTGCCGACACGCAGGATCTTGAGATGGCGCTCGTCCTGCCGCCGCTCGGGCGGCAGCGGGACGTCGGCGGAAAAGGAGAAGCCGGTTTCGACGACTCTGTCCTCAGCAAGCATTGCACTTTCCCCGTCCGAGCTTTTGCTCTTTGTTTCAGCCTTCTGCCCCAAGATGGATTTAAGAAACGCTTACCGAGACCACCGATTTACCCGCAGTCGGGCAGGAAGGGTTTCACCCTCCTCCACTGGGAGCGAGGCCTTAAGCGCCGTTCACCCTATCCTTACGAGTGCCCGCTAGACCCCGGCACCATGAACGCGCCGTGCACTCCGCAGATCAAGGCCTCGGCCGCAATCGCCGATCCGCGCCCGAAATCGGCGGTCAGCACGATGGTGGGCGTGGTCGGGCTGGCCGGGCTCGCCGGCTGGGCCGTGGTGGCGGAGCTCTATGCGATGAGCGGGCCGATGGCGGGGCTGACCGCGCTCGCCGCCTGCGGGCTGCCGATGGTGCTGTGGTCGCTGTTCGTCGACAAGGTGCATCGCAATCCGACCACCGGGATCGATTGGGACGCGCCCGCGCGATCGCTGAAGGACGTGGTCGATATCAGCATCGCCAAGATCGCCGGGCTGTGGGGGATCTGGGCGATGATCGGCGCGCTCTATTGCGTCGGCCGCTATTATTGGGACGGACCCTATCTGTTTTCGATGTACGTGCTGGGCGCGGCGATCGTGCCGACGCTCGTCCTGTCGATACCTTATGTGCTCTGGCTCGACCGGCGCCTGATTGAGCCGCGCGACGGCGCCTGGCATTTCGGCCAGCTGCTGATCGGCCGCATCGATCTGGTCGACCGCACCGAAGTCCACCATTTCCTGCGCGCCTGGGCGGTGAAGGGCTTCTTCTTGGCCTTCATGATCTCGATCGTGCCGGGCAACTGGTCCGCCTCGATCCGCAGCGATTGGGGCGCGGTCTTCGCCGATCCGGTCGCTTTGTGCTTCTGGCTGATCGGGATCATGTTCATGATCGACGTGGTCTTCGCCACGGTCGGCTACGTGCTGACGATGAAGCCGCTCGACGCCCATATCCGCACCGCCAACCCTCATGCGGCGGGCTGGGCGGCGGCTTTGATCTGCTACCCGCCGTTCCTCATGATGGGGGAGGGGCGGCCGCTCGATTATCATCCGGGTTCCGCCGGGCCGGACGGCTGGACCTACTGGCTGGCCGACTATCCGATCGTGACGGCGCTGGTCGGCGCCTGGCTGGTCTTCCTGACCGCGATCTACGCCTGGGCGACGGTCGCCTTCGGCATCCGCTTTTCGAACCTCACCCACCGCGGCATCCTGACCCACGGCCCCTATGCCTGGACCAAGCACCCCGCTTATCTGTCGAAGAATCTGTTCTGGTGGTTCGGCGTGCTGCCCTTCCTCGCGGTCACCGGCAATCCGGTCGACATGATCCGCAACACCGTGCTGATCGCCATGGTGAGCGGCGTCTATTATTGGCGCGCGAAGACCGAGGAGAAGCATTTGTCGGCCGACCCCGCCTACCGCGCTTATGCGGAATGGATGGACCGCAACGGGCCCGTCACGCGGCTGCTGAACGGGTTGCGGTCCGGGCCGGATCGGGCGCCGGAAGCGGTGGCGGCGGAGTAGCATAACTCCCCTCCCCCTTGTGGGGAGGGGTTGGGGGTGGGGGCCAGCCGCGTCCGCGGCTGATAAGAGATTTTGAGCCGCAGCATTTGAGCTCACCGAGACAAGAGTCCCGTGGCCGGCAGACGCCGGCCGCCCCCCCACCCTAACCCTCCCCCACAAGGGGGGAGGGGATTTAATGGGGAGAGGGCCTACTCGCTGACCCGCAGCCGGTACGGCCCGGTCTGCTCGCTGTCGAAGGTGGTCACCCGTACGACATAGTCGCCGGCCTCCTCGGCGGCGAAGGCGAGCAGCGAATTGGTTCCCCCGCCATTGTCGTCGTCCATCGCCAGCGCGCCGTCTTCGCGGGCATCGATGCGGTAGATCTGGACCATCGTGTCGAAGGCGGCGGAATCGACCCAGATCAGCCGCGACTGGCCGGCGGCGAAGCTGATCCGGTAATCGTCGAACTGCTTGCCCTCCTCATTTTGGGGATCGTCCGCCCCGATCTCGCCGAGATAGGACCGCCAGATCGTCGCCTCGCTCCGCTGGAAGCGGGTGATCGGCTCCGGCAACGGCGCCAGCGTCGCGACTTCGACCACATAAGGGCCGCGCGCTTCGGCCGAATAGCCGGTCACCCGGAAGCGATAGTCGCCGGTCTCGGTCGGGACGAAGCTGATCCGGCTGTTGAGGCTCTCGCCCGAATCGTCATTCTCGGCGACCGGGTCCTCCTGGCCGGCCCGGTAAAGGCGGGCGACCGGATCGAATTCCTCGCTGTTCAGCGAGATGCGGTAGCGGCGGCCGGCTTCGAGGCGGATCTGGTGGTCGTCGTAGCGGTGGGCTTCGGTCGAACTCTGGGTCTGGCCTTCGGCTTCGGTCGCGGGCTCGGTTGGCAGGGGCAGTTGCCCGTCGCCGTCCTCCAGCGCGCCGGCGATGCGTTGCGATTCCTGCGCGGCGGCGGGGACGGCGGCGAGGGTCAGAGCGAGGGCAAGGGCTGAGGCGGAGGCGAGGATGAGGCGCATGGAAGGTCTCCAAAAGCTGCGGCAAGATCGCCGACGCTGTACGACGAACCGTGCGATACTAGCGGTGAACCGAATATTAATCCAGCGCGAAACGATCTGTGGCGCGGATCAGGCCGTCGAGGATGCCGGGCTCGTTGAACAAATGGCCACCGTCGGGAACGATCTGCAGGTCGACCTCCGGCCACGCCTTCTTCAAGGCCCAGGCGGCCGCCGGCGGGGTGCAGCAATCGTGGCGGCCCTGGACGATGACGCCCGGAATGCCGCGCAGCTTGGCCGCGCCCTCGAGCAGCTGGCCTTCCTCGAGCCAGCCCTTGTTGATCATGTAGTGATTTTCGATCCGGGCGATGGCGATCGCGAAGGCGTCGCTGGTGTGCGCTTCGATCACATGCGGGTTGGGCAGCAGGGTGACCGTCTCCGCCTCCCACTTGCTCCATGCCTTGGCGGCTTCGAGCTGCGCGGCGGGGTCGTCGCCGGTCAGCCGGCGGTGATAGGCGGCGACCAGATCGCCCCGCTCACCCTCAGGAATGGGGGCGAGGAACTCGTCCCATTTGTCGGGATAGACCTCCGACGCGCCGTACAGATAGAGCCAGTCGAGCTCCGAGCGTCCGAACAGGAAGATGCCGCGCAGGATGAGCTCGGTGACCCGCTCGGGGTGGGTCTGGGCGTAGGCCAGCGCCAGAGTCGAGCCCCACGAGCCGCCGAACACCATCCATTTGTCGTGGCCGGCCATCGCGCGCAATTTCTCGATATCCTCGACCAAATGCCAGGTGGTGTTGGCCTCGAGGCTCGCATGCGGGGTGGAGCGGCCGCAGCCGCGCTGGTCGAACAGGAAAATGTCGTATTTGGCGGGATCGAACTGGCGGCGATGATCGGGGCTGCAGCCCGCGCCGGGACCGCCATGGAGCATGACCACCGGCTTGCCGCTTTTGGTGCCGCAACGCTCCCAATAGAGACTGTGGCCATCGCCGACCTCGAGCCGGCCCGTCTCATAGGGCTCGATCGCGGGATAGAAGCTGCGATCGTGCGACGTGTCGATCCCGCTCATCAGAAGCTCTCCTCCGCGTAGATGCGCGAGATATCACCTTCCCATTCGCCCCGATAGCGTTCGAGCAGGCGATCGGCCGGGGTCTTGCCCGAGGCGAGCACCTCGCGGAGCGGATCGAGGAAGCCACTTTCGTTGTCGCCCGAGCTGTTGAGCCTTGCCCGCGCCTTCAGCCCGGCCTCGGCAATGGCGAGGATTCGCGCACCGAGCTCGCCCAGGCTCTCGCCCCCGGGCGTCTGCGCCTTCAGGCCGAGCCTGGGCACCGAGTCGCGCAAGGCCTGCCGCTCGGCCAGGCTCCAGCCCTTGACCTCGTCCCAGGCCGCGTCGAGCGCGTTCTGATCGTAGAGCAGCCCGACCCAGAGCGCCGGCAGGGCGCAGATCTTGCTCCACGGGCCGCCGTCGGCGCCGCGCATCTCGAGGAAGGATTTGAGGCGAACCTCGGGGAAGATCGTGGAGAGATGGTCGGTGAAGTCCGAGACCCGCGGCTTCTCGCCCGGGAGGCCCGGCAGGCGCCCGTCGAGGAAGTCGCGGAAGGACTGGCCGGCGACGTCCACATAGCGGCCGTCGCGGTAGACGAAGTACATCGGCACATCGAGCGCGTAATCGAGATAGCGCTCGTAACCGAAGCCGTCCTCGAAGACGAAGGGCAGCATGCCCGTGCGGTCGGCGTCGGTGTCGGACCAGATGTGGCTGCGGAAGGAAAGCATGCCGTTGGGCTTGCCTTCGGTGAACGGCGAATTGGCGAAGAGCGCGGTGGCGAGCGGCTGCAAGGCAAGGCCGACCTGGAATTTTCTCACCATGTCGGCTTCGGAGGCATAGTCCAGATTGACCTGTATGGTACAGGTGCGGAGCATCATGTCGAGCCCGAGGCTGCCGACCTTCGGCATATAATTCAGCATGATCGCATAGCGGCCCTTGGGCATGACGGGGAGCTCGGCGCGGGTCTTGTCCGGCCACATGCCGAGGCCGAGGAAGCACAGGCCGAGCTTCTCGCCGACCGCCTTGGCTTGCTTCAGGTGCCGGCCCGCCTCGGCGCAGGTCTGGTGGAGATGCTCGCGCTGCGCCCCCGAAAGTTCGAGCTGGCCGGCGGGCTCCAGGCTGATCGCGCCATCGGGGCCGGTCAAGGCGATGACGTTGCCATTCTCGATCACGGGCTCCCAGCCGAACTGGGTCATCTCGTCCAGCAGATCGCGGATCCCGCCGGGCTCGTCATAGGACGGCGCACGATGGTCGGCGCAACGGAACACGAACTTCTCATGCTCGGTGCCGATCGTCCACTCGTCTTTGGGCTTCTCCCCCTTTGCGAAGGTGGCGAGCAGATCGTCGCGGCTCTCGACGAGGCGGTCCTTGCCGCCGACGGTTTCGGTGCGGGTTGTCATCGCCGCCGCTCTAGCCTTGGCCGCTCCGCGCCGCCAGCAGGTTTCGATCCACTACCAATCGCCGGCCGCCGCCATCCACAGGCTGAGCGCCGCCAGCGCAGCGGTGTCGGCGCGCAGGATGCGGGGGCCGAGCGAGATCGGGTTGGCCTGAGGCAAAGCGCGGACCGCATCGCGCTCCTCGTCGGTGAAGCCGCCTTCGGGGCCGATCAGGATCGCGGCCGGGCCGCTCGTCGGCGCGAAGCGCGCGCCGCCGCGCTCGTCGGCGAAATAGAGGGGGCGGTCGGCGGGCCAGGTCTTGAGCAGGGCATCGAGCTTTGCCGGCTCGGCCAATTCGGGAAGCGCGGTCCGCTCGCACTGCTCGGCCGCTTCGATGGCGTGGGCGCGCAGCCGCTCGAGGTTGAGCCGCTCGACGATCGTGCGTCGGGTGATCACCGGTTGCAGCCGCGCCACGCCGAGCTCGGTCGCCTTCTCCACCAGCCAGTCGATCCGCCCCCGCTTGATCGGCGCGAACAGCAGCCACAGGTCCGGCACGCTCTCACGCTCGCGCAGCCGCTCGAGCACAGCCAGCGTACAGCGCTTCTTACCCGCCTCGGCGATCTCGGCGAGCCACTCCCCGCTGCGATCGTCGAACAGCTTGACCTTGTCGCCGGCCCCGAGCCGAAGAACGGCGCCGAGATAGGTGCCCTCCACGGTCACGCTCGCGCCTTCCGCCAAGACTTGATCCACGAACAGGCGCGGCAGGCTGTGCGGGGGCCAGGCGGGGGTCGCGACCATGGCGTCAGGCCGCCTGCCGTTTGTCATAGCCTTCGGTCGCCAGCATCACCGTCTTCGGCACCGGCTGCTCGCCGCTCAGATAATAAGCGACCGTGCGGCGAGAGAGACCCAGCGCCTCGCCGGCGCGGTCGAGGGTCAAGCCATGCCGGTTCATCCAGGCGCGAAAGGCATCGGCCGGCATCGCCTCGCCCGCCTGCTCTGCCGCCCAGCGGCGCATTTGGGAGGCGCCGAAATCGATTCCGCAGGCCGGCCACTCGATTGACCAGCCGTCCGCCGAAACTCCTACGCGGTGGAAAATCTCGGGATCGGCGAGGGACGCGAGGTTGGAACGTGCGGCGACGATCGGACCCAGATCGATCTCGGCGCGATAGCCATCGTCCCACGCCACCGAAAGAACGCTATCGCCTCGCGTCACCGCGCTTTCGATCCGGCCGATGCTCATTGACTGTCTCCGCTGAATTCCGCCCACTTTTCCTCGAGCAGCGCCCGGTGTTCGTCCGCCCATGCCAGCGCCTCGCCAAATCGATCCGGCCACTGGAGGCGATCACCTCCAGCGTATCGATGCGAACCTGTGCCGCCCCCTCACGTCCCAAAACGTGAAAATGCGGCGGATTATGGTCGGCGAAAAACATCGCGATCTCGGTGGAGGAGAAGCGCTGCAGCCGCGGCATAGTGAGTCTATGGTGCAATGATTGCACTATGGCAAGTGGAATCACTCCTCGACTTCCTTAGGCTCGAACGGCATTTGTGTGTGGTGACACACACAACCGACATCGTCCCCGACAGCGAGCGGCGCGGGCTGATCGGCGCTTTGCCGGCGGCGATGCGGCCTTATGCCTCGTTGATCCGGCTCGATCGGCCGATCGGGGTGTGGCTCCTGTTCTGGCCGGGGGCGTGGGCGGTGGGGCTTGCGGGGATGGGCCCCTCGACTTCGCTCGGGACAGGCGAGCGGGGCTGGGCGTTGCTCGCCTGGCTGGCGCTCGGCGCCTTCGCGATGCGCAGCGCCGGCTGCGTCTATAACGACATCATCGACCGCAAGCTCGACGCGCAAGTGGAGCGCACGCGGCTGCGGCCGCTGGCGAGCGGACGGGTCTCGCTGACCGGCGCCTGGCTGCTGCTCGTCGCGATGAGCCTGATCGGGCTCGTCGTCCTGCTCCAGCTGCAGCGCACCGCGCAGCTGATCGCCTTGGCTAGCCTCCTGCTGGTCGCCGCTTACCCCTTCATGAAGCGGCTGACCTGGTGGCCGCAGGCCTGGCTCGGTCTGGTCTTCTCCTGGGCCGCTCTGGTCGGCTGGCCGGCGGTGACCGGCGAAATCGCGGCGCCGGCGCTGCTGCTCTGGGGCGGCGCGGTGTTCTGGGTGATCGGTTACGACACGATCTACGCACTTCAGGACAAAGAGGACGACGCGCTTGTCGGGGTCAAATCCTCGGCGCTGGCGCTTGGCCGCCATGCGAGGCTCGGGGTCGCGATCTGCTATCTCGTTGCGCTCGGCCTGTGGGCGGCGGCGATCCATGCGGTGCGCTTCGAATGGTTCGCGTTGCTCGCTCTGCTGCCGATGGCGGCACATCTGCTCTGGCAGGTCGCCGCCTTGAAGCCGGACGACGGCGCCGACGCGCTCGCCAAATTCCGCTCGAACCGCCTGGCCGGCCTGCTGATGTTCGCGGCCTGCTTCGTGGTCGGGACCGCCTAGTCACCTGACGGTTGCTTTTGGCGTGCGACGCTCTACGTCGCGCCGATGCTGAGTGTGAGTGAAGCGGAAGCGCGCGCCGCCTTTCTGGTCGCCGCCGCGCGCAAGGCGGGCGCCGATGCCGCAGACGCCCTTTATATCGGTGACGCCTCGACCGAGGTGCAGGTGCGCCTGGGCGCGCTCGAGGACGTAACCCGCTCCGAGGGCGAGGAGATCGGGCTGCGCGCCTTCGTCGGGACGCGCTCGGCGAGCGTTTCCTCCTCCGATCTTTCGGCTGAGGCGCTCGTGGCCCTGGTCGAGCGGGTGGTCGCGATGGCGCGCGAGGCGCCCGAGGATCCCTATGCCGGCCTGGCTCCGGAGGCTTTGCTCTACCGCGGCGGCGCGCCGGATCTGGAAGCCGACGACGGCGCCGATCCGTCCCCGGTCGCGCTCAAGGAGCGCGCGCAGGCGATCGAGGATTGCGCCCGCGCGATGCCCGGCATCACCAATTCGGAAGGGGCGAGCGTCAGCGCCGGGCGAAGCGTGATCGCGCTCGCCACCAGCCTCGATTTCGCGCGCGGCTATACGACCAGCGGCTATGCCGGCGCGGCGAGCGTGATCGCCGGCACCGGCGGCAATATGCAGCGCGACTATGCCAGCCACAATGTCCGCCATTATGCCGACATGGACCCGCCCGAGGCGATCGGGCGCCTGGCGGGCGAGCGCGCGGCCAAGCGGCTCAATCCCGGCCGGCTGCCGAGCGGAGCGATGCCGGTGGTGTTCGATCCCAGGGTCGGCGGCAGCCTGATCGGCCACCTCGTCGGCGCGATGGCGGGCCCCGGCATCGCGCGCAGGACCAGCTTCCTGCTCGGCCGCGAGGACGAGGCGATCTTCGGCGAGGACATCGTCGTGGTGGACGATCCGCACCGCCCGCGCGGGCTGCGCTCCAAGCCGTTCGACGGCGAGGGCGTGACGACCGCCGCCCGGCGCCTGATCGACGGCGGCCGCCTCACCGGCTGGCTGCTCAACAGCGCGTCGGCGCGCCAGCTCGGCCTCGAGACCACCGGCCATGCCACCCGCGGGATCGGCGGCGCGCCCGGCGCCGGCGCGACCAACGTCCATATGGAGCCGGGGACGCTGAGCCCGGCCGAGCTGATCGCCGGCATCAAGGCCGGCCTCTATGTCACCGAAACGATCGGCCACGGCCTCAACCCGGTAACGGGGGACTATAGCAAGGGCGCCTCGGGCTTCATCATCCGCGACGGCGAAATCGCCGAGCCGATCGCCGAGATCACCATCGCGGGCAACATCGTCGGCATGTTCCGGGCGCTGATTCCGGCCAACGATCTGGAGCATCGCCGCTCGGTCAACGTCCCCACCTTGCGGATCGATGGCATGGTGATCGCCGGTGCTTGAGCGGGTCGCCGCGATTGCCGAAGAGGCGGGGCGGATCGCCGCGGCGCGCGGCGACACCGCCTACCGGACCTGGGAGAAGGTGCCGGGCCATCCGGTCTGCGAGGTCGATCTGGAGGTCGACAGCTTCCTGCGGCGCGAGCTGAACGCGCTCGACCCGGAAGCCGGCTGGCTGTCCGAGGAGACGGTTGACGAATCGGACCGGATCGAGCGGCCGCGTCTGTGGGTGGTCGATCCGATCGACGGCACCCGCGATTTCCTGCGTGATCGGCCGGGCTGGTGCGTGTCGGTGGCGCTGGTCGAGGATCGGGTGCCGGTGCTCGGCGTGCTCGCCGCGCCGCAGCGGGGCGAATTGTGGACCGCGGCGCGCGGCGAGGGCAGCTGGCGCAATGGCGTTCCCTTGAGGGTCAGCGTCCGCGCCGAGCTTCCGGGCGCGCGGGTCCCCGCCGATCAGCTCCCCAAGGTCGACTCCGATCTGGTCGCCGTCGCCAAGCCCAATTCGATCGCGCTCAGGATCGCCATGGTCGCGGCCGGCGAGGCCGATCTGCTGGCGACGCTCAAATGGGGCTTCGAATGGGACATCGCCGCCGCCGCCCTGATCGCCGAGGAGGCGGGCGCGGCGGTGAGCGGCGCGCTCGGCCAGCCACTCGCCTTCAACACCGCCTCGGGCGAAGCGTTCGGCGTGCTCGTCACCACGCCCGGCATCCACAAGGCCGCGGTCGAGCGCCTGCGCGAGCGTGCGATGGCGGTGGTCTAGGGCGAAACGCCGTTCGTCGAACGAGCCGTCGCCTTCCGCATCGATAAGGTCTATCCTCACGGCACGTTGCGGAGGGCTCTCATGCATCATATCCGTCCATGGCTCGTCGCCGCCGGTGCGGCCCTGATCGCGTCGCCCGTCCCGGCACAGGAGCGGACGTCCCCGGCGCCCACACCCACCGGCACTCGCCTGCCGGATCAGCAGCAGGCCGAGACGCTCGGCTATCTCCCCGATCACACGACGCGGATGACCGTCCCGGTCACGATCGGCGGGCAGGGGCCCTATCGCTTCGTCGTCGACACCGGCGCCGAGCGCACGGTGATTTCGCGCGAGCTGGCGAGTGAGCTCGAGCTCGGCCCGGGCCGGACGGTGCGGGTCCATTCGATGACCGAGGTCAGCCGGATCGCGACCGTGGTCCTGCCCGGTCTGCAGGTCGGCCGGCGCACGGTCGAAGGCATCCAGGCCCCGGCCCTGGCCCGCGCCCATCTCGGCGCGCCGGGCATGCTCGGCGTCGACAGCCTGCAGCGGCAGCGCGTCGTCTTCGATTTCGCCCGGCAGGAGATGACGATCAGCCCCTCGGCCCGCGCCGAGCCGCGCTGGCCCGAAGGCAGCATCGTCGTCACCGGCCGGCGGCTGTTCGGCCGGCTCGTGCTGGTCGACGCGGCGGTCGACGGCGAGCGGGTCTGGGTGATCATCGATACCGGCTCGCAGGTCACGATCGCCAATTCGGTGCTTCGCGAGCGGCTGCGGGCGCGGCGGCGGTTGAGTGCGCTCCATCCGATCCAGCTGACCAGCATCACCGGCGGCACCGTCGAGGCCGAATATGGCGTGACCCGGCTGATCCGGATCGGCGGCATCGACATTCGCGACCTCCCGATCGCCTTCGCCGACGTCCACCCCTTCCGCCAGCTCGACCTGATGGACCGCCCCGCTTTGCTCCTCGGCATGGACGCGCTGCATCTGTTCGACCGCGTCTCGGTCGATTTCGCCAACCGCCGGGTGCGCATCCTGCTGCCCGAGGATTCGCAGTTGATGGGTACGCAAATGGCGGGTGCGGGTCGCGTGCCCCGGGTCGCCAGCTAGGCGAACACTTCGGCCGTCGCCGCGCTCTGTTCGAGCTCGCGATAGATGCCGGCGGGGACGAGCACGGTCAGCAAGGCGAAGGGCAGGCCGAGCGCGATCCCGGCGATCATCTCCAGCGGCCCCCCTCGGTGCAGGGCCGCGCCCTGGAAATAATCGGAGAGCGCCACCCCCGCGGCCGTGCCGAAGCCGAGCAGGATGAGGCCCAGCGCGAAGGCGATCAAAGCGAGATAGCGCAGGATCACCCATTGATCCTCGAGCGTCAGCCGCCAGGATTCGCCGATCGCCGCGAACATGTTGAAGCTGCGCCGTTCGGCCGTCACCGAGGTCACGCAGCTGAACCGGGCGGCGAGCCAGAGCAGCACGACGCTCATCACGAGGAACACCACGGTGATCATGCCGCTGCCGCCGACCAGGCTCGCCGCCAGGCCGATATTGCCGGTCGCAGCTCCGAACACCATCGCCAGCACCAAAGCCAGCGCGGCGGCGGTCGCGAACAAGGCCGCGAAGACGGTGAAGAACATCGCAAACAGGATGGCGAGCGGGAGCAGGAAGATCAGCACGCCGAGCAGCCAGGCGCCGCCCGACGCCATGCTCCCGGCCACAAATCCCGTACCGAGGACCAGCAGCACGCACAGCGTCATCGTCAGCAAAGCCGCGAGCAGGCCGAAGCCGATCGCCCCGGCCGGTCCACTATTGCGGTCGAGGCCGAGCCGCCACGAGGCGAAATAGCTTCCGCTCTGCAGCACGTAGCCGACCGCAATCACCAGCACCGCCGCCACGCCGCCCGCCGGCATCGTGCCGACGCCATATTGGCCGTTGAGTGGCGTGGCCGGCGCGCTTCCGAACGACTCGCCGACCGCCAGCGGGAGGGCGTAGACCGCAAGTATGCCCAGCACGAGCAGGATCAGAATGTGCCAGATCAGACGGCCCCGGAGAAATTGCAGGCCATAGGACCATGCGCCGCGAATCCTGAACCCGTCCATGCCACCCCCGTCGCGGCCCCCCGCCGCCGGGCGAATTGAACGAAAACAAGCGGGTGTGTCCAGCCCGGACGTCGCCTCGGCGCGTCAGCCGACCTCGGGCACGCCCAGACGCGGGACCTCGATCTTGGCGCAGCGGTCCATCACGACCTTGAGGCCGGCCGCTTCGGCGCGGGCGGCGGCGTCCTCGTTGATCACGCCGAGCTGCAGCCAGACCGCTTTGGCGCCGGCCGCGATCGCCTCGTCCACCGCTTCGCCGGCGGCGAGCGGGCGGCGGAAGATGTCGACCAGGTCGATCGGCTCGCCGATCTGGGACAGCTCGCGCCAGACATATTCGCCATGGATATGCTCGCCGGTGATCTGCGGGTTGACCGGGAACACCCGGTAGCCGCGCGACTGGAGGTAGGCCATCACCCCATGGCTCGGCCGGTCGGGCCGGTCCGAAGCGCCGATCATCGCGATCGTGCGGGTGTTGGCGAGCAGGTCGCGTATCTCTTCGTCACGAGTGAGCGGCATGCGATCCTCCTGAGATAAAGAGGGACTGTCCCTATTCAATCTGTAGCTGTTCAAGCAGCTTAACGGCGAGGGTCCGGAAAATATCCGCTTCCTCGCCCTCGCCCGCAGCGGGGGGCAGGCCCGCGTCGGAGGCCTGGCGGATCGACATTCGCAACGGGATCCGGCCAAGAAAGGGGATGCTCATCGTCCGGGCCGCGGCTTCCGCGCCGCCGCTGCCGAAGGGGTCGCTCTCCTCGCCGCAATGGGGGCACAGATAGCCCGCCATATTCTCGATCAGGCCGATCACGGCCACGTCCATCTTGCGGAACATGTCGATCGCCCGGGTCGCGTCCATCAGCGACAGATCCTGCGGGGTGGAGACGATCACCGCGCCGGCGGGCTTCCATTTCTGGATCAGGGTCATCTGCACGTCGCCGGTGCCGGGCGGCAGATCGACGACCAATATCTCGCAATCGCCCCAATCGCCCTCCATCAGGTTGGACAGCGCCGAGGCGGTCATCGGCCCGCGCCAGGCGACCGCGGTGCCGGGCTCGATCAGCTGGCCGAGCGAGAGCATGCGGATGCCGTGGCTGGGGACCGGCACGATCTGCTCGTCGTGCAGCTCGGGCTTGGCGGTGCTGCCCATGATCCGGGGCTGGGAGGGGCCGTAAATGTCTGCATCGACCAGGCCGACCTTCTTGCCCATCCGGCCGAGCGCGACCGCGATATTGGCCGAAACCGTCGATTTGCCGACTCCGCCCTTGCCCGATCCGATCGCGACGATGATTCGTTCGCGCTTGTCGGCGGTCATCGCGACCCGGGTTTCGGAAATGCCCGGGATGGCGACGGTGACCGCGCGCGCGCGGCGCTCCAGCAGCGCGCGCTCCTCGGCGGAGAGGCCGGTGGCGTCGAGCACGATCGTCGCGACGCCCGCTTTCACGCGGGCCATGGCGACGCGTTGCTTGAGCCCGTCCGCCGCGCCCAGCGCCTCTTCCAGTCCAGCACTCTCGTCGCCCATCGCGCCGCGATAGGCAAAGCAGATGGGCTTGGCACTGTTTTTCCGCAGGCCGCGTTCCTATAAAGACCGCATGAGACGAATTTTTGGGTGGGGCAAACGCCTCGGCGCGGTGTTGAGCGACAATCGAGGCGGCCCTTGGGGCGGCGGCGGCGATGGCGGCCCGGGCGGCGGCGGCGGAGACGGTCCCCGCAACCCCTGGGGTCCGCGGCGCAAGAAGCCCGGCGCGGGTGCCGAGGGCGCGCCGAATCCCTTCGACGAATTCTTGAAGAGGAGCCGAGACCGGATCGGTACCGGCTTTCCGCGCGACGGCCGGCCTTATTGGCTCTACGCGCTGATCGCCGTCTTCGCGATCTGGATCCTGTTCACGTCGATCCACCGGATCGGCCCGCAGGAACGCGGCATCGTCACCATCTTCGGCTATTACGACCGCACGATCAGGCCCGGCATCGGCTTTTCCTGGCCCTGGCCGGTCGGCTCGGTCGAGAAGCTCGACGTCGAGGAGATCCGGACCATCCCGATCCCGGGCGACGGCGAGAATCTGATCCTCACCGGCGACCAGAACGTCGTCAACCTCGCTTATTCCGTGCGCTGGAACATCAAGAGCCCCGAGCTTTACCTGTTCCAGATTGCCAATCCCGATCAGACCATCCGCGAGGTCGCCGAGAGCGCGATGCGCGCGGCCCTGGCGCGGGTCAGCCTCGATGACGCGCTCGGCGCCGGGCGAAGCGAAATCGAGCAACGGGTCGAGCAGTCGATGCAGCAATTGCTCGACGATTACCGCTCCGGCGTGCAGATTCAGGGTATCGCGATCAGCAGCTCCGCCCCGCCCGAGGCGGTCAACACGGCCTTCCTCGACGTGTCGGCGGCCCAGCAGGACGCGCAATCCTACATGAACGACGCCCGCACCTATGCGCAGCAGCAGACCGCCCGCGCGCAGGGCGAGGCGGCGGCGTTCGACAAGGTCTATGCCGAATATCGCGCCGCGCCGGACGTCACCCGGCGGCGCATGTATTATGAGACGATGGAGCGAATCCTGAGCCGGGTCGATACGACCGTGGTCGAGGCCCCCGGGATCACCCCCTATCTGCCGCTGCCCGAAGTTCAGCGGCGCCAGCAGGCCCAGCCGCAAGGAGCGACCCGATGAGCCGCATGCTGAGGAACCCGATCGCGCTCGGCGTTATCGCGATCCTGCTGCTGATCCTGGTCGCCAGCACCTTTTCGATCGTTCCCGAGACCAGGCAGGGGGTGATCGTGCGCTTCGGCGAGGCCCAGCGCATCCTCAACAAATATCGGGCGGGCGAGGATTTCGGACGCACCGGCGCCGGCCTTGCCGTGCGCATCCCCTTCGTCGAGCAGGTGGTGTGGATCGACAAGCGCATCCAGTCGATCGAGATGGAGAACCAGCAGGTCCTCTCCACCGATCAGCTCCGTCTCCAGGTCGATGCCTTCGCCCGCTACCGGATCGTCGATCCGTTGCGCATGTACATCTCGGCGCGCAGCGAGGAGAACGTCTCCAACCAGCTTCGCCCGATCCTCGGCTCCGCGCTTCGCAACGAACTCGGCCGGCGGCCCTTCGCGGCTTTGCTCAGCCCCGAGCGCGGGCAGATGATGGACAATATCCAGAACGCGCTCAATCGCGTCGCCCGCCAATATGGCGCCGAAATCGTCGACGTGCGGATCAAGCGCGCCGATCTGCCCGACGGCCGCCCGCTCGATTCCGCCTATGAGCGGATGCGCACCGCGCGTCAGCAGGAGGCGGGGAGCATCCGCGCGCAGGGTCAGAAGCAGGCGCAGATCGTCCGCGCCGAAGCCGACGCCGAGGCCGCCGCGACCTATGCCGGCGCGTTCAACCAGGATCCTGAATTCTACGATTTCTACCGGGCGATGCAGTCCTATGAGACCAGCTTCCTGAGCCAGGGCACGGCGGAAAATCCGCGCGGCCGCTCGAGCATCATCCTGTCGCCGACCAACGAGTATCTGAGGCAGTTCAGAGGCAATCGATAGAAATCCGCTATGGCGATCATTCAATTCCGGTTAAGTCGCGCGCCCTAGCCTGCGACGGACATTGCGCCCTCCAGGGGCAATGGCGTCGGGCCGGGCGAGGGCTCACCGGCCGGGCGCGAACGAGTTTAGGAAGGACCAACCCCGTGCGTTACGTCTATGCCGTCACCGGCGCCATTCTCCTCGGCGGCGCCGCCGCCACCCTGACCCTCAACCCGGTCGCCGCCCAGGTCGCCCAGAACGAGCCGGGCGCGGTCGCCGCGATGCCGCCCGCCGGCGCGCCGATGAGCTTCGCCAATCTCGCCGAGCGGCTGCAGCCGGCGGTGGTCAACATCTCGACCCGGCAGAGCGTGCAGATCCAGCAGCGCCAGATGCCGCCGGGCTTCGAGGAATTCTTCCGCCGCTTCGGCGGCGAGGTGCCGCAGGGCGAGGGCCAGGGCCCGGTCACCCAGCGTGGCGGCTCCTTGGGCTCGGGCTTCATCATCTCGGCCGACGGCTATATCGTCACCAACAATCACGTCGTCGCGCCCGCGCGGCCCGATGCTGTGGTCGAGCAGATCACGGTCACGCTCGCCGACCGCACCGAGTTCGAGGCCGAAGTGGTCGGCCGCGACGCCGCCTCCGACATCGCCGTCCTGAAGGTCAATTCGCCGCGGCCGCTGCCGTTCGTGCGCTTCGCCGATTCGACGCGGCTTAGGGTGGGCGATTGGGTGGTCGCGATCGGCAACCCGTTCGGGCTCGGCGGGACGGTGACCGCCGGGATCGTCTCGGCGCTCCACCGCAACATCAATTCGGGTCTCTACGACCGCTACATCCAGACCGACGCACCGATCAACATGGGCAATTCCGGCGGCCCGATGTTCGATCTCAACGGCAATGTCGTGGGGATCAACACCGCTTTGATCTCGCCGACCGGCGCCAATGTCGGCATCGGCTTCGCCATTCCCGCCGAGCAGGTCCGGCCGATCGTCGAATCGCTGCGCCGCGGCGAGCGCGTCCGGCGCGGCTATATCGGCGTCGCCATGCAGGACATCGGCGAGGCCGAAGCCTCGGCGCTCGGCATCGACCGCAATCGTGGCGTGCTGATCCGCTCGGTCACCCCGGGCGGCCCGGCCGACCGCGGCGGCGTGCAGGAGGGCGACGTCGTCGTCACCGTCGCCGGCCAGCCGGTGACGCCCGATCAGACGCTCGCCTTCCTGGTCGCGCAGCAGCCGATCGGCACCCGCATCCCGCTGGAGATCATTCGCCAGGGCCAGCGCCGCAACGTCAGCGTCGCAGTCGCCGAACGACCCACCGACGAGGAATTGGCGCGGATCAACGGCGCCGAGGACGGCGGCCCCGCCGATGCGCCGGATCCGACCAAGCCCGCCGAGGAGCAATCGGCCGGCCAGCGCTCGACCCGCCAGAGCCTCGGCCTCACCCTGCAGCCGCTGACCCCGGCGCTCGCCCGACAGCTCAACCTGCGCGACGCCAACGCTCGCGGCCTCGTCGTCGGCAGCGTCGATCCGAGCAGCGACGCCGGCCAGAAGGGCGTCCAGGCCGGCGACATCATCCTGTCGATCAACCAGGTGCCGACAGCCACGCCGGAAGCCGCCGCAGCGGCGGTCGATGCGGCGCGACGGGCCGGGCGCAACTCGGTGCTGCTCCGCGTCCGCCGCGGCAACACGCCGGCCGCTTATGTCGGCGTCGAACTGACGCGGGCCCGCCCGGCGCGCTGATCCTCCATGCCGCTTGCCGATCCTCGTTCCTTGCGGAATAGGGGTGGCAGGCGGCGGCAGGCGGGAGGTGTCCGGTGGATGACGGCAATGCGATCTTCGTCGGGCTCGGCGGCGGTGGGCCGCAGCATCTGGTGCTCAGCCGCGCCAACCGCCACGGCCTGATCGCGGGCGCCACCGGCACCGGCAAGACGGTCACCCTGCAGGGCCTCGTCGAAAGTCTGTCGGCGGCCGGCGTCCCGGTCTTCGTCGCCGATGTGAAGGGCGATCTCGCGGGTCTCGCCATGCCCGGCTCCCCGACCGCGCCGATGCACGCCAAGCTCGCCGAACGCGCCGCCGAGATCGGCCTTACCGATTATGCCTATGCCGACAATCCGGTGATCTTCTGGGATCTGTTCGGCGCCCAGGGCCACCCGATTCGCACCACCATCTCGGAAATGGGCCCGCTCCTGCTCGCCCGCCTGCTCGGCCTCAACGAGGTTCAGGAGGGCGTGCTCAACATCGCCTTCCGGCTCGCCGACGAAGAGGGGCTGCTGCTGCTCGATCTCGAGGATTTGCAGGCCGTGCTCGTCTATTGCGCCGAGCAGGCGGCGGCGCTGTCGGCGCGCTACGGCAACGTCACCCGCGCCACCGTCGGCACCATCCAGCGGTCGCTGCTCCAGCTCGAGGCGCAGGGCGGAGCGGGCTTTTTCGGCGAGCCGGCGCTGGAGATCGCCGATTTCCTCCGACTGGACGAGCAGGGGCGCGGCTATGTGAACGTCCTCGCCGCGGACACCCTAATGCGCAGCCCGCGGCTCTACGCGACCTTTCTGCTCTGGCTGCTCTCCGAATTGTTCGAGGATTTGCCGGAGGTCGGCGATCCGGACAAGCCGAAGCTGGTCTTCTTCTTCGACGAGGCGCATCTGCTGTTCGAAGGGGCGCCGGACGCGCTCCAGGACGTGATCGAGCAGGTCGTGCGGCTGATCCGCTCGAAGGGCGTGGGCGTCTATTTCGTCACCCAGAACCCGATCGACATTCCGGAAAAGATCAGCGGCCAGCTCGGCAACCGCGTCCAGCACGCGCTGCGCGCCTTCACCCCCAAGGAGCAGCGCGCGATCGAGGCGGCCGCCGAGACCTTCCGTGCCAATCCGGGCGTCGACGTCGCCACCGTGATCACCGAGCTCAAGGTCGGCGAGGCTTTGGTCTCCCTGCTCATGCCGGACGGCGCCCCCTCGCCGGTCGAGCGCACCCTGATCAAGCCGCCGCGTTCGCGGCTCGGCCCGCTCACCGACAAGGAACGCGCGATCATCCGCTCCATTTCGCCGGTCGAAGGCAAATATGACGCGGCGGTCGACCGGGAGAGCGCCGAGGAGGTGCTGAAGGCCCGCACCGAGGCCGCCGCCAACGCCGCCGCCCAGGCGCAGGCCGACGTCGACGCCGCCAAGGCCGCCGCGACCGCGCAGAAGGAGGCCGAAAAGGCCGCCGCCGCGCAGGCCAAGGAGCAGGCGCGGCTCGAGCGCGAGCGCCGGGCCAATCCGCCGCTCTACGAATCGGTCGCCAAACAGCTCGGCCGGACCGTCCAGCGCCAGCTCACCAACCGCGTCGCCGGCTCGATCGTCCGCGGCATTTTCGGCAATCTGTTCCGGGGGAGATGAAGACGTGGCCCAGGCCGAAGGCGCGATGCGCGAACTCACCATCCGTGCCGTCATCCTGGGCGGCGCGATCACCCTCGTCTTCACCGCCGCCAACGTTTATCTCGGCCTGCGCGTCGGGCTGACCTTCGCCACCTCGATCCCGGCGGCGGTGATCTCGATGGCGATCCTGCGGATGTTCGCCACCGGCAACATCCTCGAGAACAACATCGTGCAGACCGTCGCTTCGGCGGCGGGCACGCTGGCGGCGATCATCTTCGTGCTGCCGGGGCTGGTGATGATCGGCTGGTGGAACGGCTTTCCCTATTGGATGACGGCGGCGGCGACCGCGGTCGGCGGCATATTGGGCGTGATGTTCTCGGTGCCGCTTAGGCGCGCGCTCGTCGTCGATACGCCGCTTCCCTATCCCGAAGGGGTGGCGGCGGCCGAAGTGCTGAAATGCGGCACCGCGACCGAAGGCGATGTCGAGAACCAGAAGGGGCTTCGGCTGATCGTGGTCGGCTCGGTCTCGGCGGCGGCGTTCGCGCTGATCGCCAAGACCCGGCTGTTCGCGGAGGAGGCCGCGCATTTCTTTAACGTCGGCACCGGCGCGACAGCGATCGCTGGCGGCCTGTCCTTCGCCCTGATCGGTGCCGGCCATCTGGTCGGCCTCTCGGTCGGCATGGCGATGCTCGCCGGGCTGGTGATGGGCTGGTACGTGCTGCTGCCGATCCTCACCGCCGGCGTGGCCGGCGGGGCCGAAGAGGTTGTGGGCGCGGTGTTCCGCTCGGACGTGCGCTTCTTCGGCGCCGGCGTGATCGGCGTCGCCGCGGTCTGGACCCTGCTCAAGATTCTGCGCCCGATCGTCGGCGGGATCCGCTCGGCGATCAGCGCCTCGCGGCTGCGCGGCTCCGGCGGCGAGGCGCTGCCGCTGATCGAGCGCGACATGCCGATCGGCATCGTCGGGACGGTGATCCTGGTCTCGCTGCTGCCGATCGCCGTGCTGCTCTGGCTGTTCATCGCCGGCGGTCCGCTCGAAGCCTCGGCGGTGCCGCTGATCGGCGGGACCCTGATTTTCGTGCTGATCGCGGGCGTCGTGATCGCCTCGGTCTGCGGCTATATGGCGGGGCTGATCGGCGCCTCGAACAGCCCGATCTCGGGCATCGGCATCCTCGCCATCCTCGCCGCCGCGACCCTGCTGGCATTGTGGTTCGGCGGCAGCGGCAGCGGCGAGGAGCAGCGCGCGCTCGTCGCCTACGCCCTCTTCACCACCGCGATCGTGTTCGGCATCGCGACCATCTCCAACGACAATCTGCAGGATCTCAAGACCGGCCAGCTGGTCGGCGCGACGCCCTGGCGGCAGCAGCTGGCGCTGGTCTATGGCGTGATCTTCGGGTCGATCGTGATCCCGCCGGTGCTGACCGTGCTCAACACCGCCTACGGCTTCGCGGGCGCCCCCGGCGCCGGCCCGGAGGCGCTCGCGGCGCCGCAGGCGGGGCTGATTTCGGCGATCGCGACCGGCGTGCTTGGCGGCGACTTGAACTGGGAGATGATCCGGCTCGGCGCCATGGTCGGGGTCGGCGCGATCGTCGTCGACGAGCTGCTCGGCCGCGCCAAGTTGCTTCGCCTGCCGCCGCTGGCGATCGGCATCGGCATCTATCTGCCGATGGCCGCGACCTTGCCGGTGGTGATCGGCGCGGTGCTCGGCAGGCTCTACAACAAGCGGGCCGAGCGCGCCCGCGATCCGGCCTTCGCCAAGCGGATGGGCGTGCTGCTCGCCACCGGCTTCATCGTCGGCGACAGCCTGCTGAACGTCGCCTTCGCCGGCGTGGTGGCGGCGACCGGAGACGCCGACGCGATCGCGATCGTCGGCCCGGAGTTCGCGCCTTATGCGGTCGGCCTGGGCCTCGTCGCCTTCGTCCTGCTCGTCGCCTCGCTCTACCGCCACACCCGGCGGATGGCGGCCTAACGCCCCAGCACCCGCGCGCGCAACTCGGCCCCGCTCCACTGTTTACGGCCGCCGGCTTCGGCCTCTTTGACGAGCGCAACGATCGCCGCGTTGACCGGTGCGGCACGGCCCAGCCGCTCGGCAAACCGCACCACTTCGCCGTTCAGCCAATCGACCTCGGTCGGCCGCCCGGCGTCGAAATCGTCGGCCATCGAGCCGCGTCCCTTGGGGTCGATCTTCCACTTGCGCAGCGCGACATGGTGGAACAGCAGGTTCGGCAGGCCAAGCACGCGCGGCAGCCGATCCGGTCCGACCGCGCCGATCTTCGCCGGCGTGATCCCCGCGATCTTCAACAGTTCGAGCATCTCGCGCATCGCCGCCGCGAACACCCGGCGATAGTCCCGCTGCTTCAGCTCCTCGAGGATGGTCGTGCCCGAAAGCGCGTTGATCGCATTGTTGAGATTGTAGCACAGCTTGCCCCAGGCGATCCCCTCCATGTCGTCGGTCAGCCGAAGCCGCCCCGGCCGGTCGCCGATCCGTTCCGAGAGCGCGCGGATCCTCGCCCCCTCCTCGGCGGTGAGATCGCCCCAGGTCGCGCGGTGCCAGCGCCCGGGGCCGAGATGAATGACATTATAGGGGACCATGCCCTGCACCACCGCCTGGGCGGGCAGCAGCCGGCGCAAAGTCTCGGCGTTGCTGATTCCGTTCTGGAAGCTGATCACGGTGGCGCCCGCCTTCGCGTGGGCCGCGATCTGCGCCGCCGCGGCCTCGGTCGCGACGCTCTTGACGCACAAAACGACGATGTCGGCCTCGGCGAGCATCGCCGGATCGGCGCCGAAGCGGATCCGCTCGGGCGAGACCGTCGCCTTCCAGCCGTCGGTGTCGCTCAGGGTCAGGCCGTGCGCGGCGAGCTCGTCGCCGATTTTCGCCCGGCCGAGGAACGAGAGATCGAGCCCGGCGTCCAGCCAGGCGCCGCCGACATAGCAGCCGATCGAGCCGGCGCCGTGGACGACGATCTTCAGCCTCACCCCCGGCCGCGATAGGGGGCGACGCCCTGATCTGGCAACCACAGGGCCTCGGGCGGGGCGCCGGTCTGCCAGAAGACGTCGATCGGGATGCCGCCGCGCGGATACCAATAGCCGCCGATGCGCAGCCATTGCGGCTTCATCTCGTCGGCCAACCGCTGGCCGATGCCGACGGTCACGTCCTCGTGAAAGCCCTGATGGTTGCGGAAGGCGGAGAGGAACAGTTTCAGCGACTTGGATTCGACGATGGTCTCATGCGGCGCATAATCGATCACCAGATGCGCGAAATCGGGCTGGCCGGTGACCGGGCAGAGCGAGGTGAATTCGGGCGCGGCGAAGCGAACCAGATAGAGGGCGCCCGCGCGGGGATTAGGCACATAATCGAGCGCCGCTTGCTCTGGAGAAGCGGGCAGCGCGCTCTGCCGGCCAAGATGCTTGGGATCCATGACCGCCGTCTAGCGGCTCGCCGGGCTTGGCGCTAGGGAAGCGCCATGGATGCTCCCCTCACGCGCCGCGCCCCCGCCTTGCCCTCCTGGCTGGGCTTCGTCCTCGCGGCGGCGGCGGCCGTCGTCGCTTTGTGGTTTCTCAGTCAGATCGTCGGCGCGCTTCTCTTGCTCTTTTTCGCGATCGTGGTCGGCATCGCCTTGTCCGCACCGGTCGAATGGTTCGTTCGCAAGGGGATGTCGCGGGGCCTTGCCGGGCCGCTGACCTTGCTGCTCTTTTTCGGGACGATAGCGCTCGTCGGCTGGGCGGTGATCCCGCAGCTCGCCCGCCAGATCGTATTGCTGGTCAATCAGCTTCCCGAATTCGTGACTCGTTTCGACGGGCAGCTCGCCGGCCTCCTGGAACGCTATCCGGATTTGCAGATGTTCTTCAGCAGCGAAGGGTCAGGCGCCGGGGCCATCGCGCCCGACGCGCGCGAGCTGTTCCGCGGGCTCAGCGGCATCTCGCTGACGCTGATCGCGGGGGTGGCGCTCACCATCATCTTCTTCTCCACCGTCGCTTATGTCGTGCTCGATCCCTGGCCGATCCTGCGCGCCTATCTGGGCAGCCTGCCCCGCGCCTATCTGCCGGCCGGGGCGCGCGCCTATCGCCGCGCCAGCCGGGCGGTGATCGGCTGGACCAAGGCGAGCCTCGTCATCGGCGCGATCCAGGCGGTGGCGGTGTTCGTCTTTCTCACCTGGATGGACGTGCCGGGCGCCTTGGTATGGGCGGCGCTCGCCTTTTTCTCCGACTTCATCCCGCGCATCGGCGGCTATGTCATGGCCTTCCCACCGGTCCTGCTGGCGCTGACCATGGGCCCGATGACCGCATTGTGGGTCGCGCTTTTCTATCTGGTCAGCACCGAGATTTTGGGCTCGATCGTCGCCCCCAAGATCCGCGGCCAGACGATGCAGCTCCATCCGGTGCTGATCATCTTCTTCACCCTCGCCTTCGCTCTGGCCTTCGGGCTCGCCGGAGCGATCGTGGCGACGCCGGCAGCGGCCTTCGCCTCGGCTTATTACAGCGAATTCTACATGAAGCGGCCGCTGCGCCGCGCGGAGCGAGTGTGATCCATGCGTAACCTGTTCCTGCTTGCCCTCGCCCCCTTGCTGATCGCCGCCCAGGCACCCGACCGCGCCGACAGCTGGTGGCGCCATGTCGAAATCCTCGCCGCCGACGATATGGAGGGCAGGGCCGCGGGCAGCGAAGGCCATCGCCGCGCTTCGGCCTATGTCGCCGAACGCTTCGCCGACTATGGCCTGGAGCCGGCGGGCGAGGGCGGCAGATACTTCCAGGCGGTGACCCTCGAGGAGCGGCGCTTCACGGAAGGTGCCTCAAGCGCGGCCTTGGTGACGGGCCGAGAGCGGACGCCGCTCGCCATCCCCGGCGACATCTTCTTCCGGATCGTCGGCGGGGCGCCGCCCGAGCGGGTCGCGGCGCCGTTGGTCTTCATCGGCTACGGCCTCCACCTCCCCGACGCCGGCCATGACGATTTCGCCGGAGTTGAACTGGAGGGCCGGGTCGCGGTGGTGATCAACGCGGCGGGGCCGCCCAGCCTTCCCGCCGCTTTGGCTTCGCACGCCCGCGCCGAGCGCGCCCGGCTGCTTCGCGAGCGCGGCGCCGTCGGCATGATCCTGGTCAACCCGCTCGGCGAGACCGAGCAATCCTGGCAGAATTATTCGCGCCTTGGCAGCTTGCCCGGATTGTATCCGGCCTCGTCCCAGGCGCCCTTCCTCACCGCCTACCTGCGCCCTGAAAGCGCCGGGCGCCTGTTCGCGGGCTCGGGCGAGGATTTCGCTGCACTGTCGGCGGCGGCCCGCGCAGGGCAGCCGCTTCGAAGCATTGCTCTGCCCGGCCGGTTCGAGGCCGCGCTGGTCACGGCGAGCAGCACGATCGAAACCCGCAACGTCGTCGCGCGCCTGCCCGGCCGCGACCCGCGCCTCGCCGCCGAACATGTCGTGCTCACCGCCCATCTCGACGGCATGGGGGTCGGCCAGCCCATCAACGGCGACGCGATCAACAACGGCACGCTCGACAATGCCGCCGGCGTCGCCGCCTTGCTCGACATAGCCGCCCTCTATCAGCGCGGCGGCGAGCGCCCGCGCCGCTCGATCCTGTTCGTCGCTTTGACCGCCGAGGAGAAAGGGCTGCTCGGCTCGCGCTGGTTCGTGCGCACGCCGACGGTGCCGCGCGCCTCGATCGTGGCCAATCTCAATTACGATATGGCCCTGCCGCTCTTCCCGCTGCGCAGCGTGATCGCCTTGGGCGCGGAGGAATCGAGCCTCGGTGCCGACGCCCGGGCGGTCGGCGCGACGATGGGCCTGCCGCTCACCCCCGATCCCTTCCCGGAGCGCAACTCCTTCATCCGCTCCGATCAATATTCGTTCATTGAAGCGGGCATTCCGGCGCTCGCCTTCAAATTCGGCTTCACCGCGAACACGCCCGAAGCCGAAGCCGAGATAGGCTGGCGCGCGACCCGCTATCACGGCCCCAGCGACGATCTCGCCCAGGAGGTCCATCGCGAGGACGAAGTCCGCCTGCACGATTTCATTGCCGCTCTGGCGCTGCGCATCGCCAATGCCGACCAGCGCCCGCGCTGGAACGACGACAGCTTCTTCCGCCGCTTCGCAAACTGAGGAGATGGCATGAACGCGATCCGCACTTTGGTTATGGCAAGCATGGCCTTGGCCGGTGCGGCCGTCGCTCAGCCGGCTTCGGCGCCACCCTTGCTGGCCCCCGGGCAGGGCGAAGCGATCGCGGCGGAGCTGTCCGGCAGGTCCACGCTCGCCACGGTTCGCCAGCTTTCGAACCATCACCGGATGCGCGGCTCGGCAGGGTTTCGGGCCGCCGCGGAGTCGATCGCCGAGCGGCTGCGCGGCTACGGCCTCGAGGGCGTCGAGATCATCGCGCTGCCCGCCGACGGCACGATCTTCTACGGCACCCAGCGCTCGCGGCCCGGCTGGGACGCCCGCTTCGCCGAATTGTGGGATGGGCGCGAGCGGATCGCCTCCTGGGCCGAGCAGCCGATCAGCCTCGCCCAGGACAGCGTCTCAGGCCGAGTCGAGACGGAGCTGGTCGATATCGGCGCCGGCACCTCCGAGGGCGACTATCGGGGCAAGGACGTCCGGGGCAAGCTGGTGCTGACCTCTTCGCAGCCCGAGGCGGTGCAGGCGCTCGCCATCGGCCGGTTCGGGGCTGTCGGCATCGTCTCCTGGGCCCAGAACCAGCGCACCGCCTGGTGGGGCGAAGACGAAAGCCTTGTGCGCTGGGGCCATCTTGGCAGCTTTTCCGAGCATCCGACCTTTGCCTTCATGGTCTCGCCGCGACAGGCGCGCGCCTGGCAGGAGCGACTCGCGCGCGGCGACGCCGTGCGGCTGCGCGCAGAGGTCGAGGCGGGGCAAAGCCCGAGCGCCTATCTCATCCCGACCGCGCTGATCCCGGGGCGGCGCCGCGACCAGGAGATCGTCTACTCCTGCCATCTTGATCATCCCAACCCCGGCGCCAACGACAATGCTTCGGGCTGCGCGGGACTCCTCGAGATCGCGCGCGGGCTAAGCCGGCTGATCCGCGAGGGCAGGTTGCCGCGACCGGAGCGGACGCTGCGGTTCATCTGGCCCGCCGAGATCGAGGGCACGATCGCCCTCCTCAACGCCCGCCCCGAATTCGCCCGCCGGACTGTGGCGACGATCCATCTCGACATGATCGGCGGCGATACCGAAATCACCAAGTCGATCCTGCGCGTCGAGGGCTCGCCGCCGAGCCTGCCCACCGCCATCCCGGAGGTGGCCTTCGCTTTGGCCCGCTTCGTCAATGCGCAGTCGCTCGCTTTTGCCGGCACCGGGACGGCGGAGCTGCCGCTGGTCGAGGCCGACGGGAGCCGGCGCGCGCTGCAGGCCGAGATCGGCGGCTTTTCGGAAGGCAGCGACCATCAGGTCTGGGCGGAAGGCAGCTTCCGGATTCCGGTCATCTACATCGCCGACTGGCCGGACCGCTACATCCACACTCAGCGCGACCTGCCGGAGAATCTCGATCCCACCAAGCTGCGCCGCGCGATCTTCATTGCCGGGGCCGCCGGTTATCATTTGGCCAACCGCCCTGCGTTCGAGACCGTCGCGCCGCTCGCCGCCCCGGCCGCGCGCTCCGGCCCGGTCTACCGCCGGATCCGTCGCGACGGGCCGATGAACGGCTTCGGCTATAGCTGGCTCGATGACCAGCTCGCCCGCTCCGGCCGGCCCCGTCCGAGTCTGTTGGCGCGCGAAGCGCCGCGCGACCGGCCGAGCTTCGGCTATGAGGCGCTCAACCTGGTCGATGGGCGGCGAAGCGTTGGCGAGATTCGCGCCATCCTCGCGGCCACGGTGGGCGAGGCGCCGATCGAGGAAGTGGCCGAATATCTCGCTTCGCTGGCGCAGCTGCGCGTGCTGGAGCCGGTTCGCTAACCCGCGATCAGCGGCACGCCTTTGCGCCGGGTCGCGCGGCGGGCGGTGGCGTAGACGGTCGCGGCAAGGACGATGCCGAGATAGCCGACGACGAGGCAGTCCGCGATCATCAGTGTCCAGACCATCGTCTCGCTGCGGCCGACGGCGAGGAAGTTCAGGCCGTAATGGACGACCATCAGCGGCAGGAACATCAGCACGAAAAAGCCGACGCTCCACCAGACATTGCCGCGCATGACGGTGAAGGAGGCGCCGATGCCAAGCTGTTCGTTGCCGAGCGACGCCCCCGCCTTCCAGACGCTGAGCCAGATCTCCAGCGCGGTCGCGGCGAGGAAGAAGGCGATACCGATGTAGAGCAAAGTGCGGTCGTCCGGCAGATAGGGCGCGATGATGCCTCCGCCGAACAGGTTCACCAGCGACATGACGACCGCGTAGGCGAGCACGCCCGCGAACAGCCGTGCCGAGCGGGCGTCGCCGAGCAGGCGCAGCTGTGCCCCGTCCAGTCGCGCCATCGCCCGGTTGACCCAATAGATCAGCAGGATCAGCGTGAAGATCTTGATCACGCCGAAGCCCATCCGCGCGCTGTCGTTCGCCGCGGCCTCCATCGCCGCGAGGCTTTCGAACATGCCCGAACGGATTTCGGCGACATGCTGGGCCATCTCCGCCGCGGCGGGCAGTATGAAGATGAGCGGCGCCATCAGGGCGACCCTCGCGCTGCCGGCATAAGTCGCCTTGATTTCAGTCCACATCGTCTTCCCCTTGTGCATCGAAAATCAGAATGTCGCCCGGCTGGCAGTCGAGCGCGTCGCAGATCGCGGCCAAGGTGCTGAACCGCACCGCCCGCGCCTTGCCCGTCTTCAGGATCGAAAGATTGGCGAGCGTCAGCCCGACGCGGTCGGCAAGCTCGGTCAGCGACATGCGCCGCCGGTGAAGCATCTCGTCGAGCGTCACCCGGATCCGCATCGTCACACCGTCAACTCCGCCTCGGCGCGAAGCCGGGCGCCTTCGCGGAAAGCTTCAGCGAGGACGATAACGACGAGGACCGAAAGCGCGGAGCCGAACCAGCGGTCGATATCCTCCGCCAGATCGAGCTGCTCGGGCGCAAGGATCAGCACCGTGCCCCAGCGGACGATCTCGATCAGCGCCAGGAGCAAAGCGATGACCCGCAAATGGCGCGGGTTGGCCGGGTCGAAGGGGTTGCGCCGCTCGACCGAGGCGACGACGCGGCGCAAGCGAAACAGCAGCAAGGCGGACATGACGACGATCAGCGCCATCGGCATCAGACCCCAGGGAACGGTGAGCACCGGCTCGGCCGGGCCGATGCCGGATCCCTCGCGCAAAACCGCATCGCGGAAGGCAGGAATGAAGGCGAAGCCGGCGGCAATGACGCTCATCAAGGCACCCACCAGGCCGACGACGACGCCCAAAACGAGCAGCAGCCAGTTCAGCGCCCCGGCAACCCTTCGTCCTGTCCCGTCCATCTAAGCCTCCCAATGTCTTCCTTATTGGTATTCGATAATTCATTTATCGATCTTCGGCAAGGACAAATATCGATTATCGATAAGGCGGCCGGTTTGCGGCGCGCGCCCGAGAGGCGTAAAGGAGCGCCATGCTCCTTTTCCTCCTCGCTTACCTTGGCGGCGTACTGACCATCCTCAGCCCCTGCATCCTGCCGGTGCTGCCCTTCGTCTTCGCCCGCGCGGACCGCTCGTTCCTCAGGAGCACATTGCCGATGCTGATCGGCATGGCGGTGGCCTTCGCCGGCGTCGCCTCGCTGGCCGCGGTCGGCGGCGGCTGGGCGGTGCAGGCCAATCAGGCCGGGCGCTGGCTCGCCATGGGCCTTCTCGCTTTCTTTGGGCTGACCCTGCTGCTGCCCCGCCTTGCCGACCGCGCGATGCAGCCTTTGGTCCGCCTGGGTGCGCGGCTGTCCGCGAAGGCCGAGGCGGACGGCGGCGGCGAGCGGGTGGGGCCGTCGCTGCTGCTCGGCGCCGCGACCGGCTTGTTGTGGGCGCCTTGTGCCGGCCCGATTCTTGGCCTGATCCTGAGCGCCGCCGCCCTGAACGGTGCGAGCCTCGGCACCAGCGTCCTGCTCCTCGCTTATGCGCTCGGCGCGGCGACCTCGCTGGCGCTGGCCCTCCTGGTCGGCGGCCGGCTGTTCGCGGTGATGAAGCGGTCGCTGGGGGTCGGCGAATGGGTGCGGCGCGGGCTTGGCGTGCTCGTCCTCGCCGGCGTGGCGGTGATCGCGCTCGGCCTCGACACCACCTATCTCGCCCGCCTCTCGACCGCGCAGACCGAATCGCTCGAGCGCGCGCTGGCCGGAACGCTCGATATGGAGATGCCTGAGGGCAGTGGCGAACTCACCGTCGGCCCGGACGGGCGCTACGTGCTTCCCGTCGAGCGCGAAATGCCGCCGCTCGACGGCATCACCGAATGGCTGAACTCCGCTCCGCTGACTCGCGAAGCCTTGCGCGGCAAGGTCGTGCTGATCGATTTTTGGACCTATTCGTGCATCAATTGCCTGCGCTCGATCCCCTATGTCCGCGCCTGGCACGAGCGTTACGGGAACAATGGCCTGGTCGTGATCGGCGTCCACGCGCCCGAATTCGCCTTCGAACGCGACGTCTCGAACGTGCGCGAAGCGGCGGCGCGGCTCGGCATCTCCTATCCGGTCGCGGTCGACAATGAGCGCGCGGTCTGGCGGGCCTTTCAGAACCGCTACTGGCCCGCCCATTATTTCATCGATGCCCAGGGCCGGGTGCGCCACCACCATTTCGGCGAGGGCGGCTATGAACAGTCCGAGCGGGTGATCCGGCAATTGCTGGCCGAGGCGGGCTACGATCCGGGCCGGGGCGCGGCCGCGGTCGCGACCGAGGGCGTCGGCCTGCAGGCGCAGCGCCAGACCCAACGCTCGCCCGAAACTTATCTCGGCTATGGCCGCGCCGCGAATTTCATCTCTCCGGGCGGTTTGGTCCGTGATCGCGCGAGCCGCTACGCCGCCGCCCCGTTGCAGCTCAACCAGTGGACTTTGGCCGGGACCTGGACGGTCGCGCTTCAGCACAGCCGGCTCGAGCTGGCGGGCGGGCGGATCGCCTTCCGCTTCCACGCCCGCGACCTGCATCTGGTGCTCGGCGCTCCGGACGGGCGGCCGGTGCGCTTCCGGGTCACCCTCGACGGCCAGCCGCCGCGCGATTCGGCCGGGCTCGACGTGAACGCCGCGGGCGAGGGCGCGGTCCGCGGCCAGCGCCTCTACCAGCTGATCCGCCAGCCCGGCGCGATCGGCGAGAAGACCTTCGAGATCGAGTTTCTCGATGCGGGCGTCGAGGCCTTCGCCTTCACCTTCGGGTAAGGGAGGGGTAGGGTCCGCCCACGCGTCATGCTGAACTTGATTCAGCATCCATGAACACCGGTGGTGTCGTAACGGGCGCGGGCGGTGTCCATGGATCCCGGATCAAGTCCGGGATGACGAGAAGAGGAGACGATCTTGGACACGCTCGTCACAACCGAATGGCTGGAGGCCGAGCTCGGCGCGCCGGACCTGCGCATCGTCGACGCCACCCTGTTCCTCCCCGGCATGGGCCGCGACGCCCGCGCCGAATATGAGGCCGCCCACATTCCCGGCGCGGTGTTCTTCGACATCAGCGAGATCGCCGATCTCGACGATCCGCGCCCGCACATGCTGCCGCCCGAGCACAAGTTCGCCAGCCGCATGCAGTCGCTGGGCCTGGGCGACGGCAACCGGGTCGTCGTCTACGATCATTCCCCGCTCCACACGGCGGCTCGCGCCTGGTGGATGCTGAGGACCTATGGCGCCCACCATGTCGCTTTGCTCGACGGCGGCCTGCAGAAATGGACCGCGGAGGGCCGGCCGCTGGCGAGCGGGCGCGAGGCGCACCGGCACGGCCATTTCACCGCCTGGCGCGACGGCGCGGCGAGCGTCGACAAGGATGAGGTGCTCGGGCTGCTGGGCTCGGAGACCCACCAGATCGTCGATGCCCGCGCCGCGGCCCGTTTCGAGGGCGCCGATGCGGAGCCGCGCCCCGGGCTCGAGGCCGGCCATATCCCGGGCTCGCGCAACACGCCGCAGGGCGATTTCTTCAACGCGGACAATAGCTGGAAGCAAAGCGAGGAGCTTCGCGCCCTGTTCGCCTCGGCGGGCGTGGATCTCGCCCGGCCGATGGTGACGACCTGCGGCTCGGGCGTCACCGCCTGCGTGCCGCTCTTCGCCGCCCATCTGCTCGGCAAGCGGGACGTGCGCGTCTATGACGGGAGCTGGTCCGAATGGGGCGCCGATCCCGCCACCCCCAAAGCCCGGGGACCGGCATGAGCCGCAAGCACGGCCCGGGCACGCGGCTCGTGGAGGCCGGGCGCCGCAAGGACTGGACCGGCGGGATCGTCAATCCGCCGGTCTGGCGTGCCTCCACCATCCTGTTCGACAGTATCGCCGAGATGGAGGCCTCCAATCCGCCGCGCGACGGCGTTCTTCATTACGGCCGCAACGGCACGCCGACGACCTGGGCCTTGTGCGAGGCGCTGACGCAAATGGAGCCCGGCGCGGCGACGACCCGGCTCTATTCGTCGGGCTCGGGCGCGGTCGCCGGGGCGTTGCTCGCGGTGCTCGCGGCCGGCGACGAATTGCTGATGGTCGACAGCGCCTACGGCCCGACCCGCGCCCTTTGCGACACCGTGCTGAAGCGCTTCGGCGTGATCACGACCTATTACGACCCGATGATCGGCGCCGGCATCGCCGCGCTGATCGGCGAGAAGACCAAAGCGGTCTTCATGGAAAGCCCGGGCACGCACAGCTTCGAGGTGCAGGACGTGCCCGGGATCTGCGCGGCGGCCAAAGCGCGCGGGATCGTCACCCTGATCGACAACACCTGGGCGACGCCGCTCTTCTTCCCGGCGATCGGCGCCGGCATCGACCTGACGATCCTCGCCTGCACCAAATATATCGGCGGCCATGCCGATCTGATGCTCGGCTCGGTCACCGCCACCCAGCCTTATGCCGAGCGGCTGGACAAGACCCGGCGGGTGCTCGGCCAGAGCGTCGCGCCGGACGAGGCCTGGCTGGCGTTGAGGGGCCTGCGTACACTCCAAGTGCGGCTGCAGCGGCATCAGGACAGCGCGCTTAAGGTCGCAAAGTGGCTTCAGGCACATCCGCGTGTCGCCCGCCTGCTTCATCCCGCGCTGCCCGATTGCCCGGGCCACGAATTTTGGCGCCGCGATTTCACCGGCGCGAGCGGGCTCTTCTCCTTCGTCCTCGACGGCGACGGGGCCGCGCGCACCCGCCTGATCGACGCGCTCGAGCTGTTCGGCATCGGCTATAGCTGGGGCGGCTTCGAAAGCCTGGTCGTCCCCGCCGATCCGGTCCGCACCGCGACGAGCGCCGATTACGGCGGTCCGCTGGTGCGGTTGCATGTCGGTCTGGAGGATCCCGAGGATCTGATCGCGGATCTGGAGGCGGGGTTCAAGGCGCTCTAGGCCCCTCTCCGTTTGCCCTGAGCTTGTCGAAGGGCCTTCCCTCCTTTCTGGAGGAGGGAAGAAGGAGTGGGCTTCGACAATGATCAGGTGCATATGTCCCCCGGACATATGCAGCCATGCCCGGGGGGCATGGCGACCTGATCATCAGCCCGAACGGTTTTGGGGGTGTCGCGGCGAGGGCTTAGCGAAGCGCGCTTTCCAGCTCACCGAGCGCTCGCGCCAGCGAAGTGGCGAGGCGGCTCGCGGCGGCGCGGGGCGGCGGGCCGTCGCCGGCGATCAGCAGCGCTTCGACGCCGGCCGCGGCCCAGGTTGCGGTCTCGCCCGCCAGCGCTTCGAAGCGCCGCTGCGCCACCGGCAGCGCGCGTGCATAAGCGGCGCTGAGCCGGGCGGCGTCTTCGAGTTGGGCGTCGTCTTCGAGTTGGGCGTCGTCCCCCCCGGCATCGCGCCCGGCGATTCGCTCGACCAGCCGGAGCAGCTCGCGCAATTGGGCGAGCTGGCGGCCGGGATCGGCGCCGGGCGGGGGCGTGACGGGTGGCGCCTGGTGCGTCATGGGCATGAAGCTAACCGCCCGGCGCTAAGGAAGCGCTAACGGCCATTGCGCGCCGCGCACGGCTGGGGCAGGTCCCGGCCATGCGCAAGGCTTCACTCTTCGCCGCCCTCCTGCTCGCTGCCGCGCCCGCGCTCGCGCAGGACCCGGCGACGCCCGAGGACTTCCCGCTCGACGAGGCGCCGGTGACCGGGGCGCCGAGCGGCCTCGACATCGGCGGTGAGCTCAATCTGATGTCGGATTACCGCTTCCGCGGCGTCTCGCGCTCCGACGAGGACCCGGCCGCACAGGCCGGGGTCTCGCTCTACCATGACAGCGGTCTCTACGGCGGCGCGCGCGGCACGACGCTGCGCGGGGTGGACAGCTTCCGGCGGCGCGATCCGGGCTTTGGCGATCTCGGCGACGTCCAGTTCGATCTCTACGCCGGCTATCGCCGCGACGTGGGCGGCGGCTTCACCGTGGATGGCGGGCTGATGTACTACGCCTTCGCGGGCGGCGACGGCGCGACCGATTATGCCGAGCCTTATGCCTCGCTCTCCTACCTGATCGGCCCGGCCCAGTTCACCGCGGGCGCCAAATACGCGCCGTCGCAGGCCGGCATCGGCGACGAGGCAATGCTCTACCTCTACGGTCAGGCCGATATCACCATTCCCTTCCGCCCGTGGAGCTTCAGTCTCCATGCGGGGCATCAGGATTGGGGGCGCTATGGAGATTATTGGAACTGGTCGATCGGCGGCCGTTATCACGTCCAGCTCGAGGGCATCCCCAATACCGAGGTCGGCCTGCGTTACGTCGACAGCGACCTGCCCAGCGCCGCCGGGCAGGATTCGGCGCTGCTGCTGACCGTGGACATCGGCTTTTAAGGCCTGTTCTCCTTGCAAGACGAACTGCAACTGCTCCGGTGGAACAAGCGGGGACCTCAAGTCGTGTGCAAGTAGCGCCAGAGACCATTTTCGGACGCTGGAAATGGAGTGTTGCATAACCATTCGGGAAGGCAGACACTCGCCGTAACGACTCGGAGCGGCTTGCCCGCCTTTAGGATCGTTTGCCCTCTTCCTCTGCGGGGCAGCCGGGCGGTGGCGAACATCGGGTTTGCCGCCTGCCTTCGGTGCATCGGACGGCCGCGCCCGGCGCGACGGTCCCGAGAAGGGAGGATAACCATGCCTATCGACCTGACCAGGCCCGCCGACCAGGTGAGCATCGACGACCCGGCCTATCAGCCGCTGTTCAAGCAGCTGCAGGGCAATATCCTGAAGCCGCACGGGCGCAATTGCGCCTGGCAGGTGTTCATCGAATTCACCGGCCCCAAGGCCAAGGTCAGAGCGTGGATCAGGGACAAGATCGCGCCCGATCTGTTCACCGCGGCGAAGCAATTTGAGCAGGGCAAGAAGCCCAAGGGGACCGATGGCGGGCTCGTCACGCTCTTCTTCCTGTCGGCGAGCGGCTACACCTATCTCGGGCTCGATCCGAAGAAGCTGGCGAGCACCCCGTTTCGCAAGGGCATGAAGGATCAAAGCGACGGCCTCAGCGAGATTTTCAGCACCAACAACAAGGATCCCAAGCCCGCGACCTGGGAAGCGGGCTTTCGCAAGGAAATCCACGCGATGGTCGCGCTCGCCAATGACGAGGACGTCACCCCGCGGCTGAAGGCGGCGCTGACCGCGATCGAGGGCCAGCTCGCCGGGATCGCGACGATCCATTGCGTGCAGGAAGGCAAGGTGCTGCGGCGCCCGGTTCACGATACGGCCGAGACCGACGATTTCGAGCCGATCGAGCATTTCGGCTATTTCGACGGGATCAGCCAGCCGCTCTTCACCGCGCAGGATCTCAAGAAATATTACGACTCGGAGAAAGGGTCGACCAAAGGCAAGGGCTGGGACCCGGGTGCGAGCCTCGATCTCGTCCTAGTCGACGATCCGTTCACCGCCGAGGCCGACGCCTGCGGCTCCTATCTGGTCTACCGCAAGCTCGCCCAGGATTATGCGCTGTTCGACGGACGGGTGGCGGCCTGCGCCGCGGCGCTCGGCGTCGGCAAGGATCTCGCCGGCGCGATGGCTGTCGGTCGCTTCAAGGACGGCACCCCGGTCGTCGATCACAAGACGCCGGTCGAGGACTACAATAACGACTTCATGTTCGACGAGGAGGATGAGGAGGGCTTTCGCTGCCCGCGCCATGCCCATATCCGCAAGGTCAATCCGCGCGGCACGACGCCGATGACCTCGCTCGAGGACGAGCGCAGCCGCCGGATCGCCCGCCGCGGCATTCCTTACGGCAAGCCGCACCCCGACATCGGCGCGGACGTGCCGACGAATGAAACCGAAAAGGGCGCGACCGAACGCGGGCTGCTCTTCATGTGCTTTCAGGCGAGCATCAAGAAGCAGTTCCAGTTCATCCAGCGAACCTGGGTTGACAACCCCAATTTCCCGGTCAGCCTGCTGAATCCGTTCCAGAAGGACACCGGCGACGATCCCCTGATCGGCCAGGATCCGGACGAGAGCCAGCGCTGGCCCAAGCAGTGGGGGAATGCGGGTGCCGGCCGCAAGAGCTTCAATTTCGAGGCGGCGGTGACGCTGAAAGGCGGCGAATATTTCTTCGCGCCGAGCAAGGCGTTTCTGGCCGGGCTGTAGCGGCGGGGCAGACCCGCGAAATCGCCTGTGCGCGGCCGCGGTCGCTCAGCGCCGTGGCCGCGATTGCGGCGCCTCCACAGCCATCTGACGGCGCTTCAGCTCCGCCGCCTGTTCGGCTCGGCGCCGCTGCTCCTCCTCGCGCCGCTCCTGGACGGCGTCGGCCCGCGCGTCGGCGGCGGCACAGGCCGTCCCGGGCGCGCCGAGGGGGGCGATCGCGGCGGCGCGCTCGGCGCGGCGGATGGTCACGCAGGCGGTGCCACGGTTCCCATATTCGCCATGACTGTAGAAATAATCGGGACGGCTCGGCCACACCGCCTCGTTCACGAAAATGGCGAGGGTGCCGTCGCGGCTCGCGGTGAATTCGCCTCGCCAACTGGTGGCATTGTCGCCCTGCTGATTCAGAGTGAGCGGCTGAATGTGCACCCCGCCCAGCCAATTGTAGCCCGCAGGGGTGCGGATCTCGATGAGGGGCTGCAGATAATTGGCGGTGAGAACACGCCTGAGCGGCACTCCCAAATAGCCGGTGAAGCCGAGGTCGCCGGCGTCGAGCCCGGCTGGATCGGTGGTGACGTCGCCATTGCGCCAGGGTTCGACCACCTCGAATTCGACGATATAGCGCTGCCTCTCCTGGACGGTCAGGCCGGTGGGCACACAGGTCGCGGAGGGGGTGAAGTCGAATCTCTGAATATCGACCGGAGGATCCGCTTCCCCATCCGGACGAGGTTCGAATCGGCAAAGGACGTTGCTCCGCTCGAGCCCGGGCAGCCGTACCTGAACATAGGAACCGATCAGCAGCCACACGAGAAGCAGCAAGAGGACGAGCGCGGCGAGCGCCGGCAGAATATGCCATTTCAGCCACCGCATGGGTCGACGATAGCTCTTGCTGGTACGCAGCCTGTAAACCAGGCCTTGCGCCGCGGGGGCGGGCGGCGGGCCGCCGATCGTCATCGTCTCGGCCCAGATGCCGCGCGCCAGCTGGCGAAGCCGGCGTTCGCGCGCCGAGCTCACCCAGAGCATCGCGCCGATCAGGGCCACGAGCGCGAGGAAGTAGAAGCTGTTGTCCGCCATCGTGTCGATCAGCGGGTCGAGGAAATCGGGGGTAACGACCGCGAGCATGCGGATCAGGCCGCTGATCCACGTCCGCCCGTCGGCGAAGAACAAGGGATCGGGGGCGTATCCGATCCACCAGGGCATTCCCACCAATGCGAGGGTCAGAGCGAGGGTGATGAAATAGAGGCAGCGGCGGATCCAGACCTGATCCCAGACCGCCGTCATCGCCTGGGCGCGCGCTGCTCCGACAATTTTGTCTTCCAGCCGCTTGTGCAGCTCGCCCGACAGCAAGGGCCGGGACGGCTGTTCCTCGGCCGGGGGCGGCGCTTCGTCAGACTCGCTGTCGGCCTGCGCCGCGGTTTCGTCGCCGGGCTGGGGAGGGACGATCCTGATCTCGGCCGGCAGCGTGAACGGCGCATAAAGATCGGTGCCGGCGCTGATCCGCGCAAGCACGCTTTCGTGGACATGGGCGATCTCGATGAGGCCCTTGGGTTTGCCTCCTTTGTCGGTCAGCTCCGGATCGGTGATGATCGAGTCGCTGTCGGCCGGATGAAGCCACGCGCCGATGTTGCGCGGCTGGTAGCGATAATAGGCGCCCGGGCCGGAGCGGCTGTCGTGGACCGGACCGGCGCTGTTGGCGAGCGCCCGATGACGGTCGGTGATGACCTGGAGCGTTCGCAAGCCCGCTTTCTCGACTTCGTTCTTCAACCACAGGAAGGACACGAAGCTCAGGCTCTCGTCAGGATAGCCGCCGCCGACGTCGGCGTGCATGCCGGTGAACCAGACCTGCTGCAGCCGCGCATCCTCCCACTTCTCGTGGTGAAGCCATGGCCGTTGTGAGCGCGGGTGCTCGTCGCGCAGCCCGGCCTCGGCAACCTCGTCCCAGAGCAAGGGGTGGAAGGCATCGCGTTCGTCGTCGATCGCCAGCGCGTGGCGGGCGCAGCGAACCCTGGGGTGGAGCAGGTAAGTCGGCATGCTCAGCGCGTAGAGCCAATTGTCGATGCCGCGCGTGATCTCGATGATCGGCCCGCCATATGCGGCGACGGTATCCCAGACCCCGACGAAGCGAATGATCGGATGATAATTGCGACGTTGGTTGTAGAGGTCGCGGCCGCGCCATCGCCGCCAACGGTTGGACAAGCCGGCGCGTGCCCAGCGCCAGAACCTCGTCGGGTGGCTCCATTTTTGCGGCAGGAAGCCGGCGCGATAGGCGCGATAGGCGTCCTTGCTCTTGCGTTTGATCTCTCGGTCGGTCTCGCCGTGAACAAGGCCCTGGTCGGCAATCAGAGAGATAAGGAGGCGCATCGTGAAGGCGCCGCGACTGAAGCCGAAGCCGTAAAGCTCGTCACCGCCATCGCGTGCTTCCTCACCCGGCTCTTGGCCGGCGGCGGGCGTATAGTTGCGGCAGGCATATCGGTAGATTTCCAGGACGTTTCGTTTCAGCCCGAAGCCGAAGATTCCCGCGAGCATCGCGATCGGCCTCAACGCGGAGGTGCCGACGCCATTGTCGTAGAACGCGATCTGCTTGCGCTTGCCCTCGGCCGGGGGCCCGAGATCGACTGCTTCGTACATCCGCCAGACATTGGTCTTGAACAGCTTGGCGCTGCTGTTCCCGGTCCCGTCCGAGAAGAGCACGATCGCCTTGCCGCCCTCGCCCGCCCCCATCGCGGCTTTCGCCGGGGCTGTCGGCGCGGCTGTCGGCGCGGCTTCTTTGGCCATGGTCCGGTCCCCCCTGCAAACAGGATATCAGAGACTCGGCCAGAAGCACGTGCGAAATGTCACAGTTGCTTCAGGGCATCGCGAGAAAGGCCGCGAGCACCGGCCCGATCTGGTGCGGGCGTTCGACGATGAGATTGTGGCCGAGCTCGGCGAAGACGTGCGCCCGCGCGCCGGGATAAGCGGCGACGAGCGCGTCATGGTGCTCAGGCCCGAACAGGGGATCGCGGCCGCCGGAAAGGATCAGCACCGGCGCGCGCACGTCGGCGGCATGGCGCGCGACCGGTACGTCGAGGAAGGCGCGGGGCACCGCCCGCCAGACGCGCAGCGGCACCCGCACCATCTCCGCATCGGCGTGGCGAACGAAGACCGGATCGACCGGGGTAGGGCCCGCGCCCGGGCTCCACTGGGCGAGGAATTCGGCATTGGCGGCGACCGGCTCGCGCAAGGCCATGACGTTGGTCCACATCCAGTCGTCGCGGCGGACCGGGGCCAGCGCGGTGGAGCCGATCAGGACGAGGCGGGAGACCCGCTCCGGATGCTCGGCGGCAAGCAACTGCCCGGCCATCGAACCCATCGAATGGCCGACGACCGCCGCGCGCTCGATGGCCAGCGCGTCGAGCAGCTGGCGGGCATCCTCGGCGAAATCCGACATGGCGTAGCAGCAGGCCGGCGCGTCGCTGCCGCCATGGCCGCGCTGATCGGGGACGATCAGGCGATGGCCGACAAGCCAGGGCGCGAGGATCGTCCACACCCGGCTCGAATCGGTGAAGCCATGGAGCAGGAGAACCGGCTCCCCGGCCGGATCGCCGAGCTCGACATAGGCCACACGCAAGCCGTTGCGCAGCGTGACTTGGCGCTTGCGTTCCGCCCAGCCGGCCTGGTCGATCGGGGCGGGTGCCGGGGTCGCCAAAGCCGGCGCCCCGAGCGTGGTCAGCACGCCGGCGAGGATGACGAGCGCGAGGGCGATGCGGTTCATGCGATTTCCCGCCCGATCAGCATCGCCCCCAATTTGCGCGAGCCGCCCTCGTGGAAGCCGACCTCGCCCTTGAACTCGCGCGGGTTCTCGAAGGTGCCGAAGAGCATGTCGAACCAGGGCACGTCGCCATAATTGCGCGCGTGGACGTTGCGCTCATGGTGGAGCGAGTGGCTCTCCGGGCGGGTGACGATGAAGCCGAGCCAGCGCGGGGTGCGGATATTGGCGTGCTGGAACATCGAGCAGAAGGTTGCGGCGAGGTTGACCACGATCGCCGCCTCGGCGCTGATCCCGAAGCCCAGGACGAGCATCAGCGAGCCGAGCAACGACCAGCCGAGCACGTCGAACGGATGGAAATAGAAGGCGCCCCAGATGTCGACCCGCTCGGCACTGTGGTGCAGCTGATGACACCAGCGCCACAGGAAGGGCGTGTTGTGCATCGTCCGGTGCCAGCCGTAGATGCCGGCCTCGAGCAGCAGGAAGCCGCCGCCGATCTGCGCCCACAGCGGCAGCGCGCTGCCGTCGTAAAGCTGATGCGCGCCGAGCCAGGCGTCCCACAAGAGCGGCGCGAAGGTCGCGGCGGCGAAATAGAAGAGGGTGAAGGCGATCCCCTTCAGCCGCCAGTAGGCGACGTCGGGAAAGACCCGGGCGCGGGCGACGAGATCGACCGCGGCGAAGGCGGCGAACAGGCCGAGCGCCAGATAATGATAAAGGCCGAACATATTTCTCATCCTGAACCGATTGCACAGGAGCCCGAACTACCCGCCCCGACACCTTCCGCTCTAGCAGCTTTGCGGTCGTTTTTCATTCCGGTGGAGAAAAGACCGCCATTCTGGTAGGTTGCTTCGGGGTCGTGGGAGGAATCGAAGCGATGGTCGGGAAGGTGATCGAGAAAACCGCACCCGCGGTACAGTTGGCCGGCCCGCCCGCGCAGACCAAGGGCGAGCGCACCCGCAGCCGAATCCTCGACGTCGCCTATGACAACATCGTCCACAAGGGCTTCGCCGCGACCTCGATCGACGAGCTGGTCGAGGCGGCCGGGATCACCAAGTCCGGCTTCTTCTATCACTTCAAGGACAAGAACGACCTCGCCCGCCAGCTGCTGGAGCGCTTCCTCGCCGAGGACAATGACATTCTCGACACGCTGGAAAAGCGCGCCCGGGCGCTGGCCGACGATCCGCTGCAGAGCTTCCTGGTCTTCCTCAACCTCTATGCCGAGATGATGGACGAGATGCCCGAGCTTCACCCGGGCTGCCTGGTCGCGACGATCACCTATCAGGAGCAGATGTTCGACAAGGTGGTGCGCGAGATGAACGCGGAGAGCGTGATCGCGCTTCGGCTGCGTTTCGCCGGCTGGCTCGAGGAGATCGTGGCGAAGCATCCGCCGCGCACGCCGATCGACATCGAAGCGCTGGCCGACAATGTCACGGTGATCGTCGAAGGCGCGATCATCGTCTCAAAGGCGCTCAATGACCGTGGCCTGATGGGCCGCCACATGCGCCTGTTCCGCGACCATGTGAAGTTCGTCTTCGGCGCGGCTTAAGCCGGCACTCAACTCACAGGAAAGTTCGGTCGCGCCCTGCGCGGGTCACGCCGATGACGTCGCACCGCAAGGGCAGATGAACGGGTAGCCGGGCTCGTCCACGATCGGCGCGATATCGAAGAAGTCGTTCAGCACCGACTCGGCGGTGCAATAAGCTCCTTCCACCCACGCCTGGTCGTTCGAATAGGTCTCGCCGACGATGAAGATGTCGGCGTCCGCGCCCTCGGTCAGCTGCGACGGCTTGCGGATTTTCTGCTGCACGTCGCAAATATCGTAATGCGCCGCCCAGGCATGATAGCCCGCATTGAACGGCGGCAGCGACCAATCCATATAGCGCGCCTCCAAGGGCTCGGGGACGAGGTTGAAGTCGGCGCCCGGCCCGAAATGCATCGCGGCCAACTGCTTCCTCAGCATTTTCACCATGATCGGCGGGCACAGGCGCGGACCCTCCAGCGGCTGAACGTCCTCATAAGTGGGGATGGTCGCCGGCTTGTCCGGGCCGACTTCCAGCTCCTTCCAGAAGGTCGCGAACTGCTCGTCGTCATAGCTGGCCAGCATGCCATAGACGGGCTTGCCGTCCCGGTTCAGCGCATTGTCGCCGAAATAGACGCACATCCGCACCGGCGTATCGGTAAAGGCGGGGCCGATCGTATTGGCCTGCTGCGACGCTGCCAGCAACTGGCTCTGCTGGGTGAAATCCAGCGGCCTCGCGATGCAATTGCCGACCGCCAGAGCGAGCGCGTCCTGCGAATCGTAAACGACGCCGAACACCGGGGGGTCGCCGAATTTCATTTCGCGCAGATCCTCCTGCGGCCAGCCCGCCGCCGCGAGCGTCGTCAGCGTAGCGTCGGTGATCGTGTAGGCGGAGAGCTTGGGAGGGTAGGTCGCGCTGTCGAGCCACCATGGCGAATCGAAGAACAGGCCGATCTTGTAGGACGGCTGCATGATCGCCGCCTCGAGGTAGAGCTGCACCTTCTGGCCGTTCAGCACGTCGAGCCCGTCGACCTGCGCATAGCGGGTGGCCTGGGCGACCAGCTCGATGGCGTTGCGCGGCATCGCCAGCCAGGCCGCATCCGCGACCTTGGTTTGTGCCGGCTGCCAGGGATCGGCCCGGGTGGCGGTGGTGAAATGGACCGCTCCATCCTTTTGGTGGATCGAGTGCAGCCGCGTGTCGGGCTGATAATCGAGGACGACGCCCTTCTCCTCCGCCAGCTTTTCGATCGCTTCGAACAGCGCGGTGAACATGCTCGAATAGCCGTGGGTGAGGGTCTTGTACTGGTTGCCCGGTGAGAATTCGTTGTTGTTGTAGAACGCGTCGGCCGAATTCCAGTTGATCACGTTCGACGTATAGCCATTGGCGTCCGCAGTATAATCATAGCCCTCGCCGCCGAGCTGATCGAACATCAAATTCCAATAGCCGATGTCCGCGGCGCGATCGCCGTTTTCGAACACCGATTGATTGCCGGGCTCCTTGGTCAGCCTGCCCTTCTGATAGAATTCGCACCAGCCCAGCCTGGTCGTCGGGCTTTGGACGAGGTTCTGAACGGCGGCAAAGCCTTGATAGGGCGACTGCGTCGCGCCATCCGCGGCGATATTGTAGGGCGCCGGGTTGCCGGGGCCGATCTCGCTCAGATACTGATTCCGGTTCCGCAGGAAGAGCAGCTGATCGAGCGATTCGTTGAAATCGACCGAGATCTCGTCCAGCCCGAGCCGCTTGATGACTTCGGTGACCAGCCGGTGACCGGACTGGGTGTCCGCGCTCCATTCGGCGTAGCGCATGCCGCCGAGCTCGAGATAGGATTTCTGCCGGTCGTCCTGATAATGCCAGGTGCAGACCCGGGCGCCGGGCTCCCTGGTGCCGGGGGCCTTCTTTGAAAAATCGTATTTCCCCCAATCGTAGAGCGCGAGGACGTCGCCCGCGCCCAGCAGTTTCTGCGCGCCCAGCTTGCTTGTCGGCTCGCCGTCGAGCAGCCTCCAGGCGGTGTAGAGCCCGGCCGCGCCGGCGCCGAAAATGGAATAGGTCTTCGCGGTCATGATGGCGGCCCCCATGCGATCAAAGTGGCTTGAAGAAGAGATTTCCGAGCTGGAAGCGGGAGATATCGTAGTCCGTTTTCCCGGTCAGGCTGAGGTCGGCGAGGATCTTGCCCATCAGCGGGACGAACTTGCCGGCCCAGCCGGTCGCGTAGATCACGATATTCTCGCGGTTCGGGACGAAGCGCGGGGCGAAATCGATGATCAGCTCCTTGTTCGCATTCTCGCTCAGCGCGACGAAGCAGGTCGATTCGAAACAGGGGGTGGGGTCGAGCCCCTTCATATGGTCCCGGACCCAGTTGGAGGTGTAGGCGATCTCCTGCCGGTTGGGGACCGAGGTCCGCTGCAGGGGATCGGTCAGCGGCTTCATCACGAAATCCGGCGCGGTCCGTATATATCCCGGGCGGTCCCAGGCCACTTCGGGAAAACCGTAGAATTCGTTGCCGTTGTCCCCGTCGGGATTCTGAAACACGAACCAGGTCGGATATTCGACATCCGGATCCGTCTTCCTGAAATAGCAGGACGACATGTTCCAGTAGATGATCTCGGTCCCGAAATTCAGCAGGCGCGCAACCTCGTCGATATACGGGCCGGGAGTCAGCACGAGCTTCTCTGAAACATAAGTTCCGTGAGGCGTTTTTACCTCGAACAATTCGCCCTTTTGCTTGATCCGGACGACCCGCGAATGCTCCATGAGGGTCACATAGGGCGAAGCCTGGCTGCACTGGGCCAGCGTCTCCAGTGTCGCCTTCAAATCGATGCTCGCCCCGTCGGGCTGGAACAGACCGACATAGTTGGATGGCAAGTCCCGGAAATTATATCTGTCTTCGATGTCCTTCTTGTCGAGATTGACGTAAGGAACCTTCTTCTCGTCGAGCGCGGCCTTCGCGGCCCTGATATTGCCCTCGGTCGATTGAACGTCGGGGTCGCCAAACCATAACGTCCCCACCTTGTCCAAGAGCGGCTTGCCTGTTTGCCCCTGCAACTCGTCCCACCAGCATTGTGAGTCGAGCACCATTTGCACCATATAGGCGTCGGGATAAGGTATTCGGAACTGACGCGATACGCCCGCGGAACTTCCATTCTGATTGAGAAAGCTGAACCGCTCCAGCACCAGCGTCTTCGTATTGTGCTTGGCCAGCTGATAAGCCGTGGCCAAGCCGATTGCGCCGCCTCCGATGACTATTACATCGTAATTTTCTCTCATTGTTTCAAACAATAATATTCTGGCCGCAATTGCAACAGCTTTGTTTGAACCTGCCGTTTATCCGGCTTCGCTTGACTAGACTTCCATTCCCCGCTCGGCCAGCGCGGCGCGCAGATCGACCGCGGCTTCGCGCATTTCGGCACGACGTTGCTCGTGGGCTCTCCTTGCCATCGCGTGTCCGAGAGGTGATCGGCGCGGGCTTGGGGTTCAGCGAATTCGGGCATGACGACCGCGCCCATTGCGGATAGCTTCCCTCGAACGAGGGGGGATTCGCCGACATGCGCACGATCATCCTGTTCGCCGCTCTGCTGGGCGGCATGGCGCAGGCGCAGGAGGTGCGCCGGATGGGCGCGCCGCAAGCGCCGATTTCGGCCTCGGTCGAGCTGCCGCAGCACAGCCGCCTGGTCTATGTCAGCGGCACCGTTCCCGATCCGGTCGACGGAAACGCCCCGCAAGGTTCGGTGCAGCGCTTTGGCGATACCGCGGCGCAGACCCGCTCGGTGCTGCGCAAGATCGAAGCGCAGCTTGGCCAGCACGGGCTGGGGCTCGGCCATGTCGTGATGATGCGGGTCTTCCTGGTCGCGCCGCCGGGCAGCGAGCGAATGGACTTCGCCGGGATGATGACCGCCTATCGCGAATTTTTCGGCACCGAGGCGCAGCCGATGCGCCCGGCGCGCTCGACGATGGAGGTGTCAGGGCTGGTCGATCCGGGCTGGCTGGTGGAGATCGAAGTGACCGCAGCGGCGCCGGCGATGGCGGAACGGCCGTAGCAAGGCTCGGGAGCGCACGATGACGAACGCAAAGCTGCTCGCCGCCATCCTGCTCCTGAGCTGGCATGGGCCGGCCGTCGCGCAGTCCGCCGGCGCGACGGCGCGGATGATTCCGTTCGAAGCGGTCGACACTCCCGAAGCGCGCGAAGCCGCCCGCCGTGCCGCCGAGGACGCGCTGGTCGAGGACCTCATCCTTCACCGCTGCACGTCCGGCGGGGAGTGGTGCGCCGAGCTGCTCCGGGACGGGGAGTCCTGGCGGCTCGCGCTGATCGAGCGTGGCGGCACAAACGGGGCCGAGCGCCGCATCGCTTTCGAGCCGCCGGACCGGGACGTCGGCGAGCCCTTTTTCGCGCTCTGGCCGCACCTCATTCGCGAAGCCGATGGCGCGGTGACGATCGGCTTGCTCGCCGCCAGACGGACCGGCTTTTCGGGCGGCGGCGCGATGGCGACGCGCCTGATCCTGATCCGGGTGGAGCCCGGAGCGAGCGAGGCCGCGATCGTGCTGACGCTGCCCGTGCAGGGATCGGCGATGATCCGCGCCTGCTTCAGCGAGGAGGATATGCGGCAACGGCGGCAGGCGTGTCATGACGAATATGAGTTCGCCGGCACGCTGACGCTCGCGCCGGGCGCCGCGGATCGGCCTCCCCGTCTGCGGTTCGAGACGCGGGCGCGAACCTACCCCGGCGAGGTCACGCGCTGGGAAGATTCGGCCGAGCGGCCGCGCTTGCGCCGGGGCGATCTGGTCTGGGCGAACCATGAAGGCTGCAGCTACCGGCGGAGCTTCGCCTTCGATCCGTCGGCGGGGCGCTATGTCGCCGACAGCGCGTTGCCGGACTGCGGCCAGTTTCTCGTCGGCGAGATGGAGCTTGGCGAGGAAGAACCGACAGCGGAGTGATCTGGAGCGGACAGGGGGGTAGAGATGGCATTGACTCGGCGAAGCTTTCTCGAGCGGCTGGGGGCGGTCGGCGGAGCGAGCGCGGTCTATCTGGGGATGGAGGCGCTGGGGCTGCTGCACAGCCCGGCCGCGGCCGAGCCGTTCGCTTTGCCGCCGGACTCGGGGCGCGGGCGCAAGGTCGTCATTCTCGGCGCGGGCATCGCCGGTTTGGTTTCGGCATATGAGCTCGGCCAGGCGGGCTGGGACGTCACCGTGCTGGAGGCGCGCGAGCGGATCGGCGGGCGGGTGTGGACGATCCGCGGCGGCGACCGGGTCGTGCAGACCGGGCGCGAGGACCAGCAGTGCAGCTTCGACGACGGCCTCTATTTCAACGCCGGCGCGGCCCGCATCCCGCACGTCCACCACACCATCCTCGGCTATGCGCGGCGGCTGGGCGTGCCGCTCGAGGTCATGGTCAATTCCAACCGCGCCGCGAAATGGGATTTCGGCGGGCGCATCTATGAGGACCGGCAGATCCGCAACGGGGTCAAAGGCCGCTTCGCCGAGATGCTGTCCAAGGCGATCGACCGCCACGCGCTCGACCAGGAATTGAACGCCGCCGACCGTGAAGGGCTGAAGGGCTTCCTCGCTTTCTACGGCGAACTGAACCGGAGCGGCGCCTACACGCCGGCCGGGCAATCGGGCTATGTCGAGATGCCGGGCGCCTACACGAACAGCGGGCGGCCCGCCGAGGCGCTCGACCTTGCCCAGCTGATGCGCAATCCGGGCGCCGGCCTGCCGCTCGTCTTCGAGGAATTCTTCGACCAGCAGGCGCCGATGTTCCAGCCGGTCGGCGGCATGGACCGGATCGCCGAGGCGCTCTACGCGCGGGTCCGGCCCCGGGTGCGGCTGAACGCGCCGGTCAGCGCGATCCGGCGCCGCGGCGAGGGGGTGAGGATCCTTCACGGGCCTGGCGAACAGGCGCTCGATGCGGATTATTGCATCTGTACGCTGCCGCTCAACCTGCTCGCGCGGATCCCGAGCGATTTCTCGCCCGCCAAGCGGACCGCGATCGGCGACGTTCCCTATCTGCCGAGCTCCAAGGTCGCCTTCGAAAGTCCGCGCTTCTGGGAGGATGAAGGGATTTACGGCGGGCTCGGCTGGACCGATCAAGCCAACGAGAATCTGCTCTATCCGTCCGGCGGATGGCATGGCGAGAAGGGCGTCCTGGTCGCGGCTTATGTCGCGGGCTGGACGGGGGAGCGGCATCTTCAGGAGTTCATGGCGATGAGCCATGAGCAGCGCTTCCAGCTGTGCCGGTCGGTGGTCGAGCGGATGCACCCGGGCAAGGCGCGGCTGCTTGCCAAGCCGGTGACGGTCAATTGGGCGCTGACGCCGTGGTCGGAAGGGGTCGGGCCGATCCACCGGGATTGGGATTCGGCGCCGCGCGGGGGCCGCTATGCCGAATTGCTCCGCCCGGAGGGACCGATCTTCTTCGCCGGCGAACATCTCTCTTATGTGGTGTTCTGGCAGGAAGGCGCGGCGCTTTCGGCGCACGAAGCGATGCGGCTGCTGACCGCGCAGGCGGCGGAACGGCAGGCGGCGGCCTGATCGAAGCGGGCGCGCGCTCCGTCGAAAGCGATTGGGCGGGTGCGCTTTGGCTGATAGGTTGCGAGGGTCCGAACTGGGGGAAAGCCGATGCTGAAGCGCTTCATCATCCTCGCCGCGGCTTTGGCCGCACCGTTCGCCGTCGCGGCCACCGCGGTGCAGCCGCCGGATCTCGCCGCCGCCGTCGCTGCTCCGGGGCGCCCGGAAAAAGCGGTCGCGCTCGACGAGGGGCGGCGGCCGGCCGAGGTGCTGCGCTGGCTCGGCCTGAAGCGCGGCGACCGGGTGCTCGATTACTTCACCGGCAACGGCTATTATGCGGAGATCATGGCGCGGGCGGTCGGGCCGACCGGCCATGTCACCGGCTGGAACACGCCGGGCTTCGGCCGCAACCCCGAGGTCGCCGCCGCGCTCGCCGCGATCCGCGAGCGCTCATCCAACACCAGCTTCTATTTCACCCCGAACACGGCGATTTCCTTCGCCCCGGCGAGCTACGATTTCATCCTGCTACACCTCGTTTATCACGACGCTTATTGGGAAAGCGAGCGCTTCGGCCTGCCCCGGATCGACCCCGAGACGGTGACCCGGGCGCTGTTCCAGGCGACCAGGCCGGGCGGCACGGTGGCGGTGATCGACCATGTCGCCGCCCCCGGCCGCGACACCCGCGCCGAAGTCGAGGCCACCCACCGCATCCTCCCCGCAACCGTGCGCGCCGATTTCGAGCGGGCCGGCTTCGAGTTCGTCGGGGAGAGCGACCTGCTGCGCAATGCCCAGGACGATCGCAGCAAGAACGTCTTCGACCCCGCCGTCCGCGGCCGCACCGACCGCTTCATCTACCGCTTCAGAAGGCCGGCGCGGTGATCGGCGCGCTCGCCGCTCTGCTGCTTCAGGCGAGCGTCGCCGATCTTGGCTGGCTGAGCGGGCGCTGGGTGGCGGAGGCCGAAGGAGGCTGGACCGAGGAGGCTTGGTCGGCGCCGCGCGGCAGCGTCATGCTCGGCTTCAGCCGGGCCGGCCGGGGCGACGTGTTGCGCGAATGGGAGTTCATCCGGATCGCGCCGGACGCCAGCGGCGCAGTGGCCTATCATGCCCAGCCGGGGGGACGGCCGCCGGTCGCCTTCCGACTGGTCGCGCATGACGCGGCAAGCGTCACATTCGAGAATCCAGCGCATGATTTTCCGCAACGAATTCGCTACGTTCGCGAGGGCGACAGGTTGACCGCGACGATCTCGCGGCGCGACGGGTCCAATGCGATTAGCTGGACCTACCGGCGGCAATAGGGGGGCGCAGCATGGCCGAGATCAAGACCAAGCCGACGGGCGTGACGGTCGACGAGTTCCTCGACGCGGTCCCACATGCGGAGCGCCGGGCCGACGGCAAGGCGTTGCGCGAGCTGTTCGAGCGGATCACCGGCGAGCCCGCCCGAATGTGGGGGCCGAGCATCATCGGCTTCGGCCAATATCATTATAAATATGAAAGCGGCCATGGCGGAACGATGTGCCGGCTCGGCTTCTCGCCGCGCAAGGCGGAGCTGGTGCTCTACGTGCTGACCGAGGACGCCGGCCAGGACGCGCAGCTGGCGCGCCTCGGCAAGCACAAGACCGGCAAATGCTGTCTCTACATCAAGAAACTGTCGGACGTAGACGGGGCGGTGCTCGAAGAGCTGACCGCCGGCGCGCTGGCCTATATGAACGAGAAATATCCGGAAGGGGCCCGAGCGCCTTGATGCTACAAGCGTAGCGGTTCATCCCAGCTTCAGCTTTCGGAGGCGAAACGAAGGCCTGCCGCGACGAAAGCGCTTGCATCCTGCTACGTTTGTGGCATGCTACATGGGTAGCAGAGAGGTTTGCATGATCGATTCCCTTCCGAGACGCGAACGCGAGATTTTCGAACTGCTGTGCAGCGCGGGGGAGGCGACCGCCGCCGATATCCGCGCGGCGATGAAGGACCCGCCTTCTTATTCGGCGGTGCGCACCCTGCTCGCCCGGCTCGAGGCGCGCGGCGTGATCAAGCACCGGGTGCAGGACCAGACCTATGTCTATGCGAGCGCGCGCCAGCCTTCCAAGGTTCGCGAATCGGCGCTCAAGAGCATGGTGAAGACCTTTTTCGACGGCTCGGCGGCCAATGCCGCGACGGCCCTATTGGGGCTGACCAAGAGCCTGTCGGCGGACGAGGCGGAGGCCCTGTTGAAGGCGATCCGCGAGGCAGAGGAGCGCGCGTGATGGAATTGTCCTTTTTCGGCGAAATGGCCTGGAAATCGGCGTTGATCGCCGGCGCCGCGCTCGGCCTTGCATACGTCCTGCGCTCGCGCGCCGCCGCGGATCGCGCGCTGGTCCTGAAGCTCGGCGTCGCCATGCTGCTGCTGCTCCCGTTCATCGCGCTTGCGCTGCCCGCGCTGCCGATCGAAGCCTGGGCCGCGCCGGATCTGCCGCCGCCCATGCCGCTCGACTTCAGCTACGCGCCGGGGCCTGAGCTTGCCTCCGTCACCCAAATGGCGGCTGTGCCTCAAGTCACCGCGCCGACCATCTGGGACGATCCGACGCCGCTGGTTTTGCTCGCCTATCTCGGCGGGCTGGCGATGGTCGGCTCGCGGCTGCTGGTCGGCCTGTTCATGCTCTCGCGCTGGAGCCGGGGCGCCCGCCCGGTCGATAGCCAGGCCTGGCAGGACGCCTTCGAGCGCGCCCGCTGGACGGCGCCCAATGGCGAGCGGGTGCGGCTTCTGGTCTCGGACGAGGTGCCCTCGCCGCTCAGCTGGGGCTGGCTGAACCCGGCGATCCTGATCGATCCCGATTCGCTCGCCGACGACGCCGAAGCCGACGCGATCCTGGCGCACGAAATGGCGCATATCGCCCGGCGCGACTGGCCGGTGCTGATGTCGACGCGGGTTGCGGCGGCGCTGTTCTGGTTCAACCCGTTGGTCTGGCTGCTCGAGCGCGAGGTCGTTCAGCAGGCCGAGGAAGCCGCCGACGCCGAGGCCGCGCGCGCGGTCGAGCCGATCCATTATGCCAAGACGTTGCTGAGCCTGGCGCAGGTCAACGGGCGGCTGATCCCGGCCCATTCGATCGCCCCGTCGGGCAGCGCGCTCGCCCGCCGGATCAAGGCGATCCTCGACCGGCGGCTGCGCGAGCGCCCCTCGGGCTCGGCCTGGACCAAGATGGCCGCGATCCTTTGCATCGGCATCGCCGGTCCGGTCGCCGCGCTGCAACTGGTCGAAGCGGCCAATGCGCAGGAGGCGCCCGAAGCGCCCGAGGCGCCCTCGGCTCCGCAGACTCCCGAAGCGGCGCATTCACCCGATGCTCCACACGCGCCGCATGCACCACAGCCGCCGCATGCACTCGCTCCGGTACCCCCGGTGCCGCCGATCCCTGCGATCCCCGACGTCTCGCCGATCGTCAATGCGGCGCTGGCCGAAGTGCTCCCGCAAATCCCGCACCTGGTCGCCGAGGCGATGAGCGCCGTCCACCCTGAGGAGATCGAGCGCGAGATCGAGGCGGCCCTGCGCGAGGCGCGGCCGGAAATGCAGCGCGTCACCCGCGAGGAGATGCGCCGCGCCACCCGTGAGGTCCGCCGGGCGATGCAGCGGGCGCGGGCGCACGCCGCGCATGCTCCGGCCGCGATCGCCCATGCCCGCGCCGCCGCCGCCGCCGCGCCGCAGATGGTCCGCGTCTCGATGGCGCGCGGTGCCCAGGGCATGGAGCGGGGCGCCGAAGGCATGGAGCGTGGCGCCCGCCGGATGGAAGAAGAAGCCCGGCGCCTGGGCGATCGCGACCATCGCGAGCAGCTGATCGCCCGCGAGCGCGCCCGCGGCCACGCCGTCACCCATGAAGAGTTGATCGAGGCGGCCGACGGCCTGCGCGAGGGCGCCGAAGGGATGCGCGAAGGCGCGCGCGGGATGCGCGAGGCGGCCCGCGAAATGCGCGACGGCGGGCACGACTGAGCCCCGAGCGAGCGGGAGGGCTAGGGAAGTGGCGGGCGGCCTTGGGGTCGCCCGTCATTTTTCATGCTTGAGCGAAGTGCGCGCGGGCCGCATGATCGGCCTCCTCAAAGGGGGGAAGCCCGCATGCTGAAGCGCCTGATCTGTCTCGCCGCCCTGCTCGTCACCGCGACACCCGCCATGGCGCAGGACGCGCCTCATCAGCGCCAGGCGCGGCAGATCTTCGAGCGGCTGATCTCCTTCCGGAGCGCCGCCGGCCACGGCCAGATCGCGCCGATGATCGCCTATGTCCAGCAGACGCTGCGCGCAGGCGGCGTGGCGGAGGCGGACATGGCGATGATTCCGCACGAAGGCTCGGGGGCACTGGTCGTACGCGTGGCGGGGCGCGATGCGGGCGCACGGCCGATCCTCTTCTCCGCCCATATGGACGTGGTCGACGCCCGGCCCGAAGATTGGCAGCGCGATCCCTTCACCCTGGTCGAAGAGAACGGCTTCTTCTTCGGCCGCGGCACCGGCGACAACAAGGCCGGCGTCGCGGCGATGATCTCGACGATCCTGAGGCTGCGCGAGGCGGGGCAAAGGCCGCGCCGGACCCTCGTCTTCGCCTTCATCGGCGACGAGGAGACCGGGATGGCGACGACCCGGCTGGTCGCGGCGCACGATTGGGTGCGCAACGCCGAGTTCGCGATCAACACCGATGCCGGCGGCGGCCTGATCGGCGACGACGGCCGTCCCGGCGCCTACGGCATCCAGGGCGCCGAAAAGGCCTATGCGAGCTTCACCGTAACGGTGACCAATCCCGGCGGCCACAGCAGCCGGCCGCGCCCGGACAATGCAATCTACCAACTTGCCGAGGTGCTGCTGCGTGTCCGGGCGATCCGCTTCCCAGTCCGCACCAACCCGATCACGCTCGTCTCCTTGCGCGCCCAGGCGATGACCCTGCCGCCAGCGCAGCGGCAAATGCTCCTGCGCTTCGTCGACAACCCTGCGGACCAGGAGGCGCTCGCGTCGCTGATGCGCGATCCCTCCTTCGGGCCCGAGGTCAGCACCACCTGCGTCGCCACCCTGCTCGAGGCCGGCCATGCCGAAAACGCCTTGCCGCAGCGCGCGCGGGCGACGGTCAATTGCCGGATCTTCCCCGGCGATACGCTGGACGAGGTCCGCGCCCGGCTGATGGAGGCCGTCGCCGATCCCGCGATTCTGGTCGAAACCACCGGCAATCCTACGGTCAGCCCGGTGTCGGAGCCGCGCGAGGACGTCACCGCCGCCATCACCCGCTCGATCCATCGCCGCCATCCGGGCGTGGCGATCACCCCCTATCTGGAAGCGGGCGCGACCGACGGCTTGGTCTATCGCGCCGCCGGCATCCCCACTTATGCGAGCTCCGGCATCTTCATGCGGCCGTCGGATATGTTCTTCCACGGCCTCAACGAGCGCATCCCGGTGGCGGCGTTCTACGGGGCGATCGACCATATTCACGACCTCGCCGAGGAATTGGGCGGGGTGCGGTAGGCCCGGGGACATGCCTCGGGTTGCACGAGTGCCCCGGCGAAGGCCGGGGTCCAGGAGCCGAAGGCTTTTTTTGGACCGTCCCCACGTCCCTTCCGATCCCGGCTCGCGCCGGGCCTGGGCCCCGGCCTTCGCCGGGGAACGGTGTAAGTGATCGGGTTTAGGTCTAGTCGCATATTGCAACGGACCCCCAAGGCGGCCTAGCCGTTGTGCGGGCGGGGCGGCTGAGCGAAGGAACTTCCGTGGATTCGAGGCGCGCTTTTCTGAACGCCGTCGCGGGCGTCGTGCCCGAGCATGACGTGCATGCGCTGTTCCTCGCGTGGGCGCAGGAGCGGATCGACGACCCCAGGCTGCGCAAGCTGTTCGCGCGGATGGCCGAACGCTCGGGGATCGAGCATCGCTGGTCGGTGCTGCCGCCGGCGCCGGGCGGCCTGCCCCACGACCGCGAGGGCGGCTTCTACCACGGCGGCATGCCCGCGACCTCGACCCGGATGCAGGCCTACGCCAAGGAAGCGCCCGAGCTCGCGCTGGCCGCGATCGACAGACTTGCCCAGCAGGCGGATCTCAGCGGCGTCACCCATCTCGTCGTCGCCAGCTGCACCGGCTTCGTCGCGCCGGGGATCGATCAGATCATCGCCCGCCGGCTCGGCCTCGACGATGTCGAGCGCACTCTGGTCGGCTTCATGGGCTGCTATGCGGCGGTCGCGGCGCTGCGCACCGCTTATCATATCGTCCGCTCCGAGCCTCAGGCGCGGGTGCTGACCGTCACCGTCGAGCTGTGCACCCTGCACCTGCAGGAGCGTCAGGCGCTCGAACCGTTGCTCGCCATGCTCCAGTTCAGCGACGGCGCCGCCGCCGCCCTGCTCAGCGCCGAGCCGACCGGGTTCGAACTCAGCCACCCCTTCTCCTGCGCGCTCGAGGATTCGGCCGAACTGATCCAGTGGACGATCGGCGACACCGGCTTCGAAATGACCCTGTCCGGCGAAGTGCCGGGGCGGATCCAGCAGGCGCTTGGCGACGAGGGCACGCGGGCGACGCTCTACAATGGCTGGGGCGCGGACGAGATCGACAGCTGGGCGGTCCATGCCGGCGGCCGCTCGATCCTCGACGCGGTCGAGAAAGGGCTGGAGCTGCCCCAGGGCGCGCTGTGGGCGTCGCGCGACGTGCTCGCCCGCTTCGGCAACATGTCGTCCTCCACCCTGATGTTCGTGCTTGCCGAGCTGCTCGCCCGGCCGGATTCGGGCAAGGGCGTCGCGCTCGCCTTCGGGCCGGGCCTGGCCGCGGAGGGCTTTCACTTCGAGCAAGTCACTTGCGAGAAGCCTGCCCCGGCGGAGGCCGGGGAGAAGGTGCAATGACCAGCCTCGCCGTCCGCTCCCGCCAGGAGGAGCAGATGGACGCGGCCGATCTCGATCCCGCGGTCTATGCCGCGGTGGTCGCCGATCTGGCGCGGCTGAACGGGCTGCTGCTGACCTACCGGCCGACGCTCGGTTTCCTCAGGCGCGCGCTGGCCGGGCGCAAGGCGTTCAGGCTGCTCGACGTCGGCTTCGGCCAGGGCGACATGCTGCGTGCGATCGCGCGCTGGGCGGGGCGGCGGGGAATCGCGGCCGAGCTGGTCGGCGTCGACCTCAATCCGCGCAGCGAAGCCGCCGCCCGCGCGGTGACGCCGCCCGATCTGCCGATCGCCTATCGCACCGGCGACTATGCGACATGCGCCGGGGAAGGCTGGGATTTCGTCGTCTCGAGCCTCGTCACCCATCATATGAGCGACGACGAGATCCACGCCTTCCTGCGCTTCATGGAGGCCGAGGCGCGGATGGGCTGGTTCGTCAACGATCTGCACCGCCATCGTTTCGCTTATTGGGGCTTTCCATTGCTCGCCCGGATCATGGGCTGGCACAGGATGGTGCGCGAGGACGGGCGGCTGTCGATCGCCCGCGCCTTCCGCCCCGAGGAGTGGTGGCGGCTGATCCTCGGCGCCAATATCGACGTGGAGGCGCCCGACGTGGTCCGGCGCTTTCCCTTGCGGCTATGCGTCGAGCGGCTGCGCTGATCGTCGGCGGAGGGCCGGCCGGGGCCTCCGCCGCGCTGGCGCTCGCCCGCAGCGGGGCGATGCCGGTGCTGATCGAGCGCGCGCCGGGCGAGCGCGACCTGGTCTGCGGCGGCTTCCTCGGCTGGGATTCGATCGCCGCGCTCCGCAAGCTCGGTCTCGATCCCGCCGCGCTCGGCGCCAGGCCGATCCACCGGCTGCGGCTGGTCGCGGGGACACGGATCGTCGAGGCGGCCTTGCCCTATCCCGGCGCCGGCCTGTCGCGGCGGCGGCTCGATGCCAGCCTGCTGCTGATGGCCGAGGAGGCGGGGGCGGCGGTGCTGCGCGGGCGGGCGGCGCGGGCGCTCGACGGGCACCGGCTGCGGCTCGACGACGGCGAGGAGCTGGAGGGCAATGCGATCTTCCTCGCGACCGGCAAGCACGAGCTGCGCGGCGCCGCGCGCAAGACCGGGCGGCGGCCGCTCTCGGTCGGGCTGCGCGCCGCCCTGGTGCCGTCGCCCGCGGCGGCGAAGGCGCTGGCCGGGACGATCGAGCTCCACCTCTACGACGGCGGCTATGCGGGCCTGCTGCTGCAGGAGGACGGCAGCATCAATCTGTGCCTGAGCGTCGCGCGCGAGCGGATGGGCGGCGGCGCCGAAGCTTTGCTCGCCGCGCTCGCCGACGAAGCGCCTTTGCTCGCCGAGCGGATCGGGGGCCAGGCCTGTGCCTGGGATGCGATCGCCGGCGTGCCCTATGGCTGGCGCGCGCACGGCACCAGGCCGGGCCTCTACCGGGTCGGCGATCAGGCGGCGGTGATCGCCAGCCTCGCCGGCGACGGCATCGCGGTCGCTCTGGCCAGCGGCACCGCGGCGGCCCACGCCTGCCTCCACGGCGACGGCGCCGGTGCGCGCGCCTATCAGCGTGCTTTCGCCCGCCGCGCCCGCCGCCCGCTCGCCATGGCCGAACGCCTGCGCGCGATGGCGGAGGCGCCGCTCAGGCGCCGGCTGCTGATGCGGCTGGCGGGTGTGCCGGGGCTGGCGGCCGCGGCGGCCAAACTGACCCGGATCTGACGCTCGTTCCCCGGCGAAGGCCGGGGCCCAGGAGCCGAAGGCTTTCGAACAACGCCGTCGAAGAACAACCCGGCTTGCGCCGGGCCTGGGCCCCGGCCTTCGCCGGGGAACGCTTTCGAGATCAGCGCGCGCCGGTGACCGCGCCGGGGGCGTCTTCGCGCCACTGGCCGGACTGGCGATATTCCTCGCGGACGGTGGAGTCGGGGACCTGGGCGGCCCAGCGCGTGTCCTGGGCGATGTCGGACTGGACCGGCGGGGCGACAGGCCCGCGCGCGGTTTCGATCGGGACATAAGCGGCGACCGGCGCGACCGCCGCGCCGCCCGCCGCGCCGACGCGGCCGGCCATGTAGAAGGACGGCCGGGTCAGCGGCTCGTTGCCGGCATAGCTGGCGGCGAACGCGCCGGGCGCGCCGGAAAGGCCCGGCAGCCGGTAGAAATTGTGCGCCCCGATCACCGCGATCTTGGCGAGCCGGGGCGCCCAGGCGGGGAAGACCGCGCTGGTATGATAATGGGTGGCCATGCCGACCGGGGCGAAGCTTCGCCCGGCGAGCGCTTCGGCGGCGATCCGCTGGGCGCGGTCCCAATCGGGTCCGAAGGCGCGGCGGGCGAGGGCGCCGTCGCAGGTGAAGGTGAACTGGCAGCCGCCGCCGGCGCGCATCGGCCCTTGGTAGACCACGCCACACACGCTGTTCGGCCAGGAGGGGTGCCGCACCCGGTTGAGCACGACCTGGGCGACCGCGCGCTGGCCGTCCTCGCTCTCCGAACGGGCCTCGTAATAGACCGCTTGGGCGAGGCAATCCTGGGCGCGCAGCCGATCGAGCGGGGTCCGGCCGGCGAACAGGAAGGAACTCGCCGCGGGCAGCGGGCCGCTCGACACCGGGATCGCGGCATTGGCGGCATAAGCGTTGAACAGGCCGAGAAAGCCGCTGGTAGGGGCGGCGGGCACGGAGCCGTCGGGGATCGGCAGCGGCGCCTGCGCCTGCGGCGCTGCAAGCGCGGTGGCGGCGAAGTCGGGGGCGGTGGAGATTGCGGGGACGCACGATGCGCTCGGCAGGATCAAAGCGAGCCAGGCCCATGCGGCGCGGCCGCGGCCGATGCCGCGCGCTTTCGCTCCGAGGGTTCGCTGCTGCACCTTCACACTCGCCTTCCGCCCTGAAATCGGCTTCCCGCACAGCGCGATACGTCAATCCACCGCCCGGCGCGCGCCCCGTTTCAAGGCCGTCCCAATAGGGTACACAGGTGCAGGAAAGGTTACGCGGGCGCCGGATGCGGTGGCGGCGGCACCCCGCCCGGCTTTTTGGGCCTGGCTTTTGGTCGAGCGGAACCGGCGCTTCGTCGAACGCCCGCTCTATTCCCCGCAACCAGGCGCATGGTGGTCACGACATTCAGTGTGAGCGGCGCCGCCTATCGAGCCCACCAGGCGGCAAGGCTCCGCAGGGAGGCGGTGATCCCCGATCGCCGCCTCCCTTTCGTTTGGACATGCCGATCTCCGGGAGCCGCATCTGGCCGGTATAGCCGAACCTTCCGGTCAGCGCACCTTGCGGCGTGCCATATTCGTCGTAGCGGTTGCGGGTGCCGACCAGATTGCCGCTCGCGTCCGAGACCGCGATCACGCTGCCGCGCTCGTCCTGGTGGAACCAGCGCCGGGTGCCCGTGCCCGAGCCTTCGTACCAGACCAGCAGGTCATCCACGCCCGGGCCGTGGACGTAGCGGCGCAGCAGGACGGCGCCGCTGCCATATTCGGTGACGAGGCTCTGCCCGTCCGACTGGAAATAGCTGGCGCCGAGCGCGGGCGAGTAGCTGGCGTAGAGCCGGCCCAG
>Ga0190275_10000213_pt1 | contig 61004 bp, 62 predicted proteins | sample Popmic550T_FD_133745 | JGI IMG/M metagenome (GOLD analysis project Ga0190275, IMG submission 133745) | Populus adjacent soil microbial communities from riparian zone of Yellowstone River, Montana, USA - 550 T | ecosystem: Environmental > Terrestrial > Soil > Riparian zone > Trees stand | place...
CGGCCTGCACGCTGATCGTCTGGTTTGCGCTCGACCTGATCCGCGGCCGCAAGGTGACCGCGATCGGCGCGGCGACGGCGATCATCGTCGGCTGCGTGGCGATCACCCCCGCGGGCGGCTTCATCAGCCCGGGCTGGGCGATGGCGCTCGGCGGCCTCGCCGCCCTGCCCTGCTACGCGATCATCGTCTGGCGACCGCGCACGCGCGTCGACGAGACGCTCGACGTGCTCGCCGCGCACGGCATGGCGGGCCTGACCGGCATCCTCTTCATCGGCTTCTTCGCACAGGAGTCGTGGAACGGCATCTCGGACGGCCTGCTCTACGGCAACGCCGAGCAGCTCGTCGACCAGGTGCTCGCGGCGATCGCGACGCCGGCCTACGCCTTCGCCGCCACGTATGTGCTGCTGAAGGTCATCGGCGCGGCCATGCCGTTGCGCGCGACCGAGGGCGAGGAGGCGATCGGGATGGACGTCGTCCAGCACGGCGAGGAGGCGTACGTCACCGGCGAGGGCGCGATCCTCGTCGTCCCGCCGGACGGGGTCGCTGAGGCCGAGGTGCCGGTAGCGAACCCGGTGTAGACATCGGTCGGCTCCGCCGGTTTGGCGCTTGTTACCCGGGGTACAAGCGCCTCACGCGGATGTAGTACGAGAGAGGAGCCTTCCATGAGCACGCTGCGCCTTCCGGCTGTCCTCCTAGCGGTCGTGTTCGCACTTGCGTTCACCGCCTGCGGAGACGATGACGACGGTGGTGGAGGCGGCGGTGGCGGTGGCGGTGGCGCCACAGCGGACGCCGAGCAGGTCGGCGCGGCGAACCCCACGGGTGACGTGACGTGGTGCATCGGCAAGGACACCTCGGGGGCGTTCAACACGGTCGTCGACAACTTCAACGAGGCGAACCCCGAGGCCAACGTCGAGCTGCTCGAGCTCCCGACCTCGGCCGACGATCAGCGCCGCCTCCAGATCCAGCGCCTGCGCGCTGAGTCGCCGCAGTGCGACGTGCTCGGGATGGACGTCATCTGGACCGCCGAGTACGCGGCGCAGGGGTGGCTGCTGGACATGACCGAGGCGGTCGAGCAGCAGGGTGACGCGTTCATCCCCTCCACGCTCGAGACGGCCAAGTACGAGGACAAGTACTGGGCCTTCCCGTTCAACACGAACGCCGGCTTCATCTACTGGCGCACCGACCAGGCCGGCGATCAGCCGCCCGACACCTGGGAGGCGGTCTACCAGCAGGGGCGCCAGGACGACGGCTTCATCTACCAGGGCGCGCGCTACGAGGGACTTACCGTGAACTTCCTCGAGCTGCTCTACAGCGCGGGCGGCAACGTGGTCAACGAGGACGGCAGCGAGGCGACGGCGGACAGCGAGGAGGTCCGCAACGTGCTCGAGTTCATGCGCAAGGGCGTCGACGACGGCGCGGTGCCGAAGGCCGTCACGACCTACATGGAGGAGGAGTCGCGGCGCGCCTTCGAGTCGGGTCGGGCGACGTTCATGCGCAACTGGCCGTACGCGTACGCGCTCGGCAAGGAGTCGGAGATCGCCGACGACTTCGAGGTCACGACGTTCCCGTCCTACCAGGGCAATCCCGGCGCGGGCGTGCTCGGCGGCTACAACCTCGCGATCTCGGCCTACTCCGAGAACCCCGAGGGCTCGCGCGCGTTCATCGAGTTCGCGACCGAGCCGGAGCAGCAGGTGATCCAGGCGACCGAGGCCTCGCTGCCGGCGGTGGTCAGCGACGTCTACGACAACCCGCGCGTGATCAGGGAGGCGCCGTTCGCCCGCGAGCTGCGCGATGCGGTCGAGCAGGCGAAGCCACGGCCGGTGTCACCGGTCTACCCGCAGATCAGCGAGGCGATCTACAACAACGTCTACGCGGCCCTGCAGGGTGACAAGTCGCCCGACCAGGCGGCACAGGACATGAACGACGACATCCAGCAGGCGCTCGAGACGTTCTGATGAGGAGCTGACCGATGGAGGCGGCGACCGCAAGGCTCGGCAGGCGCCGGTCGGGCGGTCGTCGCTACGGCAGCGGGGAGCGGCGGCTGGCGCTGGGGATGCTGGCGCCGTCGATGATCGTGATCGCGCTCGTCGCGGCGTATCCGATCGGCTACGCGATCTGGCTGTCGCTGAACGAGTACAGCGTCCGCGTGCCGGGTCTGTCGCGCTTCGCCGGCTTCGACAACTACTCGGAGGCGTTCGCCTCGACCGAGTTCTGGCAGGCGGTGACGGTGACGTTCATGTTCACCGTGATCTCGGTCGGGCTCGAGCTGCTGGTCGGGCTCGGGATGGCGCTGGCGATGCACGAGGCGTTCAGGGGCCGCGGGATCCTGCGCACCGTGGTGCTGGTTCCGTGGGCCGTGCTGACGGTCGTCAGCGCGATCACCTGGCGGACGATCTTCGAGCCCAACCTGGGACTGGCGCCGCAGGTGCTGAGCACGCTCGGCTTACCGGGCGCCGACGTGGTCTGGCTCGGCGAGGAGGGCTACTCGCTGGCCGTAATGGTGCTCGCCGACGTCTGGAAGACCGCACCGTTCATGGCGCTGCTGCTGCTCGCTGGCCTGCAGGTGATCTCCGACGACGTCTATGACGCGGCGAAGGTCGATGGGGCCAACACATGGCAGCGCTTCCGGCGGATCACGCTACCGCTGCTCGCGCCGGCGATCCTCGTCGCGCTGATCTTCCGCACGCTCGACGCGCTGCGGATCTTCGACCTGCCCTACGTCCTCACGCGCGGATCGAACAACACGACGACGCTGTCGCTGCTCGCGCACCAGGAGCTGACCAGCAACCGCCTGATCGGCTACGGCTCCGCGCTGTCGGTGCTGACGTTCGTGATCGTGATGGCGGTGTCGTTCCTCTACATCCGCACGGTCGGCGGCAACATCCGCTCGCTGACGGAGGACACGCGATGAGCACCACGGAGCGAGTCCTCCGCCATCCCGGCACCGCCGTCGGCGAGCGGGGGCGGACGGCCGAGCGCGGCGGGCCGCGGCGCAAGTGGGTGCGGCCGGTGCTGCTCTGGAGCGCGGTCGTGCTGATCTGCGTCTTCTGCCTGATGCCGTTCTACTGGCTGATCAACGTGTCGCTGAAGACGGGCGCCGACCTCTCCCAGGCCGACCTCGTCCCACCGAGCCCGTCGCTCGACAACTACAAGTCGATCTTCGAGAACGCCGACTTCACCGCGGCGCTGCGCAACAGCGTGATCATCACGACGATCACCACCACGCTCGCGCTCGTCTTCGGCTCGTTCGCCGCCTACGCGCTCGCCCGGCTGCGGTTCCCGTTCAAGTTCCTGATCCTCGCGATCGTGCTGTCGATCTCGACGTTCCCGCCGATCGCGATCGCGGCGCCGATCTTCAAGCTCTGGACCGACATCGGGATCTACAACACCTACACGGGCCTGATCGTCCCCTACCTCACCTTCGCGCTGCCGCTCGCGATCTACATCCTCGCGTCCTTCTTCAAGGAGATCCCGAAGGAGCTCGAGGAGGCGGCGCTGGTCGACGGGGCGACGCACTTCGAGGCGTTCCGCAAGGTCGTCCTGCCGCTGGCCGCGCCCGGCCTGGTGACCGCCGGGCTGCTGACGGCGTTCTTCGTCTGGAATGAGTTCCTGCTGGCGGTGACGCTCACGAGCTCGCCGTCCGCCTTCACGGTGCCGGTCGCGGTGGCGAACTTCACCGGCAGCACCGAGTTCGAGGTTCCGCTCGGCACGATCAGTGCCGCGTCGGTCGTGATCACGATCCCGCTCGTCGCCCTCGTGATCATCTTCCAGAAGCGGATCGTGGCGGGCATGACGGCGGGCGCCGTCAAGGGCTGACGCGGCCCCTGCTGTGCCGAAGCGCGCCGCGTCGGTGCCGGATCCGGAGGCCCCGGCGCTGCTCGACGGCCTGCTGTCCGTGGACGGCTGGCCATACGCGAGCGCTCCGCCGACGGGTCCGGGCGACCCGGGCCGCTACCACGCGCTGTTCGGTCGCGACTCGCTGATCACGTCGTTGCAGCTGCTCCCCGTGCGGCCCGACGTCGCAAAGTCGACGCTACGCGCGCTCGCGGCACTCCAGGGCACCCGCGACGACCCTGAGACCGACGAGGAGCCCGGCAAGATCCTCCACGAGTACTGGCCCCAGGCGCCGGCGCGGCTGTCGGAGACCGGCTGGCCAGTCCGCGACGGGGCGCTGCTCTACTACGGCTCGGCCGACTCGACCTCGTGGTTCCTCGTCGTGCTCGACGCGCTGGGCGACGAGCGGCTTGCCGGGGAGCTCGAGCCGGCATCGCGCGCGGCGGGTGACTGGCTCGAGCGCACGCTGCGGCGCGGGCGCGGGCTGGTGCGCCACGGTCCGCGACGCCACGACGGCGGCCTCCGCCAGCAGGGCTGGCGCGACGCGACCGACCCGCTCGACGCAAGCACGCGCGGCGGCGGGATCCTCCGGGAGGACGGCGCCTCGCCGCGGCCGCCGCTCGCCGACGCGGACAGCCAGGCGGTGGCCGTGGCCGCGGCAAGGGCGCTCGCTCGGCTGTCTGGCGAGCGACGCCATCGAGAGCTTGCCGAGCTGCTCCGGGCGCGCGTCGTTCGAGCGTTCGGTGCCGCAGGCGACGAGGCGGAGGCGGCTGCGGTGGGATCTGTAGGCACGGGCGGCCCAGCCGACGGGGAGCGACTTCCCGAGACGCTGGCGATCGAGGGCGATGGCCGGCGCGTGCGCGGCGCCGGCTCTCAGCTCGGCTGGCTGCTCTGGGCCGACGCGGCGCCGGCGGGGGCGGCCGAGCGGTTGGCGATGCCCGACGTTCTCACGCCCTGGGGCCTGCGCACGCTGTCGGCCCAGCACCCGCAGTTCCATCCGCACGCCTACCACCGCGGGGCGGTGTGGCCGTTCGACTCGTGGATCGGTTGGGGCGGGCTGCGCGCGGCGGGTCTTGAAGCCGAGGCGGAGCGCCTACGCGCCGGCGTCCTCGACGCGCTCGACCGGCTCGGCGGAGCCCCCGAGCTCTACGCCGTCGGCGCCGGCGGACCCGAGCCGGTGGCGATCGCCAACCACGTCCAGGCGTGGACCGTCGGCGCGCGCTGGGCGCTCGAGCACGGCTGGGATGGAATGCTGTGGGGGTGAGTCGCCGGCGCGCACTGTGGGTCTCGGGGGGCGCGGCAGGGGCTCTGCTCGTGGTGCTCGCGCTGCTCGACGCCCGGATGCAGGACACCGGTGGCCCCGGGATCGTCGCGTTCGAGCTCGCGGGAACGAGCGAGCGGGCGGCCGAGATCATGGCCGAGTGGGGCGAGAAGGGGCAAGACGCGGCGCGCCTTTCGCTCTGGCTCGACTTCCCGTACCTCCTCGCCTGGGGCAGCTTCCTCGCGCTCGCGGTGGCGTCGGTGCGCGACAGCGCCTCCGAGCGAGGCTGGGCGCGGTTCGCGCGCGCCGGCGCGGTCGTCGTGGCGTTTGCGATCGCCGCCGCGGCCTGCGACGCGATCGAGGACGTCAACCTCCTGCTCACGCTCGAGGGTCACGGCGGAAGCACCGCGCCCGCGCTGGCGAAGGGGTTCGCGATCGCCAAGTTCGCGCTCATGACGATCGCCGCGATCTACGTCGCCGCGGGGTTGCTCGCGATAGCGGCCGGCAGGTTCCGCCGCGTCGCCTGAGGCGAGCGCGACGGAGCCGAGCAGGTTGCGTCCGTCCGGCTGACGGGCGCGCGGTCAGCCAGGCATCTTGCCGCGGCCCTTGCGGCCGGCGGCAGCGCTCTTGTTCGTCGCCTTGCGCGAGCTAGAGAACGGCTTGCGGCCGAGGCGTCCGAGCACTCCGGGCAGTGATCCGCCGGCGCGCTCGCCGACGCCGAGCGTCTTGCTCACGCCGCGCTGGGGGTGCTGGGACAGGCGCGGGGCCAGAAAGGCCAGTACCAGCAGAATTACGCATACAACTGCGATTGCGGCGATCAGCATCGAGTCCTCCTTGGGGTCCCCCTCTGGGTACCCCTGGGGGAGGGCCGGCAAACGGAAGCGGAGGCCAGATGCGGTTTTCCGGGGGGATCGCGGTTACTCTGGCCGGGTGGCGGCGACGCCACACGGAACGGCCGCCCCGCGGTCGCACCGCTCCGCTGGCCCACCGCTCGCATGATCGACCGTAAACAGCTCGCCGACGCGCTTGGACGCCTCGACCCACGAGACCTCGAGGTCCTCGACTACTCGCTGCGCCGGCACGTCCCCGACAACGACCTGGCGGCCGTCTTCGACTGCGGACCGAGCGAGGTGGCGCGGATGCGCGCGGCCGCCGTCGAGCGGCTTGCCAACGACCTCGGCGTCCAGCGCGGGTCGGATCTCGGCCACGTCCTGACGGCGCTGCTCGACCAGTCGACCTGGGACCTCGTCCCGGGTGCGCGGCCGGCCGACATCGCGGACCCGCCGGCGGCTGGGCCGCCCGCGGCCTCCGCCGCGTCTGGCGCGTCGACCGCGGCGAGCGCCTCCCCGGTGGCGGGAGCCGCCGCGAGTCCCACCGACCCGGCGACCGAGGCGCCGGCTCCGGCAGGCACTTCGTCGCGCGAGCCGGCGCGAAGCGCGTCCACCGTGCGCTCCGACGACGGCCACCGGCCCGTGCTCGGCATGCTCGCGCGCGGATCGAGCAAGCGACCGGCGACAGCCCCCGACGGCACCGAGCGCGAGGGCAGCCGCTCGTGGCTGATCGCCGCGAGCGTCCTGATCGCCGTGCTCGTCGCCGTGGGGATCGGATCGGTCGTGCTGCTCAGCGGCGAGGGCGGCTCCAGCTCGGCCGCGGAGGACGGCGACGGCACGCGCCCGTTCGTCCCGCGCGAGGAGGCGATCGGCGAGCCGTTCCCGTCCGAGCCCGAGAGCGCCTATCGCTACCCGATCGCGATCGTCGAGCGCTCGACCGTGCTGATGGACGGGCCCGGCGGCGAGCCGAAGGTGCGCATCTCCGCGAAGACTGAGTGGGACTCGCCGCGCGTGCTGAGCGTCGTCGAGCGGCAAGGCGACTGGATGGCGGTGCTCGTCCCCGAGCTCGACAACGGCGAGGTCGGCTGGGTCCACGACGACCAGATCGCCAGGCTCGACACCGTCGGCTGGGCGATCAAGGCCGACATCTCGAAGCGGGTGCTCGAGGTCGAGCGCGACGGAGAGGTCATCCGGCGCCTGAAGATCGGCGTCGGCCGCAAGGACCACCCCACGCCGATCGGCCGCTACGCCGTCACCGACAAGCCCAGCGTGACCGACCCCGGCTCGCCCTACGGCTGCTGTGTCGTCGCGCTCACCGGCCACCAGACGAAGCTGCCCGAGGGCTGGCCCGGCGGCGACCGGCTCGCCGTCCACGCGACGCCCGACGTGTCCGGGCTCGGCGAGGCCGTCAGCCTCGGCTGCATGCGCGCCGACCCGGAGGACGCGCGCTGGATGATGGACCAGGTCCCGCTCGGAACGCCCGTCTTCGTCAACGAGTGACGCGTAGGGCCGCCGGCCGTCGCCGACCAGCGACCGCTCGCCGAGTCGCATCTCACATCGCGGCCGGGCGATACGTTCATTGGGCGTGAGCCTTCCGCCCTTCCAGGTGCTGCTCGACACCCACGGCGCCGTCGTCCACCGGTTCCTGGTCGCGGCCGTCGGGCCGATCGACGCCGACGACTGCTTTCAGGAGGCATGCATCGCCGCGCTGCGCGCCTATCCCGAGCTCGGCAGCGATGAGAACCTGCGCGGCTGGCTGCTGCGAATAGCGCAGCGCAAGGCCGTCGACCACCACCGCGCCGTCAAGCGCCGCCCGCTGCCCGCCGAACGGCTGCCCGAGACGGGCGTCGCGCCAGTCGAGCCGGTCGACGGCGAGCCCGTGCTGTGGGCACTGGTACGGGCGCTGCCCGAGAAGCAGCGGATGGCCGTCTTCCTGCGCAGCGTCGCCGACCTCTCCTACGCGGAGCTCGGAACGGCGATCGACTGCTCACAGGACGCCGCGCGGCGAAACGTCCACGAGGGCCTGAAGCGTTTGAGAGAGGAGCTGGTCGCATGACCGAGCCCAAGCAGGAGCCACAGCAGCAGGAGGCAGCGCGGGCCGCGAGCGGGCTGGAGCGGCAGCTGAACCGCGCGAGCCGCGAGCTGCGTCCCGGCGCGCCCTCGCAGCGGACGCTCGACGCGATCGCCGCACGCGCCGCCGACGAAGGGCTCGTCGACGTCGCCTACACCCAGGCCGACTCGCCGTTCGGACCGCTCACCGTCGCCGCCACCGACCGCGGCCTCGTACTGCTCGCCTACCCCGAGCGGCCGCTCGACGAGCTGCTCGGCCGCCTCGCCGAGCGGATCTCACCGCGCGTGCTCGAGGCGCCCGCGCGGCTCGACTCCGTCCGTCGAGAGCTCGACGAGTACTTCGAGGGCCGGCGGCGCAGGTTCGACACCCCGATCGACTGGCGCCTCAACGGCGGCGGGTTCTTCCAGGCGGTCCTACGCGCCACCGCAAAGATCGACTACGGGACGACGATCACCTACCGCGACGTCGCCGAGCGCGCCGGCAACGTCAAGGCAGTGCGCGCCGCCGGCAACGGACTCGGCTCGAACCAGATCCCGATCGTCGTGCCGTGCCACCGTGTCGTCGCCACCGGCGGAAAGCTCGGCGGCTACACCGGCGGAGTAGAGCGCAAGCAGCTGCTGCTCGCGCTCGAGCGCGGCGAGGCGCTGCTCGGCGCCTAGAGGCGCTCGAGCACCGACTGGACCATCGCCTCGGCGAACGGTCCCGCGGGGATGCCGGCCACCGAGGCCTCGACCGCGTCGGCGTCGACCGTCCCCCCGTCACCGCGGCTGACCTGGCCCTCGATGTCGATCGGCAGGTCCGTCTGGCCGCCACCCGCAAGCGAGCTCGTAGCGGCGCCCGCGATCAACGACCCCAACTCGCCCCCAAGCTGGCCGCCGACCGACTCCGCGAGCGCCAGCGGGGTCGTCTCCGCCTCCATGCGCAGGTAATACGACGTGTCGTCCTCGTTCTTGACCAGCGAGAACGCCTGGACGTTCACCGGTCCCGAGGTCATGTCCTCGAAATCGATGTCGACCTCGTCGAAGCGCTTCAACCGGCCGAGCGGATCGTCGGTGCGCTTGTCGAGGTCGATCGTCAAGCCGCGGCCACGGGCCTCGAGCTTGTCGCCGCTGCCCCACAACAGCCGCACCGCCGGAAACGCCTTCACGTCCACCTCCGCGGTGCCGCTGTCGCCCTCCTCCTCCAGGCTCGACTCGATGTTGCGCTCGACGAACCCGGGGATCACCAGCTGGGTCACCGCCCCGAGGACGACGACAGCGATCGCGACCGTCGCGAGGATCTTGGCCATCGCCGCGCATTCTGCCGCGTCCCGGCCCGCGACGCGCCGCCCAACGAGCGGCCGCCTACAATCGGCGTGTCGAGGAGAGGTGGCCGAGTGGCTGAAGGCACTCGCCTGCTAAGCGAGTAGGGGGCGCAAGCTCTCTCGCGGGTTCGAATCCCGCCCTCTCCGTCTCGCGGCCGCGGAGGGCGCCTGGCTGTGTCATCGGGAGGCCTCGTGTGCGGGACGCACACGTCGGCCCCCTCTTCCTTGCCAGGCACCCTCCGCGACTCGCGAGATTGAGCCCGGGCAACTGCTGCGTGAACTGATGCGTGGCTTGGTCTTTGATCGTTTGACGGACGAGAGGTGGCGGAAGCGATGTCGTCGGTGGGGCTCGCTACGTTGTCGGGTTCGTGCGTGAGTGGATTGGAGAGGTGTGAGCGGGCCGGCGATCTTGGCGGAGGGGTTGGCGAAGTCGTTTGGGGAGACGAGGGCGCTGGCGGGGTTGGATCTGGTGGCTGAGGAGGGGACGGTTCTGGGGGTTCTGGGGCCGAATGGGGCGGGGAAGACGACCGCGGTGCGGATCCTGACGACGCTGTTGGCGCCTGATGGGGGGCGGGCGAGGGTGGCGGGGTTGGATGTGGTGAGGGACGCGGGGGCGTTGCGGTCGCAGATCGGGTTGGCGGGGCAGTACGCGGCGGTGGACGAGAACCTGACCGGCGCGGAGAACTTGGAGATGGTGGGGCGGCTGTACCACCTGGGTGGGCGGGCGGCGAGGGAGCGGGCGGGGGAGCTGTTGGAGCACTTCGAGCTGGGGTTCGCGGCGGACCGGCTGGTGCGTACGTATTCGGGCGGGATGCGGCGGCGGCTGGACCTTGCGGCGGCGCTGGTGGCGCGGCCGCCGGTGATCTTCTTGGACGAGCCGACGACGGGCTTGGATCCGCGTAGCCGGAACCAGCTGTGGGAGACGATCGAGGCGCGAGTGGCGGCGGGAACGACGGTGCTGCTGACGACGCAGTACCTCGACGAGGCGGATCGGCTGGCGGACCGGATCGCTGTCGTGGATCAGGGGACCGTGATCGCGGAGGGGACGTCGGACGAGCTGAAGGCACGGGTCGGCGGTGAGCGGCTGGTGGTCACGCTCGAGGAGGGCGCGGAGCCGGCGGCCGCGGTGTCTGCGCTCGCGGCGATGGCGGACGAAGCGCCGGCGGTCGAGGACCGCAACGTGAGCCTGCCGCTGCAGCGCCGGCGTGGAGAGATCGCCGAGGCGGTGCGGCGGCTGGACGAGGCCGGGGTCGGGATCGAGGACATCGGCGTGCACCGGCCGACGCTCGACGACGCGTTCATCGCGCTGACCGGCCATGCGGCCGAGACGGCGGAGGACGAGGAGTCGGCGGAGGACACGCAGGAGGCGGCGGCGTGACGATGCGCGGATCGCGGGCCGCGACGTTCGGATGGCGGACATCGATGCTTGAACGGCAAGCGGCCACGTGCGAGGTCGTGCGATGAGCGCGCTTCGCTACGCCGCGTCGGACACGCTCGTGCTCGCGAAGCGCAGCCTGCTGCGGATCCCGCGCGCGCCCGACCTGCTGCTCAGCTTCACGGTTCAGCCGATCATGTTCGTGCTGCTGTTCGTCTACGTGTTCGGCGGGGCGATCGAGACGCCGGGGTACGACGACTACGTCGACTTCCTGATGCCCGGGATCATCGTCCAGACGATGTCGTTCGGCGGCTTCGTGACCGCGCTCGGGCTCGCGGAGGACCTGAAGAAGGGGCTGATCGACCGCTTCCGCTCGCTGCCGATGGCGCGCTCCGCGGTGCTCGGGGGGCGGACGCTCGCCGACGTGGCGACCAACCTGCTGTCGCTCGGCGTGATGATCGGCGTCGGCCTGCTCGTCGGCTTCTCGTTCTCGTCGCCGTGGTACGAGGTGCTGGCGGGGATCGGGCTGATGCTGCTGTTCGGCTACGCCTTCTCGTGGATCTTCGCCTTCCTCGGCCTGTCCGCCTCGTCGGCCGAGTCGGCGCAGGCGATCGGCTTCATGGCGATCTTCCCGCTCACGTTCGCCTCGTCGGCGTTCGTGCCGGTCGACTCGATGCCCGACTGGCTGCAGGCGTTCGCGAACGCCAACCCGTTCACGACGATGACCGACGCGATGCGCGCGCTCTGGGTCGACGCACCGGCGGGCAACGACGTCCTGTTCGCGTTCCTCTGGTCGATCGGCCTGATCGCTGTCTTCTCGCCGATCTCCGTCGCGCGCTACCGCCGAGCGGTCAGCGCCTGAGCGATGGACGCGCCGCCTCCGCCGCGGGTGACGGCCTCACGGACGGTCTACGAGAACAAGTGGATGCGTCTGCGCGAGGATCGCTTCGAGCGCGCAGACGGATCGGAGGGGCTGTACGCGGTCGTCGAGAAGGCGCCGGCGACGGTGGTGCTCCCGATCGAGGGGACCGACGTGGTGTTGGTCGAGCAGTACCGCCACCCGGTTGGTGCTCGCTTCTGGGAGCTGCCGCAGGGTGCCTGGGACGGCGACGACGCTCCGGATCCGGAGCAGCTGGCGCGCGGCGAGCTCGCCGAGGAGACCGGCCTGCGCGCCGGGCGCATGGAACGCCTCGGGCGGCTCTTCTTCGCCTACGGGATCACCGGCCAGGCCTTCGACGTCTGGCTCGCGACCGAGCTCGAGCAGGGCGAGCAGGCGCTCGAGCCCGAGGAGGAGGGCCTGCGCGTCGGTCGCTTCACGCTCGCCGAGGCCGAGGCGATGATCCTCGACGGCACGCTCGCCGACTCAGCGACGGTCGCGGCGTTTGGGCTGCTGAGGCCGCGGCGGCCGGACCTGCTGGCGTAAGGCGTCGGCGCCCGGGACGCCTGGGCTTACTGCCGCCGTCGCCAGCCAAAGTCGTTTCCGGCGCGTCGGCCGGGGGTATCCGGCTCACATGCTCAAGTCGATCCTCAAAGCCAGTGCAGCCAAACGTGGTGCTCGCTTCGTGCCCGGAGGCTGGATCACGATGCTCGCCCTCAGCCGTCCAGGCCGCAGCGCGATCCGCGGTGGCTGGCAACAGATCCAAAAGCAGCGCGGCCGCGGCCGCCGCTGAGCCCGCGCCTTCCGCGTAGCCACGAGGCGTCTCAGTGGCGTCCCTGACCGCTACGCTAGACCCGCGCTGCGCCCGTAGCTCAGCTGGATAGAGCGTCGGTCTACGGAACCGAAGGTCAGAGGTTCGAATCCTCTCGGGCGCGCTTGGTGGACCCGCTTGCGAAGCGGGTACTTGCGTTCGAGGGCTCGTCGCGCGCGGATCCTGGTCCCCGACGGGCATCCGGGTTCTCCGCGGTCTTTGCGACTGCGGCCTGCACCATGGACTCGATCTCTCCGAGACCCTGCTCGGGTGTGGCAGGAGCCGAGTAGATGCGCTCACCTGTACCAAGGGCCGCATATCCGACGAAGCCCTCAGTAATCATGTGGGCGGGAACCTTGAACTGAGCGCCGATCTGACTCCTCGACTGTAGTTCGTGAGATGTCGGAGCCGGGGAGTCCACAATCTTGACCGCCTGGGGGCGGTCATCGGCGATAGGCGTCCCGTCGGGTGACTCGACACCCATCCATGCGACGTGCTCGGGTCGCTCTCCGAGGTTGACGACACGTACGGCGATCACGTGTTCCACCTCTTGCCTGTCCGCGTAGATATCCATCCCCAGGCCGTCGTGCCAGGCAGTGACGCGCACGCTTCTCGTCCGCTCGGCACGCCACCTGATCTCGTTCCAGAGCAGGCCTCCGGCTGCCACAAGGAGGCCGAGCACCGAGATGACAAACGCTGCCACATCCACGCCCCGAAGGTTACGAGACGCCGTCCGATCCGCAGGGATCGGCCTGATTCGTACCCGTTAAGACAGTTCGTCAGGTGTGATGACTAGGCCAAGCCGGCCCGCACCACGCCGTAGGCGCATGTCGAGCGTGACGAGCCGACAGCCGAGTGACTGGGCCAGGGCGATGTACTCAGCGTCGTAGGTCTTCGCCCAGCCGAACTCTTCGGCGAGGCGCCAAGCGGCGCGGAGGAGCCCGTCGGGTCGTCGCTCAGTGATCCCTACCTCGCCATCGAGGAAGCGGCCCAACGCTCGGTCGGCAAGCTCGCGGCTGATCTCGCCGCGGTGGGCTAGCTCGTTGAGGACTGACGCTGCCTCGGACCAGAGCAGCGGTGGCGCTACGAGATCCTCACTGAGGGAGTCCCGCGCCCGATCTCCAACTCTGTCGAGCGAGAGCTCGACCGCGAGGCTCGCGTCAACAACGAGCAAGTTCAGTGCCCGTCGCGCGAGCGGTGAACAGCGGCCACGACGTTAGGCATCGGCTCGCCGGTCAACGTCTTGCCCCAGCCGGCCGGCAGCGGCGCCATCTCGGGCTCCTCGACCGCATCCGGCTCGACTGCGCGTAGCGCGATCTCCGCTTGCTCATCGGTCCAGTCCGGCACGCGTAGAAGCAACTTCTCCTTGGCCGTCATGCGACTGATTCTACGCCGTGGGCTCCGACGATCACAGGGGCGGTGGGCAACAAATAGGCAACAGCCCCCACAGAATCCCAACGATCCCCAACGAACTCGCCACCGCGAAAACCGCTCTAGAACCGCCCCCAACACACTGGGACGACCGCCCAGACTGGACTACGGAACCGAAGGTCAGAGGTTCGAATCCTCTCGGGCGCGCTTCGAAGAACCCCTGCAAATGCAGGGTCATCCCCACCGAGGCCGAGCATCGCCGCGGCGATCTCGTCGCCGGCTGCCTCGGGGATCGCGGTCGCGGCATCCTCGAGGACGAGCAGACGCGCTCCTGGGATCTCCCGCGCGAGCGCCTCGCCGTTGCCGACCGGGAAGAAGCGGTCGTGGCGGCCGTGGACCACGAGCGTGGGGATCCCGAGCGCGGGCAGGCGCTCACGCCAGCGTGGCTTGCAGTCCAGCTTGGAGAACACCATCCCGTGCTGGTTGGCCATCTGGACCGCGGGGTCGGTGCTCGGCGTGCGATCCCAGATGCGTTCGGCGGTCGCGCGTGCGGCGGCTGGGTCGTCGCCCAGGATCTCCGCGCCGGCAGCAGCGTGGTGCGCCACCGCGGCGCGGTCCGACCAGTCAGGCGTCGGGGCGGAGAACAGCCGCTTCATCGTCGCCGTGTCGTGCTCGGGCAGGTCGTCGTCGACCGGGCCGGGCGCGACCGGCCGCGTGCCGACGAGGGTGAGCGCCGAGAACGCGTCGGCATCGTCGAGGGCGGCGACCTGGGCGACCATCCCGCCGACGCCGACGCCTGCGAGGTGGGCCGGCCGGTCGTCGAGCACCCCTGCCAGCGCCGCGGCGTCGGCGGCGAGGTCGCGCAGCGTGTACGCCGGATGCTCCGGATCGAGGGTGGTCGAGGCGCCGCTGTCGCGCAGGTCGTAGCGCACGACGTGCCGGCCGCCGCGCGCCAGTGCTTCGCAGAGCGCGTCGGGCCATGAGAACATCGTCGTGCCACCCGTGAGCAGCACCAGCGGCGCCGCCGTGTCGCCGAACTGCTCGATCCCGAGGGTGGCGCCGTTGACCTCGATGCGCGTCGCCCCGGCCTTGCGGCCACCCGTCACCCGCGGTCCCCCTGGGACATGTCGCCGGTCGCGGGCGGACCATCGGCGAGCGCGTAGCGCAGCAGCACCGCGCCGTTGAGCGAGGTTGCGGCCGGCTCGACCAGCCTCAGGCTGGCGGGGACCGTGCCGTCGGCGAAGACCCGCTTGCCGGCGCCGAGCGTCAGCGGATAGACCCAGAGGTTGAGCTGGTCGAAGAGCCGTTCGGCGAGCAGGGTCTGGACGAGGTCGAGGCTGCCGATCACGTGCACGCGCTCGTGGTGGTCGCGGACCTCGCGTACGGCGCTCGCCAGGTCGGGGCCCAGGAGCGTCGAGTTCGACCAGTCGAGTGCCGGCTCCGAGCGGGAGGCGACGTACTTCGGCACCCGGTTGAAGAGCGCGGCGATTCCGGGGTCGACGCCGTCCTCCTGGTGGGGCCAGAACGCGGCGAAGATGTCGTAGGTCTTGCGGCCCAGCAGTAGCGCGTCGAGGTCGGCGAGGCCGGCGTCGATCTGCTCGCCGACGACGTCGTCGAACAGCGGCGCTTGCCAGCCGCCGAAGCGAAAGCCGCTCTCGGCGTCCTCATCAGGGCCACCGGGCGCCTGTGCGACGCCGTCGAGGGTCGTGAACAGGTCGATGTGAATCAGTCCCACGGTGATGCTCCTCAGGTTGACGGTCGGGTCGCGACGATGGGCGGCCCCGTGTCCTCAGACGGTTCCCGCACGCCGAACTCATCGCACGGCGTTTCGTGGTCCGGTCTCGTGAGGGGAATAGGGGATGCGGCCAGCCGCACCAGGTGCCTTCTCGACGACGCTCACGGAGCCGCGAGGTGGCTTGGCCGATGACTTAGGGCTGGCATGCGAGGCGTTCGGCTGGGAGGATTACGTTCGTATGGGACAGGAGAGAGCGGTGAGACAAGGAGCGTCGCTCCGCCTGCGCGGGCGCGTGCGCGTGGCGCGAAGAGTGGCGGCGGTCGCCTGCGCGATAGGGCTCGCCTTGGCGTTCGCCGCTCCGGCGATGGGGATCGGCGATCCGGATCTGGTGCGCGACATCAATCCGGGGCCCGATGACTCCTCGATCGGCTGGCCGGCGGCGTTCGACGACCGGCTGTACTTCTCGGCCGACGACGGTGACCACGGCGTCGAGCTCTGGAGCTCGGACGGCACGGAGGCCGGTACCGACCTGATCGAGGACATCGTCCTCGGCCCGGGATCGTCCTTCCCGCTCGGGATGACCGGAGCGCTCGGCGAGCTGATGTTCAGGGCCGACGACGGTGTCCACGGGGGCGAGCCGTGGGCGTCGGACGGGACCCCGGCGGGCACCGCGCTCGTCACCGACGTCGCCCCCGGCTCCGACGGCTCGGGCCCGGTCGGGCTCGCGGTCGGCGACAGCCGGGCGTACTTCCAGGCCGACGATGGGACGACCGGCAACGAGCTGTGGGTCTACGAGGGCCCGGGGACCGAGGCGAGGCTGGTCGAGGACCTGAACCCCGGCGGCGACCCAGGCGTCCAGGGGCGCATGCTCGCCGTTGGGGACACGGTCTACTTCGGCGGCGACGACGGGATGGGCGTCAAGCTCTGGAAGTCGGACGGGACGGCCGCGGGAACCGAGCCGGACTCGGACGACGTCTTCAGCGATCTCACTCCGCACGTCTGGCAGGACGGCAAGCTCTTCTTCTCCGCGGTGACGGGCCCGGCAGGCTCCGAGCCGTGGGTCTACGACAGCAGCGATAGTGAGACGACGATGTTGAAGGACATCGTGCCCGGGCCGTCGTGGGGCCTTCCGCTCTTCGTGAGCGCGGTCGGGATCGACGGGGCGGTGCTGTTCACCGTCGACGACGACGAGCCGGGCATTTCCCTCTGGGGGACGGATGGAACCCCGGACGGCACGACGCCGGTCGAGGATGGCGTCGGGGTCGTGGGGTCGCTCACCGCGATGGGCGGCGTCGCGTACTTCGCCGGCGGTGACGGCACCAGCGGCGCCGAGCTGTGGAGATCGGACGGCACGGCAGCCGGCACGAGGATCGTCGCCGACATCGACGAGGGGTTGGACGCGTCCCTGCCCGAGGAGCTGACGGCCATCGACGGCAAGCTCTTCTTCTCTGCCAACGACGGCGAGCACGGCGTCGAGCCGTGGGTGTCGGACGGCACCGAGAGCGGCACCCGGATCGTCGCCGACGTCGTCAACGGGCCGGACGGCTCCTTTCCGAGCCAGATCGCGGAGGCGGGCGGACGTGTCTTCTTCACCGCTGACACCCCCGCCGAGGGGCGGGAGCTGTGGAGCTTCGAGCTGGACGTCCTCCCAGTCGCGGTCGGTGACGCGGCGACCGTGACGGAGGACGCTGCCCCGACGGCGATCCCGGTCCTGGCGAACGACACCGACGTGGACGGCGGCGCCCCGAAGTCGGTCGCGTCCGTGACGCAGCCCGCGAACGGCCAGGTGGCGATCGCCGCGGGTGGGTCCGGGCTCACCTATGTGCCCGATCCCGGCTACTGCACAGCCGGTGGGGCGACCGACGACTTCGCCTACGAGCTCTCGCCGGGTAGCGACGTAACCGTGGTGAGGGTGACGGTCACGTGCGCCGACGACGCGCCGCTGGCGGTCGACGACTCGGCGACCGTGGCGGAGGACGCCCCCGCAACGGCGATCCCGGTCCTGGCGAACGACACCGACGTGGACGGGGGCCCGAGGTCGGTGGCGTCCGTGTCCCAGCCCGCGAACGGCGAGGTGGCGATCACCGGTGGAGGGACCGGCCTGACCTACCGCCCGGACGCGGGCTACTGCAACGGCGGCAGCTCGACCGACGACTTCACCTACGCGCTGTCTCCGGGCGGCGATACCGCCAGGGTGGCCATCGCCGTCACCTGCGGGCCGCCTCCGCCGGGAGGAGGCGACGAGCGCGCGGGGATCGCCGTCGCCGCCCGCACGGCGAAGGTCGAGCGAGGCGTGGCCCGGCTGCGACTCCGCTGCCGGGGCGAGGGTGCCTGCAAGGGACGGGCCGTGCTCGCGGTTACCCGGCGTGCAGGCAAGCGCCCCGTTCGCGTGGTGCTCGGCGCGAAGCGCTTCTCGATCCCGGCCGGGAAGGCCAAGACGCTCCGCATCCGCCTCAACCGCTCGGGCCGGTCGCGCCTGGCCAAGGCTCCCTCGGGGCGCCTCCGCGTCAAGCTCCGCGGCACCGGCGTCAAGCCGCGCACGGTCGTGCTGAAAGCCGGCTGAGCGCTGCGCTCAGCCGGCGAGCGCCCGCAACGTCGGGAATCGGATGCGAGCGCGAAGTAGCATCGCGCAATGAAGCGACACGTCCTGATCCTCGGCGCGGGCTTCGCCGGGCTCGAGCTGGCGACGCGGCTGTCCGAGACGGTCGCCGACTCCGTTGACGTCACGTTGCTCGACCGCAACGACTCGTTCTACTTCGGCTTCTCCAAGCTCGAGGTGATGCTCGGCCGCGAGTCGGCCGACGCCGTGCGGTTGCCCTACGGCGACATCGCGAAGGACGGCGTCGAGTTCCGTCAGGAGACGGTGGTCGGCATCGACCCCGCCGCTCGGCGGGTGGCGACCGACGCGGACACCTACGACGCCGACTTCCTCGTCGTGGCGATGGGCGCGGACTACGACATGGCGGCCACGCCAGGCTTCGCGGAGGGCGGCCACGAGTACTACACGCTCGCCGGGGCGGAGCGCCTGCGCGATGCGCTGGCCGACTTCGACGGCGGGCGTGTGCTCGTGTCGGTGCTCGGGCAGCCGTTCAAGTGCCCGCCGGCGCCGTTCGAGGGCTCGTTCCTCCTGCACGAGCACTTCACGCGGCAGGGGATTCGCGACGACGTCCAGATGGCGACGACGTTCCCGATGCAGCGCCCGGTACCGGTGACCGGAGAGGTCTCGCAGATGTTCCGCGACGGCCTCGCCGCGCGAGGGATCGAGGAGCTTCCCCAGCACCTCGTCACGAGCATCGACCCCGCCACCCGCGAGGCGCGGCTGGCGACCGGCGACACGCTGCCCTACGACCTGTTCGTCGGGATCCCCGTGCACCGGGCGCCCGACCCGCTCACGGCCTCGGGCCTGGCGGTCGACGGCTGGGTGCCTGTCGACCAGGCCAACCTCAGGACCCGGTTCCCGCAGGTGTACGCGCTCGGCGACGTCTGCTCCGGCCCGCGGACCGTACCCAAGGCCGGGATCTTCGCCGAGTCGGCCGCGTTGGTCGTCGCCGACGACATCGCCGCGGAGATCTCCGGCGCCCAGCCGCCGGCGCCGTACGAGGCGTCGGGCGTCTGCTACGCCGAGTTCGGCGACGGGCTCGTCAGCAAGGTCGACGTCAACTTCCTCCAGGGCGAGGCCCCGGCAGCCCAGCGCCACGACCCCTCGCTCGAGCATGCGGCCGAGAAGGCCGAGTTCGGCGCGACGCGCCGCGCACGCTGGTTCGGCTAGGCCCAGCCCGCCACGTCGGTCCCGCCCTCTCGGCTGATACGCGAGCCGAAGCGGATCAGGGCCGGGTGCGAGGCGACCTTGCCGGAGACGAGCGCCTCGCCCTGCGCGAACGTCGTGGCGCGGTCGATCAGGCCCGCCGGGACGGCCGAGAACACCCGCGCGACATGGCTGAGATCGGCGAGCGAGTTCATCCGCATCAGGACGAGGTTGTCGCATTGGGAGAGCACGTTCTCGTGCACCTTCTGGGGCCGCTGGGTCACGACGATCAGGTAGAGGCCGAACTTGCGCCCCTCGCCGGCGATCCGGATCGCGTCAGCCGTGGTCAGCGCGGTCAGCGGGTCGCCAGGCTCGGCTGGGCAGATGTTGTGCGCCTCGTCGATCACGATCGCGACGGGCCTGCGCCGCGCACGCTGTCTCCAGAGCCGCTCGAGGACCGCCCCGGCCACGACCGCCTGCTCCTCGCGCGTCGGCAGCGAGCCGAGGTCCACGACGGTGCAGCGCGCCGAGTCGTCGTCCTCGAGCTCCTCGGGCAGCGACGCCCCCTCGGGCCCCGGCCAGATGCCCCAACGGTCCACGCCCAGGTTGTGGGCGCGGAGCTTGAGCGCCTCGGCCGGTGAGCGGGCCAGGTCCTCCAGGCTGGTGACGTCCTCGTCCTCCACGAGCGCGAGCAGGTCCGCGTACTCGCCGCGGTCGGCCACGGGGTCGAGCCGCAGCAGCGACGCCTGGTGCTCGGGGCTGAGATCGCGCAGGCGGACGCGGATCCCGTCCGCGCCGCTCGTCCCGCTGCGCACGGCGATCGAGCCTGCCGCCGTGCGGTAGCGCTCGACGGACTCCTCGTCCGCGCCGGGGCTCGGCTCCCCGAGCCGGACGTAGTCGGAGTTTGGGTCCAGCACGACGATCCGCAGGGCGGTCCGCATCAACAGCTGCTCCAGCAGCACGCCGAGCGAGTAGGTCTTCCCAGACCCGGACTGCCCGCAGAGGAAGGTGTGGCGGCCGAAGCCGCCCGCGTCGAGCGCGAAGGGAACGCCGCGTGCGAGCGCGAGCTCACCGACCTCGAGGCAAGCCTCCCCGGATTGCGACCGCTCGAGCCAGGCCGAGACCTCGGCGTCGGTGGCGGGTCGCACGAGCGCGTCGTGGAACGGCCGGCCATCCCCCTCGAGCAGTGCTCCCTCCCCGCGCGCGACCCGGATCGCGATCGTGCCCTGCCAGTCCGGCCCGTCAGCGTCGTGGCGCTCCATGCGAAGCGAGAGCACCTGGCCGATGCGGATCTCGGCGCCCGCGTCGATCGCGACGTAGCCCCCGGCCTCGAGCTCGAGCTCGTGCAGCGAGGCCTGGTACTCGAATCGACGGCCGTCGACAGAGGTCGCCAGGGAAAGGATCGATCGCTCGAGCACCTCGCGCAGGTCGCGGTACTCCTCGAGGACAGCACGGTGGTCGCTCACTCGGTCGATTTCTCCCTCTCTCCGCGAGCCGGGCCCAGGGCTCGGAGGCTAGAGCGCGGCGGAGAAGAACTCCAGCGCGCGACGGGTCTTGGTCTCCTGCTCGCCGGTCAGCGGGATGCCGCGCTCGATCAGGCTCGCCCGACCCTCGGCGGCGACCTGGAACGCCTCCGACGGCAGGCACTTCGTCGACAGCTCGAGGATCCGCGAGCCGTCGGGGAAGAGCCACAGCTCGGCGACGACCTTGCGGCCGAAGCCCGGCGCGGTGCCCTTGAGCTTCAGGATGAAGATCGGTCCGAGCGTCCTCAGATCGTCGAGCGCGACCCCGTCCGGCGCATGCTCGGCGAAGAGCGCGCGCTGCTGCTTCGAGAAGAGCTTGCGCAACGGCCGCTCGCCCGTCGCCGCGTCGGCGACGCCGAGCGACGGCGCCTCGACGCGCAGGCGCCCCGAGCAGACGAAGCCGCCCGGCATGGCGTCGACCTCGACGCCGAACCCTGGATCCCGCCGCAGCTTCTTCGGCAGCGCGTCCGGAACGACCGGGCGGAGCTTGACCACCGAGTCCTCGCCCTTGCGCGCGATGCGCCGGGCGCGCACGACGACCCCCGCGCGGTTCAGCGCGAGGTCGGGCGTGTCGAAGAAGTAGATCAGGCGGACCTGCGCGTCGAGCGGGTCGAATCCGAGCGCCTCGATCGACGATCGCTGGTCCTCGGCCGGCACGGTGAGCTTGAGCTCGACGCTGTCGGCGCCCTCCAGCAGCTCGAGCATCTCGACCAGCTGAGCGTCGGACAGCTGCGGCGCCGCGGCGGTGGGCATGAAGCCATCGTACGCCCCGACCCAGGGCCGGCTCCCCGAGTACCTTGACGCCGTGCGCATCGCGACCTGGAACGTCAACTCGGTCAAGCAGCGCCTGCCGCGGCTGCTGCCCTGGCTCGACGAGCGGCGCCCCGACGTCGTCTGCCTGCAGGAGACAAAGCTCACCGACGAGGCCTTCCTCGAGCTGCTCGGCGACGAGCTGAGCGACCGCGGGTACGAGATCGCGGTTCACGGCGAGGCTGCGTGGAACGGGGTCGCCATCCTCTCGCGTGTGGGGCTGGAGGACGTGGCGCCGGGGATTCCCGGCGCGCCCGGGTTCCCCGACCCGGAGGCGCGGGTGGTGTCGGCCACCTGTGGCGGGATCCGCGTGGTCTCGGTGTACGTGCCGAACGGGCGCAAGCCCGACTCCGAGCACTACCGCTACAAGCTCGCGTGGCTCGCCTCGCTGCGTGAGGCGATCGCCGCCGGCCCGGAGGCGACGGTCGTCTGCGGCGACGTGAACATCGCGCCCACCGACGACGACGTCTTCGATCCCGACGCGTACGTTGGGCAGACCCACGTCACCCCGCCCGAGCGGGCGGCCCTCGCGGAACTGGCGGAGCTCGGCCTACGCGACGTGGTACGCGACCGCTGGCCGGGCGAGCGGATCTTCACCTACTGGGACTACCGCGCGGGGATGTTCCACCAGGACCTCGGGATGCGGATCGATCTCGTCCTGGCGAGCGCGAGCGTCGCCGACCGCGTGCAGGCGGCGTGGGTGGACCGTCAGGCGCGGAAGGGCAAGGGGCCGAGCGATCACGCGCCGGTGATCGTCGACCTCGACGAGGCGCCGGACGGGGACATCGGGCCGGTGGTGCCGCCGCCCTCTCGGCCGGTCACGAAGCCCGGCGCGGGCAAGCTGCCGCAGTCGCCGTAGCGCCGCGCTCTATTGCGGCCGGTCGCGGTCGCGCGACGGCTGGACGCGCTTCGGCTCGCCCGGCATCTTCGGGTAGTCGGGTGGGTAGGGCATGTCGCCCTCGCTGTCTGCCTCGTACATGTCGAGCAGCGGCGCCAGCGAGTGGGCGGTGTCGTCGATCCCAGCGTGGCGATCGCCCCCGTCGGCCAGGCGCGCGGGCATCGTCGCGACCGTGAAGTCCTCGGGCGCGACGTCGGACAGCTCGTCCCAGGCGACCGGTGCGGAGACGGGCGCCCCCGGCTTCGGCCGGACGCTGTAGGCGGAGGCGATCGTGCGATCGCGGGCGTTCTGGTTGTAGTCGACGAAGATGCGCTCGCCACGCTCCTCCTTCCACCAGTTCGTCGTCACCTCGCCCGGCATCCGCCGCTCGAGCTCGCGCCCGAAGGCGATCGCGGCATGGCGGACGTCGGTGAACGTCCAGCGCGGTTCGATCCGCACGTAGATGTGGACGCCGCGGCCGCCGGAGGTCTTCGGGAAGCCGGTGTAGCCGAGCTCGCCCAGCAGCGTGCGGGCCTCGGCGGCGACGCGCACGGCGTCGTCGAAGTCGGTGCCGGGCTGCGGGTCGAGGTCGAGCCGCAGCTCGTCGGGATGGTCGACGTCGTCGCTGCGGACCGGCCAGGGGTGGAAGGTGATCGTCCCCATCTGGGCGGCCCAGCCGACGACCGCGATCTCGGTCGGGCAGATCTCGTCCGCGTGGCGGCCCGACGGGAACTCGATCCGCGCGGTCTGCAGGTAGTCCGGCGCTCCCTTCGGGACGCGCTTCTGGAAGAACGCGTCGCCGCCGCCCTTCTCGCGCGTCGAGAGCACGATGCCCGGGTGCACGCCCTTGGGCCAGCGCTCGAGCGTAGTGGGCCGGTTGCGGAGCGCACGCATGATCCCGTCCTCGACGGCGAGGTAGTACTCGACCACGTCGAGCTTGGTGATGGCGACCGAGCGCTCGGTCGCGGGGAAGATCACGCGATCGGGGCTGGACACGCGCAGCTCGCGCCCACCCGCTTCGACGGTCGTGGCCTTCGATGCCGCCATGCGTGAGTTCTACTCGGTTGGGTGGCCTAGCCGGCAGACGTGGCCGGCTCGGCCTGCGCCTCCGCGACCTCGACGGTGTCGGCGGCCGCGTTCTGACGCCGCGAGAGCACGATGAACGGCAGCGAGATCGCGGAGATGCCGGCCGAGAGCAGGTACGACGGTGCGTAGCCCCAGACGTCGGCGGCCCGGCCGAGCACCGGCTGGGCCCAGACGCCGCCGGTCGAGTCCATCAGCGAGTCGAACGAGAGGATCGTGGCGCGCTGGCGCGAGGGGATCATGCCGTTGAGGTAGGTCTGGCGGATCGGCGTCGAGGCGGCGAACATCAGGCCCCAGACGGAGATCAGCCCGATCACCGGCCAGAAGCTCTCGACCACGCCGATCAGCGCCAGCGAGCCGGTGCTCAGCGCCGTCGCCAGGATCAGCGCCGAGGTGCGGCGGTGGAAGAGCCGGCGCAGGCGCGGGGCGAGCATGCCGCCGACCATCTGCGCCCCCGCCACGATCGCGGCCACCAGGCCGGCGATCTGGTACGCGTCGGGGTCGCCGTAGAGCTCAAGCAGGTACGGCTGGAGCGCGTAGAAGGCGTAGATCGCGACGCCACCGCTGAAGAGCGACTCGACCATCAGCCACTTGACCGCGGGCACGCGCCAGCCCAGCTCGACCGAGGCGGAGGCGATCTTGCGCATCTCCGCCACCGGCCGCCCGCCCTTCTCGGGCGTGAAGCCGACGTCGTGCATGAGCCGGAAGGCGACCGCGAACATCACCAGCAGGATCGCTCCGCGCACCACGAACGGCATGCCGAGGCTGGTCTGCTGCGCGATGAAGCCGCCGGCCACCGAGCCCGTGAGCATCGCCGCGCCGGACACGATCTGGCCGCGCCCGAAGACCGACTCGAGGTCGCCGTCGAAGCCGGTCGCGGTGAGTGCGTCGACCAGCCAGGCCTCGACGGCGCCGCTGAAGAACGTGAAGCCGAGGCCGAGCAGCATCGACACGAGCGCCCACTGCCAGAACGGCGCCTCGACCTGCCACAGCAGCACGTAGAGCAGCGTCGACGCCGTCAGCGTGAGCGTCCCGAGCAGGTACGACGCGCGGCGCCCGACGGTGTCGGCGACGATGCCAGTCGGCACCTCGAACACGACCATGCCGGCGGTGAAGAAGGCGTTCGCCGCGAACGCCTCCAGGTTGGAGAGCCCGGCGTCGAGCAGGAAGATCGTGTTGATGCCCCAGATCAGCGACGCGGCAAGCGTGTTGCCGAGCATCAGCAGCAGGTACGTCCGCTGGATCGAGCGGGCAGTGGGCATTCGTCGCCTGAGACAGTAAGCCGTGCCGGTCTCGGGATGCGGGCGCTGCGCTGCTACTCGACCGAGAGGCAGACGGCCGTCGCGTCGTCGGCGAGGTCCCCGCCGGCGGCGAGCACGGCTCGGTGGATCTGGCGGACGGTGTCGGCCGCCGTCTCGCGCTCGGAGCCCAGAGCGGCCTTGATCAGCCCCTCGATGCCGAGACCGGCCTTGCCGTCGCCGCACTCGATCACGCCGTCGGAGACGACGACGAGGCGGTCGCCTGCGGCCAGCTTCGTCGTGCGCTCCGCCGGCTTCGGGCTCGACCGGCCGCCGAGCCCCGGCCCGGGCGGCACCTGGACCAACTCGACCTCGCCGCGTCCGCGCAGGATGACTGGGGCGACGTGGCCGCAGTTGGCGACGGTCAACTGGCCGGTGGCCGGGTCCCAACGGGCCGCCAGCGCGGTCATCTCCGCGCGCGGCCCCGGCAGCTCGCGCAGGGTCTGGTGCATGACGACGAGCGCCTCGACGATGTCGCCGCCGCTGCGCCGGCTCGCCCGCAGCGCGCCGAGCGCCACGGCGCTGGCGGCCGCGGCGCGGGTCGAGCCGCCGAGGCCGTCCGCGAGCGTGATCCAGATCCCGTCGGCGTTCTCGATCACGTCGAACCAGTCGCCGGCGACCTCGTAGCTCGGTAGGACGTTGCCGGCGATCTCACCGCCCGTCACGCGCATGATCCGCGGCGGCAGCAGGCTCTGTTGGATCTCGGCGGCCGCCCTCGGCTGCTTGCGGCGCTGCGCCTGGGCGAAGACGTCGGTGTAGCGGTCGGCGAGCGTGGTCGCCGCGGCGGCTTGGCGCGCCAGCTCGCCCAACGGCCGGGCGGGGCGGCCGAAGGCGATCATCACGCCGGTGGCGCGGCCGCGCAGCCAGAGCGGGAACACCTGCGCCGCCGGCACGCGCGCGAGGTGGCGGCGCAGGTCGGCGAGCCCGTCGGCGTCGAGCTCGGGGCCGATCGCGAGCGGTGCGTCGATCTTCTCCGGCAGGCGCTTCGGGCCCGCCATGTGGAGCAGATGGGACCCGTCGATGTCGAGCACGTAGAGGGCGACCGGCACCTTTGCGATCCGCTGCGCCTCGGCGATCAGCTGGTCGGGCAGGACCGCGGGCGGGACGACGTCGAAGACGTGGATCGCGTCGAGGCTCACCGGCCGCTCGCGCCCCAGCCGCCCGGCGGGCAGCGGGCTCGTGTCGGGAGCGGTCGCGGTGTCGTGAGGACGGTCCTCGAGCGCCGCGATCAGGGCGTCGCGGCTGACGAAGCGGCGGTGCAGCGTCGACCGCGAGACGCCCGCAGCCGACGCGATCTCCGACAGGCTCGCGGACGGCGAGCGCTCGAGCATCCGCTCGGCGGCGTCGAGGATCCGCTCGCGATTGCGGAGCGCGTCGGCCCGCTGGGGATCGGTCTGGACCTTCGCGGCGATCGCCCCTGGATGCCCGGAAAGGCGCTCCTTCAACCGAAGTGACACAGCCTGTATCCGATCGCGCGTCGCAGTTGCGCCGTCTGGCCTCCCGCGGCCGGTTCGGAGCGGTCCGCGGGGGTAGGCCACGCCCTCGAGCACAACGGACGACCGACGGCGGCGCCGTCGAGAGGAGAGCGTGATGGCAGACGTGACAGACGCATATGAGTGGCGTGGGCGCACAGTCGTGAACAACGACGGCGACAAGATCGGCTCGCTCGAGGAGGTCTACCTCGACACCGACAGCGGCCGGCCCGAGTGGGCGACCGTGAAGACCGGCATGCTCGGCACGAAGCAGAGCTTCGTTCCGCTGCAGGGGGCGAGCCCCTCCGGCGACGAGGTGGTGGTCGGGTACAGCAAGGACCAGGTCAAGGACGCGCCCTCGGTCGACGCCGACGGCGAGCTCTCGACCGAGGACGAGCAGCAGCTCTACCGTCACTACGGCCTCGACTACTCCGAGAGCCGCTCTGGCTCCGGGTTGGCGGAGGGTGAGGATCGCGACGTTGGTCGTGGTGCGGTGGGTCGTGACGTCAGCGGTCCGACGACCGACGATGCGATGACTCGTTCGGAGGAGGAGCTGAAGGTGGGCACCTCGCGGCGTGAGCGTGGTCGTGCGCGGTTGCGCAAGTACGTGGTGACCGAGGAGGTGACCAAGACGGTTCCGGTTCAGCGTGAGGAGGTGCGTGTGGAGCGTGAGCCGATCACCGACGCCAACGTGGACGCGGCGACGTCTGGGCCTGACATCTCCGAGGAGGAGCACGAGGTGGTCCTGCACGAGGACGAGGTCGTCACCGAGAAGCGCGCGGTTCCCAAGGAGCGGGTGCGGCTCGACAAGGACACGGTGACCGACGAGCAGACGGTCTCCGAGGAGGTCCGCAAGGAGCAGATCGAGACCGTCGACGGCGGAGACCGCTAGGCGAGGCAGTCACGCGGCGGCCGGAATCCCTGCCGCCGCGGCGCCTCCGCCGACCCCGAAAGGATGACTCGAGATGACCACGCATAGAGAGACCCAACCGGCGGCCCGCGCCGCCGGAGACAGGGCGAGGACCGTAGATCGCCAGGGATCCGGGAACGGGTTCGACGTCGATCGCGAGCGCGGGCGGTCCCCCGACGCGGCTGGCATCGACCGCCAGCGTCAGCGCGACGAGTTCGGTGGCTTCAACTGGGGCGCCGCGTTCTTCGGCTGGCTGGTCGCGGTCGGCATCACGGCGCTGCTGACGGCCTTGCTGAGCGCAGCAGGTGCGGCGATCGGGCTCACGGAGCTCAGCGGCTCAGACGCACGCTCGAGCGCCGACACGATCAGCATCGTCGGTGGCGCGCTGCTGATCGCGGTGCTCGCGCTCGGCTACTACGCCGGCGGCTACGTCGCCGGCAGGATGTCCTGCTTCGACGGCGGCCGCCAAGGGCTCGGCGTCTGGCTGATCGGGCTGGCGGTCACCGTGCTGCTGGCCGTCGTCGGGGCGATCGCCGGATCCGAGTACAACCTGCTCGGCCAGCTCAACCTGCCTCGGATCCCGATCGACGAGGGATCGCTGGCGACCGGTGCCGCGATCGCGCTGGCACTGCTCCTGGTCGCGACCGTGCTTGCGGCGATCGCCGGCGGCAAGCTCGGCGAGCGCTATCACCGCAAGGTCGACCGCGTCGGCCTCGGCCGGGACTGAGGCGCGGTCGGGGGTGCAGGCGTAGAGCCCGCGGCGAATCGATCGCCGCGGGCTCGCAGGGGGCCGCGGCGCCTTCGATTTGACGCTCGCCGGAGCCGTGCCTACCCTGGGCGACTGCCTTCGCAAGCCCTCTAAGCAGGAGACGGAATGCCCCAGCTCACCTCGGCCTGGTTGCGCACAGCCACGTGCGTGCTCCTGGCCTGCATCGCCGGCATCGGCACCAGCGTCGCGGTCGCCTCGAAGGGAAGCGGCGGCGATGACGACGACGGGACGACCACCGGCGAGCCGACGACCGACACGACCGGCACGACGAACACCACCGACACCACCGGCACGACGGATACGACGAACACCACGACCGCGCCTTACGTCGGCCCGCCACGCGCCCCGCGGATCCGTGAGATCGAGGCCGACTGGCGCTCGGGCGGTCGCATCAAGCTGCGCACCGAGCTCGTGCGGCGCGGAGCGAAGATCACCAAGGTCCGTTTCCGCTACCGCGGCCGTGGCTTTACGGCCAAGAAGGCCGGCGACCACGAGTGGGCCAAGACGGTCGACGCGCGCGGCGGCGACGGTCGCGGCGACGTGATCACCTTCCGCGTGCGCGCCTGCGCGGGCGAGCGCTGCAACGCCCGTACGGGATCCGACGAGGCGGGCGGCTAACCGCTCCTTGGTCCACCGCGGCCCGGCGGAAAGCGCCGGGCCGCGAGTGGACGTGCAGGCTCAATCGTCGTGGTGGTTGCGGCGATCCCCGCGGTCGTGGTCCTTGTCACCGTGATGCCGGTCGCCATGGTGCTTGTCGCCACCGTGTCGATCGTCGTCTCGGTCGTCATGGTGCTTGTCGCCATGGTGTCGATCGTCGTCTCGGTCGCCATGGTGCTTGTCACCGTGGTCTCGATCGTCGTGGTCCTTGTCACCGTGGTGCTTGTCGCCATGGTCCTTGTGCCCATGGCCCTCGTCCCCGTGGTGCTTGTGACCGTGATGGTGGTGATCACCGCGGTGGCGGCTCTTGCAGAGGCCGTCGGGGATGCTGGTCCGGCAGAGGTTGTGGGCGATCACGTTGCCCTCGCCCGAGCCGTCCCAGAAGATGTCCGGCTCGTTGCCGAGGATCACGTTGCCCTTGACGACGTTGCCGGACGGCGCGTTGGCGCCGGGGCTGCCGGTGTCGACCACGACTACGCCACCCGAGAAGGGCACGTCCCCGCTCGGGTTGTTGTTCTTGATGACGTTGCCGAACAGGCGGTTGTCCGAGGCGTTGGCGATCGCGATGCCGATGCCCGAGAGGGGTGGGGTGCCCTCCTCCGCGTCGCCCTCGCAGAACTTGTCGTTGTCGTAGACGTGGTTGGCGAAGAAGTGCCAGTCGCCGGCGATGTTCGCGCCGGTGTTGAGCACGATCGCGCCGACGCAGTTGCCGTACGAGTGGTTCCCGACGAGGCGGCCGTTCGCCGCGTCGCGCAGGAAGAACCCGAACAGGTGGTTGTCGAACGCGTGGTTGCGGGCGATCAGCACGTCGGCGTCGGGCGAGTCGCCGACGTAGATGCCGGCCTCCTCGCTACCGCTTGCCGCGTTGCCGACGATCTTGCCGCCGGTCGAGAAGAAGCGGGCGATGCCGTACTCGCCGTTGTCCTTGGTGCGGTTGTGCTTGACGACTGGGTCCTCGGCGCCGAGGAAGATGATCCCTGTGCCGGGGAAGCCCTGGACCTTGAAGCCCTTGATCTTCACGTCGCTGATCGGATCGTTCACGGTCGGCGGTCCGTCGTCGGGGAAGGTGACGTCGCCGATCGCGCAGATCCCGTCCCTGGCCGGCTCGCCGAACGAGCAGGCGTTGGCGGTCGGGTTGGCCGGGGGCACGAGCTTGGCGCCGCGCGCCTTCAGCGTGATGCCGTCGGTCGTGATGACGACGTTCTCGGCGTAGCGGCCACGCTTCACGAAGATCTTGTCGCCGGGCTCGGCGGCGTCGACCGCGGCTTGGATCGACTCTCCGGGCCTGACGACGCTGACGTGGTCCGCCGAGGCCGGCGCGACCACCGCGAGCAGGGATGCCAGGGCGGCCAGTACGGCCGCGATCAGGACACCCATCGGTTTGCGCTGCATGAGATCGACCTCCCATGGGTCGGGGGTTGGGCGTACGCCCGCGTGATGCCCGGGTCAGCCCGGCCTGCACGCCTTCTCTGCGGTTCTGCTGGCCTAGGGCGGGTCGAAGACGGCCGCGATCGTCCCGCCAGGGGCGAGCCACTGCTCGGCGAGGCCACGCGCCCGGTCGGGCTCGCGGTGGAACAGGCCGACGCGCACCGCGAAGATCTTGTCGAAGCGGCGCTCGCCGAGGTCGGCGTCCTCCAGCGTCGTGACGAGGAACTCGGCCTTGCGCGCCTCGACGTAGGCGGCGTTTCGGCGGCTGGCCGCCTCGATCATCTTCGGCGAGCGGTCGATCGCGGTGAGACGACCGCCGTCGAGTCTGTCGCACACGAATGTCGCTGCGACGCCGTGGCCGCAGCCGATCTCGAGCACCCGGTCGTCTGGCCTGATGCCAAGCCCCTCGACGATCGATCGCAGCCGCTCGCTCACGCCGGCGTCAGCTCGGCAATCGCGACAGCGCGGGAGCGGTTGCTGGAATAGCCGGGTTGCGGCGACTCATCGTCCAGGCGAAGAGGCCGCCGGTGAAGAGCATGAAGGAGCTGTAGACCGCCGCCGGGATCGACAGCTCGGAGGTCAGCGAGGCGCCGACGGCGATCGCGAGCGTCGAGTTGTGGACGCCCAGCTCGAGCGCGATCGCGGTCGACTGGCGGTTGTCGAGGCGCGCGAGCTTCGAGATCACGAAGCTGATCGCCATCGCGGCGACGTTGAGCGACAGCGCCGCCCCTGCGACTTCGGCGGCGTTCTCGGCCACGGTGTCGTACTCGCTGACGATCGCCACGACGACCACGAGGGCGAAGATGCCGAGCGAGGCCGCGCGCACGCGCGGGTAGACCTGGGCGACCCACTCGGGCCAGCGCTGGCGCAGCGTCATGCCGATCGCCACCGGGACGATCGTGATCGCGAAGACGAGCGCGACGACGCCGGGCATGCTGACGTCGCCCAGCGCTCCCGCCTCGAAGTGGTCCGACGAGAGGCCGAGGAACAGCGGCACCGTCACGACCGACGCCACGCTGCTGATCGCCGTCATCGTCGCCGACAGCGCGGTGTCGCCGCGGGCGAGATGGGTCAGCAGGTTGGCCATCATTCCGCCGGGCGACGCGCCCAGCAGCACCAGCCCGACCGCGAGCTCGGGCGGCAGCGCGAACAGCTCGGCCATCGCGAAGGCGAGCAGCGGCGAGATCAGCGACAGGTTGAGCATCCCGATCGCTACGCCACGCGGCGCCACCAGCACGCGCCGGAAGTCGGCCGGCGTCAGCGCCAGGCCGAGGCTGCACATGATCGTCGCGATCGCGATCGGCAGCGCGATCGATGCCAGCAGTGGCGAGTCCATCCCGCCGGAACCTAGCTGGCTTTGGTTTGGTTGCCGGTCAGCGAGATCGCGCGCGCAGCCGTCGATGGCGGCGCGGTGCTAGCCAAGCGGGGCTAGAAGGATGGAGCGGCCAGGCGATTGATCGCCCGCCGCGCTTGGGGCAGTCGCGACCCATGTGTCTGTGCCAGATGCTCGGCGAGGACGTCCTTGACCGTGTCTCGATCGGTCCCTGCGCGCGCCGCAAGCTCTCGAATCGTGAGATCGGGATCCCGGTCCGCGAGCTCGATGATCTTTTGCCGAATCTCGGGCATGGCTTCAGGTTGACTCCGCTCCAGCTTGTCTATGCGCTCCCTCACCTCACCGCACGCGCAACAGATCGTCCCGCAATGCGACCCGAGAACAGGCAGCCGCCGAGGAACGTTCCCTCGAGCGAGCGGTAGCCGTGCATCCCGCCGCCGCCGAAGCCGGCGACCTCGCCGGCGGCGTAGAGGCCGGGCAGCGGCTCGCCGCTCGCCTGCAGCACGCGCGCATCGAGGTCGGTCTGGAGGCCGCCGAGCGACTTGCGGGTGAGGATCGACAGGCGCACGGCGATCAGCGGGCCGGCGTCGGGATCGAGGATCTTGTGCGGCGCGGCGACGCGCGTGACCTTGTCGGCCCAGTAGGCGCGGGCGCCGTGGATGGCGGTGATCTGGCCGTCCTTGGCGTAGGGGTTCTCGACCGCGCGGTCGCGTGCGACGATCTGAGCCTCAAGCTCGGCGGCGTCGATCAGGTCGTCGCCGCTCAGCTCGTTCATCCGCCGCACGAGGTCGGGGAGCCGGCGCTCGACGACGAAGTCCTCGCCGTGGTCCATGAACGCCTGCACCGGTCCCGGCGGCCCGCTGCCGAGCCGCTCCTTGAGCACCGCCCGCCAGCTCTTCGAGGTCGTGTCGGGGTTCTGCTCGGAGCCCGAGAGCGCGAACTCCTTCTCGATGATCTTGGCCGTCAGCACGAACCAGGTGTAGTCGTGACCGGTGCCCTGGATGTGGGCGAGCGTGCCGAGCGTGTCGTAGCCGGGGTACAGCGGCCCGGGCAGCCGGCGGCCGAGCGCGTCGAACCACAGCGAGGAGGGCCCGGGGATGATCCGGATCGCGTGCATCGGCCAGATCGGGCTCCAGTTGTGGATGCCCTCGACGTAGTGCCACATGCGGTCGGCGTTGATCTCGTTGGCACCGGCCGTCTTTGCGATCTCGAGCATCCGACCGTCGACGTGCGCCGGGACTCCCGACAGCATCCGCCGCGGCGGCGCGCCGAGGCGCTCGGGCCACTTCGCGCGCACGAGCTCGTGGTTGCCGCCGATGCCGCCGGTCGTGACGACCACCGCCTGGCCGTGCAGCTCGAAGTCCCCGACCTCGGTTCGGCTCGACTCCTGTCCGCGCTCGGTGGTGCACGCCTCGAGCAGCTTGCCGCGGACGCCGTCGACCGCCCCGCCGGTCACCGACAGCTCGTCGACGCGGTGACGGAAGCGCAGCGCGACGAGCCCCTTCGCGACCGCCTCTCGCACCCGCCGCTCGAACGGCGCGACGACGCCGGGCCCGGTCCCCCAGGTGATGTGGAAGCGCGGAACCGAGTTGCCGTGACCGTCGGCGTGGTAGCCGCCGCGCTCGGGCCAGCCCGGGTTCGGCAGCCAGCGCATCCCCTGCTGGTGCAGCCACGGCCGCTTCTCGCCGGCGCAGAAGGCGACGTAGGCCTCCGCCCAGCGGCGCGGCCATTCGTCTTCGGGCCGGTCGAAGGCCGCCGTCCCGAGCCAGTCCTGCAGCGCCAGCTCGTATGAGTCCTTGATCCGCAGTCGCCGCTGCTCCGGGCTGTCGACGAACATCAGCCCGCCGAGCGACCAGAACGCCTGCCCGCCGAGGCACGCCTCGGGCTCCTGGTCGAGCAGCAGCACCTTGCGCCCGGCGTCGGCCAGCTCGGCCGTGGCGACCAGCCCGGCGAGCCCGCCGCCCACCACGATCACGTCCGCGTCGAGAGCCATGCGACGGAACGCTATGGCGTAGCGACGGTCGCGCGTCGCTCGCCCGCCCCCCCGGCGGATCGACGGCGGACGTCGCCGTATCCTCTGTGCATGGCGTGGTCGCGCAACCGCCTGACCGAGCTGCTCGGCGTCGAGGTCCCGATCGTCCAGGCGCCGATGGCGAGCGTCGCGACCCCCGAGCTCGTCGCGGCGGTCTCGAACGCCGGCGGGTTGGGTTCGCTCGGCGCGGCGATGCTCCCACCGGACACGCTGCGCGAGGTGATCGCCGCGATCCGATCGCTGACAGACCGGCCGTTTGGCGTCAACCTCTTCGCCTGGCCGCCGGTCGGGACGGCGCCGCCCGGCGCCGTCGACGCGATGCGGGATGCGCTGCGGCCGTTTCGCGAGCGGTTGGATCTCGGCGATCCCGATCCCGTGGTCCCGGACGTCCGCCGGCTGATCGAGGACCAGCTCGCGGTGCTGGCCGACGAGCGACCGCCCGTCTTCAGCTTCACCTTCGGGATCCCGGACCTCGCGGCGCTCGGCGACTCCGCCGACGTGGTCGTGGGCACCGCGACGACCGTCGCCGAGGCGCGCGCGCTCGAGCAGGCCGGCGTCGACGCGGTCGTCGCGCAGGGCAGCGAGGCCGGCGGCCACCGCGGCACGTTCCTGGGGCCGTTCGAGAGCGCCCTCGTAGGAACGATGGCGCTCGTGCCGCAGGTCGTCGACGCGGTCTCGGTACCCGTGCTTGCCGCCGGCGGGATCATGGACGGGCGCGGGATCGCGGCGGCGCTCGCGCTCGGCGCCGACGGTGCACAGCTCGGGACCGCCTTCATCGCCTGCGACGAGAGTGGCGTCGCCGCCGTGCACAAGCAGGCGATCGCCGAGATCGGCGACGACGGCACGGTCGTCACCGACCGCTACTCCGGGCGTCCGGCGCGCGTCGCCCGCACGCAGCTGGTCGACGCGCTCGAGCGTTCCGGTGCCGCCGTCCCGCCCTTCCCCCTGCAGTCCGCCCTGACCCGCCAGATCCACGCGGCCTCCGCCGAGCGCGGCGATCGCGAGGCGATGTTCCTGCTCGCCGGTCAAGGCTCCCCGCTGGCGCGTGCGCTCCCCGCCGCCGACCTGGTAGCCGTCCTCGTAGCCGAGACCGAGGCCGCTTTCGGCGCGAGAATCTGACGGCGGGACTCAAGTCGGGCCGCGCCACTCCCGACAAAGAGGTAATGCGCGGGCGCAAGGAGGAGGCTGAGCGGCTACGAGCGGACCTGGCCGATGCGCGGCGGCGAACAGCCGCGCTCGAAGAGGAGCTGCGCACGCTGCGTACGTCCGATCCGCTGACGGGGCTCCCGCTGCCGGTCATGCTCGAGCCGCGGCTGCTGCCGGAGATCGAGCGGTCGAAGCGCTACGGCCGCCCGCTGACCGTTGCCGCGATCGACGTCGACGACTTTCGCGCGGTCAACCGCCACCACGGACGTCAGGTCGGCGACCAGGTGCTGGTCGCGGTCGGCCGGATGCTCGCCGAGGTCACGCGCGCTAGCGACTTCGTGAGCCGCTCCGGCGCGGACGAGTTCGTGGTGCTGATGCCCGAGACGACCGCCGCCGAGGCGCTGCTGGCGTTCGAGCGCATCTTCCTCGAGCTCGAGGCGCTGAAGGTGGGCGAGATCGAGAGCGTGTCGGTGTCCGTGGGCGTGGCCGAGTGGGAGCGCGGGCAGACGGCAGAGCAGCTGCTCTCCGGCGCCGGCGCGCGGATCGAGGTCGCACGGGCGATGGGCGGCGGACGGGCGGCTGCCGGCGACGCCCCCGAGGAGGCGGACGGCTTCGCCGAGGGCGGCGCGCGCGGCGATGTGATCGCTGCGCTCGCCGAGGCGCTCGTCGAGCGCGACCGCTACACGGGCGAGCACTCGGAGTCGGTCGTCGATCTCGTCGAACGGGTAGCGCGCGGACTCGCGCTCGGACCGCGCGAGATCGACCAGATCAAGGCCGCGGCGCTGCTGCACGACATCGGCAAGGTCGCGATCCCAGACGACGTCCTCAACAAGCCCGGTCCGCTCGACGACGACGAGTGGAAGGTGATGCGCGAGCACCCTGTGATCGGCGAGCGGATCCTGCGCGCGATCCCGGGCATGGGCTCGATCGCCCGCATCGTCCGCCACGAGCACGAGCGCTTCGGCGGCGGTGGCTACCCGGACGGCATCGCCGGCGAGCAGATCCCGATCGGCGCCCGCATCATCCTCGCCTGCGACGCCTACCACGCGATGACCTCAGACCGGCCCTACCGCAAGGGCATGTCCCACGCCGACGCGATCGCCGAGCTGGTGGCTCACGCGGGCACGCAGTTCGATCCGCGCGTCACCGAGATGCTGATCGGTGCGCTCTACGGCCAGCGCCAGGGCGGCGGCGGCCGCACCGAGGCCGAAGTCGCGGCCTCGACAGCCGCCTAGCGGGCGCCCACGATTGGCGGCCCGTTACGGCGGGTAAGCCTCGCCTCGGCAAACGATCTACAGGAGGCGGGGCAATGGCGGAGCTGGAGCCGATCGAGGAGAAGCTGGCGGAGGTGCTGGGGCTAGCCCAGGCGTCTCAGGACACCGTCGGCAAGGTGATCGGGATGTGCGACGACGACGAGGTCGTCTCGACGCTCGAGCGGATGCGCGAGGAGGCGGGTCAGACCCGCGAGCGCTGCGAGGCGATCGCCGCGGAGCTCGACGGCAAGAAGACGGCGATCGAGGACAAGGCGCGCGAGACCAAGCAGGAGGCGTCGCAGATGCGCGACGACTACCTCGGCGACGACGCCGACGCCCTCGACGGGCTCGAGTTCATGATCATGGCCGAGGCTGGCGAGCTCGGCCACGTCGAGATCGTCGGCACGATGGCCGAGCAGATCGGAGACCAGCAACTCCGCGAGCTCGCCGAGTGGGCCCAGCCGATCCAGCAGCGCCACTTCGACGACACCCGCAAGTGCGCCCTCGCGCTCGCGCGCGAGGAGGCGGCTGAGTAGATCGGTCGCCCGGTTCGCGCGCTCGAGCGCGGCCTGTTAGGCGACGGTACTCGAGGTGTCGACGACTTCCAGGAGGCCCTCCAGCCCTCGCAGATCCCCGGCGTTGCGCGTGTAGAGCGGTAGCTCGTGCGCGACGGCGGTCGCGGCGATCAGCAGATCGACCGCACGGCGGCCACGGGCCTTGCGGCCAGTCTCCGCGATAGCCGAGTAGACGCGGCCGTAGGCTCGCGCGCACGACGCGTCGAACGGCAGCGCATCGAACATCGCCTCGACCATCTGGAGACGCTCCTGACGCCGCCCCCGCTCGCTCGCGTCGCTGGTCGCGTGTGGTCCGCCAGCTAGCTCCGCGAGGCTCAACATCGAGATCGACGTCTCGTCCGGCAGGCTCGACCCGCCGGCCGGCGAGACCAGCACCGACGTATCGAGCAGGCCGGCGCCCGGACGTATCTCAGGCACGCGGCTCAGGATCCTGCTCGGCGAGCGCGTCGAGATCCGAGCGCAGCCGATCCGCGTCGATCGCCGGTGCCTTCGCGAACGCGTCGAGCAGGGTGTCGGCACTCACCCGTCGGCGGCGCCCGACCGGCGACAGCTCGCCGACGGCTACGCCGCGACGGGTGATCACGAAGCTCTCGCCCCGGTCGAGTGCGCGCATCACCTCACCGCTGTCATTACGCAGCTCCCGTTGTGTCAGTTCACGCGGCACGGTGCCATCGTAGCACTGGTGCGACGGCACCTCTGAGGCTGTCTTGAGCGTGGAACGGGCGCTTGCGGGTGGATGCAGGGCGATCAACACGGGATGGCTCCTTCGGCTTGAGTTGGCGCGTTGCCTTGCCAATACATCAATAGCATATGCGCTATCACAGGGATTGACTAGTTGGCAACGTGTAACAACTCGTGGAGGCGGCAGGAGAGCGCGTCCAAGCCACCGAAGTCGCTCCCGGATGTCCGTCTCCGCTCATGGCAGCTTTGGTGCGAACCTCGCTTATGAGCGTGCTCGTCGCGCGCTCACGATGAGCACGCTCGCCCGATTGGCGGAGATGCACCCAAGTGAAGTCAGTCGCTTGGAGCGTGGCCAGCGCGATCCGCGCCTGTCCACCATGGTCCGCCTCGCACGCGCGCTGGAGATCCCGCTCGGGGACCTACTGCGTGGAGTGGGATAGCGCGACGCGCAGGCCGAGTCGCCGCTTGAGCGCCAGCACGCGCTGCGCGCTCTGCCGAACGCGTACCCGGAACGCGGGGGAGCGCCGCGCGGCGCGCAGCAGGCGGGGATAGACGAGGTTCCAGCTGCCGGAGCCGGTCATCAGGACGATGTCCGCGCCGGCGGCGAGCGAGCTGACGGCGGCGGTGGCGACGCCGGAGCGGTCGAGGACGGCCTGGGCCTCGATCGAGTCGGTGATGACGACGCCGCGGAAGCTGAGCCGGTCGCGCAGGACGTCGGTGAGCAGGGTGGGGGACTGGGAGGCGATGTTGGCTGCGTCGTAGGCGGGGTAGAGCGCGTGGCCGGCCATCACGAGCGGCGCGTCGGCGGCGACGGCGGCGCGGTAGGGCTCGAGGTCGGCGCCGTCGAGCGCGGCTCGCGGAGCGTCGATCGTCGCCGAGCCGTCGTCGGTGTTGACCGTGGCACGGCCGAGGCCGGGGAAGTGCTTGACGGTGGCGGCGACTCCCGCGCGAGCGTGCGCACGCAGGGCCGCCGTGGTCAGGTCCGCGACCTGTCGCGGCGAGCCGGGATAGATGCGGCTGGCCAGAACGCCGCCGCCGGCCGGCGGGTCGACGTCGACCACCGGGGCGAGGTTGACGTTGACGTCGGCGCGCCGCAGGCCGCGGGCCGCCTCGGTGGCGGCCGCGCTCGCCTCTGCGCTCGATCCGAGTGCGCTCTGGGCGGCGACCGGCCCAGCGAACGGCACGTTGCGGATCTCGCCGCCCTCCTGATCCGTGGCAATCAGGGCGTCCCCACCGGCGGCCCGTTGGACGCTCCTCGTCAACCGGCGCAGTTGCGCCGCGTCGACCACGTTCGCCCCGAAGAGGATTACCCCGGTGCCTTCGCCGTTGCGCAGCCGGCGCCGGATGTAGTCGGGCGGGCTCGTCCCAGGGAAGGCCATGACGAGCAGCTCACCGACGGCCCGATCGAGTGACAGCGCCGGTGCTGGCGCCCGACCCCCAAGGGCGGGCGCTCGCTCGACTGGCTTGTCATCGCTACCCGCGCCGATCGCGATCCCCGCCACCACCGCCACGGCCGCCAGCACGGCGAGCCCACGCCGGCCACGCCGGTTCACCTGCGGACGGCCTCCACGACCGAGTTGGGCCGGCGGATCCGGCTCCACGTAGCCAGTAGGTCGTCCGGGCCGCTCGCCACGACATGGGGGCTGAGGATGTCGGCGGCGCGCCTGCGTGAGATTCTCCGGGCGGGTCCCCAAGGTCCTCCAGGTGCGGCATGACGCACGCGGACGTGGCGCTTGCCGTTGATTCCCGACGCCCACACCACCGTGACGCGACCCGTGGAATCGACCGTCGCGTCGGGGTGGGACAGGTACTCGCTCGGTCCCGCGATCGTCTGGAGCGATCCCATGCCGCCGCGTGGAGCAAGTCGTCTGGCCTCGATCGTGTAGGCGTCGCCCTGCCGGTACCAGAGGACGGCGACCCTTCCCGCGCGGTCCGCGAGCGCGTGGATCGGCCCGACCGCGGCGCCGAGGGGTGCGACGGCTCGGGTCGGCCCAAGCTCTCCGCCGGCGCGGAGCCGTCGAGCGGCAACAGCCGTGGGCCCTCCCGGTCCCCCGCCCGTCCGCCACACGACGGTGGAGCGTCCGGCGGGGTCGCTCGTCACCTCGATGCCGTCGCTCGAGTACTCCAGGTGGGGCGGATGCGTGGGGTCTGAGACCGTATGGACCGCGCCGGCCCTGCCGGGACCGATCCTGCTCGCGACGACCGTGCTCACCCCGGCAGTCGTGCGAACCCAGGCCATCGTGGCTCGTCCCGACGGCGTGACCGCCACCCGCGGGGCGACGTCGAGGTCGCCGGCGTGGGACGGGTCGAGCACTGGGCCAAGCCGGTGGTCTGCCGTGACTCGGCGTGCATGGACGGCGCCCGCTCCGATCCCGATCAGCCTCTCCTCGCCGATCGCCTCGATCTGCGCCCAGACGACTGTCGCGTCTCCGTCCGCATCGACCGCCAGGCGGGCGGAGCGGTAGGGATAGTCGCCTGTGAGAGCGGGGCCGGCCACACGCAGCACGGGTCCCAATCGGCTCGAGACGCTCAGTCGGCGGGCGTTGAGCGAGTGATCCGCGGCGTCGAACCAGACGACGGTCGCGACGCCCCTGCGGTCGACGGCCACCAAGGATGGCTCGTCGCTGCGGCCGATCGTTCGGACCGGTCCGCGCGATCCGCCCGGCCCGATCCTGCGGACTCGCAGGACCTGGTTTCCGCTTTCCCACGCGATGACCGACCCGGGCGCCCACGGCGAGGCGGCGAGTTGCACGCCTAGGCCGACCTGCCCAGTGGGCAACGGCTGGAAGGGGCGCGACCACGCCGCCTGCGCCTCGGACGCGTGACCCGTCGCCGTCATGACGGCGACGGTCGCCGCAACGGCTGCTCCGACCTTGATCATCCCGACCTCCCGCTTGCTTGACACCGCTGCAACACCCGCGAAGTGTCCGAGATGCGGCCGACGTCAGACGGCCGGTGTGGCCAGAGGCTCGACGCACGCGGCCGGCTCGGGCAGTGGGAACAGGCGCAGGAAGCGGCGAGCGGCGCGCTTGTCACCGGTGACCTCGGCGCTGCCTGCCTCGACGGCGTCGGCCAGCTCGACCTCGCGGTGGGTCAGTGCGATCAGCGTGCAGGGGTCGGTCGCGATCACGATGTCGGGCTTGGCGGCCGGCCCACGCTCGGCCTCGAGGCGGCCGGCCACAGGCTGGACGTGGAAGACGTGCTCGGCGAGCCGCAGCTCGACAACCGGGGAGAAGTCGCCGGCGAGGGCCGGGTCGAACAGCGTCTGCAGCGACACGATGTGCGAGTCGACGCTCATCTCCGAGCACTCCGCCGCCAGCGGGGCGCGTGCTCCCCAGCGGCCCAGCGCGATCAGCACCGACTCCAGCTCGCGGCCCCAGTCGGTCAGCGCGTAGACCTTCGATGCCGCAGGCGGGGGGAGGATGCGCCGCTCGACGATGCCGTTCTCCTCGAGCTCGCGCAGGCGCTGGGCGAGCACGTCGGCGCTCATGTGGGGCAGGCCCTCGCGCAGGTCGGTGAAGCGCTTCGGGCCCAGCAGCAGCTCGCGGACGACCATCAGCGCCCAGCGCTCGCCGATCCGGTCGAGCGCGCGGGGGATGCCACAGGCCTCGCCGTAGCTACGCTTGCCCACGCCAGAGAGTCTAGCTGCAGTTGTGAAAGACGTCTACATGGTTGGGTTTTCCAACCTTGTGCTAGAACTTCCCGATCACGCCAACGCCTAAGGCGCTCCGGCCGCGATGAGTTTCGGATCGACGCGCGGTCTATATGGCGAACCCGACGACTAGGAGACCGACGTGACTGCCGCCGAGAGAACAGATGACCGCAAGCGCTGGCTGGCGCTCTACGTGCTCTGCGCGGGGGCGCTGATGATCGTCCTCGACGCGACGATCGTGAACGTCGCTTTGCCCTCGATCCAGGACGACCTCGAGTTCTCCCAGAGCAACCTCGCCTGGGTCGTCAACGCGTACCTGATCCCGTTCGGCGGTCTGCTGCTGTTCTCGGGCCGGCTCGGCGACCTGATCGGCCAGCGGAAGATCTTCCTGATCGGCCTCGGGGTCTTCACGGTCGCCTCGGCCCTCTGCGCGCTCGCGCAGAACCAGGAGATGCTGATCGCGGCGCGCTTCGTCCAGGGCGCCGGCGGCGCCGCGACCTCCGCGGTCGTGCTCGGCATGATCGTGACGATGTTCCCCGAGCCGCGCGAGCAGGCGAAGGCGATCGGCGTCTACGGGTTCGTCGCCTCCGCCGGCGGCTCGATCGGCCTGCTGGCCGGCGGCGTGCTGACCGACCTGATCTCCTGGCACTGGATCTTCTTCATCAACATCCCGGTCGGCATCGCAACGGCGTACTTCGCGTTGAAGCTGGTCGACGGACGCGGCGGGATCGGCTTCGAGCAGGGCGCCGACATCCCGGGCGCCGTGCTGCTGACCTCGGGCGTGATGCTCGCCGTCTACGCGATCCTCGGCGTCAGCGAGGACGGCTGGGTCTCGGGCCGCGTGCTCGGCCTCGGCGCCGTCGGCCTGGCGCTCGTCGCCGCCTTCGTCTACCGCCAGTCGCGGCTCGAGCACCCACTGATGCCGCTACGGCTGTTCAAGTCGCGCAACGTCGTCGGGGCGAACGCCGTGATGGTGTTCCTCGTCGCGGGGATGTTCTCGATGTTCTTCCTCGGCGCGCTCTACCTGCAGCGCGTGCTCGGCTACGACCCGCTCGAGGTCGGCTTGGCGTTCCTGCCGTCGACGGTCGTGATGGGCGCGATGTCGCTGCGCTTCTCCGAGCCGCTGATCATGCGCTTCGGCCCGAAGAACGCGCTCGTCTCGAGCCTCGCGTTCATCGGCCTCGGGCTGCTGCTGTTCGCCCGCACGCCGGTCGACGGCAGCTACCTGCTCGACGTCGTGCCGCCGGTCGTGTTCATCGGCCTCGGCGCCGGCATGGGCTTCCCGTCGCTGATGATGCTGTCGATGTCGGGCGTGAGCATGCAGGACTCCGGGCTCGCCTCGGGCCTGATCAACACGACCGTCCAGGTCGGCGGCGCCGTCGGCCTCGCGGTGCTCGCGACGCTGGCGGCCGACCGCACCGACGGCCTGCTCGCCGACGGCGAGTCCGCGATCTCGGCGCTCAACGGCGGCTTCCACGTCGCCTACGTGATCGGCGCGGCGCTGGTAGCGGTCGCGTTCGTGATCGCGATGACCGTGCTGCGGTCGCCGTCGCCCGAGGAGATGGCGGCGGCGCCCGGCGGTGGTCCGGAGGCCGCGGGCGAGGACTCGGGCGAGCCGCAGCCGGCGATGGCCGAGCTCAGCTGAGCGTCAGGGACTGGCGGCGGCGAGTCGCGTCGCCGCCAGTCGCTCGAGTGCGGCCCTCACCTCGGCGGTGTCCGGGCCGTCCTTGAAGCCCGGGCCGGGGACCGGCGTCAGGTCGCCGACCGCCAGCCGCTCGCCACAGCTGCTGCAGGAAGGCACGGCCTCGATCAGGGCGCCGCAGGGCTCGTGGCGGACGAGCATCGGCGGGCCGTCCTCGCCCGCCTCCCAGCGGTTGCCCCACGACTGCATGGCGAGCAGAACGAACGCGAGGTCGGCGCCCTTCTCGGTCGGGTGGTAGTCGTAGCGCGTGGGCTTCTCCTGGTAGGGCTCACGGGCCAGGACGCCGTGGTCGACGAGCGTCGCGAGCCGCTCGGAGAGCACCTTGCGCGAGATGCCGAGGTCGCGCTGGAGCGCGTCGAAGCGGGTGATCCCGACGGCGATGTCGCGCAGGATCAGTGGCGTCCAGGCGTCGCCGATCACCGCCATCGTCCGGGCGATCGAGCAGTTCAGGTGGTCGTAGGAGGAGCGCGCCATCGGTACCTGACTGTAGCGGGGTGGGTTCCCGAAGTAAATCCATGGGTTCCTTTTAGGAACTAACTCTGGTACGGTCCACCGCATGCTCAACCGGATCGCGGACCTCACCTGGAACCGTCCCAAGCTCGTGTTGGCGCTCGTCGGCGCCTTCGCCGTGCTGGCGATCGGGGTCGGCCACGACGTCGAGAAGCACCTGAAGGCGGCCGGCTTCACCGACAGCGCGTCGGAGAGCGAGCAGGCGACCGAGACGCTGCGCGGAGCACTGGGCTACGACCCCAACGCGGCGCTGTTCCTGGTCGTGCGCGATCCGGATGGCGGGAAGCTCGACGCCGGCAGTCCCGCGGTCCGCCGCGAGGTCGCCTGGCTCAGCGAGGAGATCCGGGGCGTCGAGCACGTCGGGCGGGTCGTCGATCCGCTCGCGGCTCCAGCGGCCGGCGAGAACCTGAGCCCGCAAGCGCTCGCGGCCACCAGGCAGGCGTCCAAGCGCGTGATCGCCGAGGACGGCGAGTCGCTCGTTGTCTCCGTCCACCTCACCACCGCCGATGTCGAGGACACCGGCGGCTTCGTCGCCGAGGACGTCGCGCCGATCGCCGAATCGAGCTCGCTCGACGTCGGGGTGGGCGGCTTCGCGGCCGGCTTCAACGAGACCAACGACCAGACGCGCGAGGACCTGACGAAGGCCGAGCTGATCGCCTTCCCCGTGCTGGCCATCCTCCTGCTGCTCGTCTTTCGCGGCGTCGTCGCGGCCGGAATCCCACTGCTGATCGGCGTGATCTCGATCCTCGGGACGTTCCTCGTCCTGCGCCTGATGTCGGGCGTCGTCGACACGTCGCTGTTCGCGATGAACATCGCCACCGGGCTCAGCCTCGGGCTCGCTGTCGACTACGCGCTGCTGATGGTCTCCCGCTACCGGGAGGAGATCGCCGCCGGCGGCGCGACGCGTGAGGCGCACCGCCGCACCGTGCTCACCGCCGGCCGCACCGCGCTCTTCTCCGGCTTCACCGTCGCCGTCGCGCTTGCCGCACTGGTAGTGATGCCACAGCGCTTCCTCTACTCGATGGCCGTCGCCGGCGCGGCGGTCGGCGTGCTCTCCGCGGTGATCGCGATCCTCGTGGTGCCCTCGCTGCTGGCGCTGCTCGGGACGAACATCGACAAGTGGTCGATCCGCCGCGGCCCGGCCGTCTCCGACGCGTCGGGTGGCTGGTACCGGCTCGCGCGCGGCGTGATGCGCCGCCCGGTCGCCACCGCGATCGCCAGCGCCGTCCTGTTGCTGCTCGCCGCGTCGCCGCTGCTGTTCACCACGCTCACCGGCCCGAGCGCCGAGGCGGTGCCGCCCGGCAAGCCATCCTACGACGCCTACCGCTACGTCGAGGCCCACTATCCACGTGACGTCAGCGAGGCGATCACCGTGGCGGTGCGTGGCGAGACGAGCCCGGCCCAGCTCGCCGCCTATGGGCGCCGGATCGATGCGATCGACGGGCTCTCGCCCTCGACGCCGTTCGTGCGCGCCGACCGCGACGTCGCCTACGCGAACTTCGGCGCCGACGGGCCCGCGCTCAGCGGCGGGCCGCAGGACGCGGTGCGCGAGCTGCGCGACCTCGATCCGCCGGGCGCCGCGACGACGCTCGTGTCCGGCAACACCGCACGCTTCATCGACCAGAAGCAAAGCCTCCTCGACCACGCGCCGGTGGTCGTCGCAATCGTCGTCCTGACGACGCTGATCGTGCTGTTCCTGCTGACCGGCTCGGTGTTGCTGCCGATCAAGACCCTCGTGATGAACACGCTCACCCTCGCGGCGACGCTGGGCCTGATCGTGCTCGCCTTCCAGGAGGGTTGGCTCGACGGTGTCTTCGACTACACCGGTCCCGCGGCCGTCGAGGTGACCAGCCTCGTCTTCCTGTTCGCGGTCGTCTTCGGGCTCGCGACCGACTACGCGGTGCTGGTGATGACCCGGATCAAGGAGCTCCACGACGCCGGCCACGACAACGAGGAGGCCGTTGCGCTCGGCATCGGCCGGACCGGGCGGGTGATCAGCGCGGCCGCGATCATGATCGCCGTCGTCTTCCTCGCCTTCGGCGTCAGCTCCGTCTTCTTCATGAAGCAGATCGCGCTCGGCGTCGCGCTCGGGGTGATCCTCGACGCGTCGATCGTCCGTGCCCTGCTCGTTCCCGCGCTGATGCGCCTCTTCGGCGAGTGGAACTGGTGGGCGCCCGAGCCGCTGCGCCGGCTCCAGCTGCGCTACGGCTTCCGCGAGGCCTGACGGACCTAGCCGCCTGCCGTCCGGTGGAGCTCCCTCGAGGCGGCGGGGTGACGTGACCCGACAGGCAGGCGACGATCCCGCCGCCGCGAGCGCGCCGGTCTCCTAGCTACGGTCCCCCGATGCCGCCAGCCCACAAGCTCGCCATCACGACCACGCTCGCCGTCGCCCTGCTCGGCGCCGCGCCGGCCGCCGCCCAGGTCGCGGCGCCCGCGCTGACGATGCCGGAGCCGGCCGCGCCGCAGCAGTACCAGCCGCTTTCCTTCGCGGCGCCGTCAGAGGGGCGCGCAGGGCGCCCGCTGGAGCTGGTCGTGCGTCGGCGAGCGGCCGCCGAGGAGTACGCGGCCGAGCTCTGCACGGCGCCGCCGGCGTCTGGCTGGAGCTGTCGCGGACTCACGCTCGTGAGCGGCACAGCGCGGATCGCGCCCAGGGTCCGGGTCCCCGCGCCGGGCCGTTGGCTGTTCGAGGTCCGTAACGGCGAGCAGCGGATCCGGCGCTCGGTGCGGGTGCGCCCGCGCGGCGGCCGCTTGAAGGTTCTCGCCACAGGCGACTCGATGATCCAGATCGTCGACGGCTTCCTCCGCGACGGCCTCGGCCGGGCCGCGTCGCTGCGCAGCGACGCTCAGATCAGCACTGGCATCTCGAAGCCGGAGATGCTCGACTGGATCGCCAAGTCGCGCTCGCAGGCACGCCGGATCCGCCCGGACGTGACCGTCGTCTACCTCGGTGCGAACGACGGGTTCTCGATGGCGACGCCGTCGGGTGCGATCGCTCCTTGCTGCGTCGACGCCTGGATCGAGGAGTACGCCCGTCGCGCGGGGCGGATGATGCGCGCCTACGCGCGCGGTAGCGCGGGACGCGTCTACTGGCTCACGCTGCCCGCTCCGCGCGGAGGCCCGTTCCGCAAGGTCTACGGGCCCGTCAACGCGGCTGTCCGTCGTGCCGCGCGCCGGACCGCGGGAGCGCGGGTCGTCCCGATCGACGACGTCTTCACTCCGGGCTTCCGCTACCGCGACACGCTGATGCGCGACGGCCGCGCCGTACGTGTCCGCCAAGCCGACGGGGTGCACTTCAACGTCACGGGCGCGTCGATCGTCGCCTCCGAGATCCTCGCCCGCCTGCGCGCCGACCGCGTGCTCTGAGGAGGGGTGTGTGGCGGGGCCGGAGTGGCCCCGCCACACGGCTACACGCCTCGGTGTGGCGTGAAGGTTCGATCAAGGCTCGACGTTCGAGGGCACTCGAGCACCCTCCGAGCTCGCTTCGAAGCATACAAACGAAACTGTTTGCAAACAACCCCTCTTTGGTCGAGACGACGTCGGCGAGTGTCCTTCAACGACGTGGGGCGGGGCCTTTGGCCCCGCCCCACTCACGGCGTCGATGTGCGCTCGGCCTACTCGAAGCCGTCAGGCGCGTAGACGGACTGGATGTCGGCCAGCCCGAGGTCGACGTTCTGCCTCGCCTCGTTGGTCCCGGCCGGTGACGGAAGCCCGCTCTGCAGGTTGACGATCGGGTCGATCAGGCCAAGGCCTGGCAGCAGGAGCGTGCATCCCCTCGCTCGCGGGGCGGCGAACGCGTTGTCGACGACGACCGCATCCTCGAGGCGGACCACGTTCGGGAGCACCGGATCGGCCACCAGGTTGCCCGGCGTGCCGTTGATCGGCTGGTTTGGCGGCGGTGGGTTGGTCGCGTGCTGGGTCAGGTTGAGCGCGATCGGGTCGGAGTTGGACCCGACGTAGCAACTGCTGCTGAGCAACGGGTTCTCGAGCCTGGCCTTGAGCGGGAGGTACACGGGATCCTGGATCGGATTCGACGGGGTGCCCGCCAGCTCGCTTCTTGCATAGACCTTGAGCAGGTTCGCGGGAAACAGGTTCACCAGCCAGTTCAGGCCCGTGATGCCCACCAGTCCGCCGGGCACGACCTGTCGCCCGCCGTCGAAGCGTCCGACGAAGACCTGTGCCGGCGGCGCGACGCTCTCCGCCAGGGTGATCGGATCCGTGATCGGGACCGTCTTGCTGCCCATCTTCAGGTGTCCACCGGAGACCTTCGTGACCGCACAGAGCGAGATGTCGGCGTTCACGTTGCGCCCGGGACAGTCGTCGAACTCCTCGTAGCCCGGCGCCGTTGCGGCCATCGCCGTCGTCGCGGACATCAGAACCCCTGCCACGGCCAATGCGAGTACGGCCACGCGCATGACGTACCTCATAGCTGCCCTCCTATTCGAGTAATCCCGGGCCAGCGATGAGTGCGGACCGGTGGCTCCCCCCGGAAGCCGCGGCGAGTATACCCGCGTTTCTATCTCGAAGCTAGGGGCCCGAGCCCGCGGACGCACGGGGAGACCCCGGCGTGCCCGGGGTTCCCGGCGCCGCGTCGAGGCGCCAATCGCCGTTCTCCTTGACGAGCCCGACCTTCCCAGACCGATCGCCGGTGCTGACGACGACGGTCGCGAGACCGTCGCTGATCGTGATGCCGCCGACGTCGATCGCCCCCGTGCGCTCGAGCAGGCCGCTGCCGGCCGCCGCGTCGACGAACTTGGCGAGGCTCTCCTCGCAGGTGCGGCGCTCGGCCGGCTCGGTCGAGCCGCCGATCACGTTGATCGCGACCGAGCGGCGCGCGTCCACCGACAGCGCGGCGCAGACGCCCTTGGCGTTCCCGGCGGCGAAGTCGTCGTACATGCCGCGGACGGTCGCGGAGATGCGCTCCTTCTCACTCGCCCCGTCGGCCGGCCGGTCGGCGCCCGTGCTCGGTGTGGACGTGTCGTCGCGACTCGCGCCGGTGGCCTGCCTCGGGCTGCCGTCGCTCTCGTCGCCGGAATCCCCACAGGCGACTATTCCCCCGGCGAGCGCGAACGCCAGGGCGAATGCGAGCAGGCGGCTGCTCGAGATCGTGCTTCTACGCATGTACGGTGACTCCCTCCGGTCGGCGTAAGGCGGTGCTCGGAGCCTAGTCCACGCCGACCCATAAGCTGCACGACCGATGGAGCAGGCGGCTCGTGATCCCCTGATCGCCCGCTTCCGTGCAGCGCGGTCGGACGACGACCTGGCGATCCTCGAGGGCTTCCACGCGCTCAAGCACGCGCTTCGCTTCGGGGCCGAGGTCGAGGCGGTGCTCAGCAGCGATGCCGCGGAGCTCCGGCGGCTCTCGGAAGACCTCGCGCCGGACCTCGAGCAGCGGCTGCGGGAGCTGACCACGGAGGTGTCTGAGGACACCTACCGCGAGCTGGGCGGCTATGCCCATCACACGCGCGTCGCCGCAATCGCCCGCCGGCCCGCCTTCGCCGCGGCACAGGCGCTCGATCGCCGTGACGCGCCGGTGGTGCTGCTCGAGGATCCGCGCCACCTGGGCAACCTCGGCGCAGTCGTGCGCGTGGCCGCGGCGGTGGACGCGGCGGGGGTGCTGACGACCGGTGAGCAGGACCCGTGGGATCCGGTAGCGATTCGCGGCTCCGGCGGGTTGCACTTCGCGCTGCCGGTGGGACGGGTCGGGCGTCGCGATGGCGGTGGCTTCGCGACCGGGGATTCGACGCAGTTCGACACCGGCGGCCGCCCTCTCTTCGCCGTCGACCCCGACGGCACGCCGATCGACCCCGCCGCCCTCCCGGCGGACGCGATCTACGCCTTCGGCAGCGAGCGCCATGGCCTCAGCGCGCAGCTCGTCTCACGGGCCGACGCGCGGTTGCGGATCCCGATGCGGCCGGGTGTCTCCAGCCTCAACCTCGCGACGTCGGTCTCGGCCGTCCTTTTCGCCTGGCGCCTCTGCGGCCGCTAGCCGGTGACGCCCGTGTGCTCGTGCGCCGCGCCGACCGGCTTCGACTCGGGCGACCCGCGCTGGCGTAGGTAGACCGCCAGGATCGCCATCGAGCCGACGGCGAGGAACTCGGACTGCCAGTTCTGCAGCGTGCGCTCCCAGAAGTCGGCGCTGCCGAGATATTCGCCGTAGCTGAGCGCGCCCTGCATGTGCTCGATGCGCTCCTCGTTGTAGGCCACACGACCGGTGATCGACTGCCCGAGCCACGACAGCACCCAGATCGCACCCATGACGATCAGCAGCGAGTTCGAGTACAGGCTGGCGCGCAGCCCGCCGGCACCCGCCCAGCGCGGCGAGTCGGCGTCCGCGTGGCGACCGACCTTCTGCTCCTCGTCGGACTCCGGCCCGGGCTGGTCGAGCTCCTTCGACTCCGGCGATCCGCGTTGCAGGAACCAGACGGTCGCGACCACGTAGAGCGTGAACTGCAGGTACTCCGACTGCCAGTTCTCGAGCATCGCCACGCCGAACTCCGACGAGACGAGGTAGCGGCCATAGCCGATCGCCTCGCCGTGATGACGCAGCTGCGCGTTGTTGAAGTCCTGCCAGCCCGCGAGCGACTGGAAGCCGAGCGCGAGCAGGAACAGCGCCAGGAAGAAGATCGACAGGCTGTTGTCACGGACGAACTTCTTCACTGGCCGATCAGCCCGATCGCTATGTAGAACGCGAGGCCGACCGCGATCAGGACCGTGTAGGTCCAGAACATCGCGCGCATCAGGACTCGACCTCGCACTCGTACGGCGCCTCCTGGTCCGGCACCGGCTTGCAGCCGGCGGCGGTCACGCGCCAGCCGCTCGGCGTCTCCTCGAGGAAGACGCTGTCGCCTCCGTCGAGGTCCACCTTCGCCTCGGTGATGTAGGCCGACGTCTTCGTCGAGCGCGAGCCGGACAGCTCCAGCGCGACGATCGCCTCGAGGCACGGCTTCTGCTCGTCCTGCTCGAGCTGCTCGCGCGTGTCCGCGCTCAGCCACTCGCAGGCGGCCGCTCCGTCGCCGCCCTTCGCGGCGGTGTAGAGCTGCTCGGCGGCGTCAGCCGCTCCGTCGGCGTCGTGGGCGCCACAGCCCGCCAGCGTCAAGCCGACGACGCATATCGTCAGGCTGTGTAGCGCCCGCCGCGCCCCCATAGCGGTCGGTTTCCCGCTGGGGCTCGCCGCGAAACCGCCGTTCGGACGGTGACCACGGCCGGTGGTGGCCGGTCGTCCGGATCCGCCGTAACGCCGCGCCGCTAGGCCGTGGCGCCGGCGATGCGCAGCGCCTCGTCGCGCCCGACGACCGGCGCGAGGACGATCAAGGTGGCGGTCGGGAGGGCCTCCGGCAGGTGCTCGAGGCGGTCGTCCACGACGTGCGAGCGGATCAGCTCGAAGACGGCACCGGCGACGACCTGCGGGACGAGCCGTGTCGAGAGGCCTTCGGGCGCCGCCTGCGCGTAGCCGAACTCGCACAAGCGCATGAAGCGCAGCATCGAGCGGTCGCGGCGCTTGAGTCCGTGCCGGCCGGCGTCGAAGATCTCGACCGTGCAGAGGCGCGTCAGCTTGGGGTTGGCGACGGCGAGGTCGACCAGTCGCGCGATCGCCGCGTGCATCCGCTGGGTCCACTCCCCGCCGGTGTCCATGTACGCGTGCTCGACGCCGCGCAGCGCGACCTCCATCGCCTCGTCGTAGGCCGACAGGATCTGCTCGACGCGCTCGTCGGGAACCAGGGCGGGGGCGGTCAGCGGCGCGGTCATCAGGCCACCGCCTCGTGTGCCGTTGTGCGCTCGAGCTCCTTGGCTGCCGCCTCGGGACCGACGAACGGCAGCACCATCATGTAGGTCAGTTCGGGCAGCAGCTCGGGCAGGTCGGCCGCCCGCCCGGCGGCCACCTCGCGGTGCAGCATCTCGCTCAGGTCGGCGATTCGCCCCATCCCGAGCGACTCGAAGATCCGCAGCGTCCGCGGCAGCTCTGTCGGCGCGCTCTCGAACAGCGGCAGGAAGCCCCGCATCGCCTCCTCCCGGCATGCGGCGGCCCCCGGTCCCGCCGCGAGGACCTCGACGAAGCACACACGCGCGACTTCGGGGCGCTTCGCGAGCAGGGTGAGGAGCGCGCCGAGCCCCGCGCGCAACGAGTCGACCCAGTCCTCCTCGGCGTCGAAGGCCTTGCGCGTCGCGGACACCAGCTGCTCGAGCGCGCGCCCGTAGGCCGCAGCGAAGCACTCCTCCTTGCCCTCGAACTGCTCGTAGAACGTCCGCCGCGACACGCCCGCGCGGTCGACGACCTCTGTGATGTGCGCGTCGCGATACCCGCGCCGGCCGACCGTGACGGTCATCGCCTTCAGCAGCCGGTCGCGCTGCGACTCGGCGACGACCTCCGGAGACAGCCCGTGACGCCCTCCCGGCAGCTGGTCGGAGCGGCGCCGTCCAGGCACTCCGTGCTTTGGGAGCCCGATGCTCGACGCCGTCGTCACGACACCGATCATACGCCAGAAACGGGTAGGTGCCTGGAGAATTCCCCGATTTCGGGCGACACCAAGCGCGGGAATCCGCTCCAGCAGCGGCAACGCCTATTTCAAAAACTTTCTGTTTCCAAACTTGACGACTTCGCCGCGAGCACCGTCAAGAGCGAGTCGAGGATCTCCTTCGCGGCCCCCGGCTCAGCTCTCGCTCCGCGGCCTCCTGGCCCTCGAACGGAAGCACCAGCGCGTACATCAGGTCGGGCACCTGCTCCGGCAGCCGCTCGGCCCGGCCCGCGACGATCTCCTGGTAGAGCACCTCGCCGAGCCCGCCGACCATGCTCCTGCCCAGCGCCGGCGGCAGCGCGGCGGCGCCCTCGCCGCCCGGGCCATGCTCGCGGGCTCCCAGCTCGAGGATCTGCTCGAGCGCCCGCATCGTCTCGTTGCGTCGCTGCGCCGCCCTCGGCCCGGCGGCCAGCACGTCGACGAAGCAGAAGCGCGCGATCGCCGGGTCGTAGGCGAGCGCGTTCAGCAGCGCGGTCACCCCCGCCCGCAGGGCCGGCACCCACTCGTCCTGCGCATCGAACGCGTCCAGCACGACGGCCTGCAGCCGCTGGACGTGCTCGTCGTAGGCGACGACGAAGCACGCCTCCTTGTCCTCGAACTGTGCGTAGAAGGTCTTTCGCGAGACCCCGGCTCGCTTGATCACGTCCGCCACGCTCGCGTCCTGATAGCCGTGCTAGGCCACCGCGGCGCGCAGCGCGTCGAGGATCCGCGCCCGCTGCGAGCCGGCGACCTCCTCGGGAGTCAGGCCGTGATGCCCACCGGGGATCTGGTCTGGCCGGCGGCGCCCGGACATCGTCGCCGTCGCGCCACCCGGTTGGCGCTCGCGCTCAGCCACGCTGACACCCGCCGACGAGGGAAAGGCTTGTTTCCAAAAACTCCAAGTACCGGCAGCCTACCCATCCCGGCCTGGAAAAGCGAGTGCACGAAGCGTTTCCGGCTCCCAAGCGGCCGGAGTTGCCTCGGTCGGGGAGGGATCGACCGAGATGTCTGTCGCCCTCGGTCCAGAAACGAATGGGCTGAAACCAGACCAGATCTGGATCTTGCTGTGCAAGGGCACCAAGCCGGACATCGAGACCACTGTCCCAAGGGCTCGATCGTCGGACGCGCGAAAGCGACGCCCCCGATCCTCGATAAGCCCTTGGCGGGCAACGTCTACTTCGTCAAGAACATCCGGCGAAACGCCCGCGGCAACCTGATCCGCACCCTGCCGATGCTCATCGTCGCGCTCAGGCGCGAGATCGCAGTCAACGTCAAGGGCACCAGTTCCACGACCAAGGACGGACGACTGGTCAACACCTTCAACAAGGTCCCAGATGCACCCGTGACCAAGTTCAACCTCAACTTCGCCGGCGGCAAAAACGGCATCCTCACCGTCACCCGCACAGCCAAGTCCAGAATCAACCTCTGCTCAGCGCCAAAGAGTCACGTCGCCAGCGTCCAAATGGACGGCCACAACGGCAAGCAACGCGACTTCAACACACAAGTCAAGACACCCTGCACGACCAAGTCCAAGAAGGCCGCCGCCAAGCGCAAGGCAGCGGCAAAGCGCAAGGCCGCCTAGCTCGCCACTCGCACCCCGGGCTCGCCGTCGAGCTCACGCGCGGCGCGCTCAGGGCCGAGGAAGGGCAGCACCATCATGTAGGTCAGCTGGGAGGCGAGGCGGGGGAGTGCCCGGCCGGCGCCGGCGGCGATCTCCTGGTGCAGCATCTCGCTGAGGTCGCCGATGCGACCCATGCGCAGGGACTCGCCGAACGGCAGCTCGGTCAGGGCGTCCGCCGGCGCGGCCTCGAACAGCGCAGCAGGCCGCGCATCGCCTCGCGGCGGCGTGCGGCCGTCGCCGGGCCGGCCTCGAGGGCTTCCACGAAGCACAGCCGCGCCGTTGCCGGATTCGCGGCGAGCGCCGCGCACAGCGCAGTGAGCGCCCCGCGCAGACGCCGCGCCCAGGGTGGCCCCTCGCTCTCAAAGGCGCTCAGCGTGACCTCGAGCAGCGGGTCCATCGCCTCGGCGTAAGCCTCGGCGAAGCATTCGTCCTTGCCCGCGAACTGCTGATAGAAGGTCTTGCGCGACACGCCGGCGCGGCCCACGACGTCGGCCACGCTCGTCGCCTGGTAGCCGCGCTCGGTGGCCGCGGCCGCCATCCCGATGAGGATCCGCTCTCGCTGCGACTCCGCCACAGCCTCCGGAGCGAGCCCGTGACGACCGCCGGGGATCTGCCCCAGCCGCCGCGGCGCACGTTGCCCCTGCGTTCTATGACCAGCTGTACCGTCGGGTTTGTGGAGGACGGAATCAGATGGCGTGCGACCGCGACTAGAAACGCGTTGGACTCGCACGTGCGCGTCCCCCGCGGTCATCCTCGCACCCATACGAGCGGGTTGATCTGGGCGGCCACGATCTCGGCCGCCAGGCCGGGCAGCGAGTCCGTGTTCCCCTGGTCGATCGGCTGGTAGATGACCTCGTGAACGCCGCCCACGAGCGCCTGGGCTGTCAGCCGGTCGAGCTTGTCGTCCCCGCGGAGCTCGTTCAGCGCGTGCTCCATCAGCCCCGCCATCCGATCCATCGCCTCCGCCCGCCGGTTGCGCGCCTCCGCCCCCGCGGCGAACACCTCCACGACGCACATTCGCGCGAGGTGCGGCTCCTCGGCGCAGAAGCGCAGGTACGCCTCCAGCGCCGCCTCGATCCGCTGCTCCGGCGCCTCGCACTCGAGATAGGCCTCGATGATCACCCGGAACGCCGGCTGCATCGCGTCGTCGTAGGCGGCGAGGAAGCAGTCCTCGCGATCGTCGAATAGCTCGTAGAACGTCCGGCGCGACACGCCGGCCTGCACCAGGACCCTTTCCACGGCCGTCTCCTCGTAGCCGACCGCGGCCACCACGCGCGCCATCGCATCCAGCAGTCGGGCCCGCTGGAGCTTCGCGACCTCCGTCCGCGGGATGCCCTGGGGACCAGGAGCCAACCGCACACTTCGCTGCCTGCTCATGCAGCAACCATAAACCGTCCGTTCTCTCTTGACAACTAAGAAACGCGAAGTTTATGGCCCGCCCCGGCTACGGGCAGGCGCCTCCCCCGGGCGAGGCGCCTGCCGTCCCCCACGGCGCGCCCACCGTCCCGCCACGGCAAAGAGAAAGGCCTGCGGATAGAGAAGCGCCCGCCAATTGGAGGGGGGCGGGCGCTTCTCTATTCGCAGGCCAGGTACTCAATCTAGCGGCTAATCCGGCGGATCGCCAGTCAGCCGGTCTTACCGGTGGGCGTCCCGGTCGGGCGCCGTGGCGCCCGACCGGTCCGACCAGTGCCCTAGCGGGCCGCTACTTCGTGCAAGGCACGGTATCCGCAGTCGCGCTCTTGCTCCTCGTGTTGTCGCTGTAGAGGTACTCCGTCTCCAGCTGGAAGTCGTACTTGTTGCCCTTCGGGCACGACGTCGTGGCGATGTAGTCCTTCGCGTACTTCTTGCCGCCGACCGTGTACCTGAAGTCTCGCAGGGCGATCGGAACGCCCGCGACGACCTGCAGGTTCTCAGGGACGGTGATCCGGACCTTGTAGTTCCACTTGCCGCCGACCTTCGTGATCCTGGCCGGGACGGGCTCCTGCACGAACGCCGGGTTGAAGAGCGTCGTGTAGAGGTACATCCAGTTCGCGCCGCCGTTGTAGAACACGACCTTCGGCTTCGTGATCACCGTGTCGGCGTAGGCGTTGCCGCTGCCGGCGCCCATGATCGACTTCTTCGGGCAGTTGTCCGCGTCCCGCTTCAGGGTCGCCTTCGAGCACTTCGGGCACTTGCCGCCGTTGTAGTTGCCGCCCTTGCCGATGTAGACGGTGGCGGCCGTGACGATCGGAGGCTCGACTCCTGCCTCGCTGCTCCACTTCACGGTTCCGCTGAGCTTCACGCCCTGCGGGTTCTTCTTGGTGCCGGCCTTCTTCGGCGTGACCGTGGCGTTTGCGTCAACGCTGGTCTGGGGCTGCTGAGCGACCGACGGGGCCGCCGCGATCGCCCCGACGGTCATGACGACCGCCAGCAAGGCTACGAGCTTGCGCATCTCTGTATGTCTCCTCCTGGATCCGAAGTTTCGCGGCAGGATCTCCCGCCGAGAGCGCGACTTCGCACGCTAACGGAGGCCTCCCGGCGATGCAAACTCCAACGCTACCTGTAACGCGCCGCCGAGGCGTAAGTTGCGGAGTGCCGGAAGTGGTGCCGCGGTCAGGCCGGCGGAGCGGCGGGCTCGTCGCCGCCGAGCAGCAGCCGTCGCTGGGCGGCCGCGCGCTCCTCGCCGACGTACGGCAGCAGCGCGGACTCGACCAGGTCGGGGAGCAGCTTCGGCAGGTCGGCCGTCTCGCCGCGGGCGATGCGGCGGTAGACCGTCTCGTAGACCCCGCCTACGATCGTTTCGGCGATCAGCGGCGACGGCGCGTCCTTGCCGAGTACCATCCGCGCGCTGTCCTCGAAGAAGCCGGTGAACTCCTCCATCGTCTTGGCACGGCGGGCGATCGCGTCCGGCCCGGCGGCGAGCACCTCGACGATGCACATCTTGGCGAACGCCGGCGAGGCCGCGAGCAGCTCGAGGAAGGCCTTGAACCCGGCGCTCGCGCGGCCCTCCATCGAGGTCTCACCCTCGAATGCGATCCGCACCGCCGTGAGCAGTCGGCCGCTCGCCTCGTCGTAGGCGGCGAGGAAGGCGTGGTCCTTGTTCTTGAACTGCTCGTAGAACGTTCGCCGCGAGACTCCCGCCTCGCGCACGATGTCCTGCACGCTCATGGCTCCGTAGCCACGGGTGCTCGCCACCTGGGCGACCGCGGCGAGGATGCGCTCGCGCTGGTTGCGGGCGACGAGGCTCCTGGCGAGGCCGTGCCGCCCGGGGGGCAGCTGATGGGGTGCGCGTACTGCTCTGGGACTATCTAGGGCCACGAGCCTGAACCGAATATACACGCGTGGGTACACGGTGAACAGGGGTAGGAGCACACGCGCTTACAACCCGGGGAACCGGCGCGCGCTCGCGCGTGGTTCGTCAACGTGTCCGGGGACATGGGTTCCCCCTGGCAGGGCCAAACGTCGCCATATACGATGCCGAGCCGGACGGAGGTTCCTGCACGGCCTAGCCGCGTCGGGTTCCCTCCGTGGAGGAGAACTTGACAGAGCGGACAGACGAGACCCCCCGCGTGGGCACCCCCCCAGCTGCCGTCGACCCTGCGCCGAGCGGCCGCACGGGGCGTCTGCTCGCGGGTGGTGCGCTCGCCCTGGCGGTCGTCGCGCTGCTGCTCGTCTGGCTGACCCGCGACGACGGCTACGAGTACAAGCTCGTCTTCGAGAACGCCGGCCAGCTCGTCAAGGGCGACCTCGCCCGGATCGGCGGCACGCCGGTCGGGGAGGTCAACGCGATCGAGCTGACCGACGACGGGCGCGCCGAGGTCACGGTCTCCGTCTCGGAGGACTTCGCGCCGCTGCACCGCGGGTCGAGCGCGCTGATCCGCGCCCAAGGGCTCGTCGGCACGGCGAACCGCTACGTCGACATCACGCCGGCGCCGAACTTCAAGCCCGAGCTAGCCGACGGCGCGGTCATCCAGGGCGACAAGACGACGGCGATCGTCGAGCTCGACGAGCTCTTCAACACCTTCGACCCGAGCACGCGCAAGGGGCTCGACCACTTCATCCAGGGCTTCGCCGACTGGTACGCGGGCAAGGAGAAGGAGGGCAACAAGTCGCTGACCTACTTCCCGCCCGCGCTCGCCTCCGGCACACGGCTGTTCCGTGAGATCAACCGCGACAGCGAGACCTTCCAGGAGCTGCTGGTCGAGTCGTCGAAGGCGCTCGGGGCGGTCTCGGACCGGCGCGGGGACCTCGTCGACCTGGTCGACAACGCGGGTACGACGGCGGCCGCGCTCAGCTCGGACACCGAGTCGCTGCGGCGGGTGCTGGTCAACCTGCCGCCCGCCCTGCGCCAGGGCAGCGAGACCTTCGCCTCGCTGAGGGGCCCGGCGATCGACGACCTCGAGCGGTTCGTGGTCGAGTCCGAGGAGTCGGCGCGCGTGCTGCCCGGCTACATGCGGCGCCTGCGGCCGTTCGTGGCGAACTCGGTGCCGATCTTCAAGCAGCTCTCCAAGACGTTCAACGGCCCCGGCGCCGGCAACGACCTCTACGACACGATGCGCGATCTGCCGCCGCTGGCGGACATGGCCGACGAGGCGTTCCCGCGCGCGCAGAAGTCGTTGCGGCAGTCGACGCCGATCTTCAGCTTCATCCGGCCTTACGGACCTGATCTGGTCGGCTGGCTGCGGAGCTTCGGCGGGGCGTTCGCGCCCTACGACAAGAGCGGCCACTACGGCCGCACCACGGCCGTCTTCGACGCGTTCGAGTTCGTGGACGACCCCGAGGGCGGGCACTACGAGCCCAAGCCGCCGGCCCAGCGTGGTCGCAGCGCGAACCTGAGCCTCGGGAACCTGCGTCGCTGCCCGGGCGCGGCAGCACCCTCCCCGGCCGATGGCTCGGCGCCGTTCGTCGACATCGGCGAGCTCGCGAACGCGGACTGCGATCCCTCCCAGATGGTGGGGGCTCCATGAGCAGCGGTCGTCCGAGCGCCACGCAGGGAGGCTTCTTCAGCCGCCGGCTGATCGGGATCGCGGTCGTGCTCGGCGTCGTGATCGGCGCGCTGCTCGGAATCGCGGCACGCGACGACGGCGACGACGGCTACCTCGTACGGGCGGTGTTCGACAACGGCAGCTTCGTGATCGCGGGCGAGGACGTGAAGATCGCCGGCGTCAAGGTCGGCTCGATCCACGACGTCGACCTGACCGAGGACAACAAGGCGGCGGTCGTGCTGGCGATCGACGACCCCGCCTTCGTGCCCTTCCGCCAGGACGCCACCTGCCAGATCCGGCTGCAGTCGCTGATCGGCGAGCAGTTCATCGAGTGCGATCCGACCCGTCCGCGCAAGGAGGGCGAGCCGCCTGCCCCGGAGCTGAAGGAGATCGCCGACGGGCGTGGCGAGGGCCAGCACCTGCTGCCGGTTGGCAACAACGTCGCACCGGTTCCGGTCGATCTGCTGCAGAACATCTCGCGGCTTCCGCGGCGCGAGGGCCTGCGCCTGCTGCTGAACGAGTTCGGCGCCGGTATGGCCGGCAACGGCGAGCGCCTGCGCGCCGCGGTCCGCCGCGCGAACCCGGCGCTGCGCGAGACCGACCGCGTGATCAAGGTGCTGGCCGACCAGGACAGGCTGCTCGGGCGCCTGATCGACGAGTCCGACACGGTGCTCGCCGCATGGGTCGAGAAGCGCAAGGAGACTGCAAGCTTCATCGACCACGCCGGTGCGACGGCGACCGCCGCCGCCGAGCGCGGCGACGACATCGAGCGTAACTTCCAGCGCCTGCCGGCCTTCCTGCGCGAGCTGAGGCCGACGACGGAGGCGTTCTCCGGCCTCGCCGATCAGATGACGCCGGCGCTCAACAGTCTCGGCGGCCAGGCGCAGGCGATCAACGCGACGGTCCAGCGCCTCGGCCCGCTCACGAGCGCGGCGACGCCGGCGCTCGTCTCGCTCGGCGACTTCGCCGACCGCGGCCGCGAGCTGTTCCCGGAGATCCGCCCGCTCGTGGGCGACCTGGCCGAGCTCGGGCGTCCCTTGCGGCCCGCGTCGACCGACCTCGCGAAGCTGTTCGCGAGCTTCGACGACACGGGCGGCATCGAGGAGCTGATGAAGACGCTCTACTTCTACACGGGGACCGTCAACGGAGTCGACGAGTCTGGCCACTACGTGCGCGGGAGCCTCGCGCTGCAGGGCGAGTGCGCCGAGCGCTCGCCCAGCTCGACCTGCGACGCGACGCTGACCAACTTCGGCAACACCGGGGGCGGCAGGGCGAGCACGGCCGCGACCCGCGAGGACATCGAGCGGCTGTTCCCGGCCGGCGATCGCAACGACTCGGTGGTCGAGAGCAGCGCCGCCGCGGCGGGCTACGACCTCGACTCCGAGCACGCCGAGCCGCTGCTCGACTACCTGCTCGGATCCGAGGAGGGAGAGCGGTGAGGCGCCGGCGCCCAGGCTCCTCGGTGCTCGGCAGCAGCCCGGTGCTGGTCGGCGCCGTCACGGTGATCGTGACGATGGTCGCCGTCTTCCTCTCGTACAACGCCAACGAGGGGCTGCCGTTCGTGCCGACCTACGACCTGACGGCGGACGTGCCCGACGCGAACGGACTCGTGCGCGGCAACGAGGTCAGGATGGGCGGATCGCGCGTGGGCGTCGTGACCGACATCGAGACGGCGCCGAAGGACAACGGCGACGTCACCGCGCACCTGACGCTGGCACTCGACGAGCGGATCATCCCGCTGCCGAAGGACTCGACGATCATCGTCCGTCCGCGCTCGGCGCTCGGGCTGAAGTACGTCGAGGTCACCCGCGGCCGCTCGGAGCGGGGATATCCCGAGAACTCGACGATCCCGCGCTCCGCGTCGAAGGTCGAGACCCAGGAGATCGACGACTTCTTCAACATGTTCGACGACCCGACGCGCGAGGGCGCGCGGACGAACTCCGAGACCGTCGGCGCCGGCTTCGCGGGCCGCGGCGAGGCGCTCAACCGGACGTTCGCCGAGCTCGGGCCGCTGGTCGAGAAGCTCGAGCCGGTGATGCGCAACATCGCCGCACCGCGCACCGGCTTCGACCGCCTGTTCCCGGCGCTGGAGCAGGCGGCGTCCCAGGTCGCGCCGATCGCCGAGACCCAAGCCGCCGTGTGGGTCGCGCTCGACACGACCTTCGCGAGCTGGGAGTCGGTCAGCGACTCGCTCCAGGACACGATCTCCGAGGGCCCGCCGGCGCTCGACACCGCGACGCGCGAGCTTCCGCGTCAGCGCCCGTTCCTCGCCGACAGCGAGGAGCTGTTCCGCCGCTTCCGTCCCGCCTTCGCATCGCTCGCGGCCGCCGCTCCCGGCCTGGCGACCGCCTTCCGGGCCGGCGAGCCCGCGCTGCGGCGGTCGCCCGCGCTCAACCGGCGGCTGACGCGGACGCTCGCGACGCTCGACCGGCTCGGCGACGACCCGCGCGTCCCCAGCGCCCTGAACCGCCTCACGCGCACCGCGACGCTGCTGCAGCCGACGCTCGCCTTCATCACCCCGGCCCAGTCGACGTGCAACTACGGGACGCTGTTCTTCCGCAACGTGGCGAGCATGACCTCGGAGAGCGACATCATCGGCAGCATGCTGCGGATCGCGCCGATGTCGCTGCCGATCACCGCCGGAAGCGAGGGTGGCCCGGCGGCAACCCCGGCGAACGGCCCGCCCGGCTTCCCCGCGGGCACGACGTTCCTCAAGCAGAAGCTCTACCGCGACAGCTTCCTGCACAGCAACCCGTATCCGTACACCGCCGCGCCCGGCCAGCCGCAGGAGTGCGAGGCCGGCAACGAGGGCTACTCGACCGCCACCGGCAACGGTGAGAACCAGCTGGCGATCGGCAACCCGGCGAACCCGGGCGGCGCCCGCACCGAGAAGACCGAGCGGAGGCTTCCGTGAGAGCGTTCCGCGACGGCATGTCCCCGGTGCGCGCCGGACTGATCGCGTTGATCGTGATCGCGATCGGCACGTGGTTCGCCTTCACCAAG
>Ga0190275_10000214_pt1 | contig 60574 bp, 52 predicted proteins | sample Popmic550T_FD_133745 | JGI IMG/M metagenome (GOLD analysis project Ga0190275, IMG submission 133745) | Populus adjacent soil microbial communities from riparian zone of Yellowstone River, Montana, USA - 550 T | ecosystem: Environmental > Terrestrial > Soil > Riparian zone > Trees stand | place...
CCCCGCGTTGACAAGCGCGGGCACGCCCCCTAGTTCGCGCCCCCTACCCCGTGCCCAGGTGGCGGAATTGGTAGACGCACCAGCTTCAGGTGCTGGCGCTCGCAAGGGCGTGGAGGTTCGAGTCCTCTCCTGGGCACCAGGTCGTGTTTAGCACGGCCGACGCTTCACCTTGAAGTGCATGAGGAATTGCCGGATTCGTATCTCGCCGCGGGGTGTACAGACAGAAGCTAATTTGCTGTCTGTACAGTTGACTGTACAGACTAAATCGCGTATTGTGTCTGTACATGATTGCAGGCGTACTCACTCCAACTGAACAGACACTCTTTGCCGAGTTAGTCCAGCAAGTCACCACGGCACCCGTGGCAGGCTCGGTGTACGCCCGCGAACGCGACGGCATCGAATATTATTATGCTAAGATCCAAGTGGGGGTAGAGCGGACCGACACGTTCATCGGCAAAATCGGAGACCCGCAAGCCGAAAGCCGAGTGGAATCGCTGAAGCGCGGAATGCGGCTCGCCCAGGAAAGGCGCCGGCTTGTCTCTATGCTTCGACGCACAGGTCTCGCCACCCCCCCACGCACGGTAGGCGCCACGCTGGACGCACTTGCCCATGCCGGCCTTTTTAAAAGCGGCGCAGTGCTTGTCGGTACCACCGCATACATGATGAGCGAGCCGCTGGTGGGACGCACCCTTCCCGCCCCTACCTTGATGACGGGCGATCTGGACTTGGTCACAACGAACCTCGCCCTGCAATCCGAGCCGCCGGAACGGCTGGAAGCCATCCTGAAACGTGGAGACCCAACTTTCGAACCTGTCCTACAGATCGACCCGCGTCAGCCATCATCCCGTTTTCGTACGGCAGACGGCTTTCTTCTGGATCTGATTACCCCCATCCGCAGACGAAGTGACAAAACCCCCATGCCGCTTGACAGCTTGGACGCTGGAGCCGCGCCCTTACAAAATATCGATTGGTTGATCGCAAATCCTGTGTTGACCGTTGCGTTGTGGGGATCCGGTGTCGCCGTGAACGTGCCTCAACCTGCCCGCTTCGCTGCCCAGAAGCTCATCCTCGCTCAAAAGCGAGACGCGGGGAGCAGGATGAAGCGGCAAAAGGACCTTCTCCAGGCGAATGCCCTAATTGACGCGCTCTTGGCCAATGATCCGTACTCGCTAATCGACACTCTCGTCGATGCTTGCGGGCAAGGCTCGAAAGGTTGGGCGCAGCCGCTCGAACGATCGCTGAAAGAATTGGCACGGAAAGACATTCTTGAACAAATAGCCGCCGCCTGAATCCCAGCGCGATCACGCGGCGGTAGGCCGCGTTACCAAAAGTCCCCCACATCCAAACCGCACCCGCCCGGCATCCTTGCTGATGAACCCACCGGGAGAGTTTGCGTGAAACACATACCCAGGCGGCAAGGCCCGCTTCGAATCTTCGACGAGGACAAGGACCGCCTAGTCGTCCTGTTCCTCGCCAAGCATGCGCTGTCCGGCGGCGCTCCGGACGCCGAGGACGGAACCCATGCCGTCTATCATCACGAGCTGCTGGAGACGCTGCGCATGGCGGGGCTCTTCGTTTCCGCCGCCAACAGCTACGATTCGATCTGGCAGCGGCCCGACGCGGATTTCGTCGTCCCGTTGCTCAACCGCGGCGGCTTCCTCAACTCGGAGATGCTCGCGCCTTTGCTCCTTACCCGCCACGGCCTCCCCTTCCTCGGCGCCGCGCCGATGCTTCGAGGCCTTTCCGACGACAAGCATCTGATGAAGACCGCCGCCCGACTGCGCGGAGTGCCGGTCACCGACTGGGCGATCGTCCGCCGCGGCCAGGGGAAGGTCGAGCCGCCGCCCTTCCGCTGGGAGCGGCTGGTGGTGAAGCCCAATGCCAGCTCCGCCTCGTGGGGGGTCAGGATCCTCGACGACTGGGCGCAGGCCAAAGCCCATGCCGAGCATATCCTCGCCTCCGGCCACGACGTCATAATCGAGCCCTATGCGCCGCTGATCGACATCGCCGTCCCGGTGGTCGGCGCCGACGGCCCCTGGCTGCTTCCGCCGATGGGCTATTTCCCCGACGTGCCGGGAATGCCGCGAAGCTACGAGGAGAAGCGCGGGCTGGTCGAGACGGGGGACGAGGACCCCCTCCACATCGTCGACGACCCGGCGCTCGCCGGCCGGCTGAACGACTCCGTCCGGGCGTTGCTCCCGGAGCTGTGGCCGTTCGATTACGGCCGCTTCGAGTTCCGCTACGATCCGGCCAGGGACGAGATCCGCTTCATGGAGGTCAACCTCTCCTGCAATCTCTGGTCGAAGAAGACGATCTCGCGCTCCGCCCGGACGCTCGGCGTCAGCCACGCCCGTCTCGTCGAGACCATCCTCGCCCACAGCCTGCTCCGCCAGGGCGTGGTGAAGGACGTGGTGAGGCTCCACTGATGGGTATCGGGCAACGCCATTGGGCGGTCGCCTCAGTCTCCCCCTCTCCCGTCCTTACGGGAGAGGAGGGCCCCACCGCGCAGCGGTGGGAGGTGAGGGTCTTGCTGAGTCCGGTGTACAGACCCTCACCTCCCAAGCTGCGCTTGGGCCCCTCCTCTCCCGCGAAAAGCGGGAGAGGGGTAAAGAAAATTCGCTGTCCCGACGCCGCCGCCTCATCCAAAACAGGCTCCGCCGGCATCCTCACCCATGCCGGCCGAAAGCGGGGAGAGACGATACGTGGATCAGGAACTTCTTCTGGCCTTCATGGCGGCGGGCCTGTTCATCGCCGCCTTCCATTTCATGCGGCTGAGGCACGACAATCAGGATCAGAAGACTCTGCAGGAAGCGATTCGGGCCGATTCCCCAATCGCGACCCAGCTGTTCGAGCAGATGCGCGACCGGCCGCGGCGGCGAAGCCAGACCACCGGCATCGTCCTGGTCGCGATCGCGGCGGCGATCATGGGCTCGGGCCTCATCCAGGGCGGCGAGCAGAATATCCGGAGCGCCGGCTCGGCGGCCCTGTTCCCGGCTCTGATCGGGATCGTCATCTACTGGCGCGCGCTGCTGAAAAGGCCGGGTGGCTGAGCTCATCCACCAGGCGGACGAGACGCTCGCCGCCGCCGCCGCGCGCGGCGAGGGCGCCGCGTTCGAGATCCTCGTGCGTCGCCACGAGCGTGTCGTGAGAGGCTTCCTCAACCGGCTCGGCGGCGCCGGCCGCGCCGACGATCTCGCCCAGGAGACGTTCCTCACCGCCTGGACGAAGGCCTCCGGCTTCACCGGCGAGGGCCGCTACAAGGGCTGGCTGATGCGCATCGCCTGGCGCACCTTCCTGATGGACGCGCGCGGCCGACGCCGCCGGCTGCCCGAGCATGACGGGATGAGCGAGCCTGCGGAACAGGCCGATCGCGGCGATGCCGAGCGGGACCTCATCGTCGAGGACGCGCTCGGTCGCCTCAAGGAAGCGGATCGCGCCGCCGTCGTCCTGTGCCTGGTGCTGGGCCATTCGCACAGCGAGGCGGCGCAGATACTCGACATGCCGCTCGGTACGGTGAAGACCCGGGTCGCGAGGGGCAGCGCGCAGCTGCTCGAGCTATTGGGAGACGATGATGACTCCGACGCCTGACCAGCTCGCCCGCCTTGCCCGCCGGCTCGCATTGCCCGAGCGGGGCCCGGACGAAGCCTTCGTCGCCCGGGTCCGGCTGGCCCGAAGCGCCGCAAACCTCGCCCGCGAGGCCGCGCACAGCCGCCGGGAGCAACTCGTGATCGAGATAGGCGGCGGCGGCGCCCTGCTCCTCGCCGCCCACCAGCTCGGCCAGATCGGAGAGCAGGCCGCCGGCCTCCTCGCCCCACTCGCCACCGGCGTCGGCGGACTCGCGCTGGCGGGACTCGTCGCGGCGGCGATGCTCTCCACCCTCGCCGGCGAACGCGAAGGCCTGGCCTAGCCCCCTCGGCGCCTATCCCCGGCACCCGTCATTCCGGCGAAAGCCGGAATCCATGAACACGGCACCCTGAGATCCACATTCTGAAACCCGCGTTCATGGATGCCGGATCGAGTCCGGCATGACGAACTGACGCGCCCGGGCACGCGCAATCGCCCCATATCCGAAAAGTCTATTCCCTTTTTGTTCTCTTTATGTTCTACTCTCTCCAGCGGCGCCGATTCGCGGCCCGCCCGGAGAAGACGGAGTGAAGACGCTTGCCAGTCCAATCGCTCGATTGGCGGCCGATCCTTCGGACGCGTCCGGCCCATCGAGATTTCGCATAGGAGGGACGGGTCTGAAGACATCCTGACTTTGCAATTGGCAATGACGTATCCTCCCTTGGTCTCGTCCACTCCATCGGCCACCAGATCTACGCACCTGTGGATAAAATGCTTCACGCGCGTAACCATTTGGGAACAACGCCGACCGGAGTTGGAACGAAGGAACGATGTTATTTCGACTCAGCAGTTGCTGTGACTCCACAGGAAGCTCTGACCTCATCGTTCAAAAGGCTTAGCCGCCGGCTTTAGGTACGATTCGCGCCGTCACTGTCGTGCAACCAAACGACGACCAGTAAGACGCTGCCAGTTTGCTATCTCCTCTGCCCGTCTGGCTCGAAAAGCCAGGCAATGCAGTGAGTCGAGTCAGCGGCCTTGCCGAGTGGCAAGCATCGGCGTAGTTCCGTCAAGCGCTCCTAATCTTGATCGTGATGGAGCGTCCGCACTCGCGGTGAACACAGGCACCGGCTTCGGTCGGGTGGCCTGCGGAATACAAGACCTTCGGGGAACACGCAGGGCGCGGTTCCCTGTGTTCACGCGCGATCAACCGCCCGGCTTGTCGGGCGCAGCGGTGACGCAGGGGAAGCCGTATGCAAGACGAGGGTGAACAACCCACCACCGAAACCGGAAGCGACGGACCCTCGCGGGCGGAGATCCTGCTCGTTGGGGCGGCCTGGGCATTGTTCGTCTTTACGCTCCTCGCGGGTCTCCGGATCTGGTCCGGGGGCTCCCATTAGAAATCCGTTGCCCCTGTCCGTGAACAGAATGGCTTCCTCTGTGAGGCAGGGGCGGGGGTCGGAGCGTAGGACCACGGGCGTTCCGGCCCCCATAATCTCGCTCGCCGAGCGGCTGCTGTTCCTGTCGCGCTGGAGCCGCGAGACCGGCTTTGACGTCGTCGTCGTGAGAGGCGCGGCGCTCAAGCAGGCCTGCTTGCATCGGTCCGGCCACCGCGCCGGGCACAGACCGCTTGACCCGAAGGTGGCTAGGCTTCCCGTCGCAGCTCCCTGAGTCGCTCCGACATGTCGGCCAGCAACTGCACCGCTCGCCCGAAGGTCATCGGGGCGGCGCCATGCTTGAAGAGATAGGCCGAGACGAGGTGGGGGCTCAGCTTATCCAGGATCTCGCATAAGCGCGCCTCGGACCGGACGCTTCGGGTACGCAACTGGTTGTGGGAGGCGAACGAGAGCAGGGTAAAGGCGTCGTCCTGCACCTCGACGCCGGCCTCCTCCATCCGAGCGACGACATTCTGCTTCAGCCACTTCTCGATCCCGGTCGTCTCTTGTCCGGTGCTTGCCATTTCATGATCTGCTGGGCTGGTCATTTCTTCGACTCCTAATTCAAGGATGAGCACCGGTCAGGCTGATCATAAATCGGCGCCGGGATCGGATCAATCATGCTCCGGCGGGCGGGTCGGTGCGCTAACCGCTAAACAGGGCGCATGTGGCCGGCGAACCGGGCCGGCAGGACGAAGGCTTCCCGGTTGTGCAAGGCGAGCTCGAGCCGCCGCCGATCCTCTTCCGCCATCATCCCGGCCGGCTCGCCTTCGTGAGGCACAGGGGAGATCGCGACCTGAGCCGGATCGAGCGGATTTCGGTACAGGTTGGTCAGTCGGTCCGGGAGCGACGGGTTTCGGGGCCGCTCCGCCGCCACCGCGAACGAATAGCCGATACCGGGCTGGCGGTCCCGAGCGAGATCGTCCGGCCCGCTCTCCTCGTCGACGGAACATTCTCGCCAGGTTGGCGACCACGGAATGCTCCTCGGCTCGAAGCCCTCCAGGGGGGTCGAGTAGACCATGCGCGCTCCGGCGGCCCGCTTGAGCAGTCGAGCCGTGGCGGAAGGGCTGCCGATCATATTCTGACAATAGCGATAGGCGCGGAGCGGACTGACCCGGGGCTCCCACCACCAGGCATGGTCGAAATAGGCCACGCCCTCGGGCCGGGTGACCCGGATCTTCTCGGAGGCAAAGGTGAAGTGCGCGGGAATTTCCTGGAACGACGTGGAGCAGAACGTCATTCCGAAGTGCGCGTCGGCGAACGGGAGAGGCATCGAAAGATCGTGCACGATGTAGGTCGCGTTGGGCGCCACGTAGGTCTTCGTCACCCAGACGTTGGTGATCTGACCGTCGACCGACACGATCTCGGCGTCGCCGTCCAGATGCCCGATCAATGTCTCGGCAATGCCGTGACCGCAGGCCAGCGAAAGAATTGGGGAGACGACGGGCCAACATGACAGCGCCGTCCGGGTCCTGGCGAGGCGTCCGTCGAGCCAGCGTTGGAAATACCAATAATCCTGCGGCTTACGGAGCAGGCCGTGAAGGCGCGAGAGCAGCTCCACGCCGGCGCGGGTCGACAGGAGGGCGGTCATCGGCCGCCCGAAGCGGCTACCCCGTCGTCGCTCTTCGTTCCAGCCGAGCACGTCCCACCGGCTGTCCTGCTGCAAGGCGAGGGCGAAGGCTTTGTCGAAAAGCCTTTGGTGGCGCGCGATGAAGCCGGCGTAGCTGTCTGGAGCCGTGCCGGTGATCATCTGATGAATATGCGGAATGTGCTTGCGAAGCCAGGCGAGCAGGCCGTCCTGGTCGCGCTTCTGGAGGTAATGAATACTGGCGGCGAGTAGGGCCTGATAAGGCTGATAGCGCTCTTCCGGCCCGCCGTAACCTTTCGAAAGGCTCAGCAGCAGGACACCGTCGACCACAGGATATTCAAAGCAGTCGCAAGCGACCAATCCCCAGCTGATCTCCTCTCGGCTTCCGCCGGAAAGCGGGACTAACCGGCCGAGACAGGCAGGACAGCGCATTGCCTGGAACAAGCTTATCTTCATCGGTCCAGGCTAGCTAAACTGCCACCAAAGGCCACGCAACCGGACGCCATATTCCCTGCATGAGGCCGCGGCCAAACTGCCTGCTTCGACAAGACTGGCGGGAGAAAAAATCGTTTGGCACGCATCGAGCCTTCCGGGATAGGGTGACATGACGAGCGGCCGTGTTTCAAGGATCGAAGGTGCAGGAAACAATGGAATCTAATCGGCGGTCGAAGCGCGACCCGGAACCGGATGGAGCCGCTTCCAGATCATCAGCGCTAACGCTTCGCCGAACCATTGGCTTGATTGCGTTATTGCTCTTGTTGGCCGCAATTGCGTTGCTTGGCTATGGCGTCAAGGGCTATTTCGACGCTCGATCCGACGCTCCCCAGCTGAGGGCGCGAGCCGACCATCTCATCGCCAATAAGCTCGGCGCGAATGGCCTGGGTGCCGGCCAGCTGGACCAGTTGCTGCTTGTGGAGGACCCTGCGTTCAGGAGCCACAACGGCGTCGACTTCGAAACGGCCGGCGCGGGGATGACCACGATCACGCAGTCGCTGGCGAAGCGTGTGGCGTTCGAACGGTTCCGTCCCGGCCTGCGCAAGATCCGCTTGATCGGCTATGCGAACGGCTTGGAGCGAAGCCTGTCCAAAGCGCAGATCCTTGCCCTGTTTTTGGACACGGCGGAAATGGGGCGGGGTCCGCGCGGCTGGATGACGGGCTTCTACAAAGCGAGCCATGCCGTCTACGGCCGCCCGCCGGCCGCGCTCGAACGCCAGGAATTTCTAACCCTGGTCGCGGTCATGATCGCACCGAGCAAATATAATTTGCGCCGACCGGACAAGCCGCTTCGCGAGCGCGTGGAGCGGATCGAAAACCTGGTGCTGAAGCGCTGCCAGCCATCGGGAGTGCGTGACGTATGGCTCGAGGGCTGTAGCGCCGCCGGCGGCCGCCGCTGACGGCGCGTCGCTCAACCTGGAGCGCGATGGTCTGTGATTGATCCGCTCATCCTGAGTACGGACTGAGCGAAGGCGAAGGCCCGTATCGAAGGACCGTCCTTCGATACGCCGGTTCGACAAGCTCACCGGCTACTCAGGATGAGCGGACCGACTCAACCTGAGACGATCAGGCCCTAGGATTTGCGCGCCACGATCCGGAGCGCCATGGCGTCGAGGAGCCGCTTGCGGAGGACGCTCACCGGTTGTTCGAAGAGACGCGCGGCGAGCACTTCGTACCGTTCGGGGGGTATGCCCGCCAGCTCCGTGCGGAGACGTGCGAGGGCAACCCGCTTCCGCGCCGCCTCATCGAGGGGGCCCTGCCCCCCCGCCCGCCAATGCAGCAGGGCAAGCACGTTGGTGGGAACGTGCAACAGATTGTAGGAACGGGGCCTGCCGTTCAGCACCAGAGCGTAACCCGCCGAGCTCCACCCCGAATCCGAGGGCGCCACCACGCTACGCCCGCCGGCAAGTTGAGCGGCGGGCAGATTTTCCCGCAACTCACGCTCGATCTTCCTTGCCGACGCCTCCACCACCTCGGTGAGGACGCACTCGACTTCGTCGAGCAACCAGAAGTGCAGATCCCAATCGACCCGCTCCTCACGGCGCCAGGTCGCCCGAGCGTCGGCGGCCCGGTCCATGAACTCGACCCAGCGGGGCGCGACCGGCAGTCCGGCGATCTCGCCGCAAATGATTGAATGTCGTGCGGACCAGATGCTCAGGAAAGACTTGCGCACCCGAAGCGCGGGTGCGGTTCGCGAGGTCCGGAAGGCTTTCCATCGGACGATTCCACCGTTGAAGCAGTCCAGCAGGGCCAGACTGGTCTTTTGGACCGGGGTGAGCGGCGCCGGCAGCTCGATTTCCCTGCGCGCGGCCACTCGGTGCAGGTCGCTGATCGGAAGCAGCCAATGAAGGTCCTTTCGGGCGGCTCGGGGCACCATGATCGGCCCATGTGAGAACAGATGGGACAGCTTGATCCGAGCCAGCGCGGAGCGCTGGGCTGCCCCGATATCGTCCGGCACGATGCAAAGGAGATCGATGTCGGAAATGCCTGGCGTGCCTACAACGCCGTAATTGAAGATTTCGATCTCCGGCACGATGGCCAGCATCTCGTCGACCACCCTCTGCTGATCGATGGCATATTGGTCGACGTGGACAGGCACGGGCAGGTCCACGGTCGGTTTGGATTGCCACCGGTTCTCCCCGTCACAACGGCGGATTCGGGGCAGCGAGAAATTTCCCAAGCTTTTAGCCATTTCACCGATCGACCGTAAAAACCCAGAATTGATCGAAATCCCTCGCCATCGGTTCCGCGATTCGGGCGGATTTCATCGGCAACAGGGTGATCGACGATATTTCGCTGATGAACGGCAGCGCCACTTCTCCCACCGGGACCCCGCGGTCGATGTCGAGCGCGATAAGCCGGGCCGTATCGATATCGCCCACCGCCTGTTCCAGCTCAGCGGCGACATGTCCGCTGCTGTCCCGGATTCTCGACAGGCCCAGAAACCAGTGCCCGGAGGTTGGGGCAAGGCCCCGGACCAGCCCCGGAAACTCGCAGATTTCCGTCTCCTCCTTGCCATCTGCCGACACGTGCATCAATCGGCCGCGGCCGCTCTCGACCAGGAACACGCCATCCTCCCTGGCGACGGGAGAATGCGGCAGGCAGAGCCCGCGGCGGATGATCTCCTGATCGATGGTCATCAGGATTCCGCCGCCGGGCGCGAACTCGCGCCAGCCCGAGGGCGATCCGGTCTCGCCCAGCGCCGTCACATAGGCCGGCCGTCCACCGGACATCGCCATTCCGTTGAGGTGGCAACTGTCCCCGTCGCAAATCTCCGCGAGAAACGACGGCCGCCATCGAACCGCGAACTGGACCAGCGGCTCCACCGTGCAAAGGGTGGAGAAGCGGGTGTTGACGAACCACAATTTGCCGGCCGAATCCCAGCCGACATCATGGACGCTCGTCCTTCCAGTGAAATGGAAGGCGGCCGGCACGAAAACGCCCTCCCCCGTCCCCTCGCCGGCCAGGTTCTGGTAAATCCGGATCCCGTCCGCCGTACCGATCGCCAGCGCGGTGCCGTCGACGGCCGCCCCCATGGGGCCGGGCACCGGGACGACAGCGGCGACTCCGCCCCGGGCCGAACCGGACACGATCGCGGCCATGCCCTGGGACCTGGAGGTGACGAGCAGGCATCCGCCGGTCGCGGCCAGGGCGGCCCAGAAAGCGTCGTCGCCCCCCAGAGGGACGAGCGAAGCGGGATCGGGGCGTTTCCACCAAGGGTCGTAGGAACGATAGACGAGACTGTCCGTCACCGGGTTGGTCTTAACGGCCACGGCGACGAAGTCTCCGGAAGTGGGCGCCTCCGGCCGGCATGTCTGAACATTCCGGTGGCGCGCGACGAACCGTTCCCGCGACCGTCTTTGCATTGGGGATCATCTTCGCAAGCTTGGCAATGTCGCGGCCCATATATGTCAGGAGATACTAGCCAGGCGGTGGGCAAGGGCCCGCCCCATCGTCAAGACCAGGAAGACCGGCAGCAGGACGACGTTGAGCAGTCCCGTCATGAAGAGCGTAAGGCGCCGTTTCAGACGCGCCTTGGGCGTTGCGTAGCGGAAGCTTTCCCGCCGTCCGTAACGGATCAACGCCAACAGATTGGGCAGGATCATCGCCGGCGGAAGCTTCCAGATACGGGCCTGGTCGAGCACAGCGTTGCGCGCCCTGGACGTCATCGTCGTCAAAAGGCCGGGTGCTTTTGTTTCAGCCTCCCCCGGCGACAGGCGGAAACAGTCCCACCCGTTCCCGTTCGGATCAATCGCTTGCCGCTGCGGCTGTCGAGCGGCAGGTTGTTTGATCATCCCGATCGGCTTTCTCGGCGGTTGATGGATTTGCCCCCCTGCCTTAGTGTTCCATTGCTGATGAAGATGGCAAGCGTGAATATCAGGCAGATCGCAAAGAAGACGCGGCATGGATCGACCTTTCTGCTGTTGCGCTTCCTGCTTCGCCACAGCAAGTTGAACGGCGGCCGCCCGCCGGCCTCCCTCCCCACCTTTGCAGGACGGGTGACCGTAACCCTGACCTCGTATCCGCCACGCTTCCGCTACCTTCATCTGACCCTTCAGTCGCTCCTTCGGCAGTCTGTCCGTGCGGATCGGATCGTGCTGTGGATCGCGCAAGACGACGCGCCGCTGCTGCCCGACGCGGTGAGGTCGTTGACGGCCCAGGGCCTGGAAATCCGCCTGGGCGGCGACCTTCGCTCGTTCAAGAAGCTGATTTACGCCGTCGAGGCGTTTCCGGACGATTTCCTGGCGATCGCCGACGATGACGTCTTCTACCCCAAAAAATGGCTCGAAACGCTGCTTCTGGGTTACGACCCGGGCAAACGCGTGATTCCCTGCCGGCGCGCCCACAGGATCACCGTCGACCCCCAGGGCGGAGTGCTTCCCTACCGCTTCTGGGAATGGGACATAAGGGACAATGGCCCGTGCGACCGGATTGTCCCGACCGGAGTTGGGGGCGTTCTCTACCCGCCCAACAGCCTCGATCCCGGAGTCGTCAGGCGGGACGTTTTCAATGCCCTTTGTCCATCGTCGGACGATTTGTGGTTTTACTGGATGGCTCGCCGGAACCAATACACCTTCCGCAAGGTCGGCGGGCGCTTCAGGATGATCAACTGGCCGGAGACGATCGAAAACGCTTTATTCACCGACAACTTCACCGCCAACGACATTGCGGTGGAGCGACTGTTGCAGGCTTTTGGACCGCCTTTTTCGGCAGCGGTGCCGGCATAGGGATGCGGACATCGCGGGAATGGGCGGCGGGGAGTTTCTCGCCTCAGGATGAGAGGCGTTCGTGATGCCCCTGCTGTCGCTCGAGGTCGAAGCGGAGGAATATCGCTCGGCCCCCAGTCTGGGCGGAGTGCCCGAGCCGGCCGGCCCCGCGGACTATCAAAGGAGCCTCGACGGGGTGCTCGAGCGGCTGCGGGGACCCTCCCCGGACGTAGGCGTCTACGACTTCGGCCACGTCAGTTGCGCCGGCATCTCCGACATCGATCTGCTTTTCGTCGTGCCCGAACATATCGGTCCGGCACAGTGCCGAGAGCTTATCGAGGCTTGCCGCGGTCAGCCGCATTTCTACCATGGGCCGATGATCGCAAGCCCTGCGCTTGCCCGCAGGCTCGGCTGGATCCTGCCCGGGGTGCAGGTTCGGCATCTCTCCGGTCCTGGTCATCTGGACAGGCTGGATCGCCCCGGCCCCGAGGCTCTCAAAGAAATCTTGCTCGGCCTGACCTTCGAAGCGTCCGTCGACCGATGGTTTTGGCTCAAGAGCCTCGAGGCTGAGACATCGCTCGACCTTCGGAAGGCCGTTCTGGGGATGTGGGGGCTACGGCGATCGATCCTGCAGAAGGAGGCCATGGCCCTTACTCTCACTTCGAGCGAGCGCGCCTTCTGCGATGAATTGCAGACGATCAGGGATGAATGGTCGAAGACCGCAACCTTCGATACCGATGGAACCGTTGGCCTGCTAGGTCGGGCGGCCGAAATTGCAGAAGCGCTGATCCGCGAGATGGCCTCGATTGCTTCGATGAGCGGCAACGGTCGAGCTTGCCCCGCGGCGTCCGTCAGCCGCGGCAGGATCACATTGAGGAGATGCGTGCGCGGACAGCTGACGGCGCGACGATACAAGCTCCAGTTCGGCCGGCGCCGGAGGGCCTATCATCTGGTCGACCTGCCCGCGGAGGCTTTCGATTTCCTTTGGAAGCTGCGCCAGCCCGACCCCGAGGCCTGGGGCCTGCCGGCGAACATCGTCAAGCGGCAGAGGCTGGTCAAAGAATATCACGTTTTTCTGGAACGGCGACGCTTATCCGGCGTCGCCGTGCCTCCCGGCATCCTCGACAAGCCGTCGTCCGATCGACTGATGCGCCCGGTCGATCGGGCCGTCTCGAAGCTCATTCTGCGGGCCGAGCGCAAGCGGTCTGTCGAGCCATGCTGATAGCCATCGTCACCGAAGGCTATCCGCCGGACCCCGGAGGCGTGGCCACGTCCGCCGCGCGCATCGCCAAAGCGCTAACGGCTGCAGGCTGCCAAGTCATCGTCGTCACATACGACACAAGCGGGGAAACGGATTTCGCGGCCCCGCTTTCAACGTCGCGCGACGGGGAGGTGACCGTATTGCGGATCGGGCCGCTCAAGCTCGGCGGCAAGGGCCTCGATGCCTCGGGCCTGGCCCGGCAACGGGCCATCCTCAGAAGGCGGTTCGTCGATACCGCCGTGGCGGCTTTGACGGAGGCAGGCACGAGGCCCGCCCTGATCTTTTCGATGTATGTTCTCAACGCCGGCTTTCTCGCCACCTTTCTGGCCGCGAGGCTGGACGTGCCCCATGTGGTGGGCGTCCGGGGCGGTGATATCGGCCGGAACCTTTACGATCCGGCCCTGCTGTACGCCACCGGCTTCGTGCTCGAGCGCGCCGACGCTATCTGCTGCGTCAACGGCCATCTGCGGCGGGTCATGCTCGAGGCCTTTCCGGCCCTGGCCGACAAGACCACAATCATCGGCAACGGCTGCGCAGCCCCGTCGGCGCCGGACCGCGCGGCCTCCCGCCCGCGAATCATGAACGCGAGCGGGTGGACGGACGATGCGCTCGTTCTTTGCTTCAACGGGGCCTTTCGCGAAAAGAAAGGCGCGTTCGAGATCGTCGACGCGATGAGGCGCCTGGAAGAGCAAGACAGCCGAGCGCGCCTGCTGCTGGTCGGAAGCATCCCGGGAGGGCTCGAAGAGGCGGCCATAGGGGATTCAGTCGCGGGACTGGTCGAGCGGGGAATGTGCCATCGCACCGGCGACATCGCTCGAAAGGAAGTCCCGGAATGGCTTGCCGGCTCCGATGTCCTGCTGTTGCCTTCGCTGGACGACGGGATGGCCAATGCGTTGCTCGAAGGCATGCAGGCCGGACTATGCCCTTTGGTCAGCCAGATCTTTGCAGACGTCGTACCGGAGGGAAGCGACGAAATTATCATCCCGCAACCTACGGGTGCGAAAATCGCCGACAAGGTCGCATGGCTCGAGCGTAATCGGCCGCTGGTCTCGATGCTGGGTGAGGCGGCCCGGCAACGATCGCTCGATCTGACACCCGAGCTTGAGGCGGCGAACTATCTGGAGCTTTTTGAGCGAGTCGCCGCACCGGGCGGCAGGGCGCGAGCTGTTTGAAGGAATGTCAGGAGCGGAAGGCGCCTGGCCGTCGACCCTCTCCTGCGCGGACCTCGCCTTCCGGCCCGGAAGCTTGCCCATCGGTCCAATTGCGTCCGCGCCGCCGGTGCGTCGATCCCAGCACCTGATCCCATTGGGCAAGAACGCGGGACGGATCGAAAAAAACCGTCGATGCCCGCGCTGCCCGGCCCAGGCGCTTGCGCAGGCGTGCATCCTGGACGAGGCTGGCCAGAGAATCGGCAAGCGCCGCTGCATCCCCGACCGGAACCGTGAGGCCGTTTTCCCCATCGGAAATCAATTCCGCGATCCCGGCGGAGCAACGCGTCGCGACCGGGGCCAGCCCCGCCCGCATGCCTTCGATCAGCGCGTTCGGCATGCCTTCGAAGCGCGAGGCGAGGACGATGATTTGCGAGCTCGGGTAAAATCGAGCCGGCTCGCCCTGGTGCCCATGCCAGTCGACCCGATTCGAAATACCCAGATTTTCAGCGAGGCCGTACAACGCCTTTTCCAGCTCACCCCCACCGACGACCGCCAGCCTCCAGCCTTCAAGGCGGGCGTCGGCGAAAGCGTGCAGCAAGGTGGCGTGGTCCTTCTGCGGGATCAATCGGGCCACGCACAGGATGGTCGGGGCCGACGTTCGCGCACCGGTCAGGACGCAGGGCGGAACCGGATTGGCGATGAAGTGCACATTGCAGCCCAGCGCGAGCCCCCGCACGTAATGGGCCGCGGAGCGCGTGTTGCAAACGGCGGTCTCGACGCGCCCGAAGATGAAGCGCCGCAATCCGGTGAACATGTGGCGGAAGGGATGACGATAGGGATCATTGCCTTCGCGAGCGATGCACAGGATGTCCCGGCCGAGCTCGGGCCTGGCCACCCCCAACATGAGATTCGCCGTCCCGCCGAAGGAGATGACGACCGCCGGCGCCTCGGAGCGGATTTTGCGGCGCAGTTCCCGTACCGCGTGCGCGAAAGCCGGAGTGTCGCAGAACGCGTCGTCCAACTGATCAGGTCGATTGGCCTCGTCATAAACCCGGCTCGCCCGGCGATAGGCGGCAAGATGCTCGGCCAGCGTCAGCACGTCGAGCCGGATGCGCCGAGCACCTTCGGGAATCGGCGATTCATCGGGCAGGGCATGGGTCGTCAGGACGGTGACTTCAAATCCCTGTTCGATCCAGCCGCTTGCCAGCCGGCCGAGCACCGTCTGCGCCCCGCCGACCGCCAGGTCGCTCACGAACAGAAGGATCTTCATCGCACCGTGCGCGCCTCGCCGACACGGAGCATGGCGAGCCTAGGCCGCCTTGGGCAGAGCAAAGATGCGGGAGGGAATCTCGCTGAGGTAGAGCGCAAACCACGGTGCATAGTCGCCGGGATTGGAAGCGAAATCGGCCAGCAGGTCCTCCGGCGCGATCCACTTCAGCAGATCGACCTCCTCCGGGTTCGGTACGGGCTCGCCCAGGGCATGGCCGGAGAAGAGATGAACCAGCTCATTCTCGATCAGCGAATTCGACATCCGGGCCACGTAGCCGTAGACGCCGTTTTCATACAGGTCGGCCTCCATTCCCAGCTCCTCGCCGAGCCGGCGGGCAGCGGCGCGCTTTACCTGTTCCTCGGGGCGGGGATGCCCGCAGCACGTATTGGCCCACAGTCCGGCCGAATGATATTTGGTCGGCGCCCGACGTTGGAGCAGCAGCTCGCCTCTCTCATTCCAAAGGAAGATCGAGAAAGCGCGGTGCCGGATTCCCTTGAGGTGGACGTCCAGCTTCGAGCCGACGCCGATTTCGACATCGCTCTCGTCGACAAGTATCAAGCGTTCTTCCACGGTCGATCTCCAGTGCCTCAGGGGCCCGTCGAATTGATTGGACGGTCATCGATGACCTGGCCGGCCTCGAGCCTCACGGCCCGTGTGCCGAGGCGCATGAGGTCCTCGCGGTGGGTGATGATGATCAGGGCCTGATCCGGCGCCATTGCGGCCTTGATCCGTTCGATCACGGATACCTCCAGCGAGCGCTGGAGACCCGAAGTGCCTTCGTCGACGATCATGATTGAGGCTTCGCAGGCCAGCATGCGTGCGAGGCAGATCCGCTGCCGCTCGCCGCCCGACACGGCATGGCCGGTCGTGCCCACCATTGTGTCGTAACCGTCGGGGAAATTCCGGATGAAGTCCGCCGCGCCGGCGATTTCCGCGGCCTGCCGGATCTGCTGTTCGGGCAGGGACGGATCGAACGACGAGATATTCTCTCCGATCGTCCCCGGCAGCAGGATCGATTCCTGAAATGCGGCTGCGACCAGCTTGCGTCGCGATCGTTCGGCGATGGCGGGGGGCGACAGGCCGCGCAAAAGCACCTGGCCTTCCCCCGGCGCGATGATTCCGGTGAGGAGACGGACCAGGGTGCTCTTTCCCGAACCCGATGGGCCAAGCAGGAAGAGAATTTCTCCCCCGTGCAGCGAAAGGTCGATCTTGTGCAATGTCGGCGTCCGGGCGCCGGGATAAACGAATTCCAGGTCGGTCACCTGGAGCAGCGGCGTGCCTGGTACGGGCACGGTCTCGCTGTTTCGCGGGACGGGCGTCTTTGCATCGATCAGTTTCTGCCACTCGCCCGCGATCGTTCGCAGGCGATAGAGCCTGTCCCAGCTCACGCCCGCCTGGGAAATCGGCTGAGTCATGCGCCCGAGCAGCAGCTGGAAGACCACCAGCTCGCCAAGGGTCAGCTCGTTCGCCATCACCGCCCCGGCGCCGAGGAAGATCACCGCGGCCTCCGTGACCCGGCTGAGCAGCCGCGAAACGCTCTGGGCCGTGTTGGTCGTGTCGCGTGCGTCGAAGCCCTGACTGAGGGTCTCGACGATCAGCCGCGACGAGACATCGATCTGCTGGCGCGCGAGCCCGTAGGCGTGGATGGTCTCGATCGCGCCCACCGCGGTCTGCGCGGAGGCGATGAATTCGGAGTTCGTCGCGACGGATTTCTTGATCTTCTCCTTCGACCCCCGCGCCAGCAACCAATAGATGATGGCGTGGACCGGCACCGTCAGGAGCACCGCAAGGGTCATGATCGGGTGGAGCAGCAGCAGGACGACCAGGTAGACGGCGACCGAGAACAGCAGTTGCAAGGCGTAGACGACGAGCTGGGTCACGCTGTCGCGGAAGAAGTTGAGCTCGGCCAGGGTCGATATCGTCGCACGCCCCTTCGATCCGAGCAGGTTGGTCGTGGGCTGGCGCAGGGCGGCGTCGACGACGACTCCGGCAATCTGTGCGGTGACCCTCGCCGACGAGAACGCCGCGTAGCGGCCGCGCAGCTGGCTGAGCAGCGCTTCGAAGACGGCGGCGGCCAGCATTATGCCGATGATCGTGTACAGCGTCGCCGAGACCTTGAAGAGGATGACCCGGTCGATGATCGCGGAGAGCGCGAAGGGCGCGACGAAGCTCACCAAAAGGGCGAGGAAGGATACCAGCAGCAGAGGCTTCGAATGACCGGCCTCCGTCTTGAGCAGCGCGGCGATCGATTGACGTTGGCGCACTTCTGGAGATTCCGCGGCGGACTTCCAACTCATCGCTCGTGAAAGCTTTCCTTGATGGAGAGAATGATCGGCTCGAGGAAGTAGCTGATCAGGCGCCGCTTGTCCGTCACCACGTTCACCTGCACGTCCATCCCGGAAATCAGTTGCGGCAGGGCGCGGCGCGCTTCCTCGGGTATGGAGGTGATGACGATCTCGACCTTGTAGAAGCTCGCGCCGGTTTCGTCGACGGTGGAATCGGGAGCGACGAACCTCACCTCTCCGGTCAGCGAGCCGTAGCGCTGGTGGGGCAGCGAGGTGAGCTTGACGATGGCCCGTTGCCCGGCGCGGACGAACGGGATGTCCTGGTTCGGCAGCTGCGCCTCGATGATCATGGCATGATCCTGCGGCACCACCTTCGACAAGGGCGTGGCCGAGCGCAGCCAGGTGCCCGGAGCCAGGGTATCGAGCCAGAACAGCTTGCCTGTCGCCGGCGCTTCCACCACGCAGTCGGTCAGCTCGGCTTCGAGCTTCGAGACCTCGGTGCGGAGTTCCAATACCTGCGCGCGAACGGTGGAAAGACGGGTAAGGACGCTGTTCTGCCCATCGAGCACCGCGCTGCTCGCCTCGGAGCGGGACTGGGCGGTGGCTTCCATCGCCTCGGCCAGCTCGGCTTGTGCGAGGTTCGTTTCGCTTTGGGCCTGGCGCAGCTTGGCCGTCGCCTGATCCAATACGGCGCCGGTGGCATAGCCGCGGCTGTTCAGCTCTTTGACCCGGTCGTAATTCTGGCGGCTGAGCTGGAGCTCGGACTTGGACGCGTCGACGCGCGCCCGGGCCCCCGCGATTCGCGCCTCGGAGCGACGAACGCCTTGAGCGGCCGTTTGAGTCGTCGATTGGTACAGGGAGGTTCGCAAGGCGGCGTCGCGGGACGCGGGTCCGGCGCCCGGACGGGCCAACCCGGCGCCGGGCACGACGCTCTGTGCAAGTTGCTCCTGCGACCTCATCTCGCGCTCCAGATGGGCCAGTTGCGCCTTCGCGGCAGCGGCCTGCTCCAGTCCCGGGGCGCAATCATATTCCAATATGGGCTCGCCCGCGGTCACCTGGTCGCCGTCGCGCGCGTGGAGCCGGCTCACCCGGCCCGTCCGCGGAGCATCGATCGAACGCAGGTATCGGTCTGGCGAAATCCGTCCCGCCGCGGTCGCATAGACGTCGATCTGGAGCAGCGAGGCGGCCGCGAGGGCTCCGATCACCGCGACCGTTACGATCTTGGTATTGCGCCGAGATCGCTTGAGCCTCGCGTCACCGAATGCTGCCTCATACTCCGGTAAGGGACTGTCCTGCTCACTATTGCTCACAAACTCTGGCTCGCCTTGCCCACTGCCGGAAACCCGCAAGTCGCAACCGTAGCGGCATTTTCCCTTCGGATCGACAGGACATCGGCGCAGACATGAGGAATGACGACCTCCAGCCGATCGGCCAGCCGATCGAAATCACTGCGTCTGGCGGTTGCGCAAATGTCGTTCAGATGCCGGGCGTGCCGGCTTGCAAGCGCGGCGACGAACCATTCCGAAGCCAGTTCGGGCCGGCACGCGTCGACATCGCGGTTCGCCACCGCGCGCGCCAGGGCCGGGGATCTGCCGGTCAACAGGAACAGCGGATAAGTTACCGTGTCGCCGCTCTCGATGTCGCGTTCGACGTCGACCACATCGTCGAGATAGGAGCACCAGTTTCCGAACGCCCGGCCGATCGCCGACAGCTGATCGCGCACCGGAAGCGGATCGTCGAGGGTCAGCGCGCGGACGATCGTCTCGAAGAAATTGCCGATTCGCTGGCCGGAGGCCTCGGCCTGCCGCTCCAGCTTCTCCGCCGGCACGGCCTGTCCGAAGGGCGCGTCGCCTACGAACGCCCCGACGAGCGGGTAAATGTGACGCTGGTAGGATTGCAGCAGCTCGCCCTCGAACCAATGCGGGTGGCGCAAGGAGCTGAACATGAACAGATAGAGCAGCATCATATGGGCGCTGCCGATATTCGGGTCGCTGTCGATGAAATCATCCGCGATCGAAGTCGTCAGGCTCACGAACAGAGGGCCGGGCTGGCGCCGCAGCCGCTCGGCCATTTCCCCGGGGCCCAGGCCGAGGGCCGTAGTGACCAGCCAGGCGGCCGGAAACCCCATGCATTTGCCCGAGATATAATCGAGCGGCGCGCGCAGCTTGCCGGCGGTTTCGGGGGGAACATCCTGCAGGATGATTTCGCATTGTTCGCGGACCAGCCGACGGGTTTCTTCCGCGCCGAGCAGATCCGAAAGCAGGTCGGAAACATAATAGATCGTCATCTGGGTTCACCGTTTGAGCTGAGCCATTCAAGTTCATCGGTCAGGGCTTGTCGAATAGATTGGACCGTCTTCGCATTGTTCAGATGAATCTGCGAAAAGGATAGTGCCGTTTCAGCCATCTCCAGGATAGCCTGCGGCCGTTGCAGCAGATCTCCCAGGATGGAGTTCGCCTCTTCGATCGTGTCCGCGGTCCAGCCCAGCCGGTATTCGCGGATGAAGTCGAGGATCCAGTCTTCCATCGGCAGTCCGGATTTTACCGCGAGCACTGGAACCCCGACGGCGACGGGCTCGAAGACCGAGCTCGGCGCCGACTTGGTCACCAGCAGTCGGCAGGACGAGGCCGCGACTCGGGCGATCAGGTCGAGATAGGTCTTCGCCGCCTGCTCGCCATGCACCTCCCAGGAGGCAGGGGCGGTTCGCCCGACCTGTTCGAGGAGGTCGTCGCATCCCATGATGACCGCATTCACCCGGACCGGCGGGTGCGCCTCGCGCAACATGGCGAACAGGGAGGCATATTCAGGATTGCGATTGCACAGGATCGCCACGAGGGGGCTCGGATCCGGGTCGGGCGGCGCCTTCGTCGCGACCTGGCCGACCAGGGGGCCGACCCGGACCCCTCGCGCGCCCTCGCCGAGCGAGCGAAGGCCGAAGTCGGTCTGGACGAGGTTCAGGACGGCCCGATCGGTGCGGTGGATGGGAAGCCCGAGCAGTCCGTCGTTCGTGACGTAATTGACCAGCGGAACCGCCGATCCGATTTGCCTCGAGGCGGCATCGGCAAGCCGGGTGACGATGCCCTTGGTTCCGATCACGAGATCCGGAGCGGCCGTCGCGATGTAGCCGGCGAACGCGCCGAGCTCGGCTTCACCTCGGCGCGCCGTTCCGCCGCGTTCGAATCCCGGCGGAAAATCCTGCGCGATCTGAGCGATGCACGCTTTGTATCTTTCGCGGCGCTCCCTCGGGTCCTGAGTCGCCTTCGCAAGATGGCGCATTTGCTGACCGATCTCGGCGACGAACGGAAGATGCTGCTCGACGGGTTCGACGGCGAAGCTCCAGCCCTCCATCCGCTCGTTCAGATGCGAGGCCAGCCGGCGGGCGGAATTCAGATTGCCGAGCTGACCCCAGCTGCTGGCACAGAATATCAGTCCCTTGCGGTCCGCGGTCGCGCTCAATGACATGTCGCACCCGCGCAAGGCACCGAGGACTTCTGGAAGGATTCCTCCCACAGGTTGAACGCGAGCAGCGCCCACAGCGGCTTGGACCTGTCGAGGCCCATCGCGAGATGCTGATGGGTCAGTGCCCCGACCGCGGCGGGATCGAAGATGCCCTGGCGCTTGAGCCTCTCCGGCGAAAGCATATCCAGCATCAGCGGGCGCAACGGCCCTCGCAGCAGCCGGCGAGTCGGCAGGCTGAACCCCTTCTTCTTCTGCTTCAGTATCTCCGGCGGCAGAATGTCCTGCGCGAAACGGCGCAAGGCCAGCTTGGTCTCCTTGCCCCGGACCAGATCCGCCGGATCGATCGAGAGCGCAAGCTCCACTACGTCCTGATCCAGGAAGGGGCAGCGCAGCTCCATGCCGTTGATCATTCCCGCACGGTCGAGCTTGGTGAGGATCCTTCCCTGGAGGAAGGATCGGATCAGCCCGGCGCGTGCCCGCTGCAGCACGGACCCGCTCGGCGCACTCGGAAGGTCGGCATCCCATCGGCAGAGGTGGCGCGCCTCGGGTCGCAACATTTCCCGAAGCTCACCCGGCACGAGCCCCGAAGTGCTGAAGGCGTGCTGCCATTCAGGCGGCACCCGCGCGCCCCGGCTCAACAGGTGCAATATCGAGCGCAACGAGAGGTTGCGATCGCTGCCGGGCAGGCGGGCCGCGAGCTTCTCCGCCCTGAGCAGCAGGCGCGGCGGGAGGTGGCGCGACGCGAAGTCCAGGGCCCGAACGGCCCGGAAGAATGCGTAGCCGGCAAACACATCGTCCGCCCCGTCGCCGGTCAGCATGCCCTTGCACGTCGCCTTGGCCGCCTCGGTCACGAGGGCGATGGCGACGAAGGAAGGGTCCGCCACCGGCTCGTCCACCGATCCGAAGTAGCGGCTCACCGCATCCGGCAACGCGGCATCGGAAATGTCGATGATGTCGTGGCTGGAGCAGAAAAGACGGGCGACGCTCGCCGCCTTGCGGGATTCGTCGAAGCCGGAATCGCCGATTCTGGCGCTGAAGCTCGGCAAGCGCTGCCCCTGGCGCGCGGCCAGGGCGGCGACCATGCTCGAATCGAGCCCGCCGCTCAGCATCAGGCCCAGCTTGACCCCCGGGTTCGGCAGGCGCCGGGCAACGGCGCGGTCCAGCGCTTCGGCAAGGCGCGGCTGGACCTCGTTCCGGGGGGTCGCCGGCCTGGCCTCGTTCACGCTCCAGAAGAGCCGGCGGCGGGTTCCCGACGGGTCGATCGTGACGATCTCGCCGGGCCGGACCTTCCTCGCGTCCGCCAGCAGCGCCATGCCGCTGTCGACGCCGTTCATGAGGAAGAAGCTCGTGAAGGCCGCCGGATCGAGCGAAGCCCGCGGCAGAAACGGCTTCAGCGCCGTCAACTCCGATGCGAAGGCGATGCCGGGGCCGTTGTCGACGTAGTAAAGCGGCTTCTTGCCGATGAAGTCCCGCGCCAGCACAAGGCAGTTGCGTTCGCGATCCCTTATGGCGATCGCAAACATGCCTCTGATCAGCTCAACGAAGGAGTCTCCGAACAGGCGATATAGACGCAGGATCAGCTCACCTTCGGAGCGGGTATCGCATTCGATCCCTCGACGCAGGAGCTCGCTGCGCAACTCGGAATAGTTGTACAGCTCGCCGTTCAGTAGGACAACATAGCGGCCACAATCGGAAACATAGGGCTGATCCGACCGACCAGGCTCGTGAAACGTCAGATGAGCATGGCCCGCCAGGAAATCGTCAGAGACGTAGCTGTCCGTTCCTTCCGGCCCGCGATGGCAGACCCTCGAGAGACCATATTCCAGCGCGCCACGGAGCGGTTGCACATCCGAAACGAAATCCACGATACCCACGATTCCACACAAATTCCCGACCCCGAGCGACCGGCATTCCCAAGCCGAGTCTTGCTGAACAATAATGGCGTTTGCGTGCGCACCTACCCACTGCTCCGACAGGGGAGTGTGGCGGCCCGCCAACGGTCATGCAATCCGCTTTATCTGGACTCGGCAAAAAAAGACGCTCCGAAACGGCCCTATCTCAAGGCCTTGGCCCACGCCGGTCCAACATCTGGCGAGGATTCATGGCGGGTGACGGCCTGTAAGGACGGACGAAAGCTGTTGAACGGGCTGGGCTCTTCTGCTTGCATCATGGTTCCAAGCAGGAGGCTATGAATGCGTGACGTGTCCGTGAGGACCGGGGCCACAACAGCACCCAAGGCCTCTTATGCCGAGGAGAGCGCGAGCTCCGATGCCCGGTGCAATACGGCGCTTGCCGAGATTTTGGCGCAACTCGGGACGGTGGGCCGCGACCGTGACTACCTCATGTCCATGCCGCGCATATGTACGTACTTCTACCTGCTGGGATCCTGGCTGGAGGACGAGCCCTTTCGGAAGGACGTCACCCACGCGATTTGCCTCCACAATTTCGGAATCAAGCTTCTCGACGACGTCGTCGACGACGATGTCCCCTGCAGCAGCGGCGCTCTCGCCGTGGTGGGCTCGCTGTTGTGCGAGGAAGCCTATGTGGAGTTTTCGAAGGCGGGCGTCGCGGCCGACTATTTTCTCTTTCGTCCCCGAGCGTTCGTACCGCTTTGGCGGGATCAGTTCGAGCTGGACAATTTGCAGGCGGAGTCGCTGGAGGAGTGGCGCACCTTCTCCCAATTGCGCATTTGCCGCCTCCTGGTCTTCTATTCGGGCTTCCTCGGCAGCCTGAAGAGCCACATTCTCGATCCGGCGACGACCGCCCGGGTTTTCGACGCCATCGGGGACGTGTGGACGATCTTCGACGATTGCCGGGACAAGGCCAAGGACCGCAAGGCGACCGGCAACCGTCACGCCAATCTGGCCTTGCTCGTGGAACGGGGTGCCGTCGCGAGGGAGGACGCCCTGGCCTTGCTCGAGGAGCGGTATGAATTCGTTCGCCGGATCGTTGCCGAAACGCCCCCTCCCCTCGATTTTTTCCCCTTCTTCGAGGATGTCGTCGAGCGATCCCGGCAGGCTCTGTCCGCTCAGGACGGATCGTGACGGCCGGGCTTCGATAGGCTCGGTTCGACGGGCAGGGTGTTGCCGTTACCGAACAGCCCCTTGGGATCGTACCGCCCTCGAGCGGCCTTGAACGAGTCCCAGTCGCCGCCCAGGCTCCTTCGGCAATCCGCTTCCGACATTCGGATCTCGCCGGCATTGTAGGGCGCGCCGCCGGCGGCCTGCGAGGCCGCGTTCAACAAAGCGTGCTGCTCGTCGGCGAAGCGAAGGCTGTCGACGTCGCCGAACGCCACGTCCAGGTAGAAGCCGACACCGATCGTCTGGGACCGGCCGAGCACCCGCGGCCTCAGATAGAAATCGCTCCCTGAAGGGGCCGTCCTGCCGATTCCGAGCAGTCGAACCCGCTGCCGCAAGATGCCGCTATGCCGCTCGGCCCGGTCGAGCTGCTCCAGAGCGACGACAAGAAAATCCCTGGCGTTCCCGATGGGAAGGATGAAGTCGTTCCAGACGCGCCTGACGGGCGACTGCGGAAGGGTCGATTGACGAAGCAGAGTGGCATAATCCAGCTCCTGCCTGCGCCATCCTTCAGGTAATGCCGCCCGCGAACCCTGCTGCCCGGCAAGGAAGCCGATACGGGTCGTGGCCGTGCCATATTCGAACCGGCACGTCGCGAAGGAGGAATCCTGCTCGAACGAAGCGGCGGCTTCGAGGAAGACATCGATCCCCTCCGCCGGCGGATCGCGGCGTTCCCACATCCACACCCGGTCGATCTCGGGCCGAATTTCGAGACGCACCGATGAGACGAAGCCGATGGTTCCCAGCGAACAGAGCGCCGAGCGCCACAACGGATCGCCGGACCTTTCGCATTCGAAGGTGCCCTCGGCGGTGTGGATGGTGCAGCCGAGGACATGATCCGCCTGCATGCCCTCCCGATGGCTGAACAGCCCGAAGCCACCGGCGGACAGAGTCCCGCCCACCGTGGTGTCGAGGTTGCTCGTCAGGACCGGGAAAGAGACGCCCTGATCCTGGGCGAAGTCTATCACGTCCGTCCATTTCCAGCCGGTCGACACGAGCATTTCACGGCTCGACCGCATCTCCAGGCGATTTCGAATCCTGTTGGCCAGCAGCACGCCGCCGACCGAGGCACGGTTCGACAGGAGGTGACCGGCGCCCAGGAGGTTGATCGGGACGTCGCGACCGTAGAGGCTGTCGATCTGCCGCCGCGCCTCCTCCTCGTCATGCACCTCGATAATCGGTGACTCGACTAGGGCGGCTTCAGGAAGGCGGGCGCTCATATGGCCATTTCGGTCTCTGCGCGAGGCCGCAGCCCGCCCCAGACGATCTCGCGGAGAGGCCGCCCGGAAAGGCCGCGGAGGATCAGCTCGACTCCGATCTTGGCGAACCACAGCGCGTACACATATTTGAGCAGGCATTTTATCGCGCCGCGGCGAAAACCCTTCGTGCGGTCGAACGGAACGAGGGGCCACATTCCAAAGAAAAGCAACTCGGCAAGATAGTAGCGCGCGTCCACCCTCCTGCCGTGAGAGAGGAACAGGTGGTGATGGAGCAGCATCCTGCGAACGCGCGAGGTGATTTCGCCGGCGTCGCGGCCGCCTACCCAATGATAGCAATAAGCCTCCTCGATGAGGACGAGCCGGGCCAAGGGGTTCGGCTGCTCCGCGGCCAGCAGCCGGAAGCAGATATAGCCGTCGTCGCTCGAGTAGATCGGCGGGATTTCCGGAGCAATCACATCCATGGAGACGATCATGCAGCAGGCGTGCGGATAATTCTCCGCCGGCTGGGTGAAGCTCTTGAGCTTGTGAAGGACGGACGAAGCGCGAGTCTGGAACGGCTGGCCGATCTTGCGTGCGCCTATGGCGATCGGTCGCGGCGACTCGAGATAGGCGGCGATCATTCGGCTGAAGCAGCCCTCGCTGAACGCCACGTCGTCGTCGATCAGAAGCACCGCTTCCACCCCGCGAGTCGAGGCGATCTTCGTGACGGCGTTGATCGACACCACCTTGCCCGGCCCCGCCAGGGTCATCACGGTAAGTCCAATCCTGGCCAAATCGTCGCCGAGCCCCTCGCGCAGGACGGCCTCGATGCGACGCGCCGAATCCTTGCCCTGGACGGCGTCATGAGCCGGATATTGAACGGCGACGTAGAGATGGATCTCGATCGCCCGTTCCTTCGCGGCGATCGCGACCTGGCCGGCCAGGCCGGTGAGATAGTCCACCATTTCCGTTGCCCAGGGCCGGTCGCTCATCGTGGGCAGGATCACGGCGACTTTCGGCAGGCCGGTCGAGGCCGGCCGATGGTCCGCGACCAATTCCGGCCGCTGATCCGGGGAAAGGGGATCCGTGAAGCCGCGGGCGACCAGGCGCTGGAGGGCCGAACGGCCGGCGGCGGGAAGCTCATTCATCGCGGGACCGCGATTCGGTCGTGAGGCGCTCGGCATCTCGTCCCGTCCTCACCGGCGCTCATAGCCGAAGCGATCGAAATCCTCGGCATAGATGGCGTTGACGATCTCGAGTCGCTCGCGCGACAGCGCCGCCGCGTCGGGACGGAAGTCGCTCCGGTTCGCGCTCGGCGGCTGGGTGATCCCGAGGGCACTCCACAAGCGGGCGGCCTGGGTCTCGATCGGAAGCAATTCGGTACAGGGGCCGAGATCGAAATCCCCCGATCGCAGCAGCGCGGCCTGCGGGCGAAGATGGCCGTTGCTCGAGGCCATGGGCAACAGTTCGATGAACCTGTCGAAGGAGACCGCCCGAAGCTCATCGACGGCAGTTTCGAACGGGGCACTGAACTGCAGCCCGAGGAGCGGCAGGAAGACGAGCTGGCAAAACTGCCAGTCGGACGGCGATCGGGGCAGGTTGCGGCGAAGCTTGTCGGCGAAGAAGGAGGAGAGCCGCGAATAGGGGTCGCGGACGGGCATGAGGTGCCGCGGGCCGCGATCCGGCCGAAGCCCGCGCGCCTGCTCCCCGAACGTGGCGTCGTCGATCTCCCTCAGCGCGCCGCTCTCGACCAGGCTGGAATACATGACCTTGTAGCTGGTCGAGACGAGGATGCCGGTTTCGCATGCGATGAAGCGTGGCACCTAATTCAGCTCGCGCAGGGAAAAATCGACGTCGATAGGCGGGGTTCGAAGGTCCGCAAGGGCCCCCAGCCTTCGGTTTTCCCTCCAGCGAGCGCGGGTCGCTGCCATGTACGAGTCGCGCAGCGCCGAGCCGTAACCCGTCTCGGCCGCTCCGGTCAGCGACTTGGGATGCTGGCGATAGCAATAAAGCGGGCGGCGAACGTTGCCCACGCGGTACCTCTGCACCGCTCGAAGGACGAAATCGCTGTCGGCGCCTATCCGGGTCGTGCCGTCGAAGCTTCCTATGGCGTCGAACACCCGCCGCCTGACGAGGCAGGTCGGGTGGTGGACGAGATGCTTCTTGCCGAGTCGTTCCAGCCAGTTGCAGGCTCGCGGCATCAGCCGTTGACCGATCGTCGTCCCGGCCTCGTCCAGGACCAGAAAGGAGGTTCCGACGATATCCAGGCGGCGAGCCTCCGCCGCCTTCATCTGCATTTCGATCCGGGAAGGCAGGCTGAAGTCGTCGCTGTCCTGGAAGCCGATGAATGGCGAACGCACCGCCTCGATCAATCGGGCCTTGAGCCGGTAGGTTCCGACGTTCCTGTCCGAGCGGAAGAGGCGAAGCCGGGGATCGTCCCGGTACGGCCTCAGCTCGTCGAGCCAGCGCTCGGTGGGGGAGCAGTCGTCGACCAGCCACAGTTCAAGGTCGCTGAAATTCTGTTCCAGTATCGATCGTACGGAGGCGGCCAAAAACTCCTCACCCCCGAAATGCGTCATGATGACTACGACTTGCGGGACTGCGAGTGGCCTGCTCGATTCTGTCTGTTGCCCCGACATTCCGCTGAGACTGATTATTGTGGTGAAATCATCCGAATCAGGAGCTTAGAGCGGAGCCGAAAGGATTGCAAAGGGAGAGCCGGCATTGCGGGCCCTTCGTCCGAAAAGAAGCGCTTTTGGTCACGTGGCGAACGAATGACTGCTTGACCGGACGGGCCGGACCACGCCATTCGTAGGCCACGCTCCAAAAGGTCCGGATACCATGAAGATAGCCTTGGTGAGGAATCACGACGCCTGCATCAATAGTCGTCAGATCAGGATGATGCAGAAGCGAGCCGGCGTTCTGCCCCATCTCGGTCTCGCCTATATCGAGGCGAATCTTCTCAAGCGCGGCTTCGAGGCGATCACGATCGATGCGCAGGCGGAATATCTGGATCGCGGGCAGCTGCTTGCACGGCTTCGGGAATACGGGCCCGATCTCGTCGGGGTCACGACGACGACTCCGGGCATGCCGGGCGCGGTTGAGGCCTGCGAGGTGGCGAAGGAAGCAGGAGCGATCGTCATCCTGGGCGGACCGCACGCCGAGGTCTTCGATGTCGAGAATCTCTACCACCAGTGCATCGACTATGTCGGGGTGGGCGAGGGCGCGACCATCATGCCGGAGTTGGCCGAGGCCCTGCGCGACGGCCGTCCGGTCAATGAAATTCGCGGACTGATCGGCAGGGATTTCAAGAACCCCGCGGCTCCGATGCTCAATCTCGAAGACATGGGCTGGCCGTCGCGGGCGAGCGTTCCGATAGAGAATTACTTCTCCATCATGGCGAAGCGGCCGTTCGCGACCATGATCTCAAGCCGCGGCTGCCCTTTTCAATGCAGCTTCTGCTTCAAGCAGGCCGTCGACCGTAAATCCATCTACCGGAGCGCCGAGGACGTGGTCGGTGAGATGGAGCATCTGGTCCGCGACTACGGCATCCGCGAAATCATGTTCTACGACGACGTCTTCACGATGAAGCGCAAGCGGGTCGTGGAGATATGCGCGCTCATCAGGAGCCGCGGCCTGAAAGTGCGCTGGGAGGCGCCGACCCGAGTCGATCTCGTCGACGACGAACTGATGCGGGACATGGCCAGCGCCGGCTGCATCCGGCTCCGCTTCGGAATCGAATCGGGCGATCCGCTGATCCTCGCGGACATGCAGAAAAAGACCAGTCTCGACGAAATCACCCGGGCCGTCCGCTCCGCCAAGCGGGCGGGGATCGAGACCTTCGGCTATTTCATCGTCGGATGGCTGGGCGAGAGCTGGGAGCAATATTCGCGCACGGTTGATTTCGCCTGCTCGCTGCCGCTCGACTATGCGAGCTTCTACACGGCGACACCGCTGCCCGGCACGAAGCTGCATCGCCAGGCCGTGGCCGCGGGCAAGATCGACCCCGACTATTGGCTGAACTATGTTCGCGGCGACGTGGCGAATCGCATCGGCGTGCTGGCCGACAAGGCGGAGGAGCGCTCGCGCCTCGCCTACAAGAGCTTCTATCTTCGACCCAAGAAGGTGCCCATCCTTGCCCGTCACCTGATGCGCCCCGAGACATTCTCGACCGTCGCGTCGGGCCTCGCCGGGCTGCTTCGATCGGACACCAATGCCGTTCGAGACATGTGAGGCCGGGGTGCAGGTTGTAGGGATACATTCGGCCGGTCACGATACCGGCGTCAGTCTTTGGGAAAATGGTGAGCTGCTCTATTCCGTGGAAACGGAGCGGCTGACTCGTCGCCGGCACGATCATGCCGCCGAGGCCGCGGTCGCCGCGCTTCAGCGCTGCCCGCAATTCGCGCTCGACCGAGTCGGCCTCGTCGCCGTCAGCACCGGCTTCCGGCAGGCGTTGATCAAGGTCGAGGATTGCGACTCCGTCCGCGCCGCTATCGCGGCCCGAACGCTTCACGTGTCGACCCGGTGCGAGCTCTTCGGACGCCCGATCCCCTGCCTCGTCGTCGCGCATGAAGCCAGCCACGCGGCTCTGGCGCTGCACTATGCGGGCCCGGTGGCGAGCGCCCTCATCCTCGTCAACGAAGGGCGCGGAAGCTTCTCGCGCAACTCGGTCTTCGATTTTTCCTCGGGGCAGATGACGCTTGTGGAGGCGGATACCCTGCCCTGGTTCGGAAGCGGGTTCGGATGGTCGGCCGTGGGCGAGGCGATCGGCCTGGGCCGCGGCCCTTCCGTGGCCGGCAAGACGATGGCGCTCGGCGGTTTCTCGGCGCCGGATTCGGCCCTGATGGACGCCATCCTCGATGTCGCCCCCGATCTGGACCGGGCTCCGGAAACCCGTCAGGTGGCGGAACGCTCACGGCTGCTGGCCGCCGCGAAGATCAACGGCTTCGACAGCCGCGCGGCGCTCATCAGCTCGTTCCAGCACCTCTTCACGCAAACCCTGACCGAGCATCTCGAAAGGCTCCTGGCCCAATATCCGCGCGAGGTTCTGGCGCTCGGCGGCGGTTGCGCTCTGAACATCGTCGCGAACAGCCAGCTTCGCGACCGGATGAAGGTGCCGGTCGTGATACCGCCGGCGCCCAATGACGCCGGCCAGGCGCTCGGCGCCGCAATCTATGCGATGCGCTTCCTGCTGGGGATCACGCCGCGCCCTTTTCCAGTCTATTCCGTCGGCGCCGCTCAGGACGCAGACGAAATCCGCAACACCTTGAACGAGGCGGGATTGAGCTGGACCGATTATTGTCCGGACCATGTCGCCGCCCGGCTCGCGGACGGCGCGGTGGTGGCCTTCTCGCAGGGCAAGGCCGAGTGCGGCCCCCGCGCCCTGGGCCACCGGTCCCTGCTTGCTCATCCCTCCCTGCCCGGCATGAAGGAGCGGGTGAGCGTGCGGATCAAGGAGCGTGAATGGTTTCGCCCGCTCGCACCGGTGATGCGCGACGAGACCTTGCTCAGGCTCCGCCCCGACAAGCCGCTTTCGCCCTATATGCTGTTCAACTACGATTCGGACGGGCTGCAGATCGGCGAGGCGTCGCATGTCGACGGCACGGCACGGATCCAGACCGTCGCCAAAGACGATAATCCGCGAGTGCATCGATTGCTCGAGAGCTTCGAGGCGGTCTCCGGCGCGAACGCCCTGATCAACACGTCGCTGAATGCTGGCGGATTCCCGATCGCCCAGACCGCCCGCGACGTGCTCGACGATTTCTGGGGACGGGAAGTCGATCTCTTCGTCTTCGACGACGTGATGGTCGACCGGACCGAGAGCCCGGGCCGGGCGTCATGACGGGCGCAGCCCCGGTCGAGCCCGGCGTCCGGGCCGATTTTCAGTCCCAGGGCTATGTGGTCCTCCCGGACCTGCTGCCGGAAGACCTGGTCGCCGAAGCCGCCGCGGAGGCAGGCCGCCTGTTCGAGCGGCTGCCCGAGGGCACCGGTGCCGAGCTTACCGTCTATGGCGGCTCGGACCGCCCGCTGGAGCGGCTTGCCCGGATCGACCATCCCCAGCTCGCCTCGCCGGCGATCGCGCGACTGCTCCGTCATCCCGCCTTCGGGCGCGCGGCCGCGGCCCTGATGGGCGGCGAAGCCGTGCAGGCCTGGTATGTGCACCTGAGCCGAAAGCCGCCCTCCAACGGCTCCCGCGCCCACATCGGCTGGCACCAGGACGGGCAATATTCGGATTTCATGGAAGGACGGTTCGTCACCGCCTGGATCCCGCTGACCGAGATCGGCGAGGCCGATTCCCCGCTTTGCTACGTTCCGGGATCGCATCGCCTCGGGATTGTCGGCGGCAGCGGCTTTTCCGGGCAGGCTTCGCCGGACGAGCTAAAGCATCGGCTGCTGGAGCGCTGCGACATCGACTGGTCCGAGGCCGAGGTCTGCGCCCGGCTCGGCACCGTCGCGATGCACGACAGCCTGATCATCCACGGCAGCCACAGCAATGTCGGCGACAGGCCGCGCCTGGCCCTGACCGTCCATCTGCGCTCGGAGCGCAACGTCATGCAGAGGGCGCCGACCTACCGCCTGACGCCCGATCATTTCCGCGATGCCGACGCGTCGCCCATCCTTTTGGGCACGGGAGAGGATTTCAAGGATCTGGGCCCGGGCGGGGGCGGAACATGCTGATCGCCCATCTGACGGACCTCCACATCGTCCCCGAGGGCGAGCGCCTCGGCAAGGTGCTGGACGTCAACGCGCTCGCCGATACGGCCGTCGATACGATCAATGCCGAGCCGCATACGCCGGCCTTTGCCGTCGTCACGGGCGACCTCACGCACACCGGCTCGCGCGTCGAGATGGAGAATGCGCGGCGGATCCTGGACAGGCTCGACATGCCCTATTTCGCGATTCCGGGGGGGCATGACGAATCGGACATATTCAGCGAGACGTTCGCGGATCGCGGCTGGCGCGATCCGGCGGGGGACTTCCGCTACAGCGTGGACGACTATCCCGTCCGTCTCGTCGCGGCCGACACGACCACCGGCAAGAGCGGGAAGCCGCAATTCGGCGCCGAGCGCTGCGCCTGGCTGGAGTCCGAGCTGTCGAAAGCGCCCGACCGGCCGACCTTGCTCGCTATTCATCATCCGCCCTTCCAGTGCCGGATCCCGGTCGCGACCTACGTCGAAGACTATCATGTCGCCTGGGCGGAGGGCCTCAAGGCGGTCGTGTCGCGCCATCCGCAGGTTCAGACCCTGATCTGCGGGCATGTCCATCGGACCACCCATGTCCGATGGGCCGGAACCATCGCCTCGATCGGGCCGAGCACGAGCGTTCAGACCGATCCGCTGTTCACCGATTATACGGAGACGGGTATTCGGGGCAGGCTCGCGGCCGAGCCGGGCGGCTGGCAGGCTCTGTGGTGGGACGGTGAGGCGCTTCTGAACTTCGGGCTCCTGGCCGATCGATCCTATGCCCGCTTCTAGCGCACTGTCCGATTCGGAGGTCGAGCAGCAACTGGCGTCGCTCTTCGAGGCCCGCTTTCGCGCGCCTCTGGAGAGTCGCGGGATCGAGGTCAGGCCGGCCGCCCGCGACCTGTTCCTGCGCACCGCGATGGCGCAGGCCGAAGCGGGGATCGTCCCGCGGGACAAGCTCCTGGCGGCGGTTCAGAGGCTGGAGTTGGAGGGCCTTGCCGATTTCTACCTGCTGAAGTTCGGGCCTCGACCGCTCAGCTACAATCGCATGCTTCGCCTGCTCGCCGATATGCACGACAAGTGGATCGCCTCCCGCCGCGAGCCGCCGGCCGTCCAGAGCTCTCCGCCGCTGTAAGATGACCGGCAGGATACGGGCCCCAATATGTTGCTGACCATCGCTTGTCCTGACACTGCCATCGATCTCCCGCACCGGCTCGGTCATTCGGGCGACGAAGTGACCCGTGTTCGGCTCGAATCCGGGGATGCCCACGTCTTCTTTCCGGAGCTTGGGGACGGGCGGTCCCGCGCGGCCCTCCTGTACCGGCCTCGCGAGCAGGGTCCGGGATCCGGATCGCGGCTTCACCACCTCGCCAGCGCCGTCGCCCACGCTTTCGGTCCGGCGGCATCGATGCCGGCGGTTCAGGCCGGGTCGGAGCCGCTGCCCGTCGTCAAAATCGAACTGACGCCGATCCCGGGCGTGTTCGGCAGCCGATGGATCGAGATGTTCGGTCCGCTGGGATGGGAAATCGAACCGGCCGTGCTCTCCTCGCCCGAGACCGACGATATCCAATTCTTCAGCCTGACCCTCACCGGGCGAGTGGCGCTCGGCGCGGCGCTCAACCAGGTCTACACCTTGCTGCCCTTCATCGAGGACGATCCGGACTATGTCACCGTCGAAGAAGGCGTCGGCCGGGGCCAGGACTGGCTGACCGGCCACCCGTCATGCCGGAATATCGTTCGCTGGCATTTCAACCATCACCCGTCGGCGCAGGAGATACGCGACGGGATTTTGCCCCCGTCGGGCGCGCGCGAAGGCGATCGGGAAGCCGAGGGCGGGAGAAATACGCGGCTGTACGAAGCGCGGATGACGGCCGTCCTGGAGGCCCTGGCGCGCCGCGACGTCAAGACCGTGACGGATCTGGGCTGCGGCGAAGGCGAGCTGCTCGTCCGGCTGATGAAGGAGCCTTGGCTCGAGCGCCTCGTCGGCGTGGACGCCTCGATCGAATCGCTGGAGGTCGCCCGGGCCCGGCTGGAGCCGTATTTCGCCAACGGCCAGCCGGCGGACCGGCTCGTCCTGCTGCAGGGAGGCCTCACTTATCGGGACGATCGATGGACCGGGTCGGATGCGGTCACCTTGATCGAGGTCATCGAGCATATCGAGCCCGAGCGGGTCGGCACGGTGGCACATCTCGTGTTCGGCGAAGCCCGGCCTCGAATCGTCGTCGTGACGACGCCCAATCGCGAATTTAACGCGCTGTTCAACTTCCTGAGACCCGACGAAATGCGCAATCCTGACCACCGCTTCGAATGGACGCGCGCCGAATTCAGGTCCTGGGCGGAGGGGATCGAGGCGCTTTACGGCTACGGGTTCGATCTCCAGGACATCGGCCGGCTGCGTGAGGGCCTCGGCGCGGCCACGCAAATGGCGGTTTTCTCGCGATGAGCGATCTTTTTCTCCGTCACGACCGGGTGGTGCTCAACATCGAGCCGCTGATCGGCGCGCACACCATCGCGACCCGTCGAGGCGGATCGGTGGCCATCACCGCCGGGGCCGCCGCCGGTGCGATCGCCCGGACCAGTCGATTTGCGATCAGCCCCAACTGGCTCATCTACCTGCCGCCGGCACCAGTGACGATCGCGCTCGGCGACGGCGGGCTTTCGGCGGCTCTCCAGGCGCTGGCGGCGGAGAGCCGCGATCATGCGTTCCGGCCGGAGACGGGGTCGCGAGCCTATATCCTCGTTTGCCGGGATGCCGAGGTCGCCCGGGCTCGCTTTGCAGCGACCGGAAGCGACGAGATCGGGGCGGCCTGGACGTCCACCGGCCGGGCGGTCTGTGCCGATCCCATCTTGAAGTCGGATCTGCTGCTCCAGCTCCGGCGGGCGGCCGAAAGCTCAGGGTTATGGACCTCCCTTGCGACCGATTGGCTGCTCATCGAAGCCGAAGTTCTGCCTTGGTCGGACGAAGATCGCTCGCAGCGCCTTGAGCCTCTCGTCGCGACCGATTCGGAAACCCGCTGGAGCTGCATCGCGGCGCGCACGGAGCTTGCGAAAGCCTGTGCCCGGGGCGTCCATGCCGACGCGCTGCTCGGCGAGATCGACGCGCGGGCGACGGAGGCGCACGCGCGCCTGTCCCGATCACGCCGGCATTTCGCCCGGTCCGCGACCGTCACTCCGCTCCGGATCCTGGCCGGCGAAGGCCGGATCTGGATCGATGCCGGCGACGAGTGGCAGGCGACCGCCTGCGCCGGCCTGCAAACGGCCCTCGACCCGGCCGAGGGCGGCTCGCGCTGGAGCGACCTCGGCGATGGCCATCCCGGCGACTGGGCGAGGATTTTCACCCTGGTCGACGACTTTACCGACGTCGTCATCCGATGGCGGAATCCGGGAAGCCCGGACGCCCGCCCGATCCTGCGCATCTCTAAGCACGTGCCGGCTCCGGCTTGCGGGCCGGATTTGTCGGCTTGGCTGAACGGAGCGACGAACGCCGAGGCGCAGAATGCGCTGGGCCATGAAGCGCTCGAGCGCTTCTTCGGCCGCGAATCGGCTGATTCGGTTCATCAATGCATCCTCGGCATAGTCGCGCTGCGGCATTGATCCACGAGGCTCGCGCCGTTGCTCGACAGAAAGGACCATAGCCCGTAGATGCCGATTGCCGCCGGACATGGTGATCCCCGGCCCGTTTTGCCCATGGCTTCGGCGGGACGACGCTCAGCTCAAGCGGAGTTATGATGGCCGTTGTTACCATTGAGGGCCTCACCAAGCATTACGGACACGACGAGCGAGCGGTCACGGCGCTCGCCGACGTCTCGCTCGAGGTTCCCGCCGGCTCGGTCTTCGGCCTGCTCGGACCCAATGGCGCCGGCAAGAGCACGTTGCTGCGAATACTGACCAGCCTGGTGCATCCGACGGCTGGAAGCATAAGTCTCTTCGGTCAGCCGCTGGGACCAGGCCCGCTGCAACGGGTCGGTGCCTTCATCGAAGCCCCCTGCTTCTACCCCTATTTGACCGCCGCGCAGACGATGGAGATGCTCGCGATCACCTCGGGCGCGAGCTGCGGGCGGTCGGCGGCCCTGCTCGAGCGGGTCGGCCTGGCCGAAGCCGCCGAGCGGCGGGTCGACACCTTTTCCCTGGGGATGAAGCAGCGTCTCGCCATCGCCGCCGCGCTTGTGGGAGATCCGGAGCTGGTGATCCTCGACGAACCGACGAACGGGATGGATCCCGCCGGCATTCAGGAGATCCGCCAGTGGGTCCGGGAATTGAGCGAGCGCGAGGGGCGCACGGTGATCTTGTCCAGCCACCTCCTCGACGAGGTGCAGCGGGTTTGCGACTATGTCGCCATCCTGAGCCGGGGACGCGTGGCCGCGCAGGGGGCGATCGCCGAGCTGGTCGGCGGCTCGGAGAGCCTGCGAATCGAAGCCCGCCCTCTCGAAACTGTCCTTGAGCTGCTCGGCGCCAGAGCCGAAAGGCAAGGCGATGCCGTGCTCGTCAACGTGACGAGGAGCGAAGCGCCCTCGGTGGCGGCCGCTCTCGTGTCGGCCGGAGTGGAGCTCTTCGAGATGCGCTGGCTCCAGCGCGACCTCGAGGCCGTCTTTTTCGCGAAGACCGGGGCGCGGTGATGCTGGTGCGGGCGGTTCGAGCCGATATCTACCGCCTGCTCCGCAACCGCGGGGCCCTGTTCTGGGGCTTCCTGTTCATCCCGCTCGTCTACGTCCTGATGACGCTCGTCCCGAACCTCATGATGCGGGGAGCGGCGAAGCTGATCGGGGGAGGCGTGGACCCGCTGGCCCAGGCGGCGCGCTCTCTCGCCGTCGCCGGCAATCCCTTCGCCCACCTGTTTTTCGCCATGGGCGCAGCGTCCATCCTCGGAGGCGAGTACCGTTTCGCCACGTGGCGCCTGGTGGCCCCCCGGCTGCCGCGGACGTCTACCCTCATCGCCAAATGGTGGGTGTTCGTCTTGTTCGCCTGCGCGAGCCTGACGCTTGTCTCGGCGGGAACGCTGGTGGCCTCGGCACTGAGCGTCCTGGCGTTTTCCGAGCCGATCAGGTCAGGCCTGGGGGCGGGCGCGGTCCTGCTGACCTTCGCGGTCTCGGCCTTCGAGCTGGCGGCGTTCGCCAGCGTGGTGGCATCCGCCGCAATCCTCACGCGGACGGTAATGGGAGCCGTCATGCCCCCCTTCATCTTCTCCCTGGCGCAGTCGATGCTCGGCGCCTTCCTGCCGTCATTGTCGGAGCCAAGCGCACTCCTCGGCCTGCCCAGCTTCGCGGGCGACACGGCCCGCCGCTATGCGATTCCCGTCGACGGACTGCCGCCCGTCACAGCCGGCGCCGCGGCAGTTTCGATCGTCGCGCTTGTCGCCTGGGCCGCCTTCGCCCTTCTGGTCGCGGTGATCGCCTTCAGGCGACAGGACCTGTCCCGCGAGTAGACGGATTTCCGCGGCCTCGAAAATCTGAGGGAAAGCTGGATGCCCGACGAGGATTCGAACCTCGATTGACGGAGTCAGAGTCCGCTGTCTTACCGTTAGACGATCGGGCAGTGCGGGCCGCGAGATAGGACCCGCCCTTCCGCGGGTCAAGGGCGGCGCCCGCTTCTATTCGGCGGGCACGGCCGTGGGCGCGGGCCGGCGGCCGAGCAGCCGGACGAGCCGCGGCAGCGGCGCGTTGCGCTCCATCCACTCGGCATATTCGCGATAGGCGGGGTCGGCCGACAGATGGCGCTCCTCGGTCCGGGCCCGCCAGTAATAGACTCCGGCGACCAGGGCCATGACGAAGCTGTTGCGGATCATGTCGGTCATGTTGCCGCTGGTGGCGAAGAAAGGCAGAGTCGCCAGCCACCAGAACAGGTTCTTCGACACATAGGCCGGATGCTTGGTCCAGGCATAGGGCCCGTGGGTCAGGATTCCGCGGTGGGTGAGGTTGGAGAAGCGGATCCCGAAGGCGACCGTCGCCCAGGCGTAGATCGCGGTCAGGGCGACCAGCAGGAAGGCGACGAAGCTCATCAGCAAGGGATAGCCGTCGAGCCAATAGTTCCAGCCGCCCTCGCCCATCGTCCCCGGATGATAGTCGAGCGGGCCGCCCGGTCCCATCAGGACGAAGGGCGGATAGCAGATCAGGGCCGCCGTCCAGCCCGCCGCATAGGGATTGGCCGAGCGGATATGGGCGTCGAGCGGCTTCATCGTCAAAGCGTAGCCGACCGTCGCGAAGACGGTGTCGATCATGAACATGGCCGTGATCAGCCAGCGGGTCAGGCTGACCAGATTTTCGGTTATCTCGTCGCCCGCCGGCTCCACGGTGCCGATCCAGTTGCCGGGAACGATGGCGAGCATGAAGGCCATGAAGAAGCCTTTGACCGCCCAGCTGCGCAGATGCTCGTAGACCATCTCGCGCTCGACGAGGCTCGATTTGCCGATCAGCAGCTGGCCGAAATGCCAGGCGCCGTCGCGCGGCTCGACGAGCCGGCGGTCGAGCCAGATCACATAGGGGATGGAAAGGAGGAGGAGCGGCGCCGCGGCGAGGCCCATCACCTCCATCGAGAACAGATAGATGCCGCCCCAATACCAGCGGCCGACGCAATAGAGGAAGCCGATCGCCGCCCAGGTCGCCCACAGGCCGGCGATCTTGACCAGGCTGAAGTCGAGCGCTTCCGAAAGCGGCCTCGGCGCTCCCTGCCAGTCGATCCCGGTCGACGGCCGGCGGTGGACCTTGTCGACGAGAAGAGACCACAGGACCATCGGTACGCCGCAGGCGAGCAAAGCGAGCAGAGCGCCGCTTTGGCCGGAAAGGCCGAAGGTCCGAGCCGCCGCCACCCAGGCGAACAGCCCGGCCAGGCCGGCGAGGCCCACGCCCGTGCTCACCGCGGAGCGGGGACGCGGGTCGTGCCGCGTCTCGGTCTCGATCTTGGCCTCGGCGTTCATCGAGGCCCGGGCTTAATCCGGAATGGTAAGCAAGCCGTGAACGTTTCCGTCATCCCGGCGGAAGCCGGGACCTCGGGGAGGCCCGCGGAGACTTCGTGTCCTGAGGTCCCGGCTTTCGCCGGGATGACGATTATCTCCATTCCGGCTCTAATCCCTTTTTCCCGTAAGGGGTTCGTAAACGTCTGGACCTCTATGCCTTTTCCCCAGCGGGAAGTGGGGCGTGCCCGGCGCAGGAACGATGGCCCGGAGGGACGATGCTGTCGAACGATTGCCACGAGGAGACGACCTTCTCCTTCTCGCGCGAGGCGCCGCAGCCGCCGGAGCGCCGACGGGCGACGCGGCATCTCACCATCCTGCGCGTGGGCGCCCTGATCGGCCCCGAGGGCCGCGAGCTCTGCCTCATCCGCAACATCTCGGCAGGCGGCCTCATGGCCCATGTCTATTCGCACCACCCGCTGGGCGCGGCGGTGGCGATCGAGCTCAAGAGCAACCAGCCCGTTCCGGGGATCGTGGTCTGGGCGGACCAGTCCAATCTCGGCATCGAGTTCGACACGCCGATCGACGTCGAGGAGATGCTGTCGAGCCAAGCGGCCCTCGAATCCGGCTGGAGGCCGCGCCTGCCTCGGGTCGAGGTCGACCGGCTTGCGACCCTGCGCTGCGGCGCCCGCCTCTACGGGGTCAACACCCGCGACATCAGCCAGGGCGGGGTCAAGATCGAGACCGACCAGCCGTTCGAGGTCGGCCGCGAGATCGTCCTCACCATGGAGAAGTTCCGGCCGGTGGCGGGCGTCGTGCGCTGGTGCCAGAGCGGCCTCGCCGGAATCGCCTTCAACCACCTCATCCCGTTCCACGAGCTGATGGAATGGCTCCGCCCGGAGGCGGCCGCGAAGCGCTAGGCCCCTCCGGTTCGGATACGAAACAGACTTGCCCGCGCCGCCGATCCTGCCACTCTCCCGCGCTCTTCGCGGGAGGAGCTCATGGATCTGCCACTCCGTTACCTCTACGACGACCGCAAGCTGCGCGAGCGGGCGCTCGTGGAGTTCGTCCGGGCCCTGCGCGACGACCGGCTGATCGCCATCACCGGCGCGATGGCCGACGAGGCCCTCGGCTATCCCTCCTGGCCGGAACTCGAGCGAAAATATGCCGACGTCGCGGACGATGTCGCCGAACAATATCGCCCATATTGCACGAGCCAGCCGGCGCGCGATCTGCTGGACACGATCGCGAAGCACGCCGAAGCGCTGCGGAGCGACGAGTCGCGACTGATCGAGCCGACGGTCCGCTTCGGAATCATCCGCGAGTGCTTCGTCCAATTCTCGCGGCTCGCGGAGGTGAAGCGGCGGGTCGAGGACATGCGGCTCGATCAAGCCCGCGAGGCCCGGGCAAATCCCAAGGGCAGTTCCAGCAGCCCGATGGAGAAATCGCCGCTCAACCAGTTCCGCCACCGCGTCGCCGATCTTTTCGCCTCGCGAGGCGGCAAGCCGCGGCCGGCGGCGATGGGGCCTCTCCTCGAGGGGCTGGGAATCACCCGGATCGCCACCCTCAACTACGATTTCGAGCTCGAGAGGGCACTGATGCTCCGCCGCGACGAGAGCGCCCGGAGCGCGCACTTCCTCGACTTCGTGGGCGATTCAAGCTCCGGACGCGCGGTCGAACGGGACCGGATCGGCCGGATGCGGCGGACGATGGGCGACGGCTTCACCGTCGAGAGCGACATCGTCGACCGCGAGCGCCCGGACCGGCTCATCGAGTTCGCGATCGGCTCGTCGCCGGTCAATCGCCGGATCCTCCACCTCCACGGCCGTGCCGATCTGCCGAGATCGATGGTCGTCACCGCCGCGGATTACGACCTGCGCTATCGCCGGGACGATCTCTTCAGGAACCCCTTCGAACATGGAATGCGGGTCCTCTTCGCCGGCAACCCGGTCCTGTTCGTCGGCCTCGGAATGCGCGAGAAGGAGCTCAACGACTTCCTCCAATATTTCGTCAGCAACACGCCCTACCGGCGAATGGCGCCCGCCTTCCTGGTCTGGGACACGCTGGACGAGGACAATGGGAAGCAGCGCACGCCGGAGCAGGTGAAGGAATTCGTCGAATCGCGTCGGCTCGACTATCTGCAGCGACTGGGCGTCCAGGTCATCTTCGACGTGGATCTGGTCGGGCCGGCGACGAGCGGCGCCGATTCGGACTGGCCCGAGCGGCAGCGGATGGAGCACCGCAACGCATCCGGCCCCGAGCGCCGGCAGGTCCGGCTGAACGCCCTTCGCGAAACCCTCAAGAAGCTGCCGCCGGTCGTCGATCGGCTGAAGCACGCCGCCCGTCGCACGGGCGATGGCTGGCGATCCCTCGGCCCGCGCATCGGCGGAGCCCTGACCGCCCCCGCGGAGGTGGAGGCGGAGACCGCCGCTCAGGAGCCGCAGCCGGTGAGGCTGTGGGGAACGCCCGATCTCCAGGAATGGGCGACGAAGGAGAATGAGGACAACCCCACCGACTTCGGGCCGGACCCCAATGCCCCCAAGGGCCGAGCCGCCGGTGGCGAGGGTGCGGCTGAAGAAGAGCCGCCTGCCCCAACTTACGTCCCGCTCCTGGTCGGCACCGCCGAAGCGGGATCCGGCAGGGGCGGCCTCTCCGAGCGGATCGTCCAGTTCGATCCGGGCGCCGACTTCTGCGTGGGAAACTGGCTCCTCCGAGCGACCGAGATCAAGGACCGGCTGCTGATCAATGCCGGCTTCAGCTACGACAGCGACGCGATGCTCAGCGCCATCGCCGAATTCCTGCGCCAGCGCGCGACCGCCTCCGAGGATCCCTTCGTCCGGGAGAAGGGTTTCGCCGACGGATCGTTGTTCGACCTGGGCGAGCCCGCCCTCGTCGTGATCAACGGCATCGATCGCTTCTTCGCCTTCGACGGGCAGCCGTTGAGCGCCGAGTTGGACCATCTCCTGCGCTGCATCCAGCAGCGAAAGGGCAAGAAGGCCGACGTTCAGTGGCTGATCTTCGGAACCGAGCGGATCCGACCGTATTTCGAGACCTTGCTGGTGGAACCCACCCCGCTCGCTCCGTTGCTGAAAGCCCTCGACCATCCGCCCGAGGCGCCCGCCGAAGAACCGCCGGGCAAGCCGCTGCTGCCCGTCATAAGCGTGCAGTCGCGCTATCTCGACTGGGTCTCGAAGCGCTTCGCCGAACGCAGCGAGGCGCGCCATGAGGACGCCCTCTCGGCCTACCGGCGCAAGAAGCTGCCGCGCAAGCCGCGGCCCCTCGATCTCACCGATGCCGCGCTCGCCAGGATCGAGGAAGCTCGGCCCAGCGACCGCAACGCCGTGCGCCGGACCTTCTTCGGGGCCTATCTGGCGCCCACCCTCCTCCAGTCCCTGAACTTCAATTGTCCGGCCACCTTCGAGGTGCTCCGGACGCTCGCCTTCATCGGTTCCCCTGTCGAGGCCGTGGTCCTGCTGCACGCTCCGAAGGTGGCCGCGATGCTGGATGAGTGTTGCGGGGACGATACCCGCGAGGATTTCCTCCAGAAGGTGCTGGGCGACCTGCGCGACCTGCGCCTGATCCTTCCGATCGCCCCGTCGACCAAGACGTTCGGCGAGGAAGGAAGCTGGCTCTGGCACCGCTACGGCCTTCACCGCTCACTCGCCAACGAGCTGCGCGAGCGGCACGGCGCGCCGATCTCAGAAGCGAAGCTCTCGGCGACGTTCAACATGTCGCTGTTCGTCGCTCAGCCGGGAGACAGCTATATCCCCAAGGAGACGTTCCACGACGAGCTGGGCGAGCTGGTCGATCGGCTGGCCGGCGCCTGGAAGGATTCCCTGGATACGAAAGTCGAAAAGGATTTTCCGATCAAGGAGACGGACTTCCATCGCCATGAGGAGGCTCGATCGCTGATCTTCCACCCGGAGAGCGACGAATCCGCCTACCGAACCTTCGTCGCCCTGACCCGCCGCCGGAGCAGCGCCTGCCTTCGGGCGGCGCTCGCCGTCATGCGCGGCTATTATTCGACGAGCAATCTCCTGACCCTGGGACGCCATAGCGGGCTGGTGGGCGAGCATCGCAGCGGCGCCTTGTCCGAACATGCCGAGCGGCTGGACCGGATGCTGAAAAGCTTCGGCAAGATCGCCACCGCCCGAAAGATCTTCCGGGAGCAACTGCCGGTAAAGAAGGAGGAGCAGTTTCCGTTCGTCCGCGACTGGCTCGGCCCGGAGCCGCTCTACGCGGACGATCTCGTCTGGCTGCACAATGAGCGCGGAGTCGTGAAGCTGGTCCAGGGCCACCTCTATGACGCGCGCAGATCCTTCACCCTCGCCCTCGACGCCAACGAGAAGCATCTGGAGCACGGCCATCGCGGTCACAATTGGCGGCGAATCAGCGTCAATCTGGTCGGGCTGCTGATCGAGCGCGGCCGTCTCGATCGAGCGGAACGAAGGATCGACGAGATCGAAGCGAGCGTCGATCAGGCGCCCTGGCCGTGGCCGCGCCGCGCTTCCGCCCGCTCCGAGACCGATCCGGACGGGCCGCCGGAAGCCGGGACGCCGTGCCGGCGGGTCCAGCCGATCCAGAAGAAGTTCGCCTCAACCGAGCTGCCCAACCTCATCTGCGGATCGGCGGAGTTCACCCGCGAGGAGATATTGATCGTCGCCCTCACCACGTCCTACCGGGCGCTCATCGCTCATATGCGCGGCCAGTATCGCGACGCCGACGCGCTTTATGTGCGCGGCACCCGAATGCTCCGCCACCTCAAGGAGATGCGGGCCTATTCCATCTTCCAGCGCCATTACGCGACCCTGGGACGCTACCTGCAGACGCCCGAGCGGGCCAAGCAGGAGGCCGAGCTGGCGATCGCCGCCGCCGATGCGGTGAAGCAGCTCGACATCTCGCATCGCGCGCGGATCGTCCGGTCCGCCCAGATTCGAAGCGATCCGAACAGCGACGCGACGAGCCGGCGGACGGCGCTGGAGCAGCTCCACCGGGCGCTCGACTATGCCGCCCTGACCGACGCCTATCGGGTCCGAATCGAGGCGAGCAGCAGCCTTGCCAAGGAAATGCGCGAGAGTGGGGACTATGACACGGCGTTGCGTTACGCTTCGGACGCGCTCGCCATCGCCTGCCGATACGGCCATAGCCTCCACAAGATTTCGCTCCGGGTCGAGATCGGCCGAATCTTCATGGAGCGCGGCGATCCGCAATCGGGCGACGCCTTGCTGCAGAGCGCCCACGACGCGGCGATGCGAAGCGGGCACCACAAAACGGTGGAGCGCGTGGAGAAGACCCGCCAGATCGACGTCGGTCGGAGAGTTCCGCTCGGGGAGGCGGGGCGTCCGGGCGGCGGTTGAGCGGCGGCGTTGACAGCCCCCGCCCCTTTCGCCAATGGGACGCCCTCCCTAACTGGGTGCCTCCTGGACAGGTGGCCGAGTGGTTAAAGGCAGCAGACTGTAAATCTGCCCGACATTGTCGTACGCTGGTTCGAATCCAGCCCTGTCCACCACCCTGCTTCGCTAAAGCTACGCAGGGCAGGCCCTTCGCGCAAAGGCTCCGGCGCGGTGCATTACGTCTACCTGATTGAGGGACGAGACGAAGCGCACTACGTCGGCTGCACCAAGGACCTTAGGCTGCGGCTGGAGCAGCATAACGCCGGCCATTCGCCGCATACGCGCAAATTCCGCCCTTGGAAGCTAGCTGCCTACATTGCCTTCCCGACGGAAGCGCAGGCGGTCGCCTTCGAACGATATCTGAAGCAGGGTTCCGGCCATGCCTTTGCGCAAAGGCACTTCTGGACAAAGCCTAACGATTGAGGCACTGAGCCCTCGCTTCGCTGACACTGCAGGGCCTGCCCTGCGTAGCCTTGGCGAAGCAGGGCGGGTGTAGCTCAATGGTAGAGCAGAAGCCTTCCAAGCTTACGACGAGGGTTCGATTCCCTTCACCCGCTCCAGCCGCCTTTCGTCATTCCCGCGAACGCGGGAATCCAGTGCTGAGTCCGGAATGGATTCCCGCTTCCGCGGAATGACGGCTGGCTGGGTCGGCGGCCCGCTTAGCTAGGCGGCCGGCCTTATGCCGCTCGCGCCTATGACTCCGCGCAGGTCGAACTCGCTGATGAACCGGACCCCGATCTTGCGCTCGCGGCACCATCTCACCTCGACTTCGAGAAGGTTGAACCCGGCCAGCTCGAGCTTCGCGCTCGATCCCGGCTCGAGATCCCGCGGCGCTTCCAGCAAGGCGCCTCCGACCGACATGTTGCGGATGCTGACCGGAAGGCTCTGGCCTCCGACATGGAGCGACGCCCGCTTGATCAGGCGGTGGCGCGGCGCCCGGCTGACGGCGAAGCCTTCCGCGTCGACGGGACAGCTCTTCCCCGCCAAAGCGAGGGCCTCCTCCGGGGGAATGGCGCGGCCGAAGATGAACCCCTGGATGTAGGTGCAGCCGAGCGAGCGGATCAGATCCAGCTCCTGATGGGTCTCCGCCCCTTCCGCCGTGGTCTGCATCTGGAGCTTGTGCGCCAGGCCGACAATGGCTTCGAGGATCTGAAGGTTGCGGCTTCCCGGAAGTGACGCGCCTTTGACGAAGGCCCGGTCGATCTTGATCTTGTCGAACGGCGCCCGTTCCAGATAGGCGAGGCTGGAATAGCCGGTGCCGAAATCGTCCAGCGCGAGCCTCACGCCGATCCTCTTGAGGGAGGCGAAGGTCTCATCGATCTTGGGATCGTCGGCGAGGAAGACGGCTTCGGTGATTTCGAGCTCGAGCCGGCCCGCCGGCAGACCGGCGGAGGCGAGGGCCTGCAGGACCAGCGAGGAGAAGCCTTTGGTGGCGAATTGACTGGGTGAGACGTTCACGGCGACGAAAAGGTTCTCAGGCCATTTCGCGGCCTCCCGGCAAGCGACCCTGAGCACCCATTCGCCGAGCTGATTGATGAGGCCGGTATCCTCGGCGATCTGGACGAAGGACTGGGGCGAGATGAACCCCTGTTCCGCATGGTCCCAGCGGACGAGCGCCTCGAACCCGACCAGATTTTCCGAGGTCCCCGAAACGACAGGCTGGAAGAACACCTCCAGGTCGCCCGCGGCCATGGCCAGCCGAAGATCATGTTCGAGAGCCTGGCGATTGGCCGAAATCATCTCCATCTCGGGCTCGAAGACTCGAGTCGTCCCGCGCACCGCCTTCGCCGCATAAAGCGCCAGATCCGCCTTTCGGAACAAGGACTCGGCGTCCTCGAGCTGGGGGAGGGAATAAGCGATTCCGACCGACGCCCCGATCGAGATGCTGCGCTCGCCGGTCTTGAACGACTGGGAGAGGTAGACGATGCAGCGGCGGGCCAGTTCCTCGACCGTGGCCCGCTTCGTATTGACCGAAATGACAATCTCGAACTCGTCTCCGCCAAGGCGGCCGACGGTCCCGTGCTTTCCGAAAATCTGCTCGATCCGGATCGCCGCCTGGCGCAGCACGTCGTCACCGACCAGATGGCCGAGCGTATCGTTGACTTCCTTGAACCGGTCGAGGTCGACGATGAGAAGGGCGCATTCGGTACGGCTGGCGACTCGAAGGGCGTCTTCCAGGCATTTGAGGATGGTGGCCCGATTGGGCAGGCCGGTCAGCGAATCGTAGCGGGCGGCGCGCCTCAGCTCCGCTTCCGCCCTGGTCTTTTCCGACAGATCGGACCCGAAACCGCGAAACCCGACAAGGTCTCCCGATTCGGAGAGGATGGGTCTTCCGGTCAGGGCCCACAGCACGTCCGGATTTTCGGCGCTCCTCACCGTCAGGTCGGTGAAGGGGAGCGCCCTCGACAGATAGAAACCGAGCGTCCGCTCGCTGCCAATGCCCTCGCCGCCCTCGTCCCAGCAGTCGGTCGCAAGGTCGGCCAGCCTTCGGCCGATGACCGACGCGGATTGTGCCGGATCGCCCCCGAAGCCCGAAAAATACGTGACGCAGCCGTCGCCGCCGACCTCCCAGAACCAGCCCTTGCCGCTGTCCTCGAACATCCGGGCGAATCGCGAGCCATCCCCCGAAGCCTCGGCTTCGGCAAGCGGCGCGACTTCGCTCCCCTTTCTGGAGAAACGGCTGATCATCTTCGGCGCTCTAACCCCCGCCAAGCGGTCTAAGGCCCGTTCGTTAACATTCGCTAATCATCGCAGGTTAGCGGAAGGCCTCCGCCCGCTCCCGCCGGTGCCTCAGCCTCCCAGCCGCTTCGCACGGGCCACCAGATAGGCGTGGAGGGCGTCGATCTCGGCGTCGGTGAGGTGGCTGAAATCCTGCTTCGACACCGTCGCCATCAGGCCGAGATCGCGGCCGTCGGGCGGGCGCCCGCTGCGCATCAGGGTCCGGAACTGGGCGGAATCATAGCCCGCGGCGATACGCAGGTCCGGACTCTTCGCGTCCGGGCCCGCGGAGCCGCCCATCAGCGCCGGGCCGTGGCATTCCGAGCAGGCGATGGCGGCGAGGTGGCGGGCGGCTTCATGCTCCGGCCCCAGGGCGATCGGCGCCTGGCGGCGATATTCGGCGACGCCCTCCGGCCCGGGTCTGAACGAGCCGATCACCAGGCCGAGGCGACCGATGGGCCCGGCGCTCAGGCCCTTGGTCTGCCCCTGCGCCCGCGGCAGGGTCCGGATCCACCCGACCAGAGCGGCGGTCTCCTTGTCGGTCAGGCGCGAATACATGGGCGAGGGCATGATGAAGAGGCCGCGCCCGTCATGGCCGATGCCCTGGCGGATGCCCGCGGCGAGCTGCTGGTCGCTCGCTCCGGCCGCGATCTCGGTGATGTTGGGGGCGAAGACCCTGGCGACGCCCGGAGCGTCGAACATCAATTTTCCCTTCAGCCCCTCACCGTGGCAGCTCAGGCAGCCGAGCACCCGAGCCAGCCGCGGCGCCTCCGCCCTTTCCGCCGGGGTGGGGGCCGGCAAAGGTTCGGCCGCCGCCGCATAATCGCGGCGCAGGATCGCTTCCGACCAGGCCCAGATGACGATCACCGCCACGATCAGCAGCGCGATCAATCCCCCGAGGCCGATCCCGGCCCACCGCAACGCTTTCCTCATTGGCGACTTCCCCCGAATCCCGGCAGATTGGTCTCATGAACCGGTTCGACGGACAAGGGGTTGGAAACCGGGCAGGGAAGACCGGGGTCCAAGCTCCTTCACCCGGCGTTCAGGCGCTGAAAGGCGAGGTTCAGCTTGGCGGGACGGTCGGAGTGCGGCGGCCGGTCGAAGCGTGCTTTCGCGAGCGGAACGAGGCGGGCGACCCAGCCGTTCCTTTCCCGAACCAAGGGAGTCCCGTCATGCGTAACCTCATCCTGCTCGCCGGCACCGCCGCGCTCGCCATCGCCGTGCCCGTCGCAGCCGAAAAAGGCGGCAAGGGCGGCGGCCACGGCCAGGGCGGCGGCAAGCCCGCCAAGGTGGAGCGCGGCGGTCATGGCGGCGGCGGCAAGCCCGCCAGGATGGAGCGCGGCGGCGGCCATGGCGGCGGCGGCCAGGTGGCGCGCTCGGCCAGGCCGCCCAAAGCGGAACGGCAGGCCTTCCGGGCCGAAAGGCACGTGGAGCGCCGCGCCGCCCGCGCCGAGCGGCCCGAGCGGGCGGTTCGGCGCTCGATCCGCGACGAGCGTCGCCAGGATCATTTCGTGCGCCGCCCGGGCGAGGAGCGCCGCGACTTCCGCCGGGTCGGACGCGACCGCCAGGATTACCGCCGGATGCCCGACTTCCGCCCTGGCGAGCCCCGCTTCGCCGGTTACGATCGCTTCTGCCCGCCCGGCCTCGCCAGGAAGGGCAATGGCTGCCTGCCTCCGGGCCAGGCGAAGAAGCATTTCGCCCGCGGCCAGCGGATCGATCGCGACTGGTTCGAGGGCTACAGGGTGCCGGTTTCCTACCGGAGCTTCTATCAGGATGGCCCCGACTATTATTACAGCTACGACGACAGCGGCTATATCTACCGCGCCGATCGCGGCAGCGATCTGATCAGCGCGATCATTCCCCTGTTCGGCGGCGGCTTCGGGATCGGCCAGCCGCTCCCGGCCGGCTACGATGCCTACAACGTGCCGATGCAGTATCGCGACGATTATTACGACAATGACGAGTCGCTCTATCGCTACGGCGACAACGCCATCTACCGGGTCGACAACCAGTCCGGGATGATCGAGGGCATCGTCGCCCTGCTCGGCGGCGACCTCAACGTCGGCCAGGAGCTGCCGGACGGCTACGACGCCTACAATCTGCCGATGGACTATCGCGACGAATATCAGGACGACGACGATTATAATTATCGTTACGCCGACGGAAACATCTACCAGGTCGACGCCAAGACCCAGATGATCCAGGCGATCGTCGAAATGCTCGCCTGAGGAGCCTGAGCCGATGAAGAGATCGCTCCTAGCCGCCGCCGCCCTGCTCGCCGTCGCCGCCTGTCAGGGGGACGATGGCGGCAACCGGTCCGACTCGAACGGCGCGACCCCGACGGCCGCGACCAAGGGGGAGCAGCCCAAGACCAACCTCCTGGAGGCGCTGGGCGGGTCGGCCGAGCACAAGACGCTGGCCAATGCGATGAAAGCGGCGGGGCTCACCGAGACCCTGTCGGGGGCTCAGCCCTACACTTTGTTCGCGCCCACCGAGGCGGCGTTCGCAAAGCTCCCCGCCGGCGGCGCCAACGAGCTGCTCGCGCCCGAGGCCAAGGGCCAGCTTGTCGCGCTCCTTACCGGCCATATCGTTCCCGGAGTCGTCACCGCCGCCGACCTCGGCCGGGCGATCGAGCGCGGCAAGGGCAAGGCTGAGCTCGCCACCGTCGGCGGAAGCAATCTCAGCTTCAGCCGCGACGGCGACGCCGTGGTCGTCACCGATGCCGCGGGCGGCCAGGCCCGGGTAACCGGCACCGAGCGGCTCGCCTCGAACGGCGTCGTGCACAGCGTCGACGGGGTTTTGAGGAGCAAATAACCTAAATCCTCCCCGCGAATTCGCGGGGAGGGGGACCGCGCGAAGCGCGGTGGAGGGGTTCTTCCGGAGTCCGAAGGGCCCCTCCACCAGGCTTCGCCTCGTCCCCCTCCCCTGCAAAGGCAGAGGAGGAATTTCCTGCACCGAATCTGCATCGCCTTCGCGCGGCGAACTGAAACCCCCGGCATCTTCTTTCGACACGTCCGGTCCATCAAAGCCCGATGGAACTCACCGCCCCCGCCGCCGCGCCCTGGCGCCTCCGCCTCCGCCGCTTCAGCTTCGCGCAGAAGATCCTGATCGCCGGAATCCTGGTCGCGCTCGCCGACCATCTCTTCTTCTTCCAGCGGGTCGGGTCGACCGCCGGCCTGTTCGCCGCCGCCCTGCTGATTGCGATCCTCGTCGCCACCCCCGCCATCGGCCGAAGCAGGCCGGCGCTCGCGGCCGCGGGGGCGGCCCTTCTGCTCGTCGTGGTGCTGGGGGACGATCCTTCGCCGCTCGCCGCCTTCCTGTTCCTCGCCGCCTCGGCCCTGGCCGTGCTCCTTCCGCGGACCAGCGCTTTCGACGATGGCTGGCGCTGGGCCAAGCGCCTCCTGCTGCACGCGATCCTCTCGATAATCGGGCCCTTGCTCGACTGGGGCCGGCTGCGTGCCGCGCGCCGCCGCCGCGGCCCAGCGCGCCTGGCGGTGGCGCTTCCGCTGCTCGCCTTGCCGGTCCTGGGCACGGCGCTCTTCCTCGCTCTGTTCAGCGCCGCGAACCCGCTCATCGCCGACGCTTTCGGGCGGCTCGATCTGCTGGCGGCGGTCGGCGGCTTCTCGATCGCCCGCTTGTTCTTCTGGCTTCTGGTCACCCTATTGGCCTGGAGCTTCCTTCGGCCGCCGCGGGCGGCGCTGGCGCCGCCTCGGGTCCGCGAGGGCGATCTCGTCCTCCCCGGAGTAAGCCCCGCCTCGATCGCGCTTTCGCTGGCGGCCTTCAACCTCGTCTTCGCGCTCCAGAACGGGCTCGACATCGCCTTCCTGTGGAGCGGAGCGCCGCTGCCCGGCGACATGACCCTCGCGGCTTATGCCCATCGCGGCGCCTATCCGCTGATCGCCACCGCCCTGCTCGCCGCCTTGTTCGTCCTCGTCACCCTTCGTCCCGGCACGCCGACCGGCGAAAGCCCGCTCGTCCGTCGCCTGGTCTACGTCTGGATCGCCCAGAACGTCGTCCTCGTCGCCTCGACCATGCATCGCACCCTCGACTATATCGAGGCCTATTCGCTCACCCGCCTCAGGATCGCGGCCCTGGTCTGGATGGCCCTGGTGGCGATCGGCCTGGTCCTCATCTGCGTCCGCCTCTGGCGGCGCAAGAGCGGGCCCTGGCTGATCAACGCCAACCTCGCCGCCGCCCTCCTCGCTCTGTCCGCCTGCTCGGCCATGGATCTCGGCGCGATCGCGGCCCGCTGGAACGTCCGCCACGCCCGCGAGGTCGGCGGCGCCGGAGTGAGGCTCGATCTTTGCTACCTCAACAACCTCGGCCCCTCCGCGCTGCTGCCTCTTATCGAGCTCGAGAGCCGTCCGATCAAGCCGCGCTTTCGCGAGCGGGTGAGCTGGACCCGGAACCTGATCCTGGACCGGCTGGCCACCACGCAGGGCGACTGGCACGGCTGGACCTTCCGCAACGCCCGCCGGATGTCGGAAGCCAGACGCCTGATGGCCGAGCACCGTCTGCCGCGCTTCTCGGCGGACATCCGCGGCTGCGCAGGCCGGCGGGTCGTCGTCTCAGGCTTTGACAGCCGCCGGGCGGGAATGTGACATGTACGCGATGAGCCACAAAATCCTCGTCGTCGACGACGACGCCCATATTCGCCAGCTGCTCGCCTTCGCGCTCGGCAAGGCGGGCATGAAGACGACCGAGGCCGGCGACGGCGAGGCGGCCCTGAAGGAGGTCGAGCGCGAGCGTCCCGACCTCATCGTCCTCGACATCAACATGCCGCGGATGGACGGGCTCGAAGTCTGCCGGCGGCTGCGTGCGGAAGGCGATCTGCCCATCCTCTTTCTTTCCTCGAGGGACGACGAGATCGACCGGGTGCTCGGCCTCGAGCTCGGCGGCGACGATTATGTCGTCAAGCCCTTCTCCCCGCGCGAGGTAGTGGCCCGGGTCAGCGCCATCCTGAAGCGCGGCGGCCGGGCGCTGGCCGAGGCGGGGCCCAAGGCCGCGCTCGTCCACAACCGCCTTCGCCTCGATCCCGAAGCCTGGGAAGCGCATTGGGATTCCGAGCCGGTTCCGGTCACCGTCACCGAGTTCCAGCTCCTCCAGCTGCTCGCCAGCCTGCCTTCCAAGGTCTTCACCCGCGACGCCATCATCGACCGCCTCCACGGCCCCGGCTTCGCGATCACCGACCGGACGATCGACAGCCACATTCGCAATCTTCGCGCCAAGTTCGCGGCCCTAGGCGGCGGCGACCTGATCGAGACCCGCGCCGGCATCGGCTATCGGATCGGCCGCTGCCTGGGACAGGACCCATGATCGGCAACCAGCAGAGGTCGGTCCGTCTTAATTCCTCGCCCGGCTTTCCGGGGGAGGGGGACCGCGCGAAGCGCGGTGGAGGGGTTCCTCGGACTCAGCAGGGGCCCTCCACCATGCTTCGCATGGTCCCCCTCCCCTGCAAAGGCAGGGGAGGATTTTGGAAGCTCAAGCTCACCGGATGTCGATCCAGCCTGAGTCGGAACCCGGCTTGATCCGACCGCTGAAGGATTATGCCAAGCGCCACTGGCCGGCGCTCAGGCTGCGCACCCTGCTCTTCCTCACCCTTCTGTTCGTCGCGGCTCTGCCGGGGATCGGCGCCGTCTTCCTTCGAGTCTATGAGAATACCCTGGTCCAGCAGACCGAGGCCGAGCTGATCGCCCAGGGCGCCGTTCTCGCCGGGGCCTATCGCGCCGCCTGGCCGGAGCCGTTCACCGATCCGCCGCCGGGCCCGCTCCGGCCCGAGCGCCCGACCATCGACCTGCGCTCGATGCCGGTGCTCGGCGCGCAACCGGACGCCCGGCCGTCGCGCCGGACGCCCGACCCCCGCGCCGCCCGTGCCGCGTCGGCGCTGAAACCGGTCGTGATCGACACGGCGCGGACGACCCTGGCCTCGATCCGGATCATGGACGCGCATGGCACGGTGGTGCTCGGACGCGGCGACGTCGGCCGCAGCTATCTGCACCTCCCTGAAGTCGCTCCGGTCATCATCGGCCAGACCCGGACGGTGCTTCGCCAACGCGGCGACTACCAGCCGCGTTATGCGCTCGAATGGCTGAGCCGGGCCTCGAACATCCGAGTCCATTACGTCCGCCCGATCGTCGCCGGCAGCGAGGTCGTCGGAGTCCTCATGCTGAGCCGAAGCCCGCGCGGCCTGTTCCTCGGAATCTACCAGGATCGCGGCAAGATCGCCGTCGGGGTCGCCCTCATCTTCCTGACCCTGCTGGTGCTCGCCGGATTGCTCTCGCGCGGAATAGCCCAGCCGATCGAGGCGCTGAGCGAGGCGACCCAGAACGTCGCCCGGGGCGCGGTCGCGGTGCCGGAGCCGCCGCCGACCGCCGCGATCGAGATCCGCAACCTCTACGTCAACTTCGCCGCGATGGCCGACCGGATCGAGCGCCGCTCGCGCTATCTCAAGGATTTCGCCGCCGCGGTCAGCCACGAGCTCAAGACCCCGATCGCCGGGATCAAGGGCGCGCTCGAGCTGCTCGCCGAGCATCCTGAGATGAGCGAGGAGGAACGGCGCCGATTCCTCTCCAATGCCGGGGCCGGCGCGGACCGGCTCTCGCACCTTCTGAGCCGCCTGCTCGACCTTGCCCGCGCCGACATGGCGGTGGCGACCGAGGATTCGGCGACGCTTGCGGAAGAGGCCGCCCTCAAGGTCGCCGACGCCCATCGCCGGGCCGGCTTCGCGGTCGAAGTGAATCTGGCCGGCCTCCCCGCCGTGGCGGCGCCGGCGGAGCTACTCGAAGCCGTGCTCGAGACCCTGGTCGAGAACAGCCGCCAGGCGGGCGCGAAGCGGGTGACCATCGCCGGCCGCGCCGAAGGCACGAAGGTCAGGATCATTGTGGAGGACGATGGCCAAGGCATCGCCGAAGCGGACCGGGAAAGGATCTTCGAGCCCTTTCACACCAGCCGCCGCGGCGAGGGTGGATCCGGCCTCGGCCTGTCCATCGCCCGCTCGCTTCTGACCGCCTGCGGCGGCACCATCGCGGCCGTCCCAAGCCCCGAAGGCGCGAAATTCGAGCTCTGCCTGCCGGTGGCGAACGCAGTCTAAATCCTCCCCCGGATTTCCGGGGGAGGGGGACCGCGCGAAGCGCGGTGGAGGGTTCTTCAAACGCTGGAAGAGCCCCTCCACCAGGCTTCCGCTGGTCCCCCTCCCCGGCAAAAGCCATGGAGGAATTAAAGCTTCAACGCCCCCGTTCCCGCTCGACTTGCGGCCCCTCCGGGCGGATACTCGCCCTCGAATCGAGGGGAATTCGCAGCTCATGTCCGTTCGCCCATTCCTTGGACTCGCGCTGGCCGCCATGGCCGCGCTCGCCGGCTGCGCCGCGGCGCCCAGAGCGCCGGCGACCACGCTCGCGGATGCCGGCCTCAAGGCCACCGGAAGCTTCAGCACCGAGGTCCGGAACGTCGCCACCCAGCTTCGCGAGGCCGACGCGGCGGACAGCTTCACCCGCACCTGGGAGCTGTGCCAGAGCCCGGCGCCGGGTGTCTGCGTCCCAAGCGTCACTCCGGAACGCCTTTCGATCCAGCGCAACGGGCTGGCCGACGTCGTCGACCTCAGGGCCAGGGCGATCGACCAGCTCGGCGCCGCTTATTCGGCGTTCAAGGAAGAGGCGGCGTACGACCAGAGCACCGACCTTCAGGGCGCGACCAAGTCGGCGATCGATTCGGCCAACAGCTTCGGCCAGGCTGCCGCCGTCCTGAACAAGGGCAAGCGCTTCATCCCGGCCGTCCCCGGCGAGGTCGGCGCCCTGCTCGACTTCGGCTTCGGGGCCCTTGGCAACCGCCTTCAGCGCAAGCGCATCCTTCGCGCCAATCGCGAGATTGCCCAGGCGGTCCTGCAACTGCGCAACGGCATGCAGAACGAGCTCGAGGTGTTCCTGACCCTCACCGACTATCTGGTCGGCAAGCGCACCGCCGCCCGCCTGGTCTTCTACGATGCCAAGCTGACCTCCCCGATGACGGTGATGACTCCGCTCGCCGACCAGCTCGACGTGACCCTCGTTCCCGGGGCGGAGAGCATGATCGCCGGCTCGCCGGCGCTTCGGACCGCCCTCAGGGCGACGATGGAGGCCAATTCGAGGGTCGAAGTGCTAGAGGCGCAGGGCCGCTACCGCGCCGGCATCGCCGGCCTCGACGCTTTGCTTCGCCAGCATCGCGAGCTCGAGACCAAGCAGAGCGTGACCGTCGGCGACGTCGAGCGGATCATCGACCAGCTCAACGCCTCGCTCGCCAAATACGCTACTCAACCGCCACCGCCGCCGCCACCGCCACCGCCACCGCCGCAGGGGAATTAGAGCCATGCCCAGCACCGCGAACCAGAGGCTCACAGTCATCTACAACGCCTATAAATCCGCCTTTGCCCGGCGTGCCTCCGATCTGAAGCAGGCCACGACGTCGGCGCAGGTGCAGGCGATCATGGACAATGTCGACGCCTTGGAGGGCAGCTACCTCGACGCCGCCCGGCAGTCCCTGGACGGGACCGGCGCCGACATCGAGGCCTGCTACCAGGCGGCGCTGTCGGCGTCCCAGGCGGTGGAGAAAGCCTACGCCCAGGGCAAGGCCCTCGCCGAGCGCATCACCGCGGTCGCCGGCGTGGTGACGGCGGTCGGCAACCTGGTGACGACGGCCGCCGGCGCGGCCTGAACCCAATCGTCATCCCGGCGAAAGCCGGGACCTCGGGGAGACCCACCGCGCCTTGCTCGACCTGAGGTCCCGGCTTTCGCCGGGATGACGAACTCCTATTCGAACTCGAGGATAACCGCGTCCACCGCAAGGCTGTCGCCGGGCTTGGCCGAGACCGACTTCACGATCCCCGCTTTCTCGGCCCTGAGGATATTCTCCATCTTCATCGCCTCGACGACGGCGAGCGGCTGTCCCGCCTCGACTTTCTCCCCCTTGCCGACGTTCAAGGCGGTCAGCAGGCCCGGCATCGGGCAAAGGAGATATTTGGAGAGGTCCGGCGGCACCTTCTCGATCATGTAGCGGCTGAGCTCGGCGACATGCGCCGGCAGCACTTCAAGGAGATGGGAGGCGCCGCGAGTCGTCAGGCGCCACTGCCGGCCCCGGCGCGCCACCTGGACGATCCGGCTGCGGCCGTCGATCACGCCCTTGAACAATCGCTGCCCCGGCTCCCAGCGCCCGATCATCTCCCGCCCCTCGCCTTCGTCCAGATAGGCGAGGAGGCCGCCCTCGAAGCCGTCGAAGCGGATCGCGAAGCGGCGATCGCCAAGGCTGACCACCCGCTCCTCCGGCGGAGTCACCGGGGCGCCGAGCTGGCCGCTTACCGAACAGGCGCGCGCCTCGGTCTCCATCGCGACCATCGCTCCGATCGCCGCCAGATCCTCGATCAGCCGGTCGTCGGCCGGAGCGCCCTCGAAGCCTTCGGGATATTCCTCGGCGATGAAGCCGGTGGTGAGCCGCCCCTCCCGAAAGCGCGGGTGCTGCATCAGGGCGGAGAGGAAGTCGACATTGTGGCCGATCCCCTCGAGAACGAAGGAATCGAGCGCCTCGACCTGACGGTCGATCGCCGCCTCCCGGGTCGGCGCCCAGGTGATCAGCTTGGCGATCATCGGGTCGTAGAAGATCGAGACTTCGCCGCCCTCCTCGACTCCGTCATCGACTCGGATGACGTAGTTGGAGGTCCTTCGAGATGGGCCTTCGCCGGGGCTCAGTCCCTCCTCAGGATGAGCGGAATCGGTAATAACCCGCTCATCCTGAGGAGCCGGTGAGCCTGTCGAACCGGCGTCTCGAAGGACGTCTCGAAGGACCTCGCGCGGGCGGCGATACCGAACCAATCGCCCGGTCGACGGCAGGAAGCCGCGATAGGGGTCCTCGGCATAGACCCGGTTCTCGATCGCCCAGCCGTTCAGCTTCACGCCGTCCTGGCCGAAGGGCAGGTCCTCGCCCGCCGCGACCCGGATCATCAGCTCGACGAGGTCGAGGCCGGTCACTTCCTCGGTCACCGGATGCTCGACCTGGAGCCTCGTGTTCATTTCGAGGAAGTAGAAGCTTCGGTCGGCACCGGCGATGAACTCGACCGTGCCGGCGCTGAAATAGCCGACGGCGCGCGCCAGGGCGACGGCCTGCTCGCCCATCGCCTTGCGCATCTCGGGCGTGACGAAGGGCGACGGCGCCTCCTCGACCACCTTCTGGTGGCGCCGCTGGACCGAGCATTCGCGCTCGCCGAGATAGAGGAGGTTGCCGGCCTTGTCGCCGATCAGCTGGATCTCGATGTGGCGCGGATTTTCGACGAACTTCTCGATGAACACGCGGTCGTCGCCGAAGCTCGCCAGCCCCTCGCGCTTGGTCGCCTCGAAGCCTTCGCGGACGTCCGTCTCGCTGTAGGCGAGCCGCATCCCCTTGCCGCCGCCGCCGGCCGAGGCCTTCATCATCACCGGATAGCCGATCTCGCCGGCGATCCTCACCGCATGCTCGGTATCGTCGATCTCGCCGACGAAGCCCGGCACCACGCTTACCCCCGCCTCCCGGGCTAGCTTCTTCGACTCGATCTTGTCCCCCATCGCCGCGATCGCCCCGGGCGGCGGTCCGATGAAGGCTATGCCCGCCTCCTCCAGAGCCCGGGCGAAGCTCTCGCGCTCAGAGAGGAAGCCGTAGCCGGGATGGACGGCGTCGGCGCCCGTCTCCCTGCAGGCGGTGATGATCAGCTCGGCGTTCAGATAGCTCTCGCTCGCCGGCGGCGGCCCGAGACGGACGCTTTCGTCGGCCAGCCTGACGTGCGGCGCCCGCGCGTCGGCGTCCGAGTAGACCGCGACGGTGGCGATCCCCATCTTCCGGGCGGTGCGGATGACCCGGCAGGCGATCTCGCCGCGATTGGCGATCAGGATCTTATCGAACTTCAATGGCCCCGCAGCTCCTTCGCGTGCACGCCTTTCGTATAGCTGTATCCGATCAAAAAACCCGGGCGGAGTCCGATCGTGCGCGGGGCGACATGCATCGGAGCCTGGTTGCCCGCGAACATGACCAGCTCCTGCTCGTCGCCCCGGTCCTTGATCCGCGCGACGCGGGTAAAATCGCCCAGCGGCTTGGGCGAATCCCTGAAACGCGTTGGTGACAGAACCGCCTCCAGAGCCGCTTCGAGCTCGGCTCGGGGCGGCGCTACGGCACCCTTGACGACGAGGGAACAGCTGAAGGTCCTCAGCTCAATCCCCCCGATCGTGTTGTAGCCGGCCAGCACCTCCCCGAGCGGGAATTTCCAGCGGGTGAGCTCGTAACCCTTGCCGCTGTCTGTGCGCCCGCTTCCGGCGACCGCCCAGCCGAGCCTTTCCAGCGCGGCTTGGGTCAGCCCGCGATCGAAGCGCGTTCTCAGGCAGATATCGCGGAAGGCGGAAGCGACCGATGCGGCGTCCGCCGCGGCCGTCGGGGCGGCGGCCGCCGCTGGGCCGGCCGTTCCCGCCAGCAGGAGGATCGCGGCCCCCCGGCGCACGGCCGAGCCGAATCCTTCGCGGCGCCGGCGGGCGATCTCGCCGTAATCGGCGATTGGGACCTTAGAGAACATGCGGCGCCTTCATCTGCAATCCGTCACCCCGGACTTGATCCGGGGTCCATGAACACGGTCCGGCGAATTGGGCAAGGCAAGTATCCATGGATACCGGATCAAGTCCGGCATGACGAGGTGGAAGCGGCCCGGAATAACTGCCCCGCCCATCGATTCAGGCTGTCGATGAACATGGCCAGGAACAGGCCGAGGCCGAAGGAAAGCAACGCCGGAGCGACGATTCGCGCGAATTGAAGTGAGCGCCTGGTCGGAGTCCGAGTGTATCTCGCCCGGACGATCTCGCTGGAGCCGCCGTAGGACAGGACTCCGCTGGCGCTGATGAGAACGATCGCGGCGATGACGTCGAACGGCTTCACGTCCTTGGGATCGAAATCCTTGATGACGATGAGCAGCCCGCCCAGAGTGAGCGGGACCAGCCCGGTCAGATGCTTGAAGAAATCGTAGAGAAGCAACTCGCCATCATGATCGCCGGCGGGCGCGGGAAGCCTGGGACCCTCCTCTTCCTCCTCGCTCATTCGGCGGCCTCCTCCAGCGGGGGCATGTTGTGGCCGAGGAGCTTGAGCACTTCGCCGGCCGCGTCAACCAGATTGGTGCCCGGGCCGAAGATCGCCTGCACGCCCGCCTCGCGAAGCATGTCGTAATCCTGGGCTGGGATGACTCCGCCGACGACGACCTTGATGTCCGGGCGGCCCATGTCGCGCAGATGGCCGATCAGCTCGGGCACCAGGGTCTTGTGCCCGGCCGCGAGGCTGGAGGCGCCGACCACGTCGACCTGCCTGTCGACCGCCAGCCGCGCGCTCTCCTCGGGCGTCTGGAAGAGCGGCCCCGGAACCACCTCGAAGCCGAGATCGGCAAAAGCCGAGGCGACGAGATTGGCGCCGCGGTCGTGCCCGTCCTGGCCCATTTTCGCGACCAGCATCCGCGGCTTGCGCCCGAGCCGCCGCTCGATCGCATCCACGCCCGCCCCGGCTCGCGCCCAGCGCGGATCGCCCTCATAGGCGCCGCCGTAAATCCCCTTCACCGGCTCGGGCGTCGTGCCGTAGCGTCCGAAAGCATCCTCGAGCGCCTGGCTGATCTCGCCCAGGGTCGCCCGGGCCCGCGCCGCCTCGACCGACAGAGCGAGCAGATTGGCATCGCCTTTGGCGCCTTCGCGAAGCGCGTCGAGCGCGGCCCTGGTCGCGCCCTCGTCCCGCCCGGCACGCACCTTCTCGAGCCGAGCCACCTGGCCGGAACGGACCTTGTCGTTGTCGATCTGGAGGATGTCGAGATGCGCCTCGTCGTCCAGCCGGTAGCGGTTGACCCCGACGATCACGTCCTCGCCGCGGTCGGCCCGCGCCGCCCGCGCCGCCGCCGCTTCCTCGATCCGCCTCTTGGGCAGCCCTTCGGCGACCGCCGCGGTCATCCCGCCCATCGCCTCGACCTCCTCGATCAGGGCCCAGGCCTTGTCGGCGAGGTCCCGGGTCAGGCTCTCGATGAAGTAGGAGCCCCCGAGCGGGTCGGCGACGTTAGTGATCCCGCTCTCCTCGGCGAGGATGAGCTGGGTGTTGCGGGCGATCCGGGCCGAGAAATCGGTCGGAAGCGCGATCGCTTCGTCGAAGCTGTTGGTGTGGAGCGACTGGGTGCCGCCGAGCACCGCCGCCATCGCCTCGATCGCGGTCCGGACGATGTTGTTGTAGGGGTCCTGCTCGGTCAGCGACACGCCCGAGGTCTGGCAATGGGTGCGAAGCATCAGCGACTTGGGATTCTTTGCCCCGAATTCGTCCATGATCCGGTACCAGAGCGTTCGCGCCGCGCGCAGCTTGGCGATCTCCATGAAGAAGTTCATGCCGATGCCGAAGAAGAAGCTGAG
>Ga0190275_10000215_pt1 | contig 60474 bp, 50 predicted proteins | sample Popmic550T_FD_133745 | JGI IMG/M metagenome (GOLD analysis project Ga0190275, IMG submission 133745) | Populus adjacent soil microbial communities from riparian zone of Yellowstone River, Montana, USA - 550 T | ecosystem: Environmental > Terrestrial > Soil > Riparian zone > Trees stand | place...
CCTACGTGCATCGCATCGGCCGCACGGGGCGCGCGGGAAAAGGGGGCCTCGCCATCTCCATCATCACTCCGCAAGACGAGCGCAAGGTCGAGACCCTCGAGCAGGCCACGGGCGTGAAGCTGGAGCGCCCGAGCGCGGAGACGTTGCCCCCGGTAGACGCCACGAGCGGGGTGCCGCTCGACACTCCCTGGGAGACGCTCCTTATCTCCGCCGGACGCAAGGACAAGATGAGGCCGGGAGATATCCTCGGAGCCCTGACGGGAGAGGCCGGCGGGCTCCGTGCGTCCGATGTCGGCAAGATCGAGATCCAGGATCGCTGGTCCTACGTGGCCGTCTCCAAGAGCATTGTGCGTGTGGCCCTCCAGCGGCTGCGCGATGGTCGGATAAAAGGGCGCAAGCACCACATCGACTGGGTGCGGTAGAGCAGCACCCTCCCGCCAGAGATTGGGAACATGAGTCCTCCCCTTCTGCGTGACTTCGTCCGCGGCTTCCGCGCCGTCATTCCTCTGTGGCTGGGACTCGTCCCCTTCTCCCTGGCCTACGCGGTGACAGCGCGCAGCGCGGGGCTTGGGGTGCTCGACACACAGCTCATGAGCGCGCTCGTCTTCGCGGGCGGTGCCCAGTTCAGCGCTGCGGGCCTCTTTGCGGCGGGAGCCTCGGGTGTGGAGATCGTCCTCACCACGCTCCTGCTCAATGTCCGCCACGTCCTCTACGGACTGTCGCTCTCACAGAGGCTCCCCCTGGCCCCGGCCGAGAAGCTGGTAGCCGCGCACTTCCTCACGGACGAGGCGTATGGGGTAGCGCTCGCCGATCCGCGGCCCTCCTTCGGCTACCTGCTGGGCGCAGAGCTGAGCGTCTTCGTGCCGTGGAACCTGTTCACGCTCGCGGGCTCGCTCATGGGGCAGGGGCTGCCGGATCCTGCACGGCTCGGGGTGGACTTCGTCTTCCCACTGGCCTTCCTCGTCCTGCTCGTACCGATGCTGCGCGGCGCGGTGGAAGCCGGCGTCGCCGTGCTGTCCGGCAGTCTGGCGTTCGGGCTCTCCCAGGTGCTGCCTGGAGGGGTTGCCCTCCTCATCGCGGGGGTGGTGGGCAGCCTCGTCGGAGCTCTCTGCACGACGGACCGCCCGAAGGATCAGAACCCGGCCGAGCCGGAGGCCACATGAGCGCGCTGCCCATCATCCTGGGGATGGCCGCCGTCACCTATGCAACGCGGATCGCAGGCCTGTGGCTGCGCGCGAGTGTGCCTCCGTTCTGGAAGCGCTTCCTGCGCTTCGTGCCGATCGCCGTCTTTGCCGCCCTGGTCGTTCCCGCGCTCCCTGGTGCTCGCGGAGAGGCGGGGGTGCGGATCCTCGCAGCAGCCCTGGCCGCGGGGGTGAGCTGGAGGTTTCGCAAGCTCTGGCTCGGCATTGCGGTCGGCATGGCGGCTTACTGGGGACTGCGCTGAAGCACTCCGGCCCCGAGCCAGCTGGCAGGCGGCGTCACGGGGCAGAGGGGCCCTGGAAGCCCTTCGCACGGAACGTCAGCACCAGCGTGTCCCGGTGGCCCAGCTCACCCATCGGCTGGATCGGCGTGCTCTCATGGATCACTCGCTCATCGTCGAGCAGTAGCGCCGACCACGGCTCGCTCAGCGTGAAGCGGATGCCGCGCGGGCCAGCAGCCTCGAACACGCGCGTCTCGCCGCCCTTGATGCCCTCGCGCCCGATGAGCAGGACGGCGACGAAGTCCACCCCGTCGCGGTGCGCTCCTTCAGGCGTCGGCCGGCCGATGCCATCCCTCGTGTCGATGCGAAACTGGTGCGCCTCGACGTACCACGGTTGCGGTCCCTTCAGCGCGGAGCAGCACGCGGCGAGGCCGCGGAGCAACTGCTGCCAGCACGGCTGCGCAACGATGGCCGGCGTCATCGGCTCGAACCAGCGCTCCACTCCACCGTGCAGCGCGTTGTATTCGACCGGCTGCCAGTGCGCGCGGGATGGCACCGGGATGACCGCCGCCCCCTCGACGACGAAGCACGAGTGCCGGCGCGAGCGATAGCGGCCGCCGTCGCGCAGGTACCCGTCGGGCGGCAGGCCGTCCCAGGTTGGGCGCATGGCATCGAGCTCAGCAGCCGGGGTGCCCACGAGCTCGCACAGGCCCTCTCGACTGAGGACGGCATAGCCGCGGTCCTGAAGGACGGCGACGACTTCGGAAGGCCGGGTGACGGGCGGTGAGAGGCTCATGGGCTCGGAAGCAACGTTAACGAAAATGGCCCAGACTCGGCGGCTCATTCGACGTGGCGACCGCTCGCACCGTCGGACGCCTACCTGGGGTTCCTGCCGCGCGCATCCTCCCCTGAGCCGTTACGCGTGACCGGCAGCATGCTGGGCACTGACGCCGGAGTCCGGGGGACGGGAGCACGGGAGCCGGACCGTGAAGCAGGTACCCACTCCAGGAGTACTCTGGACGTGGACGGTGCCGCCAAGCGCCGAGACGATCTCGTGCGCGATGTAGAGCCCGAGGCCCAGCCCGCCGTACTCGCGCGCGGACACAGCGCGCTCGAAGCGCTCGAAGATGTGTGGAAGCTTGTCTGGCGCAATGCCGATGCCGTGGTCCTTCACGGAGAGAAGCGCGGTGCCATGCTCGGAGGTGACAGAGATCTCAACGGGCTTGCGGCTGCCGAACTTGAGCGCGTTGGCGAGGAGGTTGGTGATGACCTGCTCGAGGCGGATCCTGTCCCAGCGGCCGATGACGAGCGGTTCGGTATGGATGAGGAGGGGTGAACAAGAGCGCGCGGACTCTTCACGGAAGTGCTCGACGACGTCGCGGGTGATGACGGCAAGATCGACTTCTTCGGTGGATGGTCTGGCGCTAGTCCAGCACGAGGACCATGCAGCAGTCGGCGAGGAAGGGAACAGCCAGGCGGGCGACGCGGCTCAGGGTCGTCTCGTAGTCGAGGGACTCGGCCACGGCCATCGAGGACTCGGCGAGGAAGCGGACAGCGCGCTCAGCCCGACGGCGCTCCTCGACTTCGACATGCAGCTTCTCGAAGAGGGGGCTGTTCTCCAGCCAGAGGCCTTCCACTGACGCCAGGCCTCGCGGAGGTCGAGCTCGAGAGCCTCCGCGCTCTGGTAGCGCTCCTCCGGCATCTTCGCGAGCAGCTTGAGGACGATGTCGGAGAGGGCTCTGGGAATGTCCAGCCCGCGCAACATCTCATGCTCGTGGCGAAGCACGGCGGTGGCATGAGCGGCCGAGGGCCCTGGCTGGACTGACTTGAGGATCCGGAGCCTGCCAGTGCTCTCCTCCTGGACGCGGAAGACGGCGTACTGGCGCCCCTGATGGATGGGGAGAAAGTCGTGATAGCCAGGAATCTGTAGCAAGCGACCACTCCCTGGATGAAGCAGTTCGAGACCGCTCCCAAGATCACCATGGAGGCGACAGGGGCCCTTCAGAAGCTCCGGGAAGGAGGGCCACTGACCGCTCGATCGTGAGGCCTGAAGCCTGATAAAGCCAGGCGCGATGGCCACCACCAACCACCTCGAGGAACACCGAGTTGCGCTGACCGGTCACTGCTACCGCATGCTGGGCTCGGCCGCCGAAGCCGACGATGCTGTCCAGGAGACAATGGTGCGTGCGTGGCGCAGCATGGACCGGTTCGAGGAGCGCGCGTCCCTGCGCACCTGGCTGTACCGCATCGCCACGCGCGTGTGCCTCGACGCGCTGACGGACCGCTCGCGCCGCGCGCGCCCGATGGAGCTGGGTCCCGTCGGCTCGGTCGACGACTCGCTCACCATGCTGCCGGACTCTCGCTGGATCGAGCCCATTCCCGACGCGCACGCCCTGCCCGCGGATGCCGATCCGTCCGAGCTCGTGGTGCTGCGCCAGAGCATCCGCCTCGCGTTCGTGGCGGCGCTCCAGCACCTCCCTCCCCGGCAACGCGCGGCGCTGCTCTTGACCGAGGTCCTCGGCTGGTCCGCCGCCGAGGTCGCGGACAGCCTCGACACCTCGGTCGCCGCGGTCAACAGCGCCCTTCAGCGGGCTCGGGCGACGCTCGCCACCCACGACCTCGACCATCCGCGCGCGCCGCTCTCCGACGCTCAGTCCACGCTGCTCAACCGCTATGTCGATGCATTCGAGCGGTACGACCTGGACGCGCTCACCCACCTGCTCCACCAGGACGCGACCCTCTCGATGCCGCCCTACTCGCTGTGGCTTCGCGGTCACGAGCCGATCCGCGCCTGGCTGCGGGGGCCCGGCTCGCCCTGCCGCGGGTCCCGGCTGGTGCCGACCTCGGCCTGCGGCTCGCCCGCATTCGGGCAGTACCGGCCAGGGGGACCCGGGGGGAGCCACCGGCCGTGGGCGCTCATCGTCCTCGAGCTCTCGGGCGACCGCATCGCCGCGATGAACTCGTTCCTTGATACCGAGACTCTATTCCCGCGCTTCGGGCTTCCTGCGGAGCTGGCCCCGTAGAGATTTTTCTCTGGGGACCGATGAGTTCTCCCGCCACGGGGCGTCTATTCGTCAGAACCCTTTATGGAGGCACACATGGCTGCGAACCGTTCCCGTAAGATCTTCGTCAACCTGCCCATCCGGGACCTGAAGCGCTCGGTCGAGTTCTTCACCAAGCTTGGCTTCTCGTTCAACCCGCAGTTCACCGACGACAAGGCCACCTGCATGATTGTCAGCGAGGAGGCGTACGTGATGCTCCTCGTCGAGTCGTACTTCAAGGACTTCACCAAGAAGCAGATCTGCGACACCCGCACGTTCAGCGAAGGCATCTTCGCGCTCTCGGCCGACAGCCGGGCCGAGGTAGACGAGCTGGTCAAGACCGCCCTCGCGGCAGGCGGAACGCATGCGGCGGACCCGAAGGACCATGGCTTCATGTACGGCTGGAGCTTCTACGATCTCGACGGTCACCACTGGGAGGTCATGTGGATGGACCCGACGGCGATCGTGAAGTGAAGGAGCGCACGTCCCTCGGAATCCTTAGAGATAACCGAACGATTGCTCTCCCATTATCTAGAAAACACTGAGACCCCTCCTGTCGATAATCCCGGAGAAATCGATCTCCGGGAGATGATCATGAGGGTGTTTTTGCCCGTGAATGGCGCGGGCAGTCAGGCTCCCGCGGGAGCCACCGGAATACCGCAGGCTGGTCCGAGTGCATTCCAGGCGCGCCTGGCGGCCTCGGGCAGCGCGCCCACGACTCCGCTGGGGGGAGCCTCGCCGAGCGGGGCGGAGATCCTCCAGCACGCGCAGCAGGAGATGCGCTCCATGCTGCGCCTGCAGTACCAGCTCTCCAGGGGCCGGGACCAGCTGACCTCCAACGTCATGAAGCTGCGGCACGAGACCGCGAAGAACGCGATCTCCAACATCCGCTGAGTTCAGGGAGGGTGGCGAGGACCCAGCTCCGGGCCATTTGGGATGCCAGTTCAGCTGCGCCGCACGTGCGCTTCGGGCTGCGCAACAACATCGTCGCATTCAACGCCAACAACCCGCTTGGGATACAGGATGGTGCGTCGTCGGATCGAACCCTCCGGTCCGCGTCGCCGAGATCGACGAGAGCGCCGTGACGTTGGTGGTGGACACGGAGCTGGAGTGGAGCGCTGGGGAGGGCGTGCGCTTCGAGTTCCTCACGAACCCGGCGCAGCCTGGCGCCGCGTTCCCCAGCACTTGATGCTCGAGCAACAAGACTCACTCCAACTGGAAATCCTTTTTGCACTCCTCTGGCGAGAGAGGCTGGCGGCGTCCGTCTGACTGCGCTGCCACTGCCGAATCCGCTCCGCCCACTGCTCTCGTTTCTCGTGCCATCCGCGCCGCGTAGCGCAGTCACGATCTCGGCGGCCAGGGGTGCGCGTCGGACGGATACGCTCACTGGCAGAGCCGCCGTAGCCAGCGGCGCAGATTGTCCTTGTCCAGGGAGAACCACCCGGTGCGCTCCTCATACAGGAAGGGCTCCAGCAGGTGCGCCAGCGCACGGTACTGTGGCACGTACGTCTCCTTTGCCGTGTCGATCGCATCCGGCCATTCGCCCAGCGTGAGCAGCACGCGCTCGCCTTCCAATGGCTCGAAGGACACTTCCGGGAAGGGGAGTTCCTGGCGCAGTCCCTCGATGCCGCCGAGTTGACCGAGCAACGGCTGGCCCAGGAACGTCAGCCAGTACGCTCCTCGCGCGCGGGTGCCGATCACACGGCTCGTGTCACCGAGTCGATAAAGATCCATGCCCAGGTAGCGAGAGAGTAGACCCAGGAGCTCCCAACGAGCCGCGTACCAGCGCCCGCGCGGGGAGACGAAAGCAAGGCTGGCGTAGCCAAAGCTGAAGGGCAGCTCGCGCGCCAGGTCGAGGGCCAGGGTGCGCAGATGAGCAGGCCCGTGCTCCAGGAGGTACTCCGTGGGAAACGAGAAGGCTACTCCGCTGGTGGAGTCTTCATCGTGGGAGAAGATCGGGGCATCAAGCTTCCTGCCGTCGTATTCGAAGAGGTAACCACCTCCTTCGCTACTATTCTCCTCCAACTCGACGATCCACTCGGCGCCCCAGGGGCGCTCCAGCAGTTGATAGCGGATGTGCTCCCAGCCCTTGTCATCAAGCGGGAGGGTGTCTCCCTCGTCCGAGCCGTACCAGTTCAGTGACTGGGGGGGGATGGCACGAAGGTAGGCCTGCAGGGTCCGCCACACTGCGGGCGCCACCTCTTGGTGGGAGCGGCGCATGAAGAAGCAGAGGACGACACCGTCGCGGGCCACCAGAGTGCTGCTCTTGTCCCGCAGCCGGAGGACGGGAATGTTCTCCCTCATGGTGTCACCCCCCGTGGTGAGATGATCAACGGCTCTCCCCCCAGCGCTGCTTTGTAGATCTCTCCCTGGGTGGAGCCAGCATAAGCGCTGCTCTCTCCATAGCGTGTCCACCGTGGGTCGTTGGTATCGGGACAGGGAAACTTGAAGTCCAGTGTGAGCGCTGACCGCCTCCAGTTGCGGTCAGCATGAAGGACGATGTCGGGCTTGATGGTGCGCCACAGCTCGCGGGTACAGCCCTGGGCGATGAGGCGCGCCTCCTCCTCCCGACTGACGGTCTCAAGGAACCGGGTACTGGGATAATAGCGGTAGCGCTGCTCAAGGCTGACCGGCGCGGGCCACAGTTGCTCGAGCACCTCCTGAGCACACTGGAGAGCGAGCACGTGCTTCTGCTGCCCCAGCAACATGGCCCGGGTGATGGGCTTGCTGCAGCCGTCTACCTCCACCTCCTCTCCGCACTCTTGGCGGGTCGGGGCGCGGTTGCCGAACGATGTAGAGTTCACCTGGCGCTCGGCCTGCCGGGCGCATTCTACAAGCCGCTCCTCAAACTCTCCCACCGCGTTGTCACTCTCCAGCAGCACCAGCAGCAGCGGAACAGTCCGCGCTAGCGTGGACGCCACCTCCCGGCTGGCCCCGGGAGCAAGAGACCTCGCCCCCTTGGCCGCGGCGCCGGTTGCGTGGCGAATGCGGCCAGCCGTCTCCGTGTCGAGGCGTAGGTCCCGGCGTTCGGAGCGTTGGGGAGTGCTGACACAGGCTGCTAGCAGCGCACTGGCCAGCAGCAAGCACGCGGACTTCCAACGCACGGTTTGGCGAGCGGGCATGTTCGTCTCCCAGAATCGAGGGCCATGCGGCCTACGGGCAGGCGCAGAGCCCCAGAAACTAAAAAAGCCCCCAAGTCTCAGGGACTTGGAGGCTCTTTCGGAGTGCCCAGGGCGGGATTCGAACCCGCACACCTTTCGGCGCCACCCCCTCAAGATGGTGTGTCTACCAGTTCCACCACCTGGGCGATCTGCGCGGCCCATCTATCCGAACCGCGCTGACTCACGCAACGGTTTTCAACCGCCGCGCTCCCTTCTTTCTTCCTACTGCTGCGGAGCCGCAGGCTGCGCCGGTGCCGGAACTGGCGGCATCGGAACCATGTTCGACGGAGGAGCCGCCTCGGTCCCAGGCGCCGCCGTGTCCCGCGGCTGCTCCACGCTCGCCGGAGCCCCAGGCGTCCCAGCAGGCGCCGCCGCACCGCTCGGCTCCCCCGCAGGCGCTGCACCCGGCGTCGCCGGAGCCGTCGCCGCCGGCTTGGGCGCCGTGCCCGCTGCCACCGACGTCTTCAGGCCCACGAACGACAGGCCCAGCGACGTGAGGAAGAACAGCGCCGCGAAGACGCCCGTCAATTTGCTCAGGAACGTCACCGCACCCCGGCCGCCGAATGCGCTCGTGGCCGCGCCACCGCCCAGGGCCGCGCCCATACCCGCGTCCTTACCGGGCTGCAGCAGGATGATGAAGATCATGAACACGCAGAGCACGACGTGCACGATCGTGAAGAAGGTCAGCATGGCTTCTCTTTCAAAAGCTCGATGGAAAGGACGCGCACCCTACACAACCTGACAGCGGGGTGACAACTCCTTCGCGCACCCCACCCTTCCCCCCTCACGCCCCCGCCTTGACGATCGCCGCGAAATCGCCCGCCTTCAGGCTCGCCCCACCCACCAGCGCCCCGTCTACATCCTTCTGACCCAGCAATTCCGCCGCGTTGTCCGGCTTCACGCTCCCGCCGTACTGGATGCGCACCTGCTCGGCCGTCCCACCGTCGTACAGCCGGACCAGCTGCGAGCGGATCGCCGCGTGGACCTCCTGCGCCTGGGCCGTCGTCGCCGTCCGGCCCGTGCCAATCGCCCACACCGGCTCGTACGCCAGCACGAACCTCGCCACCTCCGCCCCCCCGAAGCCCGCCAAGCCCCCCTTCACCTGCCGCTCCACCACCTCTAGCGTGCGCCCCGCCTCTCGCTCGGCCAGCGTCTCGCCCACGCAGAGGATCGGCAGCAAGCCCGCCTTCAGCACCGCCTGCGCCCGCTTGTTTACCGTCTCGTCCGTCTCGCCGAAGTACTGCCGGCGCTCGGAGTGGCCCAGGATCACGTAGGCACAGCCAACTTCCTTCAGCATCGGCGCGGCCACCTCCCCCGTGAAGGCCCCTAACGCCTCCCAGTGGCAGTTCTGCCCCGCCAGCTTCAGGTTCGAGTCCTCGATGGCCTTTGCCACCGGGTGCAGCGCCACGAAGGGCGGCGCGAGGACGATCTCCACCTTGTCGCGCAGCACCGACACCATGCCCCGCAGCTCTCGCACCAGCGCGAGCGCCTCGGAGACGGTCTTGTTCATCTTCCAGTTGCCAGCAATGATCTTCCGGCGAGGCTCGGCGGCCATGGTTCCCTCCCAACGCGTGTAGGGGCTACTTCGTCTCCAGCGCCTTGATGCCCGGCAGCTGGATGCCCTCGAGGAACTCGAGCGACGCCCCACCACCCGTCGACACGTGGCTCATCTTGTCCCCGTAGCCCATCTGCTGCACCGCCGCCGCGCTGTCTCCGCCGCCGATCACCGTCACCGCCCCGCGGTTGTTGGCCATCGCATCCGCCACCACCTTCGTGCCCTCGGCGAACTGGGGCACCTCGAACAGGCCCATGGGGCCGTTCCACACCACCGTCTTCGCGCTCCGGATGTGCTGGGTGAACTGGGCGCGCGTCTTCGGGCCGATGTCCAAGCCCATCAGGTCCGCCGGGATGTTGCGGTCCGGCGTCTCCTGCTTGCTGCTCTTCGCCGAAGGCTCATTTCCCACCACGTGGTCCACCGGCAGGACGATGGACGTCTTCAGCCGCTGCGCCGCCTCCAGGATCTTCGAGGCCAGCGGCAGCTTGTCCTCCTCCACCCGGCTCTTGCCCACCTCGGCGCCCTGCGCCTTCAGGAAGGTGTACGCCATGGCGCCGCCGATCAGCAGCGCGTCCACCTTGGGCAGCAGGCTCTCGATGACCTTGATCTTGTCGCTCACCTTCGCGCCGCCCAGGATCGCCACGAAGGGCTTCTCCGGGTTCTTCAGCACGCGGCCCAGGTACTCGATCTCCTTCTTCATCAGCAGGCCGGCCGCCTTCTCCTTCACGAAGGGGACCATGCCCGCCGTGGAGGCGTGGGCGCGGTGGGCAGTGCCAAAGGCGTCGTTGATGTAGACGTCCGCCAGCGAGGCCAGCTCGCGCGCGAAGCCCTCGTCATTGGCCTCCTCCTCCTTGTGGAAGCGCAGGTTCTCCAGCAGCACCACCTGCCCCTCCTTCAGCTCCTTCACCTGCTTCTTCACCGCGTCCCCGATGCTGTCATCCGCGAGGATGACCTCGTGCTTGGGGCCCAGCAGGTCCGCCAGCCGCGTGGCGGCCGGCTCCAGCGACAGCTTCGGGTCCGGCCCCTTGGGGCGCCCGAGGTGGGAGGCCAGGATGACCTTGCCGCCCATCTCCAGCGCGCGGCGGATGGTCGGCAGCGCCTCTCGGATGCGGGTGTCGTCGGTCACGCGCCTGCCCTCCAGTGGGACGTTGAAGTCCACGCGGATGAAGACGCGCTTGCCCGTCAGCTGCAGGTCATCGATGTAGCGGATCATCTCGGTTCCCCTCTCGGTACGCCCTGAGTGCCTGCGGACTAGAAGCCCTGGGCCGCGAGGAACTTGGCCGTGTCCACCATGCGGTTGGAGAAGCCCCACTCGTTGTCGTACCACGCCATCACTTTCACCAGGTTCTCACCCATGACGTAGGCGTTGGTGGCGTCGAAGATCGCCGAGTGCGGGTTGCCGTTGTAGTCGATGGAGACGGTCTGCTCCTCGCTGTACTGCAGGATGCCCTTGAGCGAGCCCTCGGCGTTCTTCCGGAACGCCTCCTTGAGCGCAGCCTCCGTGGCCGGCTTGCTGGTCACCACCGTCAGGTCCACCAGGGACACGTTCGGGGTGGGCACGCGGATCGACACGCCGTGCATCTTGCCCTTCAGCTGCGGCAGCACCTCGCCGATCGCCTTCGCCGCACCGGTGCTGGTGGGGATCATCGAGAGGCCCGCGGCGCGCGCACGGCGCATGTCCTCGTGCGCCAGGTCCAGCACGCGCTGGTCGTTGGTGTAGCTGTGCACCGTGGTCATCAGGCCCTTCTCGATGCCGAAGGTGTCCAGCAGCGTCTTGGCCAGCGGCGCCAGGCAGTTGGTGGTGCACGAGGCGTTGGACAGGATGTGGTGCTTCTTCGGATCGTACTCTTTGTGGTTGATGCCGTAGGCGATGGTGAGATCCGGGCCCTTCGCCGGGGCGGAGACGATGACTTTCCGGGCGCCCGCGGCCAGGTGCTTCTCGGAGCCCTCGCGCGCGGTGAAGCGGCCGGTGCACTCCAGGACGATGTCCACTCCCAGGGACTTCCAGGGCAGCGCCGTCGGGTCCTTCTCGGCGGTGACGGCGATGGAGTGGCCGTCCACGATGATGGCCTTGTCCTGCGCCTTCACCTCGCCCGGCCACGTGCGGTGCACGGAGTCGTACTTGAACAGGTGGGCCAGGGCGGCGGGCTTGTCCAGATCGTTGATGGCGACGATCTCGATGTCGCTCTCCTTGCGAGCGAGTACCGCGCGCAGGATGCAGCGGCCGATGCGGCCAAACCCGTTGATGCCGATCTTCGTGGCCATGTCTTTGAGTCTCCTTGACGTATTGAGGACAAAAGGTGGGCCTGTTGCCCACGTGGCGAGAAAGGGCGGCCGACCGTAGGCACGCGCCGGACCCGAGTCAACGCTCTGAATGCGGTGTGCGTCGGCGCGAACGCCCCAGCTGAACAGTAACGAGCAGCAGCAGCCACGCCAGGGAAGCCGAACCGGCTCCCGCTCCACAGCCGCAGCCGGTATCCGCCTGCTCGTAGAACTGGGGCAGCAGGTCCAGCACGTACGGCGGAGTGGGGGGAGGAGGCGGCGGCGGATCCGGCGGCCGGGGGTCCTGGCCCGTGGCGGCGGTCCACTGGTTGGCAGGCCCCGGATCTGGCGGAACGGGGTCGTCTCCAGGGACCGGGGGAGCCGTGGCGAGCAAGCCCGTGCGCGCCAGGAAGGTGCCCAGCACGTACTCGCGCCGCAGGGGACTGACGAGCCCCTCCAGCGGAATGGTGAGGAAGAGCACCTGTCCTCCCGGTGCCGACGAGATGCCGGCCGACAGCTCCGTGCCGGTGTAGCGCAGAATGGAGGCGCCCCCCGTCGCCGGGGTGAGGACGTCGGGACTGCCCACCGCGAGCCCTCCCCGTGTGCCGTCATCGAGCTGGAGCGCCGTGGCGAACTCCAGCCAGTCGCCTGGCTGCCCCTCCACGAACAGCGAGGACGAGCCACTGCCCACTGCCGCGCGGAGGATGTCGGCGAGGAACGCCTGATCGGCCGCGTCTCCTGCCGCGAGCTGGGAGGCCACGTTGCTGCCCGAGAAGAGCAGGTGTCCCCCGCCGGTGACGAAGGCCCGAAGCGCATCCTGCTCCTCCCGAGTTGGAGCGGCTCCTCCCACGCCGCCTCGGCCCGTGAACCAGTCGATCAGCCGGTAGTCGGAGAGGCTCACGAGCCCCGCGCCGAGCGCCTCGTTCGTCGCGCTGTCGAAGGCCACCTCGTGCCGCGTCACCGCAGCGCCATGACGGCGCACGGAGGAGCCGTCATTCATCGTCTCCAGCAGCACGCGCAGCGGAGCGCCGAGGCTGTAGCGCGAGAGATCCTCGGGACGATCCATGGTTGCATCCAGGCGATCGAAGGCGTTGACGATGAGCGCAGGTGGCGCCGTGCCCACCCTTGCGCCCACGGTGTCCGAGGGGAAGGACTCGCCGCCCTCGTTGAGCGCCGCAACGCGGAAGTAGCGCGTGGTGTCCGCCGGGAGATTGAAGGTGAGGGAAGTGTCGGCCGTCTCCGTGCCCTCGTCCCAGCTCAGCCCATCCTCGCTCTGGTAGACCCGGTACGAAGTAGCTGCGTGCCCGCCCAGATCGATCTCGTCCGTCACCGGAGGCAACCAGCGCACCTGCACCCCATCCGTCACGTTGCGCGCGGCCACGACGGTGGGAGCCTCCGGCGACAGGTGCACCGGCTTGCCATCCTTCCCTGCGAAGTACTTGATGATGCCCTGCAGGATGGCGCGGGCCGCGATGCGGCGGAACTCCGGCTCCTTCAAGTGCGCCGCGTCCGCTGCCGCGTCGTGGTAGGCGATCTCCAGGAGCACGGAGGGCGTCTCCGGGTTGTGGGTCGGGTTCAGCTCGCCGAAGTTGGCGGAGCGCAGCATCGGGACCCTCCAGGTGGCATCCACCGCGGCCCTGAGGTCCTTGAGCAGTTCGGCGCGCAGCGCGGTGCCCAGCACATCCCCCCCAGTCACCCCGGTGAAGTTGAGCGTGCCGTCCACCGGGTTGGGGCCATAGACGTAGACCTCCGTCCCCCGGATGGTGGCGTTCGATGCGTTCGTATGCCAGGCCACGTAGACGGCGTCCTCGCCCGTCTCGTGATCCCACGCCGCGAAGCGCGAGCGCGCGGACACATCATCGTTGCGCTCGTTGGCCAGCGCGTTAACTCCCGAGGGAGCGAACACCGAGGCCGGCGCCCCGTTGAACTGCGTGTGGTAGCGCGCGCACTCCTCGTAGCGCGGCCGGCCGAGCGGTCCCATCGTCGCGTCCCCGATGAAGCCGGAGCCACCGCCGATGCGCACCGCGTCCAGCGAGACAGTCCCCGACGCAGTCGAGTCGTTGAGCGCCACCACCGCCCCCTTCTCCGGGCTCTGCCCCGCCTTGAAGTAGAAGCGGCCGAGCATCACCCACGTCCCTCCGTGACGGCGCTGGTCAACGCGGAAGTGGCTCTCCCCTCCCGCGTGCTTCACCACGAAGTGCGCATCCGGCACTCGAGACGGGTCCGCGGCGTAGGAGACATAGACGTAGTAGCTGCCCTCCACGGAGATGCGCGGCACCCACGAGGCCGAGGCCGTGGCGCTGGAAGCGGCGGTCATCAGCCGGCTGCCACCGAGGTTGAAGGGCCGCACGTTGTTCGCCATGGGCGAGGGAGGTGGCCCCCACCCCGGCACCGTGGCCGAGCTGAAGAGCCCCGCGGGCCCCGTCTCCGAGTACTCCAGGTCGCCGTTGTTGACGATGACCATCCGCCCGTTGAGGTCCGGCTCACGCAGCGGCACCACCCGGGCCCCCGCGCTCATCAACATGGGGAGCAGGTACTGGTTGAGCGTCTCCGCGGAGACCAGATCCTCCACGACGTCGTGCGTGTTGGGGCGCTGCGTCGCCCAGCGCTCCAAGGGCGAGCTCCGGTAGAAGCCGTGCCCCTGGCTCAGGTACACCGTCTTCCCAGTCAGCGCCCCGCCGCGCATGCGCGTCTGCGGCAGGCCGGAGGAAGCCGAGCGCGTCCCGTCCCGGAGCTCACGGCGGACGAGCGGCAGCGCGGAAGCGTCCCTCAGTGCCTCCTCGTAGGGCCTGGGCTCTGGCCCCGGGACATACACCGCCCCGGGTGGCTCCAGGCCGCAGTCCAGCGGCTCCTCCGAGGGTGGCCAGGCCCACGCGAGCGCTGGGAGCAACAGACAGATCAAGCTCGAACACGAGAGAGAAGAAAGGCGTGCCATGCTGAGCGCGGACCATAGGTCCACGCCCGCCCTCACGCGAGCGCGGTAATCGGTCCGCGAGTGCTAGCCTGCCTCCCTCGACTTCAAATGAACGTCCCGGCCCCACCCTCCTCCCCGTTTCCCCCCCGCGGAGGCGCTGGCGTCATGGCCTCGTTCCGCAACGCGTGGGCGGGGCTCATCCACACCGTCATCCATCAGCGCAACATGCGCGTCCACCTCGTCTCCGCCGTGCTCGTGGGCCTGGTGGGCAGCGGCATCCCCCTGGGGCTCGCCGAGAAGGTGACGCTCATCTTCTGCGTCCTCCTCATCTTCTTCGCCGAGATCCTCAACAGCGCCCTCGAGCACCTGGTGGATCTCGCCGTCCAGCAGTTCGACGAGAAGGCCCGGCTGGCCAAGGACGCGGCCGCCGCGGGCGTCATGGTGCTGGCGCTGGGCACCGTCGTCATCTTCGCCGCGCTCCTCGTCCACAACTGGAGCGTCGTGCTCAACAGCGGCCCGCAGATCGCCCGGCAGGTGACGCTCGGGCTGCCGCTCACCGCCTGCATCACGCTGCTCGTGCTGCCTCGCCCCCGCCCCGCCTGGGTGGACGTGGGCGCCTTCGCGGCCGGCGCCGTGCTCCTGGGGCTGCAGGCCACTCGCACCGCCAGCTCCGTCTTCACCGCGCTCACCGTCGGACTGCTCGTCGTGGCGGGAGCCGCAGCGCGCACCCGGCGGCGGGAGCTTCTCGGGCAAAAAAAAACCGGCTCTTCGCCGGTCAACCACCAGACCTAGGGGCGTGAGCCCCGGAACCCGTCCGGAACTCGCTCGCCCACTAGGGTTGCGTCCTCAGTCTAGGCAGTCAGACCCGCGGCTGCCACCCAGGGGCAGACTCCGTCGTCACCTGGGCGACATCTGCCGGCTTCTCACCTTGCTTCAGCTCCTCGGTCACCAGATCGAGCAGCTCCGTGGCGATGCCGATGATCTGGTGCGGCGTGTAGCCACTCGAGCGCAGCTGAGCGAAGAAGGTGCGCGCCAGAATCCGGGGGCCCTTTTGGTCGGTGCTCAAGGAGGTATCTCCAAAAAATGGGGGGGACTGCGACAACTCGCGTGCTACAGGGTTCAATCCCCATGCCAGCGGGCGGGCGTGGGCCGGATTCCTCATGATCTGCGGTGGGTTAAGAGAGACCGTGGGCTCTGCCGAGCTCCCAGGGACTGCGAAGCAGGCTTCGCACCCCCCTCGGGCTCCCTGCGATTGCGGCCTCAGGGTGCATAACAGGGTACACACCCAACCCATGGGGAGGCCCGTGTTTTCAAGGGCTTGCATTCCGTCCCAGGGATAAAAATACGCGTCCCAGAGCAGGGAGAGAGAGCGCACATGGCGTACCGCGTCAACAACATTGGGCTGTGGCTGGATGAGCCAGAGGAGCTGCTCGGCGAGCGAGCGGCCGAGAAGCTGGGCGTCACCAAGGCCGATCTCGCCTCGGTGCGCGTGGTGCGCTCGGTGCTGGATGCCCGGAAGAAGGGCAGCCCTCGCTACATCTATACGCTCGAGGTGGCGCTGGCTCCGGGCCGGAAGCCCGGGAAGCTGCCCCCGGATGTGGGCGAGGCCCCTCCGCCTCCCGAGACGCCTCCCCGCGTGAAGGAGCCGGAGCGCTGGCCGCTCATCATCGGCACGGGCCCCGCGGGCCTCTTCTGCGCGCTGGGGCTGCTGGAGCGGGGGGTGCGCAGCATCCTGCTGGAGCGTGGCCGCGAGGTGGTGACGCGCCGCAAGGACGTCGCGAAGCTCATGCGGGACGGCTCGCTGGACTCGGAGAGCAACATGAACTTCGGCGAGGGCGGCGCCGGGGCCTACACGGACGGCAAGCTCTCCACGCGCATCAACCACCCCATGGTGCGCAAGGTCATCGAGACGTTCGCGCAGTACGGCGCGCCGGATCACATCCTCGTGGAGGGCAAGCCGCACATCGGCTCGGATCTGCTGCCGGGCGCGGTGGCGCGCATCCGGGACATGCTGATCGCCGGCGGCTGCCAGGTGCTCTTCGAGCACAAGGTGGACGATCTGCTCTACCGCGATGGGCGGGTGGCGGGCGTGAAGCTGGTGGACGGGCGCACGCTGGAGAGCGATCGGGTGGTGCTGGCGCCGGGCAACTCGGCGCGCGAGCTCTATGAGCGCTTCGCCGCGGACGGGCACGTGAGCATCGAGGCCAAGCCCTTCGCCATCGGCTTCCGGGCGGAGCACCCGCAGGGGCTCATCAACAGCATCCAGTATGGCAGCGCGGCGAAGAACCCGCGGCTGCCCCCGGCGGACTACAAGCTCGCGGAGAACCTCGAGGTGGAGGGCGAGGTGCGCGGCATCTACTCGTTCTGCATGTGCCCTGGCGGCATCGTCGTGCCCACGCCCACCGAGGACGGCATGCAATGCACCAACGGCATGAGCAACTCGCGTCGCAACGCGAAGTACGCGAACGCTGGCATCGTCGTCACCGTGTCCGTGCAGGACTTCGAGCGCGAGGGCTTCCGGGGCTCGCTTGCGGGGCTCGAGTTCCAGCGCCACTGGGAGAAGAAGGCCTATGAGCTGGGCGGAGGCCGCTTCTTCGCTCCGGCGCAGACGATCCCCGACTACCTCGCCGGGCGCTTGAAGAAGGAGCCGGGCGGCACCAGCTACCGGCCCGGCCTCGTCCACGCGGATCTCAACCGCCTGTTCCCCGAGCGCCTCACCCAGTCCATCAAGCAGGCCCTGCGCGGCTTCGAGCGGAAGATGCGCGGCTTCCTCAGTGAGGAGGGCAAGCTGATCGGCATCGAGAGCCGCACCAGCTCGCCAGTGCGAATCACCCGCGGGGACGATCTCCAGTCTGTGTCACTTCGTGGGCTCTACCCCGCCGGGGAGGGTTGCGGTTACGCGGGAGGTATCGTCTCCTCGGCCATTGATGGACTGCGCATCGCTGAGCAGATTGCCGGGGAGCTGACCTAGGAGACGGCCGGGCAGCAAGCTTGGCCGCCTGCTGGGGCGTCGCCCTGAAGAAGTGAGGAGCCCATGCGTTACCGCGTACGCACCCCCGAGGGAGAGCTGGACTTCGAGAGCATCCTGCACGTGGAGCAGGCCTACATCGCGGGGCTCGTGGATCCCGAGGACGAGCTCCTCGAGGAGGGCGGCACCCTCTGGCGCAAGGCCGCGAGCATCCCTTCCCTGGCCCGGGCCCGACGCCCCAACACCCCCGGCACCTTCGGCCGCGCGCAGGGCCTCACCATCCTCGCCGCGGTGGTGCTCGGCGTGATCTCCTTCGCTCTGCTCACCCGGGGCTCGCTCGTGCTGGGGCTCGTGCTGGCGATGGTGGTCGTCTCCGTGCTGACCCGGGTGACGTACAAGGCCTTCCGGCGCCCGGCGCCTCGCTGAGCTCCCTCCCCTGCTCTCCAGCGCGGCGTCCCAGCGACTGCCGACAGCGGCCACGCGGGCCCCCATGTTCTCCCCAGCAGGGCCTCCGGGCCCGAATCCGCGGCTCGCGGAGAAAGGGAGGACACCTCGTGCTCAACACCTATCTGTCCCGAGAAGCCGCCCAGAAGCTCCGGCATGGCGCCTTCTGGCTGCGTCGCGAGGACATCCTCTCCATGGATGGCACGCCCGTGGTCGGCGAGCCCGTCCAGCTCCGGGACGAGGACGGACAGGTGCTCGGGCTGGGCGATGTGGACCTCGAGTCCTCCTTCCCCGTGCGGCGCCTGGGGCTCCCCGAGGAGGCCGCGGAGGGGCTCATCCCCCGCCACATCCGCCACGCCCTGGAGCGGCGCGCCCGCCTGGTGGATGACCCGCGCTTCTGTCGACTGGTGAACGATGACGGAGACGGCCTGCCCGGCCTCACGGTGGATCGCTACGACATGCACTTCGTCATCCAGACGCTCACCCGGCCCATGGACGCGCGGATCGAAGAGATCACCCGCGCCATCGTGGAGGTGGCGGGTGCCGGCTCGGTGCTCCTGCGCAACGACTCGCCCCGGCGGCGGACGCTGGGGCTGGCGCCGCAGCGGCCCCACGTGCTGTACGGCAACCCGCCCCGCTGGTGCCGCCTGCTGGAGCTGGGCGCGCGCTTCACCATCGATCTGACTTATGGGCTGAATACGGGCTACCACTACGACCAGCGCGAGCTGCGCCGCTTCATCGCCCGCCTGTCGCGCGACGCGCGGGTGCTGGACCCGTGCTGCAACGTGGGGGGACTCTTCGTCCATGCGGGGCTGCAGGGCGCGCGGCAGATCCTCGCCTTCGACGCGGACCCGGACGCGGCGGACCTGGCACGGGAGAACGCCGAGGCCAACGGGCTGCTCGGCCGGGTGAAGGTGGAGCCCGGAACCACCCTGGCCGTGCTGAAGGCCGTGACGGACACCTTCGACCTGGTGCTGCTCGACACGCGGGACGCGGACTCCCCGGAGAGCTTCATCGAGCTCGTGCGGCTGGCACTCCGGCGCACCCGCCACAGCGGCCGGCTGCTGCTCACGGGCTACCACCCGCCCCTGGCCCTGGGCTCCTTCGAGGAGCTGGTGGCCCAGGCCTGCGAGGCCGAGCAGCGTGTCGCCTTCCGGCTGGCGCGGCTCGGCCTGCCCCCGGACCACCCCTCCCCCGTGAATACACCCGCGGCCGATTATCTCGACGCGGTGGCACTCGAAGTGAATTGAACTCAACCGCGCCCCGGGAGCCCCGGGATGGTAGTGTCGAAACACGATGACGACTGACAACCCGGCTGAGACTCCAGCGCCTGCCACCGAGGGTGGCTCTGTCGAGACCGTGCGCAAGGTGTATGCCAAGGACCTGAAGGAAAAGGACCGCGTCAACACCGTCTTCCGTGTCACGCAGAAGAACAAGGTGACCGCCCGCAGCGGCAAGGTGTTCATTGCCCTCTCGCTCGCCGACAAGAGCGGCGAGGTGGATGCCCGCATCTTCGAGAAGGTGGACGCGCTCGAGCCCACCTTCAACGCAGGGGACCATGTCCTGGTCCAGGGCCATGTCATCAACTTCCACGGCAAGCTGCAGGTCGTGGTCGAGTCCCTCGATCGCCTGGATCCCGGTCCGCTCGATCTCAAGGAATACGAGCCCCCTCCCGCCCCGCCCGCTCCCGCCGAAGCTCCGCCTCAGGAGAAGGCCCAGGAGAAGGCCCAGGACTCAGGCCCCGAGAAGGCCCAGGACCCAGGCCAGGACAAGCCCCAGGAGAAGCGCGACGAGGCCTCGGCGCGTCCGGGCCGTGATGACGGCGCCGGAGCCCGGGCCGTGGGCCTGATTCGCGAGATCATCAGCGAGCGTGTCAACGACCCGCACGTGAAGCAGTTGCTGCAGGCATTCCTGGACGACCCGCAGATCGCCGCGGGCCTGCCGCACGCTCCCGCCGCCAAGGGCATCCACCATGCCTACCGCGGCGGGCTGGCCGAGCACCTGCTGTCGGTGCTGCGGCTGACGCTGCGTGTGGCGGACCACTACCCCATGGCGGACCGGGATCTGCTGCTCGCGGGCGCCCTGCTCCATGACGTGATGAAGGTGGCGGAGATCTCCCCGGAGAAGGGCTTCGACTACACCGACGAGGGCAAGCTCGTCGGCCACCTGGTGATGACCGCGCAGAAGATCCGCGAGAAGACGCTGGCCATCCCAGGCTTCCCGCCCGCGCTCGAGCACCACCTCACCCACCTGGTGCTCGCGCACCACGGCAGGCTGGAGCACGGCTCGCCCAAGCTGCCCATGACGATCGAGGCGTTCATCGTCCACTCGCTGGACGCCCTGGACTCGCGGATCGCCTCGTGGCTGGAGGCCATGGCGCGCGATCCGAACGAGAAGTGGACGGAGACGCTCAAGCTCTACGATCGCCAGCTCTGGAAGGGCCCCGTGCCCACTGTCCGCGGCAAGTCGCCGGTGGAGACGCGCCGCAGGTCGCGCGAAGAGCGCCGCAAGTCCAAGGACAAGGGCGGCGGCGCGCCCCAGGGCGATCAGGCTCCGGCCACCGCCGCCGAGGGCTCCACGCCTCCCGCGCCCCGCAAGGATCGTCCGCCTCGTGAGGATCGCCCCAAGCGTGAGCGTCCTCCCCGCGAGGACCGCCCGCCGCGAGAGGGCCGTCCTCCGCGAGAGGATCGCCCGGCTCGTGAGGATCGCCCGGCTCGTGAGGATCGCCCGGCCCGCCCGCCGCGGGATCCGAGCAGCCTCCCCACGGAGCTGACCTTCAAACCCTTCAGCGCGTTGACCTCGCTGTCGCCGGCTCCCGAGGCTCCGAAGCCCGAGTCGCCCGCGAAGCCCGAGGGTGAAGGCAACACGGAAGGCTGAGCATGTCGAAGCGTCGGCTCGGAGAACGCCTGATCGAGGCCGGCCTCGTGACCGCCGAGGCCGTGGAGAAAGCGCTGGAGCACCAGAAGATCACCGGCCACAAGCTGGGGGACTGTCTCGTGGAGCTCGGGCTGCTCCAAGAGACCGCTCTGCTGCGCTTCCTGGCCGCCGAGTTCAACACCCGCTTCGTGTCTGCGGAGAAGCTGGCCAAGGCGAAGCTCCCCTCGGACGTGCTGGACAAGCTCCCCGTGCGGATGGCCGAGGCGCAGACGGTGCTGCCGCTGGCCTACGATCCGGAGCGCAAGCTGCTGTCCGTCGTCGCCGCCGAGCCGCAGAACAAGTCGTTGCTGGACGAGATCGCCCTCGTCACGGGCGTGTCCGAGGTCTACGCCTACGTGGGCCTGCGCAGCGCGATCGCCGCGGCCATCAAGAAGCACTACTACGGCGATCCCACCGCCTTCACCTCGCTGGAGAGCAGCCACAACCCGCAGATCGCCCGCGCGGACGCGGCCACCATGGCCAACGCCTACGATGCGAGTGGAAGCGGGCCTCGGCAGGCTCCGCACCTCCCGCTGCGCTTCGAGACGGATGCCAGCCTGCGGGCGAAGGCTCCCGGGACGCAGTTCCTCCGCATGTCCACGCAGATGCGCGAGGTGGTGGGTGCCTCGCGCGCGGCCATGGCCGAGAGCGACTTCGTCGAGACGCTCAGCATCCTTGTGGGCCTGCTGGAGCAGGAGCGGCCTCACCACCGCGGGCACTCGGCGCAGCTGGCGCGGCAGGCCAGCATCGTCGGCCGGCGCATGGGCATGGCGCCGCGAGAGCTGACCTCGCTGGCCATCGCCGCCTACCTGCACGATCTGGGCAAGTCCGCAGAGCGCCACCACACGCTGGCCAGCAACGCCGCCAATGCCGACTGGAAGGCGGAGGCCAAGCGCCTGGCCAAGGCGCCCGTGAAGCTCTTCGAGACCGTTCACCTGCCGGCGGCGGTGACCACCATCCTCAGCCAGCTCTACGAGACCTATGACGGCACAGGCGTGCCCCAGGGCACCAAGGGCGAGGACATCAGCCTGGGGGCGCGGATCCTCGCGGCGGTGGACAGCTTCCTGGATCTGACGAAGAACGCGGCCAACGCGCTCGGCAAGGTCTTCCCCAAGGCCCAGGCGCTGGATCACCTGCGGAAGAACGCGGGCGTCCTCTACGATCCGGTGGTGGCGGACATCGTCGGGCAGGTGCAGAGCGGCGAGCTGCTGCGCCACCGCATCTCGCAGGACGGGCGCCAGGTGCTCATCGCCGAGTCCGACGAGGCCATGCGCACGGACATGCTGGAGTCGGTGCTGCGGCAGGGGCTGGTGGTGCACGCCTTCTCCACGCTGGATGGCGCGCTGGACGCGCTGGCGCAGCGGGAGTGCGACGAGCTGGTGGTGAGCCTGCGCTTTGGCATCCAGGACGTGATGGCCCTGCTGCAGTACGCGCGCGGCATGCCGGAGTGCGGCGGGCTGCCCATCCTCGTGTTGGGGGAGCCGGACGCGTCGACACGAGACCGCCTGCTGATGATGGGCGCCACGGCGGTGGAGTCTTCTTCGGACACGGACACGGCGGCAAAGCGGGTCCGGGACCTCTACGACGACCGCATTCTGCACAACGGGCCGGCGCGTGTGGTGCAGGGCAGCTACGACGAGCTGCCCCAGCTGGAGCTACTGAAGACGCTGGCCACCGGGAAGAAGTCGGGGCGCTTGCACCTGCGCCACCACTCACTCGAGGGCTACCTGCACCTGGAGCACGGCAAGGTCGTCTTCGCCTCCTATGCCGGGCAGGTGGGCGAGGCCGCGATGCAGGCGCTCCTCAAGATCAAGCAAGCAGACTTCCAGTTCGATCCGGACGCGCTGCTGCTGGAGATGCCCCACCTGGACAAGGATCTGGCGGTGGTGACCAAGGAGCTCACCGCGCGCAAGGCCGCGAGCGCCTAGCTACGTCACTGGGAGCCCGAAGAGGCCCGAGGCGGTGGCGGTGGTGATGGCCGCCAGTTCCTCCAGGGTAACTCCCTTCAGCTCGGCCACCTTGCGTGCCGTCTCCAGCACGTGCGCGGGCTCGTTCTTGCGCCCCCGGTGCGGCACCGGCGCCAGGAAGGGGCTGTCCGTCTCCACCATCAGCCGATCCAACGGCGTGAAGCGCACCGCGTCCTGGAGCGCCTCCGTCTTCTTGTAGGTGACCACGCCGGACAGGGAGATGTGGAACCCGAGATCCAGGTAGCGCCGCGCCGCAGCCGTGTCCCCCGTGAAGCAGTGGATCACGCCCCTGCGAATCCCTTCCTCCTTGAGGATGGCCTCGCAGTCCTCGTGGGCATCCCGCACGTGCACCACCAGGGGCTTGCCCAGCGTCCTCGCCAGCGCACACTGACGGCGGAACACCTGTGCCTGCACCTCCCGGGGCGATCGATCGTAGTAGTAGTCCAGCCCCGCCTCCCCCACTGCGCGCAGCTCCGGCCGGGCGCAGGTCCGCTCCAGCGTGGCGAAGTCCTCCTCGGTGGCCCGCGCGGCCTCGTGCGGGTGGATGCCCAGCGTGGGCGACAGGAAGTCCGGGTGCGCCGCAGCCAGCTCCAGCGCATTGCCCCAGTCCCCAGGCCCCTGGAACTGGCCCACTACCACCGCGTGAACCACCCCCACGGCCCGGGCCCGCTCCATCACGGCGCTCACCTGCTCATAGTCCGCGCGCTCCAGGTGACAGTGTGCGTCGATGAGTCTCATGGCGTCTCCTGCAACAGCTCGGCGAGCTCCTCGCGCGCCTCGGGGGAAGTAAAGGTGGAGACAGCGGCCCGTACCCGCGCCTGGCCCTCGGGCAGCCCCAGCCGCCAGACGCCCTCGGCTGCATCCAGCCGGAAGTCCTCGTGGATGCCGGTGTCCTCCATCAGCGCCAGCAACCATGGCAGCGCTTTGGGATCCCCCAGCCACCCGAGCCCCCGAGCCGCGGCCCCACGGCACGGGTCCTCTGGATCCTCGAGGATGGCGCGCAGCCGCTCCAGGGCGCCCGGGGCCTTCACCTCCCCGCACAGCTCCACGGCGAGCGCCCGATCCACGCTCCACTTCTTCTGCGTGCGCTTCAGGAGGTGCTCCGCCCCCTTGGCCTCTCCCAGCGTCGCGAGCACTCCGGCGGCCTGGGTGCGCTCAAAGTGGGGCAGCAGCCACTTCCCGAAGAGGCGCTGAACCGCAGGCAGCGCGCGCGTGTCTCCCAGCTCCGCCAGCGCGCCCAGCGCCCGGAAGCGCAGGAGATCGTTGTCGAGCGCCCCCACGAGGATCTCCAAGCCAGCGCTGTGCTTCAGGGACGCCATCCCCCGGGCCGCCTCGAAGCGAATCTCGGGGATGGGATCCGCCAACATGGGCGCCAGCGCGCCGCGCAGCTCCGGGAGCGCCAGATCCGCGATCCGTCCCGTGGCCTCCAGGCGCACGCCGATGTGCGGGTCCGACAGCCGCACGGTCAGCACTCCGGGCAGCTCCGCGGGAGGGAGCACCAACGTGGCCAGCCCGAGGCCCGCGCGACGCACCTCGCCCTGCGAGTCCGCGAGCAGCCGAGTGAGCACCTCGGAGAACTCCGCCGCGCGCGAGGGGTCCTCCTCGACGAGATCGATCAGGAGCCCCGCGGCCTGGGTGCGAGCCTCGGGACGCTTCTCCCGCTCCAGTACCAGCAGTGCGCGATCGCGCTCGGCCCGCCAGTCCATGGCACTCACTTCACCGGGGAACCGGGAGGCACATCCCCCGGATCCAGCAGCGACAGGCCCTTCTCACCGGTCTCGGCCGTCAGCAGCATGCCGCGCGACTCGATGCCCTTGAGCTTGCGCGGCTTGAGGTTGGTCACCACCACCACCCGGCGGCCCGTCACCTGCTCCGGCGTGTACGCCAGGGCGATGCCCGACACGATGGTGCGCGGTGCCGCCTCCCCCAGATCCACGGTGAGCTTCAGGAGCTTGTCCGCCCCAGCCACCTTCTCGGCGGCGACGATCTTCCCCGCCTTGAGGGACACCTTGGCGAAGTCGTCGTACTCGATCTCGGCGGGAGGCCCGCCGGCGCCCGCCCCAGCAGAGGCCTGCGTGGTAGGAGCAGGCGCCTCGGCCGGCTTCTTCTCGGCCTTCTCAGCCTTCTTCTCGGCCTTCTTCGGCGCCTCCGGCGCGGGCGGCTGCTCAGGGGACGGCGGAATGAGCGCGTTCACCTTGTCCTCCTCGAGCCGCGGCAGCAGCGGCTCGGGCGTGCCGATGGGGCGGCTGCGATCCAGCAGCGGGTAGCGTGCCTTCTCCAGCGCCTCGAAGGTAAGCGGCGGCGCGCCGAGCTGGACGAAGAGCTTCTCCGTCACCCGGGGGATGACGGGCGTCAGCAGCGCGCCCAGCAGGTACACGATGTCCGCGGCATCCGAGAGGTCCGCGCGCGCGGCCTCGGGATCCGTCTTCACCTTGGCCCATGGGGCCTGCGTCTGGAGGAAGCCATTGGCCGCCTGGGAGATCTCCACGATCGTCTTGATGGCGTTGCGGTACTCCAGCTTCTCGAAGGCCTCACGCACCTCGGGGACGCGGGCCAGGGCGGCCTCCACCAGCGCCTTGCCCTGCCCCTCCTTGCCCGGCGCGAGCCGCTTCTCCAGCGGCCCCGCCAGCATGGACAGCGAGCGGTTGGCCAGGTTGCCCACGTTGTTGACCAGCTCGCCGTTCACCCGCAGGCGGAAGTCCTTGAGGCTCAGATCGAAGTCCTCGGGCCCCGAGCCGAGGCTCGCCGCGTAGAAGTAGCGCAGGTAGCTCGGATCCAGGTTGTTCAGGTACGTGCGCACGGACACCAGCGTGCCGCGCCGCTTGGACATCTTCTCGCCATTCACGGTGAGGTGGCCGTGGACCTTGATCTCGTTGGGGACGTGCAGCTCCGCCACCTGGAGCACCGCGGGCCAGAAGAGCGCGTGGAAGTAGACGATGTCCTTGCCAATGAAGTGGACGATGCGCGACGGGCTGTCCGGGCCCCAGTACTCCAGCGCGCTCTTCGCCTTCCCTGTCTCCTTGGCCCACTTCTCCGTGGTGGCGATGTACCCGATGGGCGCGTCCAGCCACACGTAGAAGTACTTGTCCGTCTCCCCGGGGATGGCGAAGCCGAAGTACGGCCCGTCCCGGCTGATGTCCCAGTCCGCCAGCCCCTTCTCGAAGAAGCCCTGCAGCTGGGCGACCAGCCCCGGGTGGAGAAAGCCCGGCTTCTTCAGCTGCTGCTGCAGGAACTGCTCGTGGCGCGACAGCTTGAAGAACAGGTGCGCCGAGTGCTTGCGGATCGGCGGGGTGCCGCACAGCGAGCACTTCGGATCCAGCAGGTCCGTGGAGCTGTAGGCCTTGCCGCACTTCTCGCACGAGTCGCCGTACTGATCCGGCGCCTTGCAGTTGGGGCACGTGCCCTTGATGAAGCGATCCGGCAGGAAGCGCTTGTCCTTCTCGCAGTACGCCTGCTCGATGTCGCGCCGCTCGATGTCCCCCTTCTCCTTGAGCCGCCCGTAGATCAGCTCGGCGTAGTGGCGATTCTCGGGGGAGTTGGTGGAGTGGAACCAGTCGACGCTGACGCCCAGCTCCTCGAAGTCCCGCTTGTGCAAGTCATAGATGCGGGCGACGAACTCCTCGGGCTTGATGCCGTCCTTCGCCGCGCTCAGCTCGATGGGCGTGCCGTGCGTGTCGTCCGCGCAGAAGTAGACGACGTCCTTGCCGCAGGAGCGCAGGAAGCGAACGTAGATGTCGGTCTGGATGTACTCGACGGCGTGGCCGATGTGGATGGGGCCGTTCGCGTACGGCAGCGCGCTGGTGACGAGGATCTTCTCCGCCATGAACTCTCCTAGAGGGCCGCGGACTGTAGCCGCTCGACTGCCCGGGGTCATCGTTCCAAGTGGGGGGCACCGTGCATGCGAGACGTCCTGGGTGTTATGGACTCGATACGATGTGCACCGTCCTCATCCTTCGCCACGTCCACCCAGAGTGGCCCCTCATCCTCGCCGCCAACCGGGATGAGCTGTTCGAGCGCCCCACCTCCGGCCCCCAGCTGCTCCCGGGCGCTCCGCGCATCCTCGTGCCTGGACTGGACCAGGTCCGCGGCGGGACGTGGATGGGCGTCACCGACACGGGCCTCTTCGTGGGGCTGACCAACCAGCGCGGCTCCATGACCCAGGGCGTGGCCGCCCGCTCGCGGGGCGAGGTGGTGCTGGAGGCCCTGCGAGCCGGGAGCCTGGAGGCGGTCGAGCGATACCTCGACACGTTGGATCCCTCCGCCTTCAACCCCTTCAACCTGCTCTACGGGGACGCCCTCTCGCTCCGAGTCGCCTACGCGCGACCCGCCGCGGGGCGGCTGCTCCGGGAGGACGTGCCCGAGGGCATCCACGTGCTGCCCAACGACATTCTCGACAGCCCGGCGCTCCCCAAGGTGGAGCGGGCCCGGATGCTCGCGGCCGAGCACGCGCAGCGACCCTGGCCTGAGCTGGCCAGCCGGCTCCAGGAGCTCCTCGCCGACCACCACCTGCCCCCGGATCAGCAGCTCCCCGAACCACCGCCTGACGCCCCCTTCTCGCGCGAGCTGGCCCGGCAGCTCCAGGCGCTCTGTATCCACACGCCGGCTTATGGGACGCGCTCCTCGACGCTTCTGGCCCTGGCGCCGGGCCGAGTGGGGCACCTGCTTGCCTCGGAAGCGCCTCCCTGCCACCGTTTGTTCCACGACATATGGAGCCTCCATGCTCCACTGTGAGGGGGACTGTCCCCCTCACGCTGGGGGACATTCCTCTCCAACCCCAGGATGGGTCACAAAAACCCCAGCCAAATTGTCTCCAAGTGGAACAATTCGGGTGATACTGCCCGAACAATCAGGGGAAAGGCCGCGTGAGCCCAAATAGACTCATGAGTCACGGATGACCCTCGATTTTCGCGGGGTTTCCTAGGGAGACACGTTGGCCCATGATTTGCTTGCCACACTTCGGGTCCCTCTCATGGCCAAAATCCTCATCGTCGATGACGAAGTGCAGGTGGCCAGCGCGCTTCGGCGGCTGTTCAGACGGGAGGGGTTTGCCGTGGAGGTGGCCTTCAACGGGGAGGAGGCGCTCCAGAAGCTCATCACCTTTGACCCGGACCTGGTCATTTCTGACTTCCGCATGAAGGGAATGAACGGCGCGGAGCTGCTGGAGAAGGTGTTGCGCGTGGCCCCGCGGGCGGTGCGCATCCTGCTGTCGGGCCATGCGGATCTGTGGAGCAGCTCGCCGACGTCCTCGGCCCAGGCCGTGTCCCACTTCATCAGCAAGCCCTGGGACGACGATCACCTGGTCTCGCGCGTGAGGACGCTGCTGGGCGGCCCGCACGAGCCTTCTGCCTCCAGTCCCTGAGTCTCTCTCGAGGCCCTCTGGAAGCGGGCCCCTGTGTCAGCACGGTGGAGCCAGGAAGCGGGCCGCGATTGGCCCGGGCCCGGGTAGACTCCCCCGCCCATGAATGAAGCCATCCACGAGCTGGGCCAGCAGCTCGAGTCCGATGACCCCTACGAGCGGGAGACGTCCGCGCTGGAGCTGGCGGAGCTCGAGGATCCCGAGGCCGCGCCCTTCCTCGCGCGAGCGCTCACGGACAGGGAGGAGGCCGTCCGCAGGTGGGGCGCCTATGGGCTGGCGAAGCTGTGCCAACCGGAGCACACCGCGGCCCTGCGCCGCGCGCTGGAGAAGGATCCGGACTTGCGGGTGCGCATCCAGGCGGCTGCCGGGTTGACCCGGCTTGGAGAGAAGGGAGCGCTCGAGAAGCTGCCCCAGTACCTGGCAGCCCCTTCCCTGGACGTTCGTCGTGAAGCGGCCGAGGCGCTCTTCGCCCTGCCGGATCGCACCGCACTGCGTCCCCTGCTGAAGCCCCTGCTCACCGGCCGTGATGAGCGCGCCCGCGCCTGGGCCTCGGCGATGCTGCACACCCTGGGAGAGCCCGAGGCGTTCTCGAAGTGGCGCAGCGCCCTGGCGACTCCGGAGGCCCGGCTGGACGCGGTGCTCGCGGCCCCGCTCATGCACGAGGCCCGCGCCGCCCGCGAGCTGCTGAGGCTCATCGTCGAGCTGCCCCCGGAAGAGCTCGAGTCCGCCGAGGAGGAGGAGGTCTCCTTCCCGGAGCTGCTCGGCGAGTCCCTCCAGCTGTCCGGCCTGGACACCCTGCTCGGCGGAGCCGAGGCGGATGATGAGCTGCGGGCGGACCTGTTCGTCCTGCTGGGCCGCCACCAGCACCTCATCCCAGAGCTGGTGGACGACATCGCCGAGCTGCTCTCCCAGCTCACCCCGGAGAAGCTCGGCGGTGAGCTGGCACAGCTCCTGGCCTCGCAGGAGCGCGAGGAGCGCCCGCGGATCTTCGCGGTGCTCGCGCCCTTGTTCCCACAGGCCGCCCTCCCCGCACTGGTGGAGATGAAGGGCGCGGAGCGTGAGGAGGCGCTGCGGGCAGTGGCCCGGGCGGCGAGCGAGGCCGCTGGCGAAGCTCCCCGGCTCGTGAAGCTCGCCGAGACGCTGCGCGCCACGCCCTACGGTCATCACTTCGAGGGGCTGCCCACGAGCCCCCCTTCGCGCAAGTCCCAGCGCCCGAAGGAGGAGGCCTTCTCGGCCGCCAGGACGATCGAGGAGATGCCAGCCATCTCGCTCCCGACCACGGCCACCACCACCCGGGAGATGGAGATGCCCGAGGTGGACGAGCTGAGCAGGACCGCGACGCAGGAGATGCCGCTCCCCGACGTGGACTCCGAAGAGGATTCCGAGGAGGACTCCGAGGAGGAGTGGACCCCCACGGTGCCGCCGGAGGCCGAGGCCGTGGCCCAGCGGGCCCTCGTGCTCGGCGGGGTGCTGCGGCGCCAGGCGCTGGAGGAGCGGCTTGCGCGGGGCAAGGATGCGGCCGCCCAGGAGGAGAGCCTCCAGCTCCAGCAGTGGATGGACGAGGAGGGACTCTTCGCCACCCTGGGCATCACTGGCATGGATCTCTTCGAGGCCGAGCCCGGCAGTTGGACCGAGGAGGATCGGCAGTCCGTGGGCTGGAGCGCCGAGGAGCTGCAGCTCCTGCTCTGGGCCTTGAAGCAAGGGAAGCTGCCACCGTTGGACTCCCGGGTGGAGGCCGCGCCGCTGCTGGAGCGCCTGCCCCTGATGAAGGATCCCCAGCCCTTCCTGGAGTCCGCCGAGATGCGCTACGGCGAGGAGGTAGAGGCGCAGCGCGACCGCTGGGAGGTGCTGCTGGAGTGCGCCCGGTACGAGTCGTTCGCCCGGGGCATCGCGTCCGATCCATCGCTCGGCGAGGGCGATCCGGATCTGGAGCTGGTGCTCGAGTCGGCCGAGGAGGTGGGGTTCGATCGCAAGGGGACTGCCGCGAAGCTCGGGAAGGCCCGAGCCGCGGTAGAGGGGCTTCGCTACTGGTCCCGCCACCTCGTCACCCGGCTCCAGGAGGAAGGGCTGCTGCCCGGCAAGCCCGGCGAGGGGCTGATCTTCCAGGGGAAGCGCCTGCCCGAGCTGGATGACCAGGCGCTGGCGTCACTGCTTGCGCTGGCTCACGGGCGCTTCCAGGCCCTGGAGTGGCTCTCCGCGGGAGATGTCCTCCCCCCTGAGGGAGAGGACGAGGCAGGGTGAGTCCGCGTCCCGGAGCGGGGCTCAGGCGGGCCGGGTGCAGAGGCTCCAGAGCAGGCGCTCGATGACGAGCTTCCCGCTCGCGGAGGACTTCAGCTCCAGGTCCGCCTCCGCGCAAGCCACGAGCCCGCGCAGCAGCTCCCGGCGCTCGTAGCGCGCCGCGGCCTGCATGCTCAGGAACGCGGCGTAGGGGTGCGGAGCGCGGCCCTTGGCCGCCTTCGCCTCCTGCTCGATCTTCGGGAAGATGCGCGCCTTGAAGTCATCGAACGAGCGCGGCGCCGTGCCTTTGGCGTACTGGCTCAGCCGCTCGTGGTTCTCCAGCAGGCCGCGCACGATGGAGGCCACCGCGCCCAGCAGCTGCAGGGCGTGCGTCCCCTGCCCCATCGCGTCCTCGGCGTAGCCCAGCGCGCCCTTCAGATCTCGCTTCTGGAGCGCCTCGGACAGCTCGAAGTACTCCTCCTCGCGCGCGTGGTGCACCAGCAGGGCCACGTCCGCCAGCTCGATGGTGGCGCTGTCTCCCGCGTAGACGGCCAGCTTCTCCAGCTCCGACTGCAGCAGGCGGATGTTGCCGCCGACGCGCTCCTTGAGCTGCTCCAGCGCCCCGCGGCCCAGCTTCTTCTTGAAGGGCGCCAGGAACTCCTGGGCGATCTCCGTGAGATCCAGATCCTTGTGGCGCGCGGCCACCTTGCGCTCGACGAGGTGGCCCTCGTCCTTGGCCAGCTTGAGCAGCGGGCTCTTGGCGTCCACCTCCGTGGCAGCCAGCACCAGCGTGTGGCCCTTGGGCACCCCCTTCTGGAAGAGCTCCAGCAGCGCCGAGGCGTCCCCCTCAGGCGCGCTGATGCGCTCCTCGCGGCAGAACGCGGCGGCCTCCTTGAGGAAGGCCAGATCCACCTCGGCCAGATCCACGTCCAGCTCCTCCTTCCACTCCTCCACCGAGGGCGCCCCTGGCGTCCCCGGATCGAGCTGATCCACGCCCCACCCCGCCCGCGCCGCCAGCGCCAGCAGCCTGCGCGCCCCCTCCTTGCGCTTGCCCGCCTTCCAGGCCTCGCGCGCCTTGCCCAGCGCGTCCCCGCGCCCCTTCTTCGGCGCGAGGAACTCGGGATCGCGCACCAGCACCACCTTGCGGCCCGGGAAGAGCGGCATCGTGGCCAGCTCCTGCGCCACCTCGCGCGGAGAGGCGGCGTCCAGCACCGCGAAGTTCAGCCCCATGGAGGCGTCCGGCACGAGCGCCTTCACCAGCTCGTCCGCGCCCTTGCGCACCAGGAACTCCTCGCCCCACAGCAGGTACAGCGGAGCCACCTTGCCTGCCTTCACCTCCGCCAGCACGTCATCCATCTCCGCGCTCACCGAACCTCCCGCATCAGCCACTCCAGCAGCATCCGCTCCAGCTGGAGCCGGGGGGAGCCGTTGCGTGCGATGGCTCCCAGCGCACGATCGATGAGCCAGGCGCGGCGGTGCAGCTCCGTCTCGGACAGGCGCGCCGCCGCCGCGCGCGCCTGCTCCTTCAGATCCAGGTTCGCCAGCCCCTCTGCCCCCGCCTTCAGCAGCGCCACGTCCCGCGTCCAGAGAGACAGCAGCGTGAGCGCCTGCTCGGCATCCTCCCGCGAGCCGCCGTACTCCTCCGCGAAGCGCAGCGCGGGCAGGGCGTCGTCCGGCCGGAGCGCCTCGAAGCGGGTGATGATCTCCTTGCGGTGGGCGAGCCCCTCCACATCCAGGCTCAGGGCGCGCCCCAGGCTGCCTCCGGCCATGACGGCCGCGAGCGCCGCTGTCTGCGGATCCAGCTTGCGCTCCTGCTGCACGCGCTGGGCAACGAGGTCCACCGGCAGCGGGCCAAAGTGCACCTTGCTGCAGCGGCTGCGGATGGTGGGCAGCAGCCTGTCCATCGCGGCGGCGACGAGGATGAGCGTGGTGTCCGCTGGCGGCTCCTCCAGCGTCTTGAGGAAGGCATTCTGCGCCTGATCGTTCATCCGGTGGGCCGAGGCGATGATGGCCACCTTGCGCCGGGACTCCAGGCCGCGCAGGGAGAGCCGCTCCTGCAGCCCGCGGATCTGCTCCACGCGGATGTCCCGGCTGGGCGTGCCGGTGAAGTCCGAGCGCCCTGCCAGCCCCCGCGCCACCCGCTCCTCGTCCGGCATCACCCACGTCACGTCCGGGTGGAGCCCCTTGGCGATGCGCAGGCAGCTCGTGCACGTGCCGCACCCCAGCTCGGGCTGCTCCGGGCAGGTGAGCGCCTGGGCGAGCCCTATGGCAGCGAGCTCCTTGCCCACGCCCTCTGGCCCGGCGAACAAGTAGGCATGGTGGACCACGCCGCTGCGCAGTGCCGCCTGGAGTGCATCAATCGCCCGGGGCTGTCCGACCACGGTGGCCAGCGTCATGGTGCGTGTATCCCCGGTCGCGCCCTAGGCGTCAACCGCCTGCTTGACCCTCGTGGATTGGCTCGGTCAGAGTTTCCCTGTCTTGGTTCCCTTCCTGCAGAGCAATCTCTCCCTGGTGGTCGGAGCTGTGCTGGTGGTCCTGCTGCTCGGGCTCCACGCGGCCAGCGGGGACAAGGATTTCCGGCGAGACCTGCGCGGCGCCATCCGCTTCCTGATCGCGTTCGTGATCTTCCGTGTGGCGGCCTGGGCCCTCCCTCAAGAGGCGCCGAGCTCGTTGGCGAAGCTGGTCCACGTGGGGTGGATGCTCACCTTCGCCTTTGGCGTCATCCGCGCGTGCGTGTCGGTGGCGCTGAAGGTCATCCGCCTGCGCTCGCCGGTGGCGACGCCGAAGATCCTCCGGGACGTCGTCAACTTCGTGCTGTACGGGCTGGCGGCGCTGCCCATCCTCCAGGCCCAGCTCAACCTGGATCTGGGGGGCCTGCTGGCCACCTCCGCGGTGCTGTCGGTGGTCATCGGCCTGGCGCTCCAGGAGACGCTGGGCAACCTGTTCGCGGGCCTGTCGCTGCAGCTCGAGCGGCCGTACCAGGTGGGAGACTTCATCCGCATCGGGGAGTACACGGGCCGGGTGATGCAGATCGGCTGGCGTGCCACGCGCATCATGACCTTCCGGCGCGAGAGCATCACCCTGCCCAACAGCAAGGTGGCCAAGGACGTGGTGCAGAACTTCTCCTTCGCCTACGAGCCGGTGGCCATCGACATCTATCTCCGGATCTCGCTCGAGACGCCGCCCAACCAGGTGAAGGTGGCGGTGCTGGACGTGATGAAGGAGGTCGCCACGATCCTCCAGGATCCCGCGCCGCAGTGCCGAACGTGGGCGTTCGAAGACTCCGCCATCCGCTACCAGCTGCGCTACTGGGTGGCGGACTTCGCCCAGGCCGACAACACCATGGAGGAGCTGTACACGCGGCTGTGGTACCGGCTGCGGCGCGAGGGCCTGGAGCTCCCCTTCCCCCAGCGCGTGGTGCACATGCGCAACGACGCGGCAGCCCGGCCCGAGTTCTCCTCCGAGACGGTGCTGGAGCTGCTGCGGGCAGTGGATCTCTTCTCACTGCTCACCTCGGAGGAGCTGGATCAGCTCCGCCGAGATCTGGCGGCGCGCCGCTTCGGCAAGAACGAGCGGGTGATCGAGGAGGGCGAGGAGGGCCACACCTTCTACCTGGTGGTCTCGGGCGAGGTCTCCGTGCGCACGGGCAAGGGACAGGAAGTGACGCGGCTCAAGCGGGGCAGCTACTTCGGAGAGATGTCCCTGCTCACGGGGGAGCCTCGCGCGGCCACGGTGGTGGCGGTAGAGGACTCGGTGCTGCTGGAGCTGGGGCGGCCTGCGTTCGCCCGCCTGTTCGTGTCGCAGCCGCGGCTGGCCCGTCAGCTCTCGGCCTTGCTGGCCCAGCGGCGCACCCAGCTGCGCGCGGTGGCGGAGGCCGGCGGGGGTGGCGTGGATCCCGCTCCCGAGGCGGGGCGCATTCTCGGCCGGCTGAGGCAGATCTTCGGCTTGTCCGCGCAGGACTAGCGCACATCAGGGGTTCACGGTATCCCAGAGGCTCGTAGACCAGGTCCTTGTCCCTCGGTGACCTGGGTGGAGGCACTCATGTCCCTTGGCATCCGGAGCTGCGTGACCGCGGGTCTCGTCTTCGTGTCGCTCGTTGCCTCGCCTCCTGCCATGGCCAAGGCGCCCCCTCTCCCCCGGGACCCGCCCGCCCCGCCAGCAAGCAGGCGATGATCGTGCCCGTGCCGGGCGCTCCCGGGCACTACGTGCAGCAGCAGCAGCGGGCCCACACAATCTTCACGGACCTGGGTCTCACGCTGCAGCTCACTCCCCCAACGGGCCCCACCCGGGAGCTGCATTGGGGAGTGGCCAGGGCGCAAGCCGTGCTACCACAGCCCCTCGATCCCCAGGAGGCCCGGCTCAACATGCTCGTGGGGCCGCGTGTGAACTGGAAGACGAACCTGCCCACCTGGGGAGCCCTGTACTACCCGGCTGTGGCCCCGGGGGTGGACCTCTGGTTCGAGGCGCGGGAGGGCGGCGTCCAGTACAGCCTGCGCGCCGAGCAGGGCGCGGACCTGCGCCAGGTGCGGCTCGAGTGGCGCGGAGCCCAGGAGCTGCGGATTGCCGGGAACGGACGCGCGCTGGAGGTGAAGCTGGCGGACGGGGAGCTTCGCGAGGAGGGGCTGCACTGTGGGCAGGAGGCCGCGGATGGCACTTCGCGCGAGGTGCCCTGCCGCTACCGGGAGGTGAGCCTCAAGGGCACGAACCTCTGGGAGTACGTCATCGAGGTGGAGGTGGATGAGCCCGGCCGCCCGGCCTGGGTGGATCCCACCATCCAGTGGAACACCTTCGTGGGCGCCCAGGGAAACGACGCGCTCGAGAACATCACGGTCATCCTGGGAGCAGCCATCGCCGGCCAGTTCTTCTTTGTCGGCTCGAGCGGCAGCGACGTCCAGGCCCCCATTGACCCCACGCCCCCCGGCGACAATCTCCATGTCCCCTCGGCTCGCTCCGATGTGGTCGTCAGCCGGCGCAACGCCGATGGAACCGTCCTCTGGACGAGCCTCATCGGCGGCACGGGGGACGACTTCGGCAGGGCGTTCGCCATCGGCGCGATTGGGGACGTGTTCGTCGCGGGCACCACGACCTCCACGAACCTCCCACCAGGGCCTCAGGGCGCGACGCACAGCGGCGGAAGGGACGGCTTCATCGCTCGCATCTCCTCGGGCGGCGACACGCTCCATTGGATCCAGTACATCGGAGGGCCCGGGGACGAGGAGATCTACTCCTTGACCCGCGGACAGGATGGGAAGCTGTACGCCGCGGGCTCGACGACTTCGTCGCAGCTGTCTGCCTCGGACGCGGGCCCTTCCCGGGGGAGGCGGGATTTCTTCGTCAGCAGGATCGATGCGTTCACGGGGGCCGTGGAGCGCAACATGGTCCGCAGTGGCAGCCTCGATGAGGAGGCCGTCTCCATCGTCGCCGGTGAGCCACCCGGCAGCGGCGCGCTGCTGTATGTCACCGGCTATACCGAGTCGCCTGACTTCCCCCTGGGGATCGCCCCCCGCACCGCCAACAGCCAGACGGACGGTGGTAGAGAGGCAGTGGTCCTCAAGCTAAACGAACAGCTCGGCACTCCAGTGTGGGGGACCTTCATCGGAGCTGCTTCCGGGGCGGATGACGGCAGAGGGGTGATGTACGTCCCGGAGACCCAGCGCGTCATGGTGGTGGGGACGACGCATGGCCCGGACTTCCCCAACTCGTCTCCCTCCGGCTCCGCTCCGCAGGGAGCCAACGCGTTCCTGGCCGCCTTCGAGCCCGCCACCGGCGACAGGACGTTCTCCACCCTCGTGGGGGGCTCTGGGGACGACGAGGGGCTCGCCCTCACGACCGGTTCCTTTCGGTCCATCTACATTGGAGGGAAGACCACTTCGACGAACCTGCCTGTCCCCTTCGGGTTCGACTCTCGAGCCAACGGGACCGAAGGTTTTGTCATCCGCCTGGCCCCGGACATGACTCTGGACGGAGGGTTCGTTCCGGAGTGGGGTACCTACGTCGGCGGCTCACAAGAGGATGAGGTACGAGCCCTTGGGGCAGGCCCGAACAACGAAGTGCTCCTCATTGGAGGAATGACGCGCTCGTCCGACATGCTGCCTCACCAGCTGCGCACGGTCGACGCTCCCTACAGGGGTAACGAAGAGATGTTCCTCATCTCCCTGAACGCCCAGGATCTCACTCCGCCGCTGGGGCTGGTCAGGGACGGAATCAGCGGCGACACCGACATCGAGACGAACACCCAGGCGGTGGTGGCCAACTGGCAGTTCGTGGACCGCGAGAAGGCAATCACGAACTACGAGTTTGGCCTGGGCACCGTCCCTGAATGCGCCGACATCGTGCCCTTCCACTCCGTGGACCTCGCTGCGTCCATCTCGCGGAGTACGGCCCAGCTGGAGATCCCCCCTCTCGAGCCCGGCAGGTGGTACTTCGCCACCGTGATCGCGCGGAACGAGCTGGGGCTGAGCAACAAGGTCTCCTCGGACGGCTACTTCCTGCTGCTCCCGAATGGGGGACCTAACCCGATTCCCCTTGCCCCCGCCCTGGGAACTCCTTGCCCAGGAGAGACGCCGGATGGGGGCCTCCCCGACGGGGGAGACGGGGGAGCGGATGCGGGCCCCAAGCCTGACCCCGATGGGGGAAATGGCCAGAACGACGGCGGCTCGGGCCAAGAGCCTCCTTTGGGCTGGCCCTGCGGCTGCGACACGACGAGCGGACCTACGGGCCTGTTGCTGCTCGTGCTCCTGGCATTGGGACTCCGGGTGGCCCGGCGCGCGAGCTAGAGCTTCAACGGAGCACGATGTTGTTTCGGTCAGCAGCGCAGTCAATCCGACTCAGGAGGTATGGTGATCCTTGAGAGGGATGGGTGAACTCTTCCCCTGCTCCCGGCCGTGACGAGACACGTGCCCGTCGGGAGTGACAGGGGGTGTCTGGGAACATGAGCACCGAGAGCACGTGGGCCGAGCGTCTGGTGACGCAGCAGCTCGGGTTTCTCGAGATCATCGAGAACATCCCCGATGTCATCGTCATCGTCCGCGAAGACGGGGAGATCCGGTTCGCCAACGCGCATGCGGCGCACACGCTGGGAGCGCCCTCGGCGAGCAGGCTGATGGGCAGGAACTTCATCGAGCTGCTCGCGCCGGAGGATCGGGAGCGCTGCCGGGAGCTGCTCGCGGAGCGCCAGGCCCGGCCAGCGGACGGCGGGTGCGCGGTGCTCCGGCTGCTGCGGGAAGGCCGGGAGCCCGCGGTGGTGGAGGCCTCCCTGCTCAGAGAGATCGACCTCGACGACGAGCGCTCGCTCCTGCTGGTGGCGCGGGACATCACCGAAGAGCAACAACTGCGCCTGCGGTTGCAGTTGGCCAACCAGCTCGCCTCCGTGGGCACGCTGGCGGCGGGGGTGGCACATGAGATCAACAACCCGCTCTCGTTCGTGTCCGCGGCGCTCGTGTTCGTGCAGGAGAGCATGACGGAGCTGGTGACACACCCCGCGCCGGAGCTGTTGTCCGAGGTGAAGCAGTCCCTGGTGGAAGCACTGGAGGGGACGAACCGCATTCGCGACATCGTTCGAGACCTGAAGACGTTCTCGCACAGCGCTCCAGAGGTGGGACAGCAGGCCGATCTGCGCGCCGCGGCGGGGTGGGCCCTCAAGGTCACCGCGCACCAGCTGCGCCACCGCTGCACAGTCCGCCAGGAGCTCAGCGCCGTGCCGCCTGTCGCCGGAAACGAGGCGCGCTTGGGCCAGGTGCTGGTGAACCTGCTGATGAACGCCGTGCAGGCCTTCCCGGAAGAGCGCACCGCGGAGAACCACCTGCGCGTCGCCACCTTCACGGAGAGCGGCAAGGCCATCGTCGAGGTAGAGGACAATGGCCGTGGCATTCCGCCCCAACACCTGGCGCACATCTTCGATCCGTTCTTCACCACCAAGCCCGTAGGACAAGGCACAGGGCTGGGGCTCGCGATCTCCCACGCCATCGTGTCGGAGGCCGGCGGAGAGATTCAGGTGCGCAGCCACAGCTCGACCGGTACCTGCTTCCGCGTGGTGTTCCCCTCGGCAGCGCCGGCGCCCGCGCGCGGCGAAGTCACCGGCCCCTCGCCCCAGCCCTCGCGCGCCCTGCGGCTGCTCATCGTGGATGACGAGGCATCCGTTGGCTCGGCCCTGAAGCGAGCGCTCAGCCGGAACCATGAGGTCGTGACCACTACCGAAGCGCGTCAGGCCCTGGAGCGGCTGCGCCAGGGGGAGCGGTTCGACGTGATCCTGTGCGACCTGATGATGCCGCACATGAGCGGAATGGAGTTCTACCGGGTGCTGCAGGAGCAGTTCCCCGCCATGGCGCGGCGAGTGGTCTTCATGACCGGCGGCATCTTCACGGACGCGGCGCGGGCCTTCATCGCCCAGGTGCTCAACCCCATGGTCGAGAAGCCCTTCGATCGCGACCACATCGAGGCCGTGCTCTCCCGGCTCGCGCCCTCGGACTGAATGCCCCGGCGGATCCTCCGTCAGACAAGACAACACGACGGAGGAACTCGCACATGGCTCTCAAGATCGGCTTCTTCTCCCTGGCTCTCGGCGCGCTGCTCCTCGGTTCTACCGCTCAAGCGGCGGACGCCCAGGCCGAGCATGACGCTTCCAGTGTGGTAGCACGGGACTTCCGCGGCCCCGGCTGGGGGAATGGCTCCAACGGCGGCCACGACAACCGCCGGGCGCCCCCTGCGAACCAGAATGGCCGCTACGAGCTCCGGATGGTGAAGAAGTGGGTGGAGGGCCACTACGAGCAGGTGTGGGTGGCGGAGGACTGCCGAGGCGGCTCGCGGCGCTACGTGAAGAAGTGCGAGGGGGGCCACTATGCGCAGAAGTGGGTGCCTGGGCGCTACGAGCAGCTGGAGCAGTGGGTGTGGGTGCCCTCGCCGCGTCACGGCGGCTACCGGAGAACGTAAGCGCCGCTCCCTCCCGCATCATGCGCTCACAGCCTGGGGGACGGTGCGCTCCTGGCTGCGCTCGGGCACCACCCCGCGCGAGCGCGCTAGGAGATCCTCGAACAGGACCTGCGAGCGCTCTCTCCAGGTGGGCCACGAGAAGTCTGTCGGCCGAAGGCCTTCATGGAGCAGCTGCTCCACCTTCCCGCCCAGCTCTCCTTCCCGGTGGATGTCGAAGAATATCGCATGCGCCCCGACCAGCTCACGAAACACGGGGATGTCATTGGCGAGCACCGGAGTCCCCTGCGAGAGGGCCTCGATGAGCGGGAGCCCGAAGCCTTCGGCCTCGGAGGCCTGGATCAACCCCGCCGCATCCCGGTACAGCCCGGTGAGCTCCTCATCGCTCACGTTGTCCCGCCAGATGAGCGACGCATGCAGGTGCGAATGGCCACGCAGCGTCTGCAGGATCTGCTCGTTCTTCCATCCACCGCTCCCTGCGATGACGAGCTGGACCCGGACGTCGCGGCGCCAGAGGGCCTCGAACTCCGCGAGCACCTTCAGGTGGTTCTTCTTCGGCTCAATCGACCCGACCATCAGGAAGTACGGAGGCGCCCGGCGAACCGCCTGAGTTGCCGTCTGCGCCTCCTGGGGAGAGGCGAGCGCGTGGTCCGAGAACCCGCTCCCATGGTGCAGGATGGTGCTGCTGGGAAGGCTCCGCTTGAACCTGCTCGCGTTGACCGCGGTCACAGCCCGGCGGGTGGCCTCTGAGACGTAATAGATGTGATCGCTGTGGCTCAGCACCTCGAACACCCAGCGCTCGAACTGCTCTCTCCACGGAGACTCGTAGAACTCCGGGTGGGTGATCGGGAGGATGTCATGCACCAGCGGGCAGATGACGAGCCCTCGCTGCCGCAACTGCATGTAGTGGCCTGGCGGGGTGTCATGCCAGTACGCGGGCATGAAGAGGACATCGCCCGGCTGGAACTCCACGCGCCGCCCGAGGGAGTCGTTGACGAGCCGCTTGAGCGAGAAGTAGCCCTTGCGAAAGCCGGCATGGAGCACGTTCCGCCAGAGATCGAAGAACTCGAACGAGAAGAGCCAGCTGGCGAGCCGGAAGAAGGGAACCGCGCACGAGACGGCGAAGAGCCGCAGCACGTGCAGCATGAAGTACATCCCCGACCTGAAGAGCTGGAGGAGGCTCCCGAGGCTCGGCTGGCGACGGAAGCGGCGGAGGTTGCTCCCGACGAGAAAAGGGCGTGCATCGATGAGCTCGCCATTCTGGAGGTACACCGGGAGGAGATCGAACCCGAGCTCGCGTCCGAGCAGGTACCCCTCCTCGAGGTACGCATAGGCCACTCGCGGGATGCCTGTCACCCGGGTGCGGTAATCCACCAGCGAGAAGTCGACAAAGATCCGAGGTCTGCCACGAACCTCCACCTCTGGTTCCATTCCGGGCCGCACGGCTCCCCCCTTCTGTCTGCGCGCCGTATGTCTACGAGAAGCGCGGCGGGGCTGTCAGCGAGTGCTCCGTGGACCTATCCACTCGCGTACACCTCTCCCGGACTTCTGACACTGGCAAAGGTCCGATCCCGTACTTACGTGGCGTTGGACTGACTCCATGCCTACTTCTCCCTGAGCCATGCTCAGGATGCGAGGAGCCATAGGAGTGCTTGCGGTGGCACTGCTCGCGGCGCTGCCGGCCTGCACTCAGGGGGCAGCGGCGCTACCGGACGCCGCGGGTCCGGCGCGCGCCTTCGATACCCGCGTCCTCCACCTCATCTCCATCCAGGTGGCGTCCGAGCACCTCGCCGCGCTGGAGCAGGACCGCGAGCAGCGCGTCCCGTGTGACATCTCTATCAATGGGGTATCTCTGCGCAACGTGGGCATCCGCCAGAAAGGGGGGAGAGGCTCGGTGTCCTCCCTTGCGGGGAAGCCGGGCTGGAGCTTGAAGTTCGATGAGTTCGTCCGCGATCAGACCTATCAGGGGCTGGACCGGCTGCTCCTGAACAACTCGATCCAGGACCGCAGCCTGCTCAATGAGCACCTCGCGTACGAGCTCTACCGCCAGGCAGGGCTCGTCGCTCCCCGAAGCGCGCACGCGATGGTGGTGTTCAACGGGAAGCCCCTGGGCCTCTACGTGATGAGGGAGGCCTATGAAAAGACCTTCCTCCGAGCGGAGTTCGGCGACGGCCGCGGCAACCTCTACGAAGGCCCCTGCTGTGTGGACTTCGCCGCTCCACAGGGAAGCCCCGCCCTGCTGGACCTCAAGAACGAGCAGGAGGAAGAGCGGACTCGCAAGGATCTGGAGGTGCTGGCCACCGTTGTCGAGCAGACCCCAGATGACACCCTGGAGCAGACACTGGAGGCCGTGCTCGACGTGGAGGCCTTCCTCACCAGCTACGCCCTGGATGCGGCGCTGGCGCACTGGGACGGCTACTCCCTCAACCTCAACAATTACTACCTCTACCACCGGCCTGGGGATGGGCGCTTCGTCTTCCTCCCCCATGGAATGGACCAGCTGATGGATCGGCCAGAGCTCGATCCGCTCCAGGTACCTCGGGCCCGTCTGCCTCAACGGGTGCGGGAGCATCCGCGCCTGAACGCTCGCTTCCGCGCGCACCTGAGCCGCGTCGTGACGGACGTCTGGAGCAATTCGGCGATGCGGAACCGCGCCGACGCAGTGCAAGCCCTGCTCGAGACCGCGCCCCATGACGACCCGCGGGTCCGCCAGGAACTGGAAGACTTCGCGACGGCCTTCCCCGTTCAGCTCGAGCGATTCAGCGCCCGCCGCACCTTCCTCGAAGAGCAGCTTGGGCCCACGCGATGACACCCCACTGCGTCGTTCACGGTCTCCCTTTGTCGGCAGCAGCCTGGGAGCTGAGAGGGACCTCCGTGTCATCGAGCAGCAGCTCGAGCGCGCCCAGGTATGCGCGGTAGGTGGGGCCAAGAGTGGAGACGTCAATGGCCTCGTCTGGCGCGTGGATGTTCCGGTAGCGCACCCCGAAGCCGCACGTGGCGGGAATGCCCTGCGTGGCGAGCAGGTTCCCCGTGTTCGAAGGGCCCGCGATCTCCAAAGGTATCGGTGTGCCCCGGACCTCCTCGACGGAGCGCTGAAGCGCCCGGGCCAGCCCGGACTCGGGGGACAGGACGTATGCGGGCCAGCCTGGGAGCACCTCTATCTCCGTGGAGCGCGGCCCAGGTCGTGCCTCATCCACCTTCCGCACGGCATCGCGCACAAGCGCCTCGGCGGCGGCGGCCTCGAAGACCGGCGTCAGGCGCAGGTCCACCTCCACGATGGCGCTGTCCGGCACGAGTGCGAAGTCTCCCCCTCCCCTTACCCCTGTCACCGTGAGCTTGGGCGGCAGCGGGAAGTCCTCGCGCATCTGCTGCGGGAGCGGGGCCGCCTCCAGCGCGCGCACCAGCAGGGCTGCCTGGCTCAGTGCGTTCGTCGCCTTCCGGCGCCCGGCCCCCGAGTGACCCGGCTCCCCATGCACCCGCAGGCGGGCCCGCCAGAAGCCGCGGCTGCCGATCATGATGCGCTCGTCTCCCGGGTAGCCGATGAAGACTCCCGCCACACCCTCTGGCCGCCGGGCCAGCCACGCCCGCATGCCTCCCAGCCGTCCCGTGTGCTCGTCCGCATCGAAGAGCAGCTCCACGGAGCCCTTGCCGAACAGCCTCCTGCGATGGAGCGCCGCGGCGATGTGGCAGAAGATGGCCACCGCGCTCTTGCTGTCGCCGCTCCCCCGCCCGTGCAGCCACCCATCCTGGAGCAGGCCCGAGGCCGGTGGGTGCGTCCAGCGCGCCTCGTCTCCGTAGGACGCCGTGTCCAGGGGTGCGTTGAGCACGAAGCTGGGACTTCCCTGGCCCACTCGCGCATGCAGGGCGACGGGCTGCCCGCGCTCGTCCATCAGCACTTCACTGGAGACCCCCTGCCCATCCAGCCAGTGACGAACGAGGGTAATGGCCGAGTCATAGGCGTCGAGCCCTCCTCGGCTGGGGGTCCGTACCAGCTCCTGGAGCAGCCGGAGGATCGACTCGACCGGAGCCGTGCTCTGGGCGAAGGCCTCCAGGCTCTCTCCCGGCTGCAGCCGATAGCTTCGAGCCATGACCCGGTTGCGCTCCACCTCGTAGACGGACATCCCCTGCTCTTCTCCCGGCAGTCGGATGCCCAGGTTCTGCAAGGCGATCAGCGCCTGGTAGAGAAGGTTCGGATCGCGCTCCAGGTGGTGCTCCAGCACCTCGTCGAAGAGGGGCTTCAGCCCTGGGTAGTGCAGCTTTCCCAGAGCCCACACCGCCAACCCCGCCGACGGGTGCTCCATCCATCGATGAATGAAGCGAGTCAGCGCGTCGCGCAGCAGGTGGACTCCTGCCTCGGAGGTCTCCTGGTCGATGACCTCGGGCGGCCACCCCATGGAGCGTGCGAAGTCCTGGGGATCCTGCGTGGCGGACGACAGGACCGCCTTCTCGAAGAGGAACGCCGCGTTGAGGAGCACCTCCTGGGCGCTCTCGGGCGGGTCGTTCTCGAGTGCATCAGACAGCTGCTCGTAGAGGCTCATCACCCGAGAGCCTACTGCCGCCAGGCCCTCCCACACATCGAGCGTGAGGCCTCATCCCCCTGGGGAGTCCCCCGGAATGAGCTGCTGTCGTCAGTTCAGGGCCTTGGAGAGCGCCTCGGCGATCTCCTTCGCGTAGGCCTCGTTGCGCGCCCCGTCCTCGCCCTCGATGAGGATGCGGACCTTGGGCTCGGTGCCGGAGAAGCGCACCAGCACGCGGCCGTCGTTCCCCAGCCGCTGCTCCACACTGTGGATGGCCTTCATGACCTCGGGCAGCTCACCCAGCTCGCGCTTCTCCCTCACCACCACGTTGAGCAGCGTCTGCGGCACCGGCTCGAAGATGGAGGCCAGCTCGCTCAGCGGCTTGCCCTGCCGGCACATCACCGCCAGCAGCTGCAGCGCCGCCAGCGTCCCATCACCCGTCGTCGACTGATCCAGGAAGATGAGGTGACCGCTCTGCTCGCCGCCCAGGCTGTAGCCGTGCTTGCGCATCTCCTCGACGACGTAGCGGTCCCCCACGCGCGTGCGAGCCACCTTCACGCCCCAGCGCGACACCGCGCGCTCCAGGCCGATGTTGCTCATCACCGTGGCCACCAGCGTCTTCTTCTTCAGCTGCTCGCGCGCCACCAGCTCGCCCGTGCAGATGGCCATGATGGCGTCGCCATCCACCACCTTGCCCTTCTCGTCCACGACGATGAGCCGGTCCGCGTCCCCATCCAGCGCCAGGCCGAGGTGCGCCCCGTGCTCCACCACCGCGCGCGCCAGGCCCTCCGGGTACAGCGCGCCGCACTTCTCGTTGATGTTCTTGCCGTCCGGCGACACGCCCAGCGAGATCACCTTGGCGCCCAGCTCCTCCAGCACCGAGGGCGCCGTCTTGTAGGCCGCGCCGTTGGCACAGTCCACGACGATGGTCATGCCCTCCAGCGTCAGCTCGCGAGGGAACGTGGCCTTGAGGAAGACGATGTAGCGGCCCCGCGCATCCTCCAGGCGGAACGCGCGGCCGACGTTGTCCGCCGTGGGCCGGATGGTGTCCATGTCGCCCGTGGACACCAGCTCCTCCAGCTTCGCCTCCGTCTCGTCCGGCAGCTTGAACCCGTCCCGCCAGAAGAACTTGATGCCGTTGTCCTGGTATGGGTTGTGGGAAGCGGAGATCACCGCGCCTGCATCCGCGCGCATGGAGGTGGTGAGGTTGGAGATGCCCGGAGTGGGCAGCGGCCCCGTCAGCCACACGTCCACGCCCATGGAGGTGATGCCCGCCGCCAGCGCCTGCTCCAGCATGTAGCCGGACAGCCGCGTGTCCTTGCCGATGATGACGCGGTGCCGGTGCGGCCCGTTGCGGATCAGGTACGCGAGCGCTCGCCCGAGCTGCATCGCCACCTCGGCCGTCATCGGGTGGACGTTCGCCACGCCCCGCACGCCGTCCGTGCCAAACAGCCGCTGCGACGCCCGCTCCTCTTTGGGAGACATATTCATCTTGTAAGCCATGTGTGCCGCCTCTCACCTTTTCCCGCGCCGGAGCACCTCCGGCATCCCGCCCGAGCGCCTTATACCGCGCGCTCGACACAGGCTCGAAGCTAGGAAGTCAAACGCCTCGGGGCAACCATGCCAACCATGCGTATTCCTTGGGATCACCTGCCCCTTCAGCCACCCACCTTGGTCGTTGCGTAGAGCGCGCCTCCGTCCGAGGCGGCACGGATGGCCTCTGTCACTGCCAGCGTGTCGCGCGCCTCCGCCACGTCGTGCACTCGCACGAAGTCCGCGGCTCCCAGGGCCGCAACCGCCGCGACCGAACCGAGGGTGGCGGCCAGACGCTCGCTCGCCGGCTTGCCCCCAGTGAGCGCGCCAAGGAACCCCTTGCGGCTGGTTCCCACCAACACCGGCAACCCCAGCATCCGTAGATCACTGAGCCTCCGTAGCAAGAACAGGTTGTGGCCTATGGACTTCCCGAACCCGATACCCGGGTCCACCAGGATGGACTCGCGAGCCACACCCGCGGCCACTGCACGTCCTATGCCGTCCTCCAGAAAAGCGAGCACCTCGTCCAGCAGATCCTCGTAGCGCGGTGCATTCTGCATCGTCTGCGGGGTGCCCTGGATGTGCATGAGGCAACACGCCGCGCGGGCCTCGGCCACCACGCGCGGCAGCTCCGGATCGAAGTGGAAGCCGCTGATGTCGTTAATGAGCACGACACCCGCCTTCAGCGCCTCGCGCGCGACAGCCGCCTTGGTGGTGTCCACCGAGAGGGGCACCTGCGTGCGGGCGCGCAGCCCCTCCAGGACGGGCAGCACGCGGGCCAGCTCCTCCTCGGTGGAGACGGGCTGGGAGCCTGGCCGGGTGGACTCGCCGCCCACGTCCAGCACGTCCGCACCCGCCTCTGCCAACCTCAGCCCGTGCGCGATGGCCGCGTCCGTGGAGGCATACCGTCCCCCCTCGGAGAAGCTGTCCGGCGTCACGTTCACCACGCCCATCACGAAGGTGCGCGAGCCAAAGGTGAACGTACGCCCACCCAGCGTGAGCGGCGCCGGCGCCGCCACCACGCCCAGCGCCCGAGTGAGCACCTCGGCCAGCCCGGAGAGCTCCGAGTCGGCCCTGGCCGCGGCGATCAGCCGATCGAACTGCTCCCGCCGTCCCGCAAGCATCCCGCTGCCCAGGCGGGTGCGCGGATCCCCGGCGACATAGGAGGGGTACTCCTCCCGCCCAGGAGCCTCGGAGGCCTCGAAGAGCCCCTTGAGGAAGCGCCCCTCCACGCGCGTCAGCCCCGTGAGCAGGAGCCGGTACTGGGGCACCTTCTCCAGCAGGTACTCGCGGGCGGGCGTCGGCAGCCCCATCCGCCGGAAGGCGAGCGCGAGCTCCTCCGGACGCTCGGCAAGCAGAGGGTGGGCGCGGATCATGGCGCGGGCTCCAGAGAGGCGGCGAAGAAAGAAGAAAGGCCCTCCCAGCACGGAGCAGGGAGGGCCTGGGTTCTACCGGAGCAGCAGGCTTACGCCTTGTTCGGCTCCATCTTGGGGATCGCCTCGAGCGCGTCGAGGATCTTCCGCTTGTCCTTCTTCTCGGTGGACTTGGGCGGCGGGGCGGTGACGCGCGGGGGCGGCCGCTCGCGGGTGAGGGCTCCGCCCTGGAGGAGGATGTTCACGTCCTCGGCATCCAGCGTCTCGTACTCCACGAGCGCGTCAGCGATGCGCTGGAGGACTTCCTTGTTCTCCGTGAGCAGCCGCTTGCCGTTCTCGTAGCAGCCCAGGACGATGCCGCGCACCTCGGCGTCGATCTGCCGCGCGGTGTCCTCCGAGTAGTCCTTCGTGGCGCTGAAGTCGCGGCCGAGGAACACCTCACCCTCGCTCTTGCCGAAGGCCAGCGGCCCAAGCTTCTCGCTCATGCCCCAGCGGCACACCATGGCGCGCGCCGTCTCCGTGGCGCGCTCAATATCGTTGGCGGCGCCGCTGGACATCTCATCGAACATGATCTCCTCGGCGAGCCGGCCGCCCATCGCCATGGTGATCTGATCGAGGATCTGCTTCCTGTACCCGTTGATCTTGTCCTCGGTGGGCAGGCTCCAGGTGACGCCCAGGGCCTGGCCGCGAGGAATGATCGTGACCTTGTGGAGCGGATCGCAGCCGGGCAGCAGCTTGGCCAGCAGCGCGTGGCCAGCCTCGTGCACCGCCGTGTTCCGCTTCTCCTTCTCCGTCATGATCATGGACTTGCGCTCGGGGCCCATGAAGACCTTGTCCTTGGCGGCCTCGAAGTCGCTCGTGTCCACGCGCTCCTTGTTCTGCCGCGCGGCCATGAGCGCCGACTCGTTCACCAGGTTCTCCAGGTCCGCGCCCGTCATGCCCGGAGTTCCGCGGGCAATCACCTCGAGGTCCACCTCGGGGGCCAGCGGCACGCGCCGCGTGTGCACCTTGAGCACCCCGAGCCGGCCCTTCAGATCCGGCCTCGGCACCACAATGCGCCGGTCAAAGCGGCCGGGGCGCTGCAGCGCCGGATCCAGCACGTCCGGGCGGTTGGTGGCCGCGATCAGGATTACTCCCTCGTTGGACTCGAAGCCGTCCATCTCCACCAGGAGCTGGTTCAGCGTCTGCTCGCGCTCGTCATGACCGCCGCCCAGGCCCGCGCCACGGTGGCGGCCCACGGCGTCGATCTCATCGATGAAGATGATGCAGGGGGCGTTCTTCTTGCCCTGCTCGAACAAGTCACGCACGCGGCTGGCACCCACGCCCACGAACATCTCCACGAAGTCCGAGCCGGAGATGGAGAAGAAGGGCACGCCGGCCTCACCGGCCACCGCGCGGGCCAGCAGCGTCTTGCCCGTACCCGGCGAGCCCATCATCAGCACGCCCTTGGGGATGCGGCCGCCCAGCTTGGTGAACTTCTTCGGATCCTTGAGGAAGGCGACGATCTCCTCCAGTTCCTCCTTGCACTCGTCCGCGCCAGCCACGTCGGCAAACGTCACCTTGTTGTGGCTCTCGTTGAGGAGCTTGGCCTTCGACTTGCCGAAGGTCATCGCCTTGCCGCTCCCACCCTGGAGCTGGCGCATGAAGAAGATGAAGAACAGGAAGAGGAAGACCACCGGCATCCACTGGCCGAGGATGGTCAACCACAGGTTGTTCTGCTCCTCCTTCTCGTACTTCACGTCCACGCCCTTCTCTTGGAGCGTGTTGAGCATGGAGGTGTCAGCCACGGGGCCGGTCGTCCGGAACCGTGTCTTGTTGGGGCCGTACTCGCCCGAATAGATGTTGCCCTTGACCGATAGGGCTCGGACCTCCTTGTCATCCACCTTCTTCAGCAACTGAGTGAAGGTGGGCTCCTCTACCTGGTCGCTGCCTTGAGAGAAGAAGTTATAGAAGGCCACGAACAGGACGATCAGGATCACCCAGAGGCCGATGGTCTTGTAAGTCGAACGCACGTGTCTGCTGCCCTTTCGATGCTCGGCGGATGCGGGCCGCGCTGGAAAACGCCCAGCTAATTCAACAATTTGGGCCGACGCATGGCGAGCCGCCCTGCTTCGGACCGTATCAGCAACAGCAAAAAGCCCTCAACTATTTAGGGGTACGCGGCCATCCCTCATCCGCCCCGTGATGACTCTATAACGGACCGCTACCCCCGTTGCTTGGGCTCGGGGGAAGCCCCCAGAGCGACTGTCCGGAAAAAACCTTGCCTTCCGGCGGCACCCAGAGACCTGGGACCCAGAGCAGCTGCCCCTCCGCGTCCGTTACCACTGGATGGAGATCTCGACGCTCGGCGGGGACCCGGAGGTCCACGAAGAGGTCCTGCAGCTTTCGCGAACCCCCAGCCCCCCGCACACGATCCCCTGGCCTCCGCGTCCGCACGGTGAGCGGCCAGCGGAGCTCCTCCGGGAGCGGCAGGCAGAGCGCTCCCTCGGGCCCAGGCGTGGGGCCAACCATGAAGCGCCAGCCCGTCCCCTCCAGCACCCCCGAGGCGCCCTCTCCCCTCAAGGAGAGTGAGCTGCGCACCGCGGCCCGTGGACGGACACAGCGCACGGTCCCGCCCGAGGCGCGCAGCTGAAGGCCATGGCTCAAAGTGGCAGAGCGCCCTCGGCCCACTGCATCCAGCGCCCGTCCGAGCGTGGCGTCATCCACTGTCGCTCCGTGCTCGTAGAGCAGGCGCGCGAGCACCCGGCGCCGCAGCGGAGGCTCCAGCGCGCGGACTCCCACCGCGTCCAGGCCTCCCCCGGGCAGCACGAGCCTCTGCCAGGCCGTGGCCGCCAGCTCCTCCAGCAACGCATCGTCCTCGGCGGCCAGCCGCGAGAAGGAAGCCAGCCGCTCCACCACCGAGAAGCCCGCCGCTCGAGAGAGCGCAGGCAGTGCGTCCCGCCGGACCCGAACGCGGAACAAGCGAGGATCGGCATTCATCGGATCCGTCAGGAAGCCCGTGCCCTGCTCCTGGAGGAAGGCCTCGAGCTCCTCGCGCGTGCGCTCCAGCAATGGACGAACGAGCATGCCACGCCTGGGCAGGACGCCTGCTGCTCCCCGCAAGGCCGAGCCTCGCGCGAGCCGCATCAGCAGTGTCTCCGCCTGATCAGAAGCCGTGTGCGCGGTGGCCACCGCCGCGAGTCCCCGCTCGACGCGGAGGGCCTCGAGCGCCTCGTATCGGGCAAGGCGCGAGCGCTGCTCCACGCCCGCTCCGAGTCGCAGGTGCAGCTGCCGCACATGACATGGCAGCGCGTGGAGCGCAGCCAGCCGCTCGACCGCTCGTGTGTCCTCTAATGCCTCGGGCCTCAGACCATGGTCCAGGGTGGCCACCTCCACCGTGAGCCCCAGCCGTGCTCGCACGAGCGCCGTGCCGGCGAGCAGCGCGGTGGAGTCCGCACCGCCGGACACCGCCAGCAGCACCGAGCGTCCCGCGAGCCCGAAGCGCCGGTAGGCGGCCTCGAGTGTCAACGTGATCAAGTCCGTGTCGCGGCCAGTGCGGGGCATCGAACAGAAGGGGGAATGGTTTTTCCGGCGGCTGCGTTTACCCATGCGCCATCGGTTGAAGGTACTGGGGGTGGTTCTTATGATCTCCCTACCGGATTCAGGAGCGGAATGGGGGGCGCGCCCGCCGGTGTTGAGAAGGATGATTTTCAAGATTTCATGGCGTTGGGCCTAGGGGTCCCCCCCCTCCCCCTCTGGGCCCACGGGACCGCAAGGACTTGTTCCTCGCGGTCCCTCTTTCCGGAACGCCCCGGGCCTCGCTTTCGAGGCCCGGGGCGTTTCCCTTTTGGGCCTCCAGCACGTTTTGCGCGCGGGTTCCAGGGATTTCACGTAGCCACGACGCTTCTACATGGGGCAGAAAGGCTGCGCGGTGTCACACCCTCGGCTTATGAAGGGGAGTCGTTGAAACCGTTGACCCGCTGGGGCGTCTGTCGGATAACCCCGCCAGTGTGTCTCAGGTCGTCACCTCGCATCCGCTCCGGAGACTCGGTATGGCTGGCACCGACAAGCGCAAGCAATCGCTGTACTTCCCCGAAGAGATGTTGAAGGAAATCCAGGAGGAGGCGACCCGGCAAGACCGCTCCCTTTCCTGGGTCGTGCAGCAGGCGTGGAAGATCGCCCGCGAGCGAATCAAGTCCTTCCCGGCCGTCAACGACGTCACCGGCGACGAACGCCAAGATCCTCGCGAGGAGTAGGAAACCGCATGTCCTCCACTGACCATCGTAAGCAAAGTCTCTACTTCCCCGAGGACATGCTCGAGGAGATCCAGCGCGAGGCGACTCGCCAGGATCGCTCGCTCTCCTGGATCGTCCAGCAGGCCTGGAAGGTGGCCCGCGGTGACATCCGCAAGATGCCCTCGGTCAATGACGTGCTCACCCCGGCCCCCAAGCCGGTCCCCGTGCCGGTAGCAGCGGTGGCGGCTCCGCCCGACGGTGAGCCCAAGCCCTGAGGGGCTGAGCCCGCCCGGCCCTCAGCGTGTGGGCCGGACGGGCCTCGCGCAGTTCTCAAAAACGATGCGCTCGGCCTCACGCAGGGGCCGAGCCTCGGTGGGATACGTCGCCCTCATGTAGGCAGCGACGATGTTCGAGTCCACTCCTCCCTCTTTCTGGGAGTAGACCGGGTTGCGGGCAGGGTCCTGTCCCGCGGTGCCGAAGATGGGCCCGTAGCCGTCGCCCCCTCCGAGCAGAAAGCTGGTCATGCCTACCCGGTAGCGGGCCACCGCATCCCCGCGGGGAGGCAGGGGCACCGGTGTGCCGCCCACAGTGAGTTCCCGCACCCGCTGGCCGCGTGGGTACTCGCAGTCCACGCGCAGCGTGGTGCTCTCGGAGACGTGGAGGAACGCCCCTGAGGGGTTGGGGACGGGCTGCCCGGCCGGGAGGAGCGCCCCCACCGAGTGCTCGAACATGTCCACCAGCTCCTTCTCCGTGAGGTTCACCGTGACGACCTGGTTCTCGAAGAGGAGCACCTCGTGGAGGACGCCGTCCGTCAGCGGGCCATGGGGCAGCATGGTGCGGGTGATGCACAGCCCCTCGGCGCGAATGGAGCCCCCGTTGACGACGCCCAGCACAGCCCGGAGGGAGGAGTCGTCCTCGATGTGCTGGTAGGAATCCGCCGCGAGCTGGCCCAGCGCGTGGTTGTCATGCCGGGCGAAGGGCCGCTCCAGGTAGATGTCCTCGCCCAGGTAGCCCAGCACGGCATCCGGATCGTCCACGAGGGGCTGGCACGGATCGTTGTAGGCCAGGCAGCCAAGCCCTGGGACGAGCGCGGTGGCCAGGAGAGCGGCGAGCGACAGGCGGTTCATCAGTAGCGAGCCCTCAGGGTGAGGTAGACGGACTGGCCCTCGCGCGGCAGCAGGCCCGGGACGCGATCCGGCCGGGGCACGTCGTCGCGCAGGTCATGGTCGAAGAGGTTCTGCGCCACCAGCGAGGCCTCGAAGTGCTCGGCGATGGGCTCGGTGCGCAGCTGCACGGTGATGAGGCTGTAGGCGGGGATCTGGTAGCGGCGGATCAGCTCCAGCACGGAGCGGGTGTTGTTGCGCCGCTCAGCGCCCGCGCGCACCACCACGTCGAAGTTCACCCAGTCGCCAATAGGCATGGACACGCCGGCGTTGAAGCGGGCCTGGGGGGTGTCAGTGAGCAGGCGCGACTGCGAGGGCAGCTCCAGATCCTCGGCGCGGAAGAAGGAGGCGTTGACCCAGGCGTTGGCGCGCTTGGAGGCCTCGAGCCGGGCCTCGGCCTCCACGCCAATCACGCGCACTCCCAGCTCTCGGTTGCGAAGCGGGACGATGTTGCCGGAGGTGTCCACGGGGATGATGGGTGAGCGGAAGCTCTCGTAGAAGAGGTTGCCACGCAGGCGCACGCGCGAGTCTCCCGCGGCCTGGATGACATCCACCCCCAGCTCCACGGTGTCCACGGTGGCGGGGCGCAGCGTCGGGTTACCCTCGAAGCGGCCCTGGTTGTAGTCGGTGTCGGGGATGCGCTCCACGAGCTCCTGGAGCGTGGGGGAGCGGAAGGAGCGCCCGTAGAGCGCCTTGAGCACGAGCGCGTCGGTGGCGGCGAAGACGAGGCCCGCGCGCGGGTTGATGCTGGGAACGAGTCGGGTGCCGGAGATGACGCCGGCGTCATCCGTGGTGGGCAGCTGGGTGGCGTCCACGCGCAGGCCGAAGGTGAGCGTCAGCGGGCTGATCACCGTCCACTGATCCTGGGCGAAGAACCCCAGCGTCATGCGCTGGGCGGCGGCCCCGTCGGCGATGTCCTTCACATTCACCAGCCCCGCGGGCGGGGCGAGCGTGGGTAGGACCCGGTTGTCGAGGGTGTAGTTCGTCTCGTACTCGTAGCTGGCGAGCATCTGCAGCTCGGCCACCAGGCCCACGGAGAGACGGTTGGTGTGGCCCAGGACCATGTCCGAGTCCATGCCCAGGCCCAGGGTGCGCACGGTGACGCGCGTCTGCTCGAGCAGGCCATCCGGGAAAACCTGGTCCGCCCCTTCCCCGGTGCGGAAGCCGTCCGGGGCGAGCTGGAAGAGGCGGTCGGTGTTCTGCTGATCCGCGTAGCCGCGCACGCGCAGGAGGATGCCGTCGGCCACGGCCCGCTCGTACTCGAGGTCCAGCATCGCCACCGTCCAGCTCAGGTCCGAGTCCTCGCCGACGGTGTCGAACAGCCCCACGAGGGCGGTCCGGTCCTCGGTGAGCAGGCGGATGGAGGAGTTCAAGCGGCCAGCCGTGCCGAGATCGTAGGACAGGCCGAGGCCAACGTTGAGGAGCAGGCGCTTGTCATGGGTGTTGCCGGCCGGCTGGTTGGCCTGACGCAGGTTCTGGTTGAGGGTGTCCTGGTCCAGCGAGTCGTTGACGACGGGTGAGGAGTCGCCCGACTGGACCCACACGTCCAGATCCCCGAAGAGACGAAGGCCCCCAGCAGAGACGGCCGAGGAGGCATGGGCGTCCAGCGTCGGGGCGAACGGCTCCTCGCCTCGCTCGGGGAAGCCGCCGCCCGAGACCGAGACACGCACGCCCTCGCTGCGATCGGTGACGATGTTGACCACGCCCAGGAACGCACCCGCCCCGTAGAGGGAGGAGCCCGGGCCCCGGATCACCTCGATGCGATCCAGGTTCTCCACCGGCAGGTTCAGCAGCGCCCGCCCATCGAAGAAGTTGTTGAGCCGGTGTCCGTTGAGGAGGAAGAGCACCTCCGCGTCGTTGCGCAGCCCGCGAATGGCGACGCGGTGGAAGCCCTGAACATCCCGGCTCACGGTGAGCCCGGGCACCACATCAAGCACATCCGCCACGGTCCGCGCACCGAGCGCCCGGAGCTGATCGCGCCCGAAGGACGCGGCGATGGCGGGCACCCGCGTCACGGACTCCGTGTGGCGCGTAGCGAGCGCGAGCGTGTCCTCCGCGCTGTAGAGGGCCAGGTCCTCCTCCAGCTCCGAGCGCGACGGGGACTTCGCTCCACCCAAGGCCTCCGGAGGCTCGAAGTTGATCGGCTCCAGGGGCTCCACCGGGGGAGCCGCCGGAGTGGCAGGGGGAGCAGGGTCGCTCAAGGGAGCGGGGGCGCTCGAGGGGGCAGGCCTGGCCGCGGCCGCGCCCGGGGACTTGCGCCCATTGGGTCGGGCGGGAGGTTCGGGCGGCTGCAGCTCGCTGGAGACATCGGCCGAGAGCACGGCCAGGGCTTCGTCGGGCTCAGGCTCCTTCTTTCGCGAGGTGCCCTTGGCGGGAGGAGCAGACGGCGGGGGTGCCGGTGGCTCCCGGGGCTCTACGACGGCCACCTTGGGGCGCGGGAGCTCTCCCGGGACGATGACGCGAGTAGGTTTGGCGTCCGAGTGGAACACGGGCACGCGCTCGCCCCCCTTGTAGACGGCCTCGATGTAGTACTCGACGCCCGGGGGGATCATGTGCTCGGCGGGGATGGCGCCGCGGTACAGATCGCCGTACTGCCGCTCCATGGCTGCCTCGGCGTAGGGCTCGCCCGGGCCACGGTAGCGGATGATCAGCTCCGTCGCCTTCCGGGCGTCATCTACCAGGGTCCCTTCGAGCCGGAGCGGCCGGTTGGGCTCGGCCTTGCCGGGCGCAGAATGCAACAAGACCGCCTGCTCCTCGGCGCGCGCGGGGGACGCCGCGAGGAGCACGACAGCCATCAGAGTCGTTCGTGCGAGAGCGGTCTTCAAGAGCATGGCGATGGTCCTTTGCCACTGCTGGTGAAGTCAAGGAAGGGGGGTGGGCCGAGAACGCCGTTTTTTTGCCGCCCCTGACGGCACATGAGACGTTGATCAGCGCTTCTCCCTTCCATGCGCGCGTCGCTCGCCCTCCATCTCGCACTCTTTCGCCGGCAGAAGGCACAGATTGCCCGTGCCGTCGACGGCCAGACGTCCGCCTTCCGCGCCTACGAGGCCCGGTACCGGCGGCGGACGGCCAGCTACCGCCACGCGCTCCCCCTCTCCGCAGTCCACCAGCGGGTCCGGGCCGCGGACGTGGTGTACGTGGGCGACTACCACACCCTTCCCCTGGCTCAGGAGACGTACCTGGGGCTGGTGGAGCGGGCCCTGGAGTCGGGCCGCCGGGTGGTCATGGCGCTCGAGTGCGTGGAGGGGCGGCACCAGGCCTCGTTGGATGACTACCTGACAGGGCGTCTGCCTGAGCGCACACTCCTGGAGCGGCTCGGCCGCGCGCCGGGCCCTGGGCTGGACGGATGGTCCGGCTTCCGTCCCCTGCTCGCCTTCGCCCGGCGCCACCGGCTGCAGGTGGTGGGCATCGATCGGCGGGTCCAGGGGAAGCGCTCGCTCGAGCTCCGGGACGCGTATGCGGCGGAGCGCATCGCGCGGGTGGCACGAGCGGAGGATCGGCCGCAGGTGCTGGTGCTGGTGGGCCAGTACCATGTGGCGCCCTGTCACCTGCCTGCCCAGGTGGAGCGAGCGCTCGGAGAGGCACACGCCCGGAGCGGGCTGGTGGTGTACCAGAACTGCGAGGGCGTCTACTGGCGGCTCGCCCGAGAGGGCCAGGCCGGAGCGGTGGAGGCCGCGGAGCTGGCGGATGGCTCGCTCTGCCTGCTCAACGCCTCACCGGTGGTGTGCCAGCAGAGCTTCCTGGACTACCTCGAGGCCGAGGCGGGGGATGCACCTCTCCGGGATCGAAGCGCAGCAGAGCGCTTCCGGGAGATGGCGAGCCTGATCGCGCGGCTGGCGGGCGTGCAGGTGGGCCGTGCCCTGGAAGAGGTGGAGGTGGCGACGGCGGCGGATGGGGATGTGCTGGCGCGCATCCAGCAGCGCGGCCGGTTCACGCAGACGGAGTTGGCGCAGCTGCGGCGGCACATCCTCTCGCGGGAGAGCAGCTACATCCCCCGGGCGCGGATGGCGTACCTGGCGTCGCTGTCGCTGAACCACGCGGCGGAGGAGGCAGCCCACTTCGTGCGGCACTGCGCCGTAGGGGACGCGATGGAGGTGCCCCGGCGGGCGTCCGAGGCGTTCTACGCGCGCTGCATGGAGGAGGCGCTGGGCTTCTTCGGCTCGAAGCTGGTGAACCCGCGGCGCGGATGCGCAGGGCTGGCGGAGTGGGCCCGGCGGGTGGCGCGGATGCGAGGAGTGGAGCGGCAGATCGCGGCGTTCGTGCTGGCGCACAAGGCGGCGGAGTCCGAGGGACCGGACGAGGCGGTAAAGCTGCTGCCGCTGCGGCGGGACCGGCTCTTCCACGGGGTCAGCCACGCCCTGGGGTACCTGCTCGGAGAGGCGCTGTACCGGGCGTTCGACACGGGCCGGGTGGAGAAGGCGGAGATTCGCGCCCTCTTCCGAGACCCGCTACCGGATCCCCGAAGCACCTACTTCCAATGGGTGCACCGGCTGAGCTGAGGCCTCGAGCCGTCTCTCAGCGCACCTGCTTCGCGCGCGTCCCCGCCTGCTTGCGGGCCGCGGGCTTCTTGGCCGCCGCGGGCCTCTTGGGTGCTGCTGCCTTCTTGGAGCTCGCGGCCTTCTTCGCCGCCGCGGGCTTGTTACGCGCTGAGGCTCCCTTGGCACTGTCCTTGGCCTCGTTCCTCTTCGGAGCGCCCTGCCCCGCCGCCACCGAGCTGCTGCCGAGCTGGTCCACGAGCTTCTTCGGGGCGACCGCGCGGTAGCTCTCGTCGACCCACTGGCGCAGCATCTCCATCGGAGGCTTCTCGCCCTTGGCGAAGCTGGCCGAGACCCAGCCGCTCTTGCCCAGGCCGTACCCCGTGGGCGTGGCAAACGGCATCATCAGCGCCGCCGAGTTGGACTGAGGCAGCTTCACGGAGAGCCCGAGCCCGCCCCCTTCATGTCCCATGAAGAGGAAGGCCTTGCCCTTCACCTTGAGGGCGCGGTGGCCCCACGGCATGTCCTCGTGGGCACCAGGGTAGCCGAGCGCGAGGTCACGCAGGGCCAGCTCGTACTTGTTGTCCAGGCTGTTGGACTGAGACATGGATCTCCTCGGGTGGAGTCGGTGAGGCGCGCGCCTATCTAGCGGGATTCCCCCCGTCCGGCGAGCCCCCTCGGACGATCTGGAACCGCAGGGCCTGGGAGCGCAGGGCCTCCGAGTCCCGACTTCCCAGCGCATTGGGCACGTACCAGAAGGCGCCTTCGGCGGAGAGAGCCCAGAGCTGATACTCGCCCACGGGGATGGACGCGAGCGGCGTCACCCCCGCCAGGGCCACCGGGATGACAAAGAGCTGCACGCTCGTGGCGGAGGCCTCGCGCGTGACGTCGCCCTGTAGGAGGGTGACGAAGGGCACCGGGTTGATGACGAGGGGCACGATGACCTGCGAGGCCCCACCATCCGTCTGCAGCGGCACCGCCTGTCCTGGCCGGGGCACGAAGCGCAGGAAGAACTGGGGGAACAGCTCCGGCACCCCATCCCCGTTCAGGTCATCCGCGCTCCCATCTCCATCCGCATCTCGCAGCCGGACGAAGAACCGCGCCTCCTCCCCTCGCAGAAGCCCCAGCCCATCGGCCTCCACGTTGAGCGATGTGAGCGCCAGCGGCGAGTCCGGCACCGTCACCACGCCCCCATCGGTCCCCTCCCCCGTCACCCGGAAGGCGGGAGGCCCATGGTGCATCCGTCGGGTGAGCATCAGCTCCCGCTCCACGAAGCTCCCCGCTGGAACCTCCACCTCCACTCCCGCCTCCGACACCGAGTCTCCGGCGCCAGGCTGGGCGAGCACATCCACGGACAGATCCACGTCCCCGTTCACATCCAGGAAGCCCCACAGCCGGTAGGGCCCCGGAACGAGCTCCGCAAACAGGAACCGGGAATCCCCGGCGCTCCGCCGCAGCTCGGGAACGGCAGTGACGGAGCGAGGCGTGGCCGGCCCCTTGGGAGGACCCTCGCCCGGAGCGAACAGGAACACGTACGCGTCACCCCGAGGGCTGCCGGACCCCACCACCTGCCCCTCGAGGCGACCGGACTGTCTTCCGGGAACGCCCTCCTGCGGGCACCCACCGAGCACCAGGCAACAGGCGAAGAGGGCCACGCGTGAGGAGTTCACGGACACGCCTCACTCTACCCTTCCGGTTGCCCCCGCAAGGGGGTTTGATTCGGGAGTCAACCTCTGGGAGTCCGCCGAAATGAAGATGAAGGATCGCGTGGAGAAGCTCGCCGAGCACCGCCGCCGCAACGAGGGCATGGGAGGCCCCGAGCGCGTCGAGCGCCAGCGCGCCAAGGGCAAGCTGGATGCTCGCTCGCGCCTGACGCTCCTCTTCGATCCGGGAACGTTCGAAGAGCTGGGGCTGCTGGCGGCGCACCACGGCAACCTCCCGGAGGAGGACGAGGCAGACAAGCCCTCCTCGGCGGACGGGGTGATCACCGGCACGGGCGAGATCGGCGGCCGCCCGGTGGCCGCGGCCATCTACGACTTCACGGTGTTCGGCGGATCGATCGGCGAGATCGGCGAGCGCAAGGTCGCCCGGCTGAGGGATCTGGCACTCAAGAACCGGATCCCCATGGTGTGGCTGGTGGACTCGGGGGGGGCTCGGCTGGACGCGTCCGCGGGGATCGATCCCCGGCGCATCGCGGGCTTCGCGGACACGGGCTACCTCTTCCGTGAGCAGGTGGTGATGAGCGGGGTAGTCCCCCAGGTGGCGGCGATGATGGGACCGGGAGCCGCGGGCACCGCGTACATCCCGGCGCTGGCGGACTTCCTGCCCATGGTGAAGGGGACGAGCTCGATCGCCATCGGCGGCCCGTACCTGGTGGAGTCCGTGGTGGGCGAGAAGGTGACGGAGGAGGAGCTGGGCGGCTCCAAGGTGCACAACGAGCTCTCCGGCGTGGCAGACGCGGAGTACGCGGACGACAAGGCGTGCATCGAGGCGGTGCGCGAGTACCTGTCCTTCTTCCCCTCGCACTGCGAGGACAAGCCGCCGCGCCGGCCCTCGTCGGATCCCTTCGATCGGCGCGACGAGGAGCTCCTGAAAGTCGTGCCGGACAGCCCGCGCCAGGCGTTCGACATGCACAAGGTCATCCTGTCGCTGGTGGATGACCGGAAGTTCTTCCCGCTGAAGCCTCGCTGGGCGCGCAACGTCATCACGGGGCTGGCGCGCATCGACGGCTACCCGATGGGCATCGTGGCGAACAACTCGATGTACCTGGGCGGCATCCTGGACGTGAACGCGGCGGACAAGGCGGCGCGCTTCATCAACCTGTGCGACGCCTTCAACCTCCCGCTGCTGTTCCTGCAGGACGTGCCCGGCTTCATGGTGGGCACCAAGGTCGAGCAGCAGGGCATCATCCGCCACGGGGCGAAGATGATGTACGCGGTGGCGAGCGCCACCGTGCCCAAGTTCACAGTGGTGGTGCGCAAGGGCTACGGCGCGGGCTACTACGTGATGAACGGGCGCGCCTTCGAGCCGGACCTGCTGCTTGCCTGGCCGGGAGCGGAGATCGGGGTGATGGGGCCGGAGGGCATGGTGTCGATCGCCGCGCGCAAGCTGCTGCAGAGCGCGGAGAGTCCCGAGGCGGCTGAGGCCCTGAAGAAGGAACTGGCGGAGAACCTGCGCCAGCACATCCGCATCGAGCGCACGGCCGCCCTGGCGATGGTGGATGACGTGGTGGATCCGCGAGACACACGACGGCTGCTGGCTCGGGCGCTCAAGCGCACGGCGAACAAGAAGGTCGAGCGCCCCTTCCGCCGCCGGGAAATCTCACCCGTCTAGCCCCCTGGAAGTCCCAGGAGACAACCTGCGCCCATGTCAGGCTCTCTGCTCCTCCTGGGCTGAATCCGTGCGCTCGATTCGAAGAAGTTCAGCCCAAACAGCTAAAAACGAGCTGAAGCCGAAAAAGAGGGAAGTCCCTTCTTTTTCCCAAGATCCAAGCAAGCGGGTTGTTCCAAGATCCTCTGAGCCCCGCGGTCCGCGGGACTGGCTCGTATCTGAGCCCCGCAGTCCGCGGGGCAGGCTCGTAGCAGAGGAGGCGTGACATGAACCATGGACGCGACAGTCGGGAGACACAGGCTCAACGAAGCCTGGTCTTTGTCGCACTGGTGGGGCTGACGCTGGGATCCGCTTGCGACGTTCCTGGCGGAGCGGAGGAGCTCAACGACCGGAACACGGACAACTTGGAGGGGGTCTGCGAGGTCGTCCCTCCCTTCACGCCGAACTTCGAGCCGGAGCTGCAGTGGGCGTGGACGGGCAGCTCCGTCCTCCCCGAGTTCAACCAGGTGATGATGACGCCCGCGGTCGCGGACGTGAACCAGGACGGCATCCCGGACATCATCTTCAGCTCCTTCCACGACATCCCCAATGATGACTTCGACTGGCGCGAGGGAGTGCTGCGCGCCATCAGCGGCGACGACGGGCACGACCTGTGGGCCGTCACGGATCCGGCCTACCGCATCAAGGGCGCCGCCAGCATCGCCGTGGGCGACATCGACAACG